>Ga0207978_100368_pt1 | contig 10556 bp, 13 predicted proteins | sample LakWasM100_LOW12_2_FD_183920 | JGI IMG/M metagenome (GOLD analysis project Ga0207978, IMG submission 183920) | Freshwater sediment methanotrophic microbial communities from Lake Washington under simulated oxygen tension - Sediment Metagenome... | ecosystem: Environmental > Aquatic > Freshwater >... | reverse complement strand
CGGCGGGGCGGATCTGCAGTTTCCGCACCACGAGACCGAGATCGCCCAGAGCGAAGGCGCCACCGGCCAGACCTTTGCCCGCACCTGGATGCACAACGGCTTCATCAACGTGGACAACGAAAAAATGTCCAAGAGCCTGGGCAACTTCTTCACCATCCGTGAAGTGCTCAAGGTGTTCGATGCCGAGACCATCCGCTTCTTTGTGGTGCGTGCCCACTACCGCAGCCCCCTGAACTACAGCGACGCCCACCTGCAGGATGCCCGCAACGCGCTGCGCCGCCTGTACACCGCCCTCGATGCGGTCGCGCCGGGTGAAGGTCTGGCCGACATCGACTGGTCGACCCCCCATGCAGCCCGTTTCAAGGCCGTGATGGATGAAGACTTCGGCACCCCCGAAGCGGTGGCCGTGCTGTTCGATCTGGCGACCGAGGTGAACAAGACCCGTTCGACCGAACTGGCCGCGCAACTCAAGGCCCTGGGCGCCTGCCTGGGCTTGCTGCAGGGCGACCCCAAGGCCTTTTTGCAGGCCGGCTCCAGCCTCGACGAAGCCGCCATCCAGGTGCTGATCGCGCAGCGCGCCGAGGCCAAGAAGGCGAAGAACTTTGCCGAGGCCGATCGCATCCGCCAGGAGCTGCTGGCACAGGGCATCGTGCTCAAGGATTCCGCCGCCGGGACCACCTGGGAGGCGGCCCAGTGAGCGCTTGTCAGCTCTGCGCCCAAGGGGCGCCGTGTCGCAGTGTGGTGGGGGCTGACGCATGATGGCGGTCAGCAAGCAGCCCGCGGCTTTTGAGGCGGTGACGCTCGATTCACCGGCCTCCGGCCCCGATGAGAGCCGTGCCGACAAGGTGCTCACGCCGGCCTACTGGCAGGACGCCTGCAAGCACCTGGTCAAAAAAGACCGGGTCATGAAGCGCCTGATCCCGCAGTTCGGCAATGCCTGCCTGCAGATCCGGGGCGATGCCTTCACCACCCTGGCCCGCTCGGTGGTGGGGCAGCAGATCTCGGTCAAATCGGCCCAGTCGGTGTGGCGCAAGTTTTCGGCCCTGTCGCAAAGCATGACCCCGGCCAGCGTGCTCAAGCTCAAGGTCGACGACATGCGCGCGGCCGGCCTGAGCGCGCGCAAGGTGGAGTACCTGGTCGACCTGGCGCTCAATTTCGACACCGGCTCGGTGCACGTCAAGTCCTGGGAGTCGATGGACGACGAATCCATCATTGCCGAGCTGGTGGCCATCCGTGGCATCGGCCGCTGGACCGCCGAGATGTTCTTGATCTTTCACCTCATGCGGCCCAATGTGCTGCCGCTGGATGACGTGGGTTTGATCAAAGGCATCAGCGACAACTATTTTTCGGGCGATCCTGTGAGCCGCAGCGATGCCCGCGAGGTGGCTGCCGCCTGGGAGCCTTACCGCAGCGTGGCGACTTGGTATATTTGGCGCTCGCTGGATCCCCTGCCGGTCGCCGTTTGACGGCATCGTGCACGGGTCTTGCGTGCTGCCTGCGGGCGGTGCGCCATGCCGGCCAGACCGAAGGGGTCGGCCGGTGGAAACAACAGGAGAATGACGTTGGCGAAAAAAACCTTTCTTGATTTCGAGCAGCCGATTGCCGAACTCGAAACCAAAATCGAAGAACTGCGCTACGTGCAAAACGAGTCTGCAGTCGACATCTCCGAAGAGATCGACCAGCTCAGCAAAAAGAGCCAGCAGCTCACCAAAGACATCTACAGCGACCTGTCGCCCTGGCAGATCACCAAGATCGCCCGTCACCCCGAGCGCCCCTACACGCTCGATTACGTGCGCGAGCTGTTCACCGACTTCATCGAACTGCATGGCGACCGCCACTTTTCGGACGACCTGAGCATCGTCGGCGGCCTGGCCCGCTTCAATGGGCATGCCTGCATGGTGCTGGGCCAGCAAAAGGGCCGCGACACCAAGGAGCGCGCCCTGCGCAACTTCGGCATGAGCAAGCCCGAGGGCTACCGCAAGGCGCTGCGCCTGATGAAGACGGCCGAGAAGTTCAAGCTGCCGGTGTTCACCTTTGTCGACACCCCGGGCGCCTACCCGGGCATCGACGCTGAAGAGCGCGGCCAGTCCGAGGCCATCGGCCGCAACATCTTCGAGATGGCCCAGCTCGAGGTGCCCATCATCACCACCATCATCGGTGAAGGCGGCTCGGGCGGCGCCCTGGCCATTTCGGTGGCCGACCAGGTGCTGATGCTGCAGTACTCGGTGTACTCGGTGATCAGCCCCGAGGGCTGCGCCTCCATCCTCTGGAAGACCAGCGACCGCGCCCAGGATGCGGCCGATGCCCTGGGCATCACGGCCCACCGCCTGAAGGCCCTGGGCCTGGTCGACAAGATCGTCAACGAACCCGTGGGCGGCGCCCACCGCGACCCCAAGCAGATGGCCGCCTTCCTGAAGCGCGCCCTCAACGATGCCTGGCGCCAGGTGGCCGACCTCAAGACCAAGGAACTGGTCGACCGCCGCTACGACCGCCTGCAAAGCTACGGCCGTTACACCGACACCAAGGCCGACAGCCGCTGACAAAGCCCGGGCCTGCTGGCCCGTTCTGGCAGGTGCCTGAGGACCGCCGCGTGACCGCCCCCACGCCCCTTGTATGAGCACCTCGTTCGACGCCGCCCTGGCGTCTTTTGAACCCCTCTTGCCCTTGGGCGTGGCCTACAGCGGCGGCGCCGACTCCAGCGCCTTGCTGCTGGCCTGCGCGCGCCGCTGGCCGGGTCAGGTGCATGCCCTGCACATCCACCACGGCCTGCAGGCCGCGGGCGACGCCTTCGAGGCCCACTGCCGTGCCACCTGCGCGCGCTGGCAACTGCCCTTGGTGGTGCGCCACATCGATGCCCGCCACGCCCCCGGTCAAAGCCCTGAAGACGCGGCTCGCCGTGGCCGCTACCAGGTGTTTGACGAGGTGCTGCAAAACGAGTGGCGCGAGGCCGGCGTGCGCACCGTGGCCCTGGCCCAGCACGCCGATGACCAGGTCGAAACCCTTTTGCTGGCGCTCTCGCGTGGCGCCGGCCTGCCCGGCCTGGCCGCCATGCCGGCCCATTGGCAGCGCGGTGGCATCGACTTTGCCCGGCCCCTGCTGGGCGTGCCCGGCCAGGCCTTGCGCGACTGGCTGCAGGCCCAGGGCGAGGGCTGGGTTGACGACCCCAGCAACACCGATCTGCGCTACACCCGCAACCGCATCCGGCACGAGCTGCTGCCGGCCCTGCAGGCCGTGTTCCCGGCCTTTCGCGACACCCTGGCCCGCAGCGCCGCGCACGCCGCCCAGGCCCAGACCCTGTTGCAACAATTGGCCCGCGATGACCTGCAGCAGGTGGGCAACCCCCCGGTGATTGCCGCGCTGCGCGCCCTGGCCCCCGAGCGCCAGGCCAATGTGCTGCGCCACTGGTTGCTGTCGGTGCACGACACCACGCCCAGCGCCGCGCAACTCAATGAGCTGCTGCGCCAGCTGCAAAGCTGCACCACCCGCGGGCACCAGATCCGCCTCAAAGTAGGACTTGGTTACGTGCAGCGCAGGGGGGCGGTGCTCGGTTGGTACAATTAGCGGGTTTTGGTCCCCACTTTTTGCACGAAAACGGGCGGCGCACCAAAACGACTTTGCAACCTGCGCCGCTGATTTCCGAGTTTCGTACCCCGACACACCAATGGCATTGATCGTTCACAAATACGGCGGCACGTCGATGGGCTCGCCCGAGCGCATCCGCAACGTGGCCAAGCGCGTCGCCAAATGGGCTCGCGCAGGTCACCAGATGGTGGTGGTTCCGAGCGCCATGAGCGGCGAAACCAACCGCCTGCTGGGTCTGGCCAAGGAGCTGGCACCGTCCAAGTCTTCGGCCGCCTACAACCGCGAGCTCGACATGCTGGCCGCCACTGGCGAGCAGGCTTCGTCGGCTTTGCTGGCCATCGCACTGCAGGCAGAGGGCATGGAGTCGGTCAGCTACGCTGGCTGGCAGGTGCCCATCAAGACCAACAGCGCCTTCACCAAGGCCCGCATCGAATCCATCGATGACGACCGCGTGCGTGCCGACCTGGCCGCTGGCAAGGTGGTGGTCATCACCGGCTTCCAGGGTGTGGACGAAGAGGCCAACATCACCACGCTGGGCCGTGGCGGCAGCGACACCTCGGCCGTGGCCGTGGCCGCCGCCATGAAGGCTGCCGAGTGCCTGATCTACACCGACGTGGACGGCGTCTACACCACCGACCCGCGCGTGGTGGCCGAAGCCCGCCGCCTGCAGACCGTGAGCTTTGAAGAAATGCTCGAAATGGCCTCGCTGGGCTCCAAGGTGCTGCAGATCCGCTCGGTCGAATTTGCCGGCAAGTACAAGGTGCCGCTGCGCGTGCTGTCCAGCTTCACCCCGTGGGACATTGACATCAACGAAGAAGCCAAGTCCGGCACGTTGATCACTTTTGAGGAAGACGAAAAAATGGAACAAGCCGTCGTATCCGGCATCGCGTTCAACCGTGACGAAGCCAAGGTTTCCGTGCTGGGCGTGCCCGACAAGCCCGGTATCGCGTACCACATCCTGGGCGCTGTCGCCGATGCCAACATCGAAGTCGACGTGATCATCCAGAACCTCAGCAAAGACGGCAAGACCGACTTCAGCTTCACCGTGCACCGCGGCGAATACGCCCGCACCGTCGAACTGCTGAACACCAAGGTGCTGCCCACCCTGGGCGCCGCCGAAGTGGTGGGCGACACCAAGATCTGCAAGGTCAGCATCGTCGGCATCGGCATGCGCAGCCATGTGGGCGTGGCCAGCAAGATGTTCCGCAGCCTGTCGGAAGAAGGCATCAACATCCAGATGATCTCCACCTCCGAAATCAAGACCTCGGTCGTGATCGACGAAAAGTACATGGAACTCGCCGTGCGCGCCCTGCACAAGGCATTCGATCTGGACCAGCCGGTTTCCTGAAACAGGCCAAAAACTAGGCTAGAATAGCGGAATTGCTGGAAACGTGACCGAGTGGCCGAAGGTGCTCCCCTGCTAAGGGAGTATGGGGTGTAGAGCCTCATCGAGGGTTCGAATCCCTCCGTTTCCGCCAGCAACTTTCAAAGACGGACCTTCGGGTCCGTTTTTCTTTTGTGCGGTGAATTCTTCGTCGGTCTCGATGGGGAACGCGCGCAGGATGGCCATGAATGCAGCCTTGGCCTCTGCTTCGTGCGGCACCTGGTCGTCCAGGTCTTCCGCGATGGCTTCGATCATGGCGCGTGCCACGTTCTCGCCAGCGATTGCCGCAATGGCAGCTCGCTTCTTGTACCCGCAATACCGGGTTCCCTTCTTGAATGCGCTGATGTGGCTCGGCGTCTCGCCGACCAGTTCAGCTAGCGCAGTCTGACTGCCCGCTATTGCGGCAGCCTTCTCAATAGTATTTTTCAATGACATACGACACTCCATAGGGCTTGACTTGAATTGTCCATATGTGGCTAAAATCTGGGCCATTGTTACCACATATGGACAAATACCTTATGTGGACATTTTCCCACCACATGAAGGCACTCATGCAATCCTTTTTTCGCACCCCTGCCAATCAAACGGTCAGTTCGGCTGGTGCCTCGGTCGCGCTGACCGGGCAGGGGTGCACCCGTCAATCAGCCTTCATGTCCATGGGCATCGCGGAATGCGGAAGTGCTTCGTCTGGAATAAGCACCCACTTGAAGCCGGTCGGTGGCGCTCCTGGGTTCATCGGCGCAGTGACCGATTTGGACAAGGCAGGCTTTCTCCGTCGTTCGTCGTACTGCAGCATGCCGTCCCTGATAGCGGCCCTCAACAGTGCGTATGTCGCCCAGCAGGTACAGATAGCCCCGATGAGGGTGAACGCTAGCCATGAGATGGCCATTACTCCGAGTGCCGATTGCATTGAAGTTCCTCCGCTGAAAAGCGGAAATTTTCGCACTCGGTCCTCCTGGATTCATGTGTTGGATGCAGCGGCTCACCTCGTGCGCAGCTCCAGCGCAGCGCCCGGAGGGGCCCCCGCTTGCGGGGAGGTGCTGGGCGCGGAGCTGGTGCGTAGCACCCCCGATGGTAATCACGGGGATAACAACGGAGTCCAGCCATGACCCGCCCGGCTCGCGCAAAAAAGAATTCCCTCGTCCTCGACGGGAACGAAATCAAGGTGCGCCTTGAGGCCGAGCGCACGGCCAGCGGCAGCGTCGTGCACGTCGATTGGCTGCGCTTCACCTGCCAGCTGCGCAACGCCCCGGCTCCATCGGTCGATGACCTGTTCCCCAAGCCAAAGACCACCAGCATCTACGACTCGGCCTATGCGATGGCCCAGATCCGCCAGGTGCTCTCGATGATCCCGGATGAGGATTTCGCCCCCGCAGCCCAGGCCCTGGAGCTGGGCCGCGAAGTCTGCCAGGCGCTCGGCGAAGAGTTCAGCCTGCACCCCGAACTGCGCAAAGGCCACGACTTCTACAAGCACCGCTGGAGCATCGTGCGTAACGATCAAGAGTGCGGCTGGGTGGGCTTCCTGGCCTCCAGTGATGGCCCGCGCCAAAAGGCCCAGGCCCGCACCCTGCACGTCAACCTCTACGGCTACGCCTGCACCTTCGCCGCGCACGGCTGGAACCTGCGCATGGCCCAGCTCGTGGACGCACATGAGGCCGATATCACCCGCTGTGACCTAGCGCTCGATTTCTTCGACGGCTACAGCGGCGGCATGGAGCGCATCAAGACCGATTACGAAAGCGGCCTGTGCGACTCAGGCGGCAAGCGGCTCAAGTGCAACCTGGTGGGCGACTGGTGCAACGGCCAGGCGCGATCCTTCTACATCGGCAGCAAGGAAGCCGGCAAGCAAACCAACGTCTACGAGAAGGGCGACCAGCTCTTCGGCGTCGAAGCCGGCTCGGCCTGGATGCGCTTTGAACTGCGCTACGGCAACAAGCTGCGCGTGCTCTCAAGCGAGATGCTGCGCCGTCCTGCTGACTTCTTCGCTGGGGCCTCTGAATGGCATGCCCTGGTCTTGGCCCAGGCCGATCAGCGTGCATTGCCTGAGCCCGTGCGCTGCACTCCGCGCCGCGCCCTGGAGACGGTCGAGGCCGAGGTGTACCGCAACCTCAAGTGGTTCATGAACGTTGCCGCGCCGACCGTGGCCCTGGCCTTCCACACCCTGGGCGATGAGTTCCTGCAGTTCGTCACTGGTCCGCGCACACCAGGCCGCCTCAAGGCGTTCAACACGGCAGAAATCCGCCGCGCCTGCGTCGCTGCCTTCCCCAAGGTTTCCATTCTTCAACCGGTCGAGGGCTACGCCCATGCCTTCGCTTGACCGTCCACAAGGGGCACAGAGGTACTTATGCAATTCAACTCTCAAGTGATCGTCCACGCCGTCAAGGAATCCGTTGGCGAGATGGAAGGCCGCGCCTTCTCGTCCACCACCTTCCATTGCGAAGTCGACCTGAAAGAAAACGGTGCAGGCCGCTCCATTGGCCGCGTGACCCGTCCTTTCAAGCTGGGCGATCACAAGGAATTCGACAAGTGGGCGCACCTGGGCGGTTCGCTGCCGATCCAGGCCGATGCCGTGTTCGAGATGACTGCCGCCCGCGAAGACGGCACCAGCCTCAAGCTGGTCTCCATCAAGCCGGTGGCCCGCGCTGCAGCGCCCCAGCAAGCCCCCGTGAAGGCCTGATATGCGCCTGCTCGTCCAGTCGCTTGCAACAGGCCGCTTCCTGGCCCCGTCGCTCGATGACGGCCAGCCCGAATGGGTCGCCTCCCTGCGTGAAGCCGGTGGCGGCGTGGTGGGCGACATGGACGCGGCATTTCAGTTGGTCGAAGACCACTGCGACCCCGAAGACCGTCCCCAGGTCATTGACCTGGACCGTCTTGGTACGGCGAACGACTACCCGATATGACCCACGTTTTCATCATCGGTGCGGCTGTGTTGATCGTCGCTTTTTCACCTTTGGCGGTCTCTTTTGTTAACCGCCTGCTTGTTGAGGCTATCTCCTGATATGACCACCGCCACCCCTCATAAAACCGTATATACCGTTTCTGAGGAACCTCGCATTCTGTTGATCGAGGACTTCCTCTCTCATGCTGAGTGTGATGCACTCGTCCGCCTTGCCGCCCCCAGCCTGAAGCGCTCGACCGTCGTTTGTGATGACGGTTCGCTTGAAGCCCATGCAGCCCGCACCAGTCGGGGTATGTACTTTCAGCGTGCTCAGCTGCCTATCGTTGATCGCATTGAAAAGCGCATTGAAGAAACCTTTGGGCACCCCGTTGTCAACGGTGAGGGCTTCCAGGTTCTGCACTACGCAGAAGGCGCTGAGTACAAGCCCCATTACGACTATTTCGACCCGGCTCTGCCCGGCACGGCCCAGCACACCAAAAGCGGTGGCAACCGCATCGCAACGGTGCTGCTGTACCTGAATCAGCCTGATGAAGGCGGCGAAACCGTCTTCCCTGACCTCGGCTTGAAGGTTCAGCCATTGAGGGGCGGTGCGCTCTATTTTTCCTACCCAGACCCGTCGCCTGATTCGCTGTCGCTGCACGGCGGTGCGCCTGTCGTCCGCGGGGAAAAGTTCGTTGCGACCAAGTGGATCCGTGAGCGGCCTTATGTCTGACTCATAACACAAATTCTTGGCTTAACTGAGGGCTTTATCTATGGATGACGATATCGAAATTGAATGTGAGGATTGCGGTTGGACTGGCGGTATTGATGATTGCAATACACCTTACGACCCGACTGATTTGTATTGCCCCGAATGTGGTGCACATCTGTCCGGGGACTAAATGAATGTTTTTCAATGTTCAGTCGCGGTATTTCCGTGCCCTCCAGAATCTCAAACCGCTTTTGAATCGATGGACCCGGCGTCCTGGGGTGTTACGCCTGATGCCGTCCTCGCGGTCTATTCGTGGGGCTTTGGCGCGATCTTGATGCTATGGGCTATTGGTTTCACCTGCGGCGCCATTATTGCCACCATCAAGAAAATGTGAGATTCCAGCGCAGAGGGGCTAACCCTCTCCGGTGCAATCTCGCACCTTTCAAATCAACCTTTTTGGAGAATATCCATGAACTTCCGTCAAAAGATGGCCCGCCTGGCCCTGATCCCTGCCGCAGTGGCTGCTACCGGTGCCCACGCTGCCGGCAATGATCCCTTCACCGCCGCGCTCACCTCGATCGACCTCACCAACGTCGCTCCTGCCGTTGCGGCCCTGGGCATCCTGATCATCGGCATCGTGATGGCCTTCAAGGGCATCGACCTGGGCAAGCGTGCTGTGAAGAAGGCCTAAGGCCGGGTGAAGCTGATGAGTGGTCCATTCCTTCTTGTTTTCTGGGTCGGGGTGGCCCTCATCGGCGCCCTTTCTGCTGGTGCATTTATTCAGGGGTTAAGAGGTGTATAAATCCAAATACCTTATGGCGGCTCTGCTGCCTTTTTTGTTTCTTCGCGGTGCATTTGCGGCTGATGTTCGCGACGCCAAATCCGATAATAGAAGAATGTCTGGCCTCACATTTGTGGGTAAGCATGGGTCAAAATCACCCAAAACTGCCAATCAAAAAGCCACCAATCAGACTGCAAAAACAAATAGCGTCAATCTGAATAAAAAATGAGGCGCAAATGATTAAATACCTGCTCATACTGATCATGCAGGCATGCACGGTATTTAATCCCGTTCGCATGTTTCCTATATTCGATTTGAGAAAATCCTATCTTGGGCGCATTATTTTTGCATTCATATTTGCTTTTGCGATAGTCCCTATTGTTGCTGAGGCAAGTGTCCCATATACGTCTGGTGGATCTTATCGGGCGGGTGATGGTCCATGGTCGGATTCGCCTGCATCTGCTTGTGCTGCTTTTAATGCTGCCAAGGGATTTGCAGGTTTTCAGGTTCTTGATACATATAACGGATATCCTGGCCCTTGGTGTCAGCTAATGAAAGATGGGATGTGGTACGTTCCTTCCCAAATTGCCGGCACCCCGGGTGTATGCCCTGCTAATTCCACTGATATCGGGGGCGCTTGTACCTGCTCTGCTGGATTTATGGAGCAGGGTGGTCAATGCGTCCCAAGCAATTGCACCAAGGGTAAAACCGGGTCAGCCAATATCACAATTGGTTATCTTTACAAAAACCCAAGCGGTGATTTTCAATCGTCGTCCGGCGACGTTTATTCGATAGCATCAGGTAGCGCGGCTTCGCCCACTTCTTGGTGTCAATCTGGCTGCTCGTATTCGGTTCAGCGTGATCAATTGCAGGTTGTCTTGGATCAGGGCGGCTCGGGGTATTACGACATGATTTCAGCGGCTGATGGTTTTCAGACTGGCGAAACCTGTACGTCTGACCCTAACCCGGTCCCTGTGATGCCGAATGGTCCGGCCCCTGCACCCACGCCAACGCCCACGCCCACGCCCACGCCCACGCCCACGCCCACTGCCGAATCCGATCTCGAGCTCGACGCCGTCGTCAGCGCACTGCGCCAGGCCCGCCAGGACTGGCGCGCCAGCCAGCAGCGCCTCAACGAAGCCGGCGGCCGCGAGCTGCCCTCGGCCGAGGTGCTGGGCAGCATCGTCGAGGGCCTGCGCGGCGCGCTGTTCCCGATGCG
>Ga0207978_100360_pt1 | contig 10841 bp, 10 predicted proteins | sample LakWasM100_LOW12_2_FD_183920 | JGI IMG/M metagenome (GOLD analysis project Ga0207978, IMG submission 183920) | Freshwater sediment methanotrophic microbial communities from Lake Washington under simulated oxygen tension - Sediment Metagenome... | ecosystem: Environmental > Aquatic > Freshwater >... | reverse complement strand
AAATATTGCACCTTATTAATTGCATATTTATCTCATTGAAATAAACTAGCAAAAAACAAGGCTTGCTCCTTCAGCTTTTGATGCTGCCGCTATCAATCGAATGAAGTCAGCCTTGTTGGTGGGCGGTGGCGGCGCAGGTGGGCGAAAACCAGCGAGCACCGGTGGAGCTTGTCGCGGCCGCAGGCCGCTAGCCTGGCCGCTGCGCGCCGCAGTCGGTTGGACCCTCTAGGTCGGAAGGATGTGATTCATGAGTGAAGGAACGTGGTTGGTTGGCACAGCTGGCCAGGCTGTGATGCGCAGCAATGACCGGGGAGTGACGTGGCACCGGCTGGGTCTGGGGCAGCCGCTGGAGTTTGATGCCGTGGTGCGCTCGGTCTGCCTCGACCCTGCCGAGCCTCGGCGTGTCTATGCCGGCACGGACATCGGGCTGTGTGTCAGTCAGGATGTGGGCAACACCTGGGAGGCATGCCAGACGCCCTTCACGGGGCAGATGGTCTGGAAGGTGTTGGTGGACCCGCGCAATTCATCGCGGATCTTTGTGGGAACCGGGGCACCATCGCGCGCGGCCTTGTGGCGCACACTGGATGGGGGCCGCCGCTGGGAGCGTGCTGCTGTCGACATCCCCGAGTTCTGTGCCGGGGTCAACCGGCCTCGTCTGCTGGCCTTTGCGTTTGACCCCGTCGACCCGAACCAACTGTGGTTTGGTCTGGAGGAGGGCGGCCTGTTCCATAGCCGCGATGGCGGCGCGGCCTGGGAGCGCGTGGATGGGCGGCTGCTGTGGCCCTTCCGCTCGGACATTCACAACATTCAGGTCCTGGCCAACCACGGGAAAAAGTGGTTGTGGTGGCCTGTGTCAACGCGGTCTACCGCAGCTTGGATGAGGGGCAGACCTGGACAGGCTTTCTGCCCAATGACACCCATGGGCTGTATTACGCTCGCGCCCTGAGCGCACCACTGGGTTCTGAAAGCACGCTGTACCTGAGTTTGTCCGACGGCACGCCCGGGACCACCAGCCTGATTCTTCGCTCCTCGGATGCCGGAGAAGGCTGGCAGGTCTTGCCTCTGCCGCAGCAACCCAATTCATGCTTCTGGTCCATTGCGATGGACCCGACAGATCCCCGCAAGGTCTTGGCAGGCACCAAGTATGGTCATTTGTTCACCTCGGTGGACGGCGGTAACAGCTGGCAAAAGCAGTGGCGCGAGTTCAGCGAGATCACCGAGGTGGCCTGGTCACCGGTGGTGGCCTCGATCCAGGTGGCGCACCGCTCGGTGGTGCCCCACGAGGAGGCTGTGGCATGAGCTATCCCACCGTGGTACGCACCCATCTGGCCCTGCTGGTGAAAGATCCGGAGCTGTCAGCGCGTTGGTACGCGGACATCATCGGCATGACCGAAAGCGCTCGCGCCGAGCACTGGATCATGATGTCCTTCGGCCCCAGGCACCATGACATTGCCCTGATACGGGCCGAGCCGGGGGCTCAGCGCGGCGGCCTGGGCCTGCAGCACTATGGGTTGGAGATCGCCGGCGATATGGACACCCTGCGGCGGCTGTACGGGATGCTGTTGGACCGAGGCGTCGAGATCGTGAAGGTGACCGACCATGAGATCGGAACGGGGCTGTACTTCAACGACCCCGACGGCAATCGGATCGAGTTCTTCCTCGAAACCGATCACGACGATGAGCGAGCCAAGCGGCGCTTCGCCGACGCGCATGCGCCGAGCCGGAACATCACGCTGGATCGCCTTTGATCATCCTTGGCTGCCTTTTTGCGCAGTGACGGACATCCCCCTTCTATTGGCTTCGCCTTCTTCACCGACATCCGACCGGCCTGGTGGCCGGCGCCATGTCCCCTCAGGATTGAACATGAACAAGCAAAAAACCCAGGTCGTCATCGTGGGCGGTGGCCCGAACGGCATTGCCGCCGCCCATTACATGGGCCTCTATGGCATCGAGTGCGTGGTTCTTGAAGTGGCCCGTGAGATCCTGCCCTACCCTCGGGCCGTGGGCATGGATGACGAGGCTCTGCGGGTTCTGCAAGGTGTGGGCGTGGCCGAGCCCGCAGTGCAGGACATGATCTCTGATGTGCCGCTGCGCTACTTCAATGCGCGAGGCGTCTGCTTCGCAGAAGTCAAGCCCACCACCGCCGAGTATGGCTGGCCCATGCGCAACATCTTCATGCAGCAATTGCTGGAAGCCACCTTGCGCGAAGAGCTGCACAAGCGCTCCACCGTCGAGTTGCGTCTGGGCCATGAAATGCTGGAGTTGAGCCAGGACGAATCTGGCGTCACCCTGGTCGTGAAGAACCCTGAGGGCGAGGTCTACGAACTGGAGGCGCAGTATGTGATCGGCGCCGATGGCGGTCGCTCGGGCGTTCGCAAGCAATTGGGCATCGAGCTGGTGGGCTTGACGCATCCCCGCAAATGGGTGGTGGTCGATGCCGCCAACGACACCCTGGATGCCCCCTACACGGCGCTGCATGCCGATCCGCAGCGGCCCTTTGTCTGCATCTACCTGCCCTATCGCCAACGCCGTTGGGAGTTCATGCTGATGGAGCACGAGGACGAAGAACAGATGTGCGAAGAGGCCAACATCCGAGGCCTGATCCGCTCACACATCGGCGATGCGGTGGACCAGCTTGAGATCATCCGCATCCGGGCCTACACCCACAACTCACGGGTGGCTGAGCGCTTCGTACAGGGGCGGGTGGCCTTGATCGGGGACGCGGCCCACATCACGCCGCCTTGGGCCGGGCAGGGCTTGAACTCTGGCCTGCGCGATGTGGTGAATGTCTGCTGGAAGGTGGCCGCCATTGTCAAAGGCCATGCCAGCGCTGCGATCCTGGCCAGCTACGACCTGGAGCGCCGGGGACACGCGACCGACCTGATTGCACTGGCAGACAACATGGGGGCGATCCTGGGCATGACCAGCCCCTTGCTGGCGGGGGTCCGGGATTGGGTGTTTCAGGCGGTCGACACCGTTGAAAACCTGCGCTCCCACCTGCTGGAGTTCAAGTTCAAGCCCAAGGCCACCCTGGTGAAAGGCTTGATTCACCGGGAGTGGCCGGATGTGCGCGACGACGATGTGGTCGGGCAGTTGTTCATCCAGCCCTTTGTCGAGGATGGCCACGGCAAACGCACGCGCTTTGACGATGTGCTGGGCGACTTCTACGCCATCGTCGGCTTCCGAACCAACCCCAAGGCGGGCTTGAGCGAGGACGAGATTCGCCATTGGGAAGGCATGGGCGCCCGCTTCATTCAAGTCAACCGCTCACGCAGTGGCAGCGGGCGTCATCAACCCCTGGTGACGCCTGGCGTGATCAGCGTGGAAGACGCCGACAACAAACTGGAGGGCTGGTTTGCCCGTGCGCGAGCCCACATCGCCATCGTGCGCCCCGATCGGTTCGTGGCAGCCATCAGCAGCGCCGACAGGGCTGCCGAGACCTTGGGCAAGCTTGCGCGGCAGTTGCAGGGGCATTGAGTCCCCCGCCCCCGGGCGGGCCGGTGGCCGTGGGGGCCACGGCAGCGCTGGGCGGGCCGCCGCGCCGCCGGCATGCGCATCAGTGCTGCGTCGTGGCCACAGGGCGGCGGTCGGCTCGCAAGGTCTGTGAGGGCAATTCACCAAACAGGCCGTGGTAGTCGGCCGCGAAGTGGCTCAAGTGGCTGAAGCCCCATTTGCTGGCCGCATCCCCGATCGACAGCTCTGCAGAATGGGTGCTCATCAGCTCGCGTCGGGCGCCATTGAGACGGATCGACCTGATGTAGTGCGTCGGGGTGGTTTCCGTGACGTTCTTGAAGCTGTTCTGAATCGTGCGGCGGCTGATTTTCAGGCGCTCGCACAGGTCGATCACATTCGGTGGGTTGAAGGTGTCGGACACCGTGAGGTGATGGCATTTTTCGACGATGAAGCTGTGAACGGACGTGGGTTGCCGCTCCAGCGACTTCAGGTGGGGGTCGGCCAGCAACTCCATCAGCTCATCGAGCAAGGCACTTTCCAGATTGGGCTCGAACCCTGTTTGGGTGCTCGCCGTGCCATCGGCAATCGCTTCAGAGAACATGGCCACCAATCGGCGCCGGCATTCACTGAATCGATGCGTCGGGATGCGAATCACAGGCTGCTTGAGCAACTTCTCGATGTTCTCCGCTTCTGGTGAGTCATCGAGCGCGTGGTCAAAGAGTTCGCTGTCGAAGGTCAGTGACAGCATGTCCATGCCCATGGGCATGTGGAACATGAATTCCTCGCCACCGCGCAACACGAACAGGCTGGTTTCGTCGGCCTCGCGTCCTTGCATTCTGATGGCGCCAGGAATCGCAATCGGCACGGCAAAGCAGACCTTGCCACGCGGCGCCTCGCCGTGCTGAACAACGCGCTGGTTGATCTGTTCGCGAAACGCATGAAGGCGTTGGCTTTTGATCTGCGCCAGCGAGCTTTGCAGATTGCCTGCGCTGATCTGGCTGTAGGTCTGACGCCAATCGTTCACGGCAGAGGCATGCGTCTGCACATCATTGAATCGATTCATGCTGAGGTTCATGGCGTATCTGTGTTGTTTGAAGGGGAGGCGGGACTGACGTGTGGGTGACGCTGCAAGAACCGTGCAAGTCCGAAATCATGTCCGGGTGGCCTGCTCAGAGCGCGGATTTTGCGACCGGTTCAGATGCGCCGTTGATCGGGGAAACCCTTGGCACTCTGCAATGTTTGTGCAGCAGCTTGAGTGCTGGTTTGGCGCACACCGATCCTGATGCTTGCAGCTGGTGCATGCCCGCACCGACCTGCTTGAAGTTGGTGCGTGGAGGCCGCCAAAAGGCGGCGGCGGCAGATGCCAATTTGGGCTAACGGTGAACAGGAGGGCTGACGAGAATTTGTTCGTCCACCACCTCAACGGGTGGCAACAGCCCCTTGAAATCTGCGCACCTCCGTGTGTGCCCGTCTTGTTCGGAGAACCGATGACTTACGAAAACGCCCGCTTCTGGCACCCCATGATGCACCCCGGAGCAATGAAGGAGCGCAAGCCGCTTCGCATCGTCCGTGGCGAAGGCTGCTATGTCTTTGACGACGCTGGAAAACAGTACGTTGATGGCGTGGGTGGTCTGTGGAATGTGAACGTCGGGCACAACCGAAGCGAGGTCAAGAAGGCCATCGTTGACCAGCTCGATCAGCTCGAGTACTTCCAGTTGTTTGACGGCGTCTCCAACCCGCCGGCCGAACAGTTGTCGGCCAAGCTGATCGCCGCGCTGGCCCCGGAAGACATGAAGCGTGTGGTGTTCAGCTCCAACGGATCGGACGCAACCGAAACCGCCTTGAAGCTGGCCCGCCAGTACTGGAAGGTACTGGGCCAGAAGGACCGCACCAAGTTCATTTCACTCAAGGAGGGCTATCACGGCAGTCACTTCCTGAGTGCCTCCGTCAACGGCAACATGGTGTTCCGCCGCAACTACGAGCCGCTGATGCCGGGCTGCTCGCAGGTGCAAAACCCCTGGGTCTATCGCAACCCTTTCACCCAGGATCCGGAGCAACTGGTCGACATCTGTATCTCCTTGCTGGAGCGTGAGATCGAGTACCAGGGCCCCGATACCGTGGCAGCCTTCATTGCGGAACCCGTGCAAGGTGCCGGTGGTGTGATCGTTCCGCCGGCCAGCTTCTGGCCGCGCGTTCGCGAGGTGTGCGACAAGTACGGCGTGCTGTTGATCGCCGACGAGGTGGTCACGGGCTTCGGCCGCACGGGCAGCCTGTTCGGCGCACGCGCCTGGGGCGTCAAGCCTGATTTCATGTGTTTCGCCAAGGGCCTGTCTTCTGGCTATGTGCCCCTGGGCGCCACCGTGTTCAACAGCCGGGTGGCCGATGCCTTCGAATCCAACCAGGACTTCTCTGGCGTGGTCATGCACGGCTACACCTATGCCGGGCATCCGGTGGGCTGCGCTGCGGCGATTGCCAGCCTGGACATCGTTGAAAAAGAAGACCTGCCCGGCAATGCCGGTCGCCAGGGTGCGTATCTGCTCGAAGCGCTGAAGCCCTTCGTGGATCGCTTCGAGGCCGTGGGTGAAGTGCGTGGCAAGGGCCTGATGTTGGCCATCGATCTGGTCAATGACAAGAAGACCCGCGAGTCCATCAGCCCGATGTCGGGGTATGCCTACAGCGTGGCCGAGGTGGCGCGCCGCCACGGAGCGATCGTGCGCCCGGTGGGCACCAAGATCATTCTGTCACCCCCCTTGGTCATGCAGCGCCCCGAGATCGATTCGATCGTCTCGGCCCTGGAAGCCGGCTTCAGCGAAGTGCCTTTCGTGCGCTGAGGGGCAGGTTCCAAGCTCCCAACCCATGCAGGCATTGCCATGACTCAACATTTGAAACACTTCATTGAAGGCGCACAGGCCGAAAGCTCGGATGGCGCCAGGATGGACCTGATCAGCCCGGTCAGCGAGCAGGTTTATGCGACCGCAGCGCGTGGCACCGCTGACGATGTACATCGGGCGGTTGCCGCAGCCCGAGCCCAGCTCGATGGCGGGCCTTGGAGCCAGCTCAATGGCCTCCAACGCGGCTTGCTGCTCAGCAAGCTGGCGGACCTGGTGTTGCGCGACACCGATCTGCTGGCCGACTTGGATGCCACGGCCATCGGCCGCTCGCCCATGGAGCCCCGCATGATGGACGTGCCCAATGCGGTGGCGAATCTGCGCGCCGCAGCAGGCTGGGCGAATCAGTTAGAAGGTCGAACCATCCCCACCGCGGGCTACATGGGCACCAAGACCCTGTCCTACACCGTGCGCGAACCCATCGGGGTGGTGGGCGCCATCGTGCCCTGGAACTCGCCTTTGATGATCACCACCTGGAAGCTGGCTGCCTTGCTGGCCGCCGGATGCACTGTCGTGATCAAGCCGTCGGAAGAGACACCGCAGTCGGCATTGCACCTGGCCTTGCTGTGCCAGGAGGCCGGCTTTCCCGATGGTGTGGTGAACGTGGTCACGGGGGACGGTGAAGTCGTTGGGCGTGCGCTCTGTGAGCACCCCGGCGTGGACAAGATCAGCTTCACCGGCAGCCCAGAGGCTGGCCGTGCCATCCAGCGCATTGTCGGACCGATGTTCAAGCGCGTGGCCTTGGAGTTGGGAGGCAAAAGCCCGCAGATCGTCTTTGACGACGCGGTCTTTGAAGATGCCGTGCGCGGCTGCGCCCTGGGGCTGTTTGTCAATCAGGGGCAGGTTTGTGCGGCCGGCTCCCGCATCCTGGTCCATCGCAGCATCGCAGACCGGTTTGCCGCTGCGCTGGCGCAGGCGGCCGAGGCCATCACGGTGGGCGACCCGTCGCTGCCAGGCGTCCAGATGGGGCCTGTGGCCAAGAAGGCGCAATACGACCGGGTCAACAAATACATCCAACTCGGCCTGTCCGAGGGGGCCCGTTTGTTGGCAGGGGGTGTTTCTGAGTCCCGCAAGGGGTGGTTTGTGAAGCCCACGATCTTCGCCAACGCCAACAACCAGATGACGATCGCGCGTGAAGAGATCTTCGGACCGGTGGGCACGATCATCACTTTCGACACGGACGAAGAAGCCATCGCCCTGGCCAACGACTCTGACTATGGCCTCGCCGCCACCGTCTGGACCCGTGACCTGAGCCGTGCGCACAAAGTGGCCGGGGCCGTGAAGGTGGGCGCCGTCGGTGTGAACTGCTGGAGTCCGCTCGATGCCAACCTGCCCTGGGGCGGCCTGAAGACCAGCGGGATCGGCCGTGAAGGGGGCCTGTCTGGCGCGGTGGCCTACACCGAAGAGAAGGTCATCACGGTGCTCCTGCCCTGATACCGCCTGCCACCCTCAATTCAAGGAGAGATCGATGAAGTGGAAAAACACGGTGGATGCCTATGGCACAGCCTCCATGCTCTTTCATTGGCTCACTGCCGCTGGCTTCCTGTCTGCGTATGTCGTTGTCTATTACGTCATCTGGATCGTCGACCCGGAGACCAGCATCAAGCCGCCCCTTTTCGGTCTTTCCTCGGATGCCCATCGGGTGGTTCCCTTGCTCAACATCCATTGGGTGCTGGGCATCACGATCGGTGTGCTGACGCTGCCTCGTCTGCTCTGGCGTCTGGCGGGTACCCGTCCCGATCCGGTGCCCGGCTCCCGCCTGGAGCATCTGGCCTCCGAGGTGGCCCATGGGGCGTTGTACGGCCTTCTCTTGTTGATGCCGATCTCGGGCTACATGACCACCTACGACCCGACGGACTTCGGCCTGTTCGTCCTGCCGGCATGCCGCGACACCCTCTGGGCCGAGATGGTCCGCGCTGGCATGGGCTGGACGGTGCTCGAGCTGGAAGAGGCCATGTGGGCCGTCCACAGCTTCCTAGGCAAATGGGTGGCCTGGGTGCTCGTCGCCTTGCATGTGGGCGCGGCGCTCATGCACCACTTCGTGCGCCACGACACCGTGCTGCGCCGCATGTTGCCGCGTCGATAAGCCGTCCAACCTCCATCGAACACATCAGAACTTCCGACCTCATGGACTTATCTCATCATCCCGCTCTCGATCTGATCAGCGAACGCACCTCGGTCGACAAATTTGATCCGAGCTTCGACATCGACGACTCGGTGCTGCAGACGCTCACCTTCTACGCCACCGAGGCACCGAGCGCCTACAACCTGCAGAACTGGCGCTTCATTGCCGTGAAGTCGGCAGCGCGCAAGCAATTGTTGGCCGAGGCGGCCTATGGCCAGCGCAAGGTGGCCGATGCCGCGGTGACCTTCATTGTGTGTGGCCGACTGGACGCCCACCTGGAGCTGGGGCTGACCCTGCTGCCATTTCATGATGAGGGCTACATCAGTGAGAAGGAGCTGGCCGACTGGGTCAGCGATGCGCAGTCTGCCTTCCAGGACAAGCCCGCCAAACAACGGGATGAAGCGATCCGCTCGGCTTCATTGGCGTCCATGAACCTGATGCTGGCCGCTCAAGCCATGGGCCTTTGCACCGCCCCCATCGGCGGCTTTGATGTCGATGCGCTGCGGCAAACCTTCGGCCTGCGATCGGAGGACCTGCCCGTGATGCTGATCGCGGTCGGCAAGCCGGCCACCGGCAATTGGCCACGCAAGCGCCGTCGTCCGGTTGCCGAGGTGCTGCAGGTGCAGTAGCCGCAGCAGGCCTGACGCACCGGACGCCCCAGTGCTTTCTCATTCCCCCAAAACCTTGCCCCCCTTCCACTGATTCACGATTGGAGAACCCATGTCTGTCCCCTGTCTGCGTCGCCGCTCCATTGCGCACACCCTCAAAATCACCGCCGTGCTGGTCGGCCTGTTGGCCGGCAGCCATGCGACATGGGCTGCCGATTTGGCCCAACTCGACAAGCTGACGCCGTCTGGCGCTGAAAAAAGTGGCAACAAGGACGGCAGCATCCCGGCATGGGAAGGCGCCGAGCCGCCCTTGCCAGGCTGGGAGTGGGGCAAGTTGCGCCAGGCGCACTGGAAGTACAAGGACGAGAAGCCTCTTTTCACCATCGATGCCAGCAACGTCGACAAGTACGCCGACAAGCTCTCCGCGGGGCAGGTGGCCATGGTCAAGCAGACCAAGGGCTACAAGATGGATGTGTTTCCCAGCCACCGCACCTGCGGCGTGCCCGACTTTGTGGCCAGCAACACGCGCAAGAACGTCGGCACCGCGGCGCTGAACCCGGACGGCTGGAGCCTCAAGGACGCCACGGTTCCGGGCTATCCGTTTCCCATGCCCACATCGGGTGTTGAGGCGATGTGGAACGCCAAGATGCGCTACCGCGGCGTGGGCATCGACTACAAAGCCACCATCACGGCGGTGTCGCCCCGCCGAGGCAGCAATGAGTGGATCCGTGCCGATTCCGAGCAGACCCTGTTCTTTCCTTGGGGTGCGAAGGGCTCGAATGCGCTCTCGTCCTACCCACCCGTCGAGTTCTACGTCTACTTCGGTTATGTTGCGCCGGCGGCCTTGGCAGGGCAGGCGTTGGCCATCACGCAATACATCAACCAGGCCGAAAACGAAACCTTCTACTACTTCCCGGGCCAGCGTCGGGTTCGCCGCATGCCGACCTACTCGCACGACTCGCCCCAGATCGGCATGGAAAACCAGTACACGCTGGATGAGCCCAATGTCTTCAACGGTGCGTTGGATCGCTTTGACTGGAAGCTTGTCGGCAAGAAGGAGATCTATGTTCCGTACAACGCCTTCGGTGCGCACGACTTCAAAGCCAAGTTCGAAGACGTGGCCGGCAATGACTTCATCGCGCAAACCCATCGCCGCTATGAGCTGCATCGGGTCTGGGTCATCGAAGCCTCGGTCAAGGCGGGCATGCGCCACTCGGCTCCCAAGCGCACGATCTACCTCGATGAGGACAGCTGGGCCCCGGTTCTGATGGACGACTTCGACGCTCGCAACCAACTGGCCAAGATGCGTGAAGGCTTTCTGATCCCGGTCTATGAAACGGGCACCTGCGATGTCATGGCCATGGTGCAAAACAACCTGGCGGAAGGCCGTTATGTCTTTGACACCCACACCGTGGGCACCGGCAAGGACATCCGCTGGCTCACCGAACCTGGCAAGCATCCCCGGCTGAAGGCCAATTTCTACACGGCTGACAACCTGCGCTCGATCAGCGAGCGCTGATTCACGGTCTCCCATCCAGACACCGCCAGCCTGGTCTGGCGACCGGTGTCTGCCTATTCCAAGATTGACTTACCAGAGGGTTTCTTATGATCGGACTTCGCTTCTCCGTTCTATCCACTGCGGCCTGCCTGGCCTGCGGCCAGGCTGCAGCCTTCACCTTCGAGACCGAAGACGGCCTGCGCGGCAGCTTCGACTCGACCGTGTCGGTGGGCACCGGCATCCGCGTCAAAGACCCCACCCCGGGCCTG
>Ga0207978_100357_pt1 | contig 10871 bp, 10 predicted proteins | sample LakWasM100_LOW12_2_FD_183920 | JGI IMG/M metagenome (GOLD analysis project Ga0207978, IMG submission 183920) | Freshwater sediment methanotrophic microbial communities from Lake Washington under simulated oxygen tension - Sediment Metagenome... | ecosystem: Environmental > Aquatic > Freshwater >... | reverse complement strand
CTCAGCATCACGCCAATTGCGACTACCCAAGCAGGAACACCGAGAAACGACCAGATCATCGCGACCCTGACCCACTCGAATTTGCTCTTTGCAATCTCAGCATTCCGGTGAACCTGACCGACCCAATCATCCAGCAACTGCTCGTCCGAGCGGACACCTAGGGCCGCTTGGTAATCTGACAAGCTCATGCACGCCACCGGCACGGAGAACAGCAAAGACTGCTTCGGGCCGTCAGTCCTGGGGAACATGGCCATTGCGGCGCAGAACACACCTGAGCCGCTTAAGACTACTGCTGCTATGCATGCGACGTAGGCCCAATCAGTGCGGTGAGCGTCGGACCAGCCAAATGTGCCGGCGAGGCCGCCGAGCATTGCGATGTTAATGGTGACGATGATCGCGACCTTGGCGTCCGCCGCTGCAATCCAGGCCAAGTTCCGTTCAAGAATCCATTGGGCTGTCACCAGCCGATCCTTCGCTACTGGCATCTTTCCTCCCTGTGCCTATAAAAACAGCATTATCAACGGCAACTCGGCGAGCCGGTGTTAAGGGCTTTAACCAACCTAAGGCAAGACAATTGACTGATAGCTGCTTTCAGGTATTGAATATGTCTGCTTGGAATACCGCTTTGGGCACTTAGCCGCCTCTCAGCCTTTGACAAAGCGGTCAGTCTCGAACTTCGGCAGTTGGCTGTGAAGCGTCATCCGCCTCCGCCGCATATCACCAGCGCCACTTCCCTAACTGTTACGGTTGTGGACGATGCCCCACTGGGCTTTGTACAACTGCGGTGACCCTGCCTGACGCATCAGGTGGCGTACGGTATGGCGGAAGCAATGGAAGTCAGGACGCGACTCCATGATACCCAGCGAGTGTCGATGGTCCTTGAGCCACTGCCCGAAAAGTCGCTAGGTTTGCCTTCACGGAATCACGGAATCAAGGAGTGTCTCGACCTGTTTGGCGCGTTACAAGCATTGGCAAGGGCCGCTTGAATACGCTCAAGGCTTACCTCCACGGTCTCATGGTTGGTCTCAATGTAATGTCGATGAAGCACATCGGTCCTGGGGGCAAGATCCTGCGAAGGACGACATCACCAACTCCAATACTCTCCCCGACGGTTGCCACCAGCTTTCGCAGGTCATGCAGCATGAATTAGGGGCCGCCTGCCCGCGCTACCATCTTCGTGAGGTGGCCGGCAGCCACTTCATCAAACGGCTCGTTATCAGGATCAAGGCCCGCACAACGCCTTTCCAGAATGTCTTGAATTGCCCCGGTGACGGGCAGGGAGTGGGGGGTGCCGTTTTCGGTCGTAGGAATTCTCAAAACGCCCTTGGCTCAGTCCATGCACCAAACAGAACTAGTCCTGGTTCACCTGTGGATACACCTCCCTTACAAGCTCCATGTACTTCTGTGCTTCGTCATATTTGTTGAGTAGGTCTCGAAGGAGTTCTGCATCACTTAGCGTAGAAACGTCTGCGTTATCTGATTGGCTAAGGGCAAGAATGCGTTGCAGGGCTGTTACGCAAATGGGTGAGGCTACAGACACACTATCTACCCCTCCTCGTTTAATCCACCAGTCGGTTAGAGAAACGGCGGCACTCATCAAACGCGCAGCAGCGGCAGGATGTGTGTCGTTCATGTCTTTTGGATTCTCGGCGCCCCATTTGTCCGAAAACCAAATCGGATCAATGCAAGCAAAAGCCGCAAGAGCAAGGGTGGAGAGGAGATGTTGGCATGCGAGCTTTTCTTCATCCCGCCATGCCTCCTCAAGCGCAATGTTGATCAAAGGACGAAGAAAGTCTGCCGCTGTCCAGACAGACCAGAAATCGGCCGCGAATTCTTTGCCATGCTTAATCAATGCCCAGCGGCCATCTTCCTCAGCTTGAGTCTTGAAACTTGGGTCGAAATGTTTTTCATGCACGTGCCCAAGTTCGTGTCCTAATAGGCACGCAACTGCGCACACACTATATATATCTGCCCCAAGCGACTTAACTACCTTGAGGTTGGCGCTCTTACGAGTTTCCACCAAGGTTTGAAGAAGTGCTTTCTCAGACTCGGCATCTATAACTTGGAGAAGACCAACATGAAGCCCATTGGCCCACGTTAAAAAAAACTCGCCACACTTATCGGTAACAACAATACGAGCATGTCCATCGAGAAATTTAAGAACGCGGGCATTGCATTCCTCCTCATGCTCTAGGAGATAGTAAACCTCCATCTTGGGAAAGAGAATATCGAGTGTGGGGGCAATGCTGTCAATAGTCTGAAGTAGCCATGCTGTCGATGAATTGGGTGGCTTATTTGGGTCGATGCAGTGAAGATTTTTTTGCTGCAGGTTTGGGGAATTTTCGAGCCAACATTTATAGCTGTCAATTGTAATATGGTGCATTTTTTCCTCCAAATTTCTGTGTGCGCACATATTAAACGATCGTGACATCTACTCGTAGCATCTCGACTTTTTTCGCGATGCGACCGGAGTGCCACCACCCGGTCAAAAAGCCGCTCAGGCGACTGCCGGCAGGTCTCCGCGACTCAGTCGCACCATCTCGCCCTGAATCCGCTCCAGCCCGTCAGCAATATCTGCCACCCCCAAGCCCACGTAATGCCGATGCAGCACATCGGTCTTGGGGGCTGTGTGGTTGAGGATTCTCCGCATCACCGCTGAACTCAAGTCCAGCTTTTCGCCCACGGTCGCCACCAGTTTCCGCAGGTCATGCAGCATGAACCGGGGCGAACCGACGCGCATTGCCATCTGGTATAGGTGTTCGGCACTGACGCCTGCGAACAGCTCATCCGAATCGTCCAAATCCTTACACCGCCGCTCCAAAATCTCCCGCATCAGTGGCGTGATTGGCAGGGCGTGGGGTTTGCCGTTTTTGGTGTCGGGAATGCTCGCCATGCCCTTAGCCAAGTCGATCTGTGCCCGCTTTAGCTCCCGGCACTCGTTGCGCCGCAAGCCCGTGTAGAGCGTCAGGTACAGAAAGTCCCGCTGCTTTTCGCCCAGCTTGTCCACCGCCGCCTTCCAGGCTGGCAAATCGGCCTCCTGCAACACTCGCTCCCGGGGCTTGGCCCGATCCGGCATCAGTCCTGCTGCAGCCAGTTTGAGAAATGGGTTCTCCAACTTCATTGAATGCACGGCGTTGATGTACTTGATCAAAGCTCCAATGACACCTCTGCCCAGTTCAACTAGCGCGGCCCCCTTTGTCTTTGCGAACGCATGACAGTCGGTGATGAATTCTTGTCCGGCTAGTGCTGACACGGGACGCTCAAGCCAATCCGCAAAGTGGGTATTGAAAAACGATGTGTACCGCTTCTGGCTCGAAAGCTTGATTTCTTTGGCTGCACAGTAGCCTAGGTAGGCCTCACGCAGGTTTGGAAGCTTGACCTTGACCACCAGTGCGGGGCGTTCACCTCGCCGGCATTTGCGCAACACCTCCATCGCTTCTGCCCGAGCGTCATCCACTGACATCAGAGGCCAGTGCCCCAAGCGAAGACGAAATTGCTTTCCTGCGACGCTGGTGGCGACCCAGAAAGTCCTTTTCCTGGGGTTCATGCGAACACAAAAGCCTGACAGAACTCGATCTCTCAGCATGCGGCCATCCCTGGCCGTACTGCGGGCAAGCAGCGATTCGGTGATCAGTACAATCGACATCAATTTTCCAGGACAAAACGCGGGCCAAATGCGGGCAAAAATTGCCTTCTCGCGGTCAGCTACCTGGACTAGTTTGTTCTTCCCGCTGCGCGCACCTGATGCGGATCCGGCACCTTGACGGTGCCCTCATGGGGTGCGATGGGGCAGTGGAACCCCCTGATTTAAAAGGAAATTTTCATGAGCCTCAAATGCGGCATCGTGGGCCTGCCCAACGTCGGCAAGTCCACTCTTTTCAACGCCCTGACCAAGGCCGGCATCGCGGCCGAGAACTACCCCTTCTGCACCATCGAGCCCAATGTGGGTACGGTCGAGGTGCCGGATCCACGTCTGGACCAGCTGGCCCAAATCATCAGCCCCGAGCGCATCGTCCCGGCCATCGTCGAGTTTGTCGACATCGCCGGCCTGGTGGCCGGTGCCAGCCAGGGTGAAGGCCTGGGCAACCAGTTTTTGGCCCACATCCGCGAAACCGACGCCATCGTCAACGTGGTGCGCTGCTTTGAAGACGACAACGTGATCCACGTGGCCGGCCGCGTCGACCCGATCGCCGACATCGAAGTCATCCAGACCGAGCTCTGCCTGGCCGACCTGGGCACGGTCGAGAAGACCCTGCAGCGCTCGATCAAGGCCGCCAAGTCGGGCAACGACAAGGAAGCCGCCAAGCTGGTGCAGGTGCTGACCCGCGTGCAGGCCACCCTCGACGAAGGCAAGCCGGTGCGCACCCTGGACCTGAGCAAGGACGACCTGCTGGTGATCAAGCCCCTGTGCCTGATCACCGCCAAGCCGGCCATGTTTGTGGGCAACGTCAGCGAAGACGGCTTTGACAACAACCCCCTGCTGGACCGCCTGAAGGACTACGCTGCCGGCCAGAACGCCCCCGTGGTGGCCATCTGCGCCAAGATGGAGGCCGACATGGCCGACATGAGCGACGAAGACCGCGCCATGTTCCTGGCCGAGCTGGGCCAGGACGAACCGGGCCTGAACCGCCTGATCCGCGCCGGCTTCAAGCTGCTGGGTCTGCAGACCTACTTCACCGCGGGCGTCAAGGAAGTGCGCGCCTGGACCATCCATGTCGGCGACACCGCCCCCCAGGCCGCTGGCGTGATCCACGGCGATTTCGAGCGCGGCTTCATCCGTGCCCAGACCATCGCGTTTGAAGACTTCATCGCCTTCAAGGGCGAGCAGGGCGCCAAGGATGCCGGCAAGATGCGCGCCGAAGGCAAGGAATACGTGGTCAAGGACGGTGACGTGATGAACTTCCTGTTCAACGTCTGACCCTGGCCCCTGGGCCCACTGCCAAGCCGCACCCTGGTGCGGCTTTGTCGTTTTCAGGGAAAGCCTGAATGGCTGGCTTCGTGAAACCAGCCGCTGGCATGGCATTCTTGGTTCCATGTCTGATCTGTCCACGCCATGACCCTCCCCGTGCCTGACCTCTCCATCATCATCCCCACGTTCCGTCGCGAAGCGTTGCTGCTGGAGGCCTTGCAAAGTGCATTGGCAGTGCCTGGGCTGGCATTGGAGGTGCTGGTCATCGATGACAGCCCCGAAGGCGGGGCTCAGGCTGTGGTGCAGGCCCTGGGGGACCCTCGGGTGCAGTACCTGCAGCAGCGGCCTCCGAGCGGTGGACGTCCGGCCGTGTTGCGCAACCGCGGGGCACAAATCGCCCGAGGGCGGCTGCTGTATTTCCTCGACGACGACGATCACGCCCTGCCCGAGGCCCTGGCAGAGGCCTGCAGGCGCCTGGATGGTGCAGGCTGTGGGGTGGCGATCGGTTTGCCGCGGCCGTTTGGCGCGGTGCCCACCCGGGTCGAGGAGGAGCGGGCCTATTTCGAAGCGGCAGCCCGTTTTCTGGCCCGGCATGGTTCACGCTGGGCGGTGACGGCACGGCTGTTGTTCGGGCATGCCTTGGTGGTGTGCAGCACTTTTGTGCTGCGGCGCGATGCGTTTTTGGCCACCGGCGGCTTTCTCACCGACATGGCGGTGTACGAGGACATCGACCTGTGCATGCGTGTGGTGCGCCACGCCGGGTTCCTGAACCTGGGCCAGGCGATCGTGGCGCGCCGGGTGGGTGGGCCCAGCCTGATCAGCCAATCGACTCAGGCCCAGATGCTGGAAGCCTATCGCCTGTCGCAGGCGCATTACCGTCGCCAGCGTGGGCCCATGGAGTTTCTGGCGCTCAAGGTACTGAACCGGTGTATGGCTTGAGGTGAGGTGAGGCGAGGCGAGGCGCGGCGCGGGAAAGGGCCGGGGGCGGCTTTTTTCGCTTGGGTGGTGTTTTGAGGGGCAAAGTCCGATAATTCGGGCAAATCAACCGGCTGTCCTTTGCGAGGTCGCCATGAACGCCATCAACTCTTCCACCCCCAACGGCTTGCTCGCAGCCCAGTCTGCCTCGCTCACGCGACTGCAGTCTTTGGGACAGAAGCTGTCGTCAGGTCGGGCGATCAACTCAGCGCTGGACAACGCGGCGGGCCTGGCCCAGTCCAGTTCGTTCAGCGTACAGCTGTCCAGCACAGCCGTGGCCATGCAGGGCTTGCAGGATGGCAGCTCACTGGTGCAGACGGCCTCGGGGGCCTTGGGTGAGGTCAGCTCCAACTTGCAGCAACTCAACGATCTGGCGGTGCAGGCGGGCAACGGCAGCCTGTCGGCCAGCGACCGGCAAGCCCTGCAGGCGCAGGCCAGTCAGCTCACCCAGAACCTGAACCAGATTTCGGGCAACACCCAGTTCAACGGCCAGAACCTGTTGGATGGCAGTTTTTCGGCCAATCTGCAGACGGGGCCGAATGCCGGCGATACGCAAAGCCTGAGCCTGGGCAGCGTGTCGGCCAATGCCTTGGGTCTGGGCAGCGTCGATCTCACCAGCAGCAGCGGGCAGGCCAGCGCCATGCAGGCCATCAGCCAGGCCCTGCAGCAGGTGAATGATCAACAAGCGGGGGTTGGCGCCTCGCAGTCGGGGCTGCAGGCCAATTTCGATCAGCTCAGTGCGCAGTCGGGGGCCTTGGCGTCTTCGAACGCCAGCCTCAGCGATGCCGACCTGGCCCAGGCGGCCTCCAGCTTCTCGCAGGAGCAGGTGCGCCAGACGGCCGCCACCCGCATGCTGTCGCTCTACCAGTCCATGCAGAAAGACACGCTGAGCCTGCTGCCCAAGTAAGCAAGTCAGGGGCGTGGGTGGGCTGTCAGGCCCTCAGTCCTGGTCGCCCGCACTCAAGGCGCCTTCCACCAGCACCTGCTGGATCAGGCGCCGGTCCAGCGCCAGCCAGATCAGGATGGGCGCCAGCGTGGGCAGCAGCAAGAAACCGATCTGGTAGGCCGCACCGATCAGGTTGACGTCAAAGGCATCAAAGCGGGTCTGGGCGCGTGTGGCTTCGCCGGCCTGCACTGCCACCTGCAGCAACCAGGTGAAGCACACCCCCCAGGCCTGAAAGGGCAGCAGGGCGACGGCGCCTGCCGGGATCTTCCACCACCAGCCCTTGGCCCGCACGGCCAGAAACAGCGCCGCCAGCAGCGGAATGCCATAGGCGTAGGTCAGCACGTTGGCCTCGGGCGCCACATCAGCCAGCCGGCCGCCGGGCATCTTCACCGTGAGCCCGGTCAGCAGCACTTGCTGGGTGCCATGCAGTTCCGAGCCATGGGCCCAGAACGGAAACACCGCTTTCATGGCCCATTCGGCCAGCCAGGCCGGCGCCACGGCCACGTAGTTGCGGCCCAGGTACCACAGCGCCAGGCAGGGAATCAGCCACAGAATGGCGCGCAGGAAAAAGCCGCTGATGACGCTGTGCGAAGCTCGTTTCATGACGCTGCCCCGGTGTCGGCCTGCAGGTGTTCACGGCGGAAGTCCTGGCGTGCCACCCAGCGCATCCAGACCAGCCAGACCACCACCACGTCCAGCATGATCAGGGCCTGCCACAGGTACAGGTGGGCAAATTCAAAAGCCTGGGCATTCCAGCCTGCCAGGTAGAACAGGGTGATGATGCGCACCAGGTTCACGGCTTGGATGGCCACAAAGCCGATGCCGATGCCCACCAGCTTGTAGCGCCAGCGGGCGGGGTAGGCCGTCAGGGCCGCCAGCAGGATCAGGCAGGCCTCCACGCCATTGCAGCCAGCCTCGATCGACACCCCCATGCCCGTCTTGGCGTTTTGCAACACCTTGCCGTAAGAGACCACATTGGCGTCGACCGCCTGCACCAGAAAGGCACTGGTAGCGGCCAGAAAGCTTGTCCAGGGCACGATCAGCCACTGCTGCACCGGTGGTGTTAATTCGCCGACGAACAGGACCACCAGCAGCACCAGGAAGATCGAGAAGAAACGCAACATGGACGGGTCGCTTGGGAGGGGATTTCAGTTCAATCCGGCACTGTAACCCAGTCGGGTGCAATCGCCGGGGCGGCTGTTCAGCCTGGAAACAGTTTCATCAGCACCGTCGTCATGGCCAGGTACCGCAGCCCCTTGCCGACCAGCATCCAGCCCACGCAGGGCCAGAACGGCAGGCGCAGCCAGCCAGCCACGGCACAAAGGGGGTCGCCGAGCAGGGGCAGCCAACTCAGCAGGCAGGCCTTGGGTCCCAGGCGCTGCAGCCAGCCCAGCACACGCAGGTGGTGGGGGGAGCGTTGGTAGTGGTCAGCCACCCGGTGTGCGCCATAGCCCATCCACCAGTCCAGTGCCCCGCCCAGGGTGTTGCCCAGGGTGGCGACGGCGATGGCGGGCCAGAACAGTTCGGGGTTGAGTTTGAGCAGGCCGAACAGGGCCGGTTCCGAACCCAGTGGCAGCAAGGTGGCCGAGATGAACGAGACCACAAACAACGTGCCCAAGCCATATTGGGGCAGCGCCAGTAGGGCGAGCAGAGAGTCGAGCCAAGCTTGCATGGGGCCCAGTATAGGCATGGCGGTCTGCTGCAAATCGACGGCCGGCACTCTCATGGACCACTCATTTCAATTGCTGAAATTTTGAGCAGCTACAATCGTGCCTCATTTTTCAGCATGCCGTTGCCAACGGCCCCCCATCCTCCTCTCACCCGCCCACCCTGCTTTCCCCATGCAGATCGGACACCTGTCGCTTGAAAACACGCTGTTTGTCGCCCCCATGGCGGGGGTGACGGACCGGCCTTTCCGACAGTTGTGCAAATCGCTGGGCGCGGGCTACGCGGTGAGCGAGATGGTGACCTCGCGCCGTGATTTGTGGAACTCCCTGAAGACGTCCCGCCGCGCCAATCACGAGGGCGAGAAAGAGCCGATCGCCGTGCAGATCGCCGGCACCGAGCCGCAGATGATGGCCGATGCCGCGGTCTACAACATCGAGCGTGGTGCCCAGGTCATCGACATCAACATGGGCTGTCCGGCCAAGAAGGTGTGCAACAAATGGGCTGGCTCGGCCCTGATGCAGGATGAAGCCCTGGCCCTGTCCATCGCCGAGGCCGTGGTGCAGGCCTGCCTGCCGCACCGTGTGCCGGTCACCCTCAAGATGCGCACTGGCTGGTGCCAGACGCACAAGAACGCCGTGGTGCTGGCCCGGGCCTTCGAGTCGGCCGGCATCCAGATGCTGACCGTGCACGGCCGCACCCGCGAGCAGGGCTACAAGGGCCAGGCCGAGTACGACACCATCGCCGCCGTCAAGGCCGCGGTGCGGGTGCCGGTGGTGGCCAATGGCGACATCGACAGCCCGCACAAGGCCGCCGAGGTGCTGGCCTACACCGGGGCCGATGCACTGATGATCGGCCGCGCCGCCCAAGGCCGCCCCTGGATCTTCCGCGAGATCGGGCACTACCTGAGCACCGGCACCCTGTTGGCCCCGCCCCTGGTGGCCGAGGTGCGCCGCCTGCTGCTGGAGCATCTGCAAGACCACTACGCGCTGTATGGTGAGTTCACCGGCGTGCGTTCGGCCCGCAAGCACATCGGCTGGTACGTGAAAGGCCTGCCCGACGGCGAAGCCTTCCGCACCCGCATCAACGGCTTGGAAGACAGCACCGCCCAAACGGCCGCTGTCGCTGATTATTTCGACGCCCTGGGAGACCGCATGGAGCGCTTGCCGGACAGCCCGGCAGCCCCCCTGGCCGGTGAGGACGAAGAACCCCTGGAAACCGCTGCATGAGCAACAAGAACATCGAAGACTGTGTCCGTGACAACCTGCTGGAGTATTTCCGCGACCTGCACGGCGAAGAGCCGCACGGCATGCACGAGATGCTGATCCGCCTGGTCGAAAAACCGCTGCTGGAGGTGGTGATGGCCCAGGCCGAGCACAACCAGTCGCGCGCGGCCGAGTGGCTGGGCCTGAACCGCAACACGCTGCGCAAAAAGCTCATCGAGCACGAACTGCTCAAGTGACGACCGAACCCATTTCGAAATCCAAATCCAAAACTGAAGACCCTCGCATGAACGCACTTCTTTCTGTTTCCGACAAGACCGGCATCGTCGAATTGGCCCGGGAACTGCACACTCTCGGCATCAAGCTGATTTCCACCGGCGGCACCGCCAAGCTGCTGGCCGAACAAGGCCTGCCGGTCACCGAGGTGGCCGAGGTCACGGCCTTCCCCGAAATGCTGGACGGCCGCGTCAAGACCCTGCACCCCAAGGTGCACGGCGGCCTGCTGGCCCGCCGCGACCTGCCCGAGCACATGGCTGCTCTGGCCGCGCACGGCATCGACACCATCGACCTGCTGGTGGTCAACCTGTACCCGTTTGAAGCCACCGTGGCCAAGCCCGGCTGCACCCTGGAAGACGCGATCGAGAACATCGACATCGGCGGCCCGGCCATGGTGCGCAGCGCCGCCAAGAACTGGAAGGACGTGGGCGTGCTGACCGACGCCTCGCAGTACGCGGGCGTGGTGGCCGAGCTCAAGGCCAACGGCAACAAGCTCAGCGACAAGACCCGCTTCGGCCTGTCGGTGGCCGCCTTCAACCGCATCAGCAACTACGACGGCGCCATCAGCGACTACCTGTCGGCGCTGAACTTCGAAGAAGGCAACAACACCCCCTCCAAGCAGCTGTTCCCGGCCCAGAGCAATGGCCGCTTCATCAAGCTGCAAGACCTGCGCTACGGCGAGAACCCGCACCAGCAGGCCGCCTTCTACCGCGACCTGTACCCCGCACCGGGCTCGCTGGTCACGGCTGAGCAGCTGCAGGGCAAGGAGCTCAGCTACAACAACATCGCCGACGCCGACGCCGCCTGGGAATGCGTCAAGAGCTTCGACGTGCCGGCCTGCGTGATCGTCAAGCACGCCAACCCCTGCGGCGTGGCC
>Ga0207978_100356_pt1 | contig 10880 bp, 6 predicted proteins | sample LakWasM100_LOW12_2_FD_183920 | JGI IMG/M metagenome (GOLD analysis project Ga0207978, IMG submission 183920) | Freshwater sediment methanotrophic microbial communities from Lake Washington under simulated oxygen tension - Sediment Metagenome... | ecosystem: Environmental > Aquatic > Freshwater >... | reverse complement strand
TGATCAGCTGCACCGAGGTCAGCAGCTGCTGGCTCTGGTTCTGCACCTGCTGGCGCTGGTAGCCCAGCAGCGTCTGCTGGGCCAGCACCACCTCGAGCAGGCTGGAGGCCCCGGCCCGGTAGCGGGCCTGCGACAGCTCCAGCACCTTGCTGGCGCTTTTCACGGCCTGCTGCAGCGAGCGCTGGGCTTCGCGCAGCGCGGCCTGGGTGGTGAGGCTGTCCTGCACCTCCTGGAACGCCTGCAGCACGGTCTGCCGGTAGGTGGCGTTGGCCTGTTGGTAGCCGGCCTTGGCCACGTTCACCGCCGCCGTGGTGCGGCCGCCGTCAAACAGGGTCTGGGTGGCGCTCAGGCCCAGTGACCACAGCAGGCTGGGGGCCGAGAACAGCTTGCCAAAGCCGTTGCTGTCGTCGCCATACAGGCTGTTCAGGGTCAGGCTGGGGTAGTAGGCGCTGGTGGCAATGCCGATCTGGGCATTGGCCGCGGCCATGGCCCGCTCGGCGCTGGCGATGTCGGGGCGGCGCTCCAGCAGCGAGGCCGGGGTGCCCAGGGGCAGTTGTGGCGGCTCGGGCAGGCGGGTGTCGGCGGCCAGTTGAAAGCTGGGGGCCGGCTGGCCGGTGAGCGTGGCGATTGCGTGCTCGAAGCGGGCCCGGCTGTCGCGCAGGCCCTGCAACTGGGCCTCGGTGCCCGAGACCAGGCCTTGCTGCTGCTCCAGGTCGATGCCCGAGACACTGCCCAGGTCGTGGCGGGCGGTGACGAAGTCCAGCGTCTGGCGCTGCGCCTTGAGGGTCTGGTTCAGCACCTCGATCTCGGCATCCAGCCCGCGCAGGGCCAGGTAGCTGCTGGTCAGTTGGGCGGTCAGCACCAGGCGGGTGTTCTCGAAATCGGCGCCCGATTGCGCCTGGGCGGCCCGGGCGTTTTCCAGCTGGCGGCGCACCCGGCCGGCCAGGTCCACCTCGTAGCTCACGGTCAGGGCGGTCTGGTAGTCGCTTTGCTCGACCGAGCTGTTGGCGCTGGTGTAGCTGCTCAGCGGGCGGTTGGCCGAGGTGCGAAAGCGCGAGGTGCCGGCCTGCAGGCCCACCCGGGGCAGCAAGGCACCCAGGGCCGAGTCGGTCTGGGCGCGGGCCTGGTCCAGGCGTGACTGGGCCAGGGCCAGGGTGTTGTTCTGCTTCAGGGCGGTGTCGACCAGGCCCTGCAGCGTGGCGTCGGCGTACAGCAGCCACCAGGGGCCTTTGAGTTCGTCGTCGCGCGGCTGGCCGGCCTGCCAGCCGGCTTCGGCCTGCCAGTGGGCCGGGGCCGCGGTCTCGGGGCGTACGTAGTCGGGCCCCACGGCCGAACAGCCGCCCAGCAGGGCCAGGCCCAGCCAGGCGCCGTGCCGCGCCAGGCGGTGCAGCGCGGGGGCTTTCATGAGGCGCTCCGCTCGGCTTTGGCGGGCTGGGGCTCGGGCTTGGCATCCTTGCCCGGGCCCTCTTTTGCGCCGTCCTTGGCACTGTCTTTTCCGCCCTCTTTGCCACCTTCCTTGTTGTTGGCCGGCACCGGGGCCTCGCTGGCCACCACGGCATCGCCTTCGGCCAGCGAGTCGGGCGGGTTGATGATCAGCTTGTCTTGGGGCGACAGGCCGCTCTGGATCTCGATGCGCACGCCCAGGTCGCGGCCCAGGGTCACCTTCTTGAGCTGCACCTTGCCGTCGACCACGGTGGCCACCAGCGTGCCTTCGGGGCGGAACAGCAGGCCGTTGTTGGGCACGGTCAGCAGCGGCTTGTCGGCGCCGGCGGCCTGCAGGGCCACCTGCACATACGAGCCCGGCAGCAGCTTGCCGTCGGGGTTGGGCAGGTTGATCTCCACCTGCAGGGTGCGGGTGGCGGGGTCGATGGCGCCGGCGGTGCGCACCACCTTGCCGGTGAAGGTCTGGCCCGGCAGCTCGGACAGGGTGACCTGGGCTTCCTGACCGGCCTTGATGCGCGGGGCAAAGCTCTGCGGTGCCGATACGTACAGGCGCAGCACATCGGTCTGCGACAGGGTGAACAGCAGCTTGGGCGCGCCGCCGTTGCCGGCGTCCACCAGGCTGCCCACGTCGATGTTGCGCTTGGTGACCACGCCGCTGAAGGGGGCCACGATGCGGTTGTAAGACAGCTGCAGCTCCAGGCGCTGCACCACCGCCTCGCTGGCGGCCAGGTTGGCCTGCACCAGCTTCAGCGTGTTCTGGCGTTCATCGAGTTCCTGCTGCGACACGGCATCGCGGGCGCGCAGGCCCTGCCAGCGCTCGAACGAGGTGCGCGCCAGTTGCAGGTTGGACTGCACCTGGGCCCGGTTGGCCCGGGCCTCGGCCAGTTGCTGCTCGATCTCGCCGGTGGCGATCTCGGCCAGCAGGTCGCCCTTGTTGACGCGCGCGCCGATGTCCTTGAACCACTGTTTGATGTAGCCGCTGCTGCGTGCGTAGATCGGGGTCTCGATGTAGCCCTGCAGGCTGCCCGGCAGTTGCAGGGTCTGCTGGCCGCGGCCCGGGCGGGGCGAGACGACGTAGACGTGCACCTTGGCGTTTTCTTGCGTGCTGGCCGCCAGGGCCTTGGCCTGGGCGGCGCGCTCGGTCATCACCAGGGCGGCGCCGGCACCCAGCACCAGCAGCACGCCCAGGGCGGCCCAGCGCGCGCGCCGCAGCAGCCGGATGCGCTTGATGTTGTGGGCCCCTTCGTGCTGGTGCAGACCGTGGATTCCGATGGAAGAGTGTCGCTGCGCGTGGCTCATATCAGGCATTTCCTTGGGCGGAGAGGGGGGCCGCTTGAAGTCGGCGGGCGGCCCGACGTTCGAGGGCGCGGTGCACTGCGGCAAACACCACAGGCACGAAGAACAGGGTGGAGACGGTGGCAAACAGCAGGCCGCCGATGGTGGCGCGGCCCAGTGGCGCGTTCTGCTCGCCGCCTTCGCCCAGGCCCACGGCCATGGGCAGCATGCCGATGATCATGGCCAGGGCCGTCATCAGCACCGGGCGCAGCCGGGTGGTGCCGGCTTCCAGCGCGGCCGACAGGGGCGGCGCACCGTCCAGCAGGCGCTCACGCGCAAACGAGATCATCAAAATGCTGTTGGCCGTGGCCACACCCATGGTCATGATGGCCCCGGTGAGGGCCGGCACGCTGAGCGTGGTGGCGGTGAGGAACAGCATCCAGGCAATGCCGGCCAGCGCGGCCGGCAGGGCGGTGATGATGATGAAGGGGTCGACCCAGGACTGGAAGTTGACCACGATCAGCAGGTACACCAGCACGATGGCCATGATCAGGCCCACGCCCAGGCCCAGGTAGGAGCTCTGCATGGTCTCCACCTGGCCGCGCATCTTCACGCTGCTGCCCCGGGGCAGGTCGGCCTTCATGCTGTCGATGGCCTGCTGCACCTCGGCGGCCACGCTGCCCAGATCGCGCCCGGACACGCTCACGAACACGTCCACCACGGGCTGGATGTTGTAGCGCGACACCACGGTCTGTTCGCGGGTGGGGCGCACGGTGACCAGGTTGCTCATCAGTTGGGCCGGGGGCTGGGCGGCCGCAGTGCTGCCCGTCGGCACGCTGTTGGTGATGGGCACCCCCACCGGGATCTGCAGCAGGTTGTCCAGCGAGTCAATTTGGTACTGTGGGGTCTGCACTGCAATGCTGTAGACCACACCATTGGCCGGGTTCAGCCAGAAGGCCGGCGCGGTCTGGAAGCTGCCCGACAGCGAGACCAGCAGGTTCTGCGCCACGTTGTTGGCGTTCAGGCCCAGTTGCTGCAATTGGGCGCGGTCGATGTCGAGCTTCTTGGTGGGCTGGTTGATGCGCTGCTGGATGTGCACGTCCACCGCGCCATCGATCTGCCGCACCTTGCTCTGCAGCACGCTGGCCAGGCGGTAGTTCTCGGCGATGTTGGAGCCGCTGAACTGCACGTCGATGGAGGCTGGCTGCCCGAAGTTGAGGATCTGCGTGATGATGTCCGCCGGCTGGAAGAAGATTTCCACACCGGGGAAGCGCTTGGGCAATTCGGCGCGCAGGCGCTTCACGTGCTCGTCGGTGGGGCCGTGGCCAGGGCGCAGGGCGATCTGCACCTCGCCGTCCAGCGTGCCGATGGTGCCCGCGTTGCTGTACGACAGGTTGATGCCGCTGTAGGGCAGGCCCAGGTTGTCGAGGATGGTTTCCAGTTCTTCCGGCGGGATCAGCTCGCGCACCGCGTTTTCGATGCGGTCTGCCAGGCGGGCCGTCTCTTCGATGCGGGTGCCCGTCGGGGCGCGGAAGTGCAGCCGGATCAGGCCCGCGTCGACGCTCGGAAAGAAGTCGCGCCCCAGTACGCCGTACAGCCCGCAGGAGGCGACGCAGAACACCAGGAAGGCGGTGATGAAGCTGGCGCGGCGCGTCAGCAGGCCGCTCAGGATCACCACGTAGACACCGCGCAGGCTCTCGAAGCCGGCGTCAAAACTCAGGTAGATGCGGCGGAAGAAGCCTGGCCGGCTGTCGTCCACGGGCGGTGCGTTGCGCATCAGCAGCTTGACCAGGGTGGGCACCAGCGTGCGCGACAGAACGTAGGAGGCCATCATGGCGAACACCACCGATTCGGCCAGCGGCACAAACAGGTAGCGGGCCACGCCGGTCAGGAAGAACATGGGCACGAACACGATGCAGATGCACAGCGTGGAGACAAAGGCTGGCACGGCGATCTCGCCCGCCCCTTCGAGAATCGCCTGCTCCAGCGGCGTGCCCAGGTGCAGGTGGCGCTCGATGTTCTCGATGGTCACGGTGGCATCGTCCACCAGAATGCCCACCGCCAGCGCCAGGCCGCCCAGGGTCATGAGGTTGATGGTCTCGCCCAGGGCGTAAAGCATCAGGATGGCCGACAGCACCGACAGCGGGATCGACACCGCGATGATGCAGGTGCTGCGCCAGTTGCCCAGGAACAGCAGGATCATGGCCGCCGTCAGGCACGCCGCGATCAGCGCCTCATGGATCACCCCGCTGATGGCCGCCTTCACGAACAGCGACTGGTCGAACAAGGGGGTGATCTTCAGATCCGGTGGCAGGGTCTGGGCCACCGAGGGCAGCAACTCGCGCAGCTTGGTGACGATCTCCAGGGTGGACGAGCTGCCGTTCTTCAGCACCGACAGCAGCACGCCGCGGTTGCCGTCCTGGCGTGCGATGTTGGTCTGGGGGCTGAAGCCGTCGCGCACATTGGCCACGTCGCTGAGGGTGATGGTGGTGCCGTTGCTGGAGCGGATGGGCAGGGCGTTCAGTCCCTCCAGGTTGGCGGGTGAGCCATTCATGGCCACCGTGTACTCGGTGTCGCCCAGCTTGGCCGTGCCGCCGGGCAGGATCAGGTTTTGCGCATTGATGGCGTTCACCACATCCGAGGGGGTGAGGCCCTTGGCCTGCAGGGCCCGGGTGTTCAGGTCCACCGAGACCACCCGGTTCTTGCCGCCGTAGGGGAAGGGCACGGCCGCGCCGGGGATGGTGATCAGGCGCGGGCGCAGAAAGTTGACGGCGGCATCGAACAGGCCTTGCTCCGACATGGACGGGCGGGATGCTGGAGGCGGAGTACTTGATCACCAGCGGTGGCGTGATGCCCGGCGGCATCTGGCGCACGATCGCCTGTACCGAAGAGGTCACCTGGGCCAGCGCGGTCTGGATGTTGGCGTCGGGCTGGAAGAACACCTTGATCACCGCAATGCCGGCCAGCGACTGCGACTCGATGTGCTCGATGTCGTTGACCGTGGTGGTCAGCGAGCGTTCATTGACGTTGGTGATGCGGGTGCCCACCTCCTGGGCCGACAAGCCGGAGTAGTTCCAGATGATGCTGATCACCGGGATGTTGATTTCCGGGAAGATGTCGGTGGCCATGCGCATCAGCGCCAGGGGGGTGGCCAGCACGATCAGCAAGGCCATCACGATGAACGTGTAGGGTCGGCGCAGCGCAATATTGACGATCCACATGGGGCAGGCATCCGGTTGGCAGACTGGCGTGGTGCGTTCGGGCCCATCCCCTGATGGGGTTTCCGGCGCTCAACGTAATCAAACATTTTGCAGGAGAAGCATGACCCAGGCCGGTGCCGGGCCATGGCGGTGCCGGTAAAGCCACGCGTCAGCGTGGGCTTGTGCTGGTTTTTCTGAAAAAAGTGCTGGTATTGATTATTCTGACCTTGACCGCATGGGTGGCTATGCCAGCCACTCTGCTGCCAGCAGCCGGGGCGGCAGCGCGGGCGCGTAGTGGTAGCCCTGGGCCTCGTCACAGCCCAGCGCCAGCAGGGTGCGGGCCTGTTCCGGGGTTTCCACCCCTTCGGCCACGGTGCGCAATTGCAGGGCCCGGGCCATGCTGATCACGGCCGTCACGATGGCCTGGTCGGCCGGCGCGCGCAGCATGTCGTGCACAAAGCTCATGTCGATCTTCAGTTTGCCGACCGGGAAGTTCTTCAGTTGGGCCATCGAGGCGTAGCCGGTGCCGAAATCATCGATCGTCAGGTTGAAGCCCGCCGCCACCAACTGGTCGGCCACACGCCGTGCCCGTTGGGGGTCGAGCATCATGGCGGTTTCGGTGATCTCCAGTTCAATCGCCGCGGGTCGGGCGCCGGCGGAGTGCACCAATTGAATCGCCCGTGCCGGGAAGGACTCATCGCTGAGCTGGGCGGCCGACACGTTCACCGCAATCGGGGGCGGCGCGGGCGTGGTGGGCGTGCACCACGCGGCCCATTGGCGGCTGGCTTCGCGCAGGGCCCAGTCGCCCAGTTGCACGATCAGCCCGCGCTCCTCGGCCACCGGGATGAATTCGCCCGGGCTGATCGGGCCCAGTTCCGGGTCGTTCCAGCGGGCCAGGGCTTCCAGGCCGGTCAGCCGGCCGCTGTGCAGGTCGATCTTGGGCTGGTAGTGCAGGTGCAGGCCACCGCTGCTCAAGGCCTTGGTCAGGCGTGTGGCCAGGGTGTTGTGGCGGTGCAGCCGTTCACTCATGTGCTGCTCGTACAACTCGCAGTGCCCCCCACCCAGGGCCTTGGCCTTGAACATGGCCAGATCGGCGTGTTTGAGCAGTTCCTCCACTGACTGGCCCTGACTGGGAAACAAGGCCATGCCAATGCTGACGCCCACCTCGACCGTGTGCGCGGCAGCGCCGATCGGCTGGGCCAAGGTGTGCATGAGGTGGCGGCTGATGTGGTGGGCGTCTTCCAGGCTGTCGATTTCACAGGCCACCATGAATTCGTCGCCACCGATGCGCGCCAGCAACTGGTCCTTGCACAGCAGGGACTGGCAGCGTTGCGCCACCTCGCGCAGCACCTGGTCGCCCATGGCGTGGCCCCGGATATCGTTGATCTCCTGCAGGCGGTCCAGGTCCAGGAACAGCAAGGCCAGTTGCCGGCCGGCCCGTTCGCAGCGGTCCAGCATCTGTTGCGCCAGCACCAGGCCGTGGGTCCGGTTGGGCAGCCCGGTCAGCACATCGTAGAACGCCAGTCGCTGCAGGTGTTCGGCCGCCAGATGGCGCTCCGAGGTGTCGAGCAGGGTGCCGTGGCCTTTCAGGGGCTGGCCTTTCGCGTCGTACTCGAGGCGCCCGCGTGCCTCCACCCAGCGCAGCTTCTGCCCGATCTGGATGCGGTGCTCCACCCGGAAAGGGGCCCCTTCCAGGGCCGCCTGCCAGGCGCTTTCGACGCTGGGGCGGTCTTCCTCATGGATGTGATTCATCAGGGCTTGGAAGGTGCAGACCTGGTCTTCGGGCCAGTTCAGCAGGCTGATGGCCTGGGGGCTGAGCAGCATCACGTCGGTGGCGAGGTCGATCTGCCAGGTGCCGACGCTGGCCACCGCCTGGGCATTGAGCAGATCGCGGGTGAGTCGGGTCTGCTGGCGCAGGTCTTCAAACACCATCAGCAGATGGGGCTCGCCTCTGTCGGGGGCATCGCGCAGAGGGCGTACGGTGGCTCGCACGGGAACCGCCAGGGCCTCGGGATGGCCGCTGCGGCACAGTGTGAGGGCCTCGCAGGCCAGGTTCTGGTGAATGGACTGCTCCGCCAGTGCGACCAAGGGCGTCACGTCAAGCCAATGGTGCAGGGCACTTCCTGGGAGCTCCCCGGCGGGCAGGTTCAGCAGGCTTTCCACGGCCGGGTTGGCGTACACCACGGTCAGGTCCGGGGTCAGCACCAGTGTGCCGCAGGGCAGACCGGCAAAGGCGGCGTCGTAGCTGCCCAGGCGCGGCAGTGTGGGTTGGCGGTGGCGCAGCAGTGCATCGGAGGCCAGGCCCATGTCATGCATCAGCACCTTGCTCAGGGCCAGCATCTGCTGCAGCAATTCGTCCGGTTCGTTGGCATGGGTCAGGACCATGCAGGGCAGCACGGTCTGCAGGTAGTGCCGATAGGCCTCGGCCAGCCAACTGGGAGGCAGGTCCAGGCGGGCCATGGCCAGGCCCATCTGGTCTCTGCTTTGTCGGTAACCCTCGCCATAAGGGCCCTCCGTGAGGCTGGTGAAGTAGGCGGTCTGCATTTGTTGCAACTGCCTGTCCGAGGTGTCGTTGGGGCGGTGTGCCTGGCTGAGGGGCTCCTGCAGCAGGTGGTGGGCGGCGGCCTGGAACACATCGGGGCAGCTTTGGCGCAATTGCTGGTGCAGGCGCTGCAGGACCTTCAGCTCGGCGGCGGCCAGGGGCTGAAGGGGCGGATGCTCTGGACTGCTGACGTGTGCCATGGGGGGCCAACCTTGTGATGTGCCGTGGCCTTTGGGAGGATGCCAAGCGGAAAAGACCGATGTTTATTTGAAATATATACTAAATATGAAATTCACCAAGCACTTTCCAGTTTAAATGTGATTTATATGAGACAAAAGATTGGTATGTGGAATTCAAGTAATCAAAGTGATAATTTTGTGCCGTCTTGATATCGCGCGCCAAGCTTTGTGGTGCTTCGCTGAGATGTGGCAGTTTTGGCAGTCGATGGAGCTCAAAATGGCAGTATTTGGCAGTCAAATGACTGCCAGCGGTGGGGGCGAGCCAGGGCCGCCTGCCTAAGTCCTTGTATTCAAAGCGCTTTTCCCAGCAGGCCGCGTTGGCACGAAACCTGCCCTTGTCCGCCTTGATCTGAGTGCCCGGGACACCCCTGGGCACGCTGTCGGCTCAACTGCGTGGCACCTTGCGCGCAGTGGGCCCCACACTGAACCGGGTTGCCATGGATTCCACGCCTTCCACCACGAACAAAGTCATCCCCATCGTTGCGGCACCACCGGACGAGACCGAGGTGTTTCTGTATGCCGCCACCAAGAAGATCCACCCCCGATCGGTCAGCGGGCTGTTTGCACGCTGGCGCTGGGGGCTGGTGTTCCTCACCCAGATCGTCTTTTATGGCCTGCCCTGGCTGGAGTGGGGGCAGCGCCAGGCCGTGCTGTTCGACCTGGGGGCGCGGCGCTTCTACCTGTTCGGCATCGTGCTGTACCCGCAGGATTTCATCTACCTGACCGGCTTGCTGGTGATCTCGGCTCTGTCGCTGTTCTTGTTCACGGCAGTGGCTGGGCGCCTGTGGTGTGGCTATGCCTGTCCGCAGACGGTGTACACCGAGATCTTCCTGTGGATCGAGCGGCGCTTTGAGGGCGACCGCATGGCCCGCATCCGGTTGGACGAGGCCCCGATGTCGCTCAACAAGTTGTGGCGGCGGGGCGGCAAGCACCTCGTCTGGTTGGCCGTGGCCGTGTGGACGGGCTTCACCTTCGTGGGCTATTTCACGCCGGTGCGCACCCTGGGCCTGGAGGTCTGGACCCACACCCTGGGCCCCTGGGAGACCTTCTGGGTGCTGTTCTATGGCTTTGCCACCTATGGCAATGCCGGCTTCATGCGCGAGCAGGTGTGCAAATACATGTGCCCCTATGCCCGCTTCCAGAGCGCCATGTTCGACAAGGACACGCTGATCGTCACCTACGACGAGGCGCGCGGCGAGCCGCGCGGCAAGCGCTCGCGCAAGGCCGATCCGGCCGCGCTGAAGCTGGGTGCCTGCGTGGACTGCGAACTGTGCGTGCAGGTGTGCCCCACAGGCATCGACATCCGCAAGGGCCTGCAGTACGAGTGCATCGGTTGCGGCGCCTGTGCCGATGTGTGCGACACGGTGATGGACAAGCTCAACTACCCGCGCGGGCTGGTGCGCTACTCCACCCAGAACGCGGTGCTCAACGGCTGGACGCGGGCGCAGATCCTGCGCCACGTGATGCGCCCCCGGGTGCTGGTGTACGCCACGGTGCTGCTGGCGTTGACCGTGGCCCTGTTCTCCCACCTGATGCTGCGCACGCCGCTGCGCGTGGATGTGGTGCGCGACCGCGCCGCGCTGTCGCGCATCGCACCGGGCGGCATGCTGGAGAACGTGTACCGGCTGCAGATCATGAACGCCACTGAAAAGCCGCAGACCTACCGGCTGGGCGCCACGGGTCTGGAAGGCCTGAAGCTGGCTTCCGAGGAACTGGTGGAAGTGGGCCCGGCCGAGTCGCGCTGGGTGCCCGTGCGTCTGCAGGTGCCCTATGGTTCGGCCCCGGCGGGTTCGCACACCGTGTTTTTCTCGATCGGCGCCGAAGGCGGCGATGCCCATGTGTCGGAGAAGTCGGCCTTCCTGGTGCCGCGCTGATCAGGGCCTGCCGGCCAGCCCGAGTGCCTTCAGGCGCCGGTACAGGGTGCGCTCGCTCAGGCCGAGCTGGTGTGCCAGGTCCTTGCGGTTGCCCTGAAAGCGCGTGGCCAGTTCGCGCAGCGCGTCCGGTGCCTGGCGAGCGACCGATGGCAGCGGGGCTGGCAGCGCAGTACCAGCCCATGGGCGAGCTGGGGCCCCGGCCTGCAGGGTGTCCGGCGGCAGGTGGGCCAGGCCGATCACGCCATCGTCAGCGAACAGGCGCGCCCGGTCGATCACGTTGCGCAGCTCGCGGATGTTGCCCGGCCAG
>Ga0207978_100353_pt1 | contig 10899 bp, 10 predicted proteins | sample LakWasM100_LOW12_2_FD_183920 | JGI IMG/M metagenome (GOLD analysis project Ga0207978, IMG submission 183920) | Freshwater sediment methanotrophic microbial communities from Lake Washington under simulated oxygen tension - Sediment Metagenome... | ecosystem: Environmental > Aquatic > Freshwater >... | reverse complement strand
TGGCGGCACCGTGGGCTTCCCCCTGCCCGGGGTGTCGCTGCGCGTGCAGTCCGACGAGGGTGCCGCCTTGCCCGTGGGCGAGATCGGGGGCATCCAGGTCAAGGGGCCCAACGTGTTCAAGGGCTACTGGCGCATGCCCGAAAAGACGGCCGAAGAGTTCACCGCCGACGGCTACTTCAAGACCGGCGACGTGGGCAAGGTGGATGAGCGTGGCTACGTCACCATCGTGGGCCGCGCCAAGGACCTGATCATCAGCGGCGGCTACAACGTCTACCCGGCCGAGATCGAGAGCTACATCAACGAGATGCCCGGCGTGGCCGAGAGCGCCCTGGTGGGCGTGCCCCACCCCGACTTCGGCGAGGTGGGCGTGGCCGTGGTGATTGCCAAGCCCGGCGCCACGGTCGAGGCGGCCCAGGTGATTGCCGCGCTCAAGAGCCAGCTGGCCAACTTCAAGATCCCCAAGCAGTGCCATGTGGTGGCCGAGCTGCCCCGCAACACCATGGGCAAGGTGCAGAAGAACCTGCTGCGCGACCAGTACAAGACCTTGTTCGCCTGATGGGGGGCGGCCCCGGCCAACCCACGACCCCACGACCCCACGATCCCACTGAAGGAGCATTTTCATGAGGCTTTTTTCGAACGGGCTGCGGCCCTGCCTGGCCCTGCTGGGGGTTTTGTGGTGGGCCACGGCGGCCCAGGCGGTGGGCCCCATGCCCGATCCCAAGACCCTGCCGTCGCGGGTGGAGCTTCATGCGCTGCCCAGCCTCACCCTCAGCGATGCCGACTTTCTGACTGGCAACGCTTCAGCAGGCCAGCCCGTCACGGTGGGGGCCGAGTTGCGCCTGGCCAATGTGCCGGGCCGCCAGCCCACCGTGGTGCTGGTGCATGGCTCCAGCGGCATGGGGGCCAACGGCGAGCTGTGGGCACGTGACCTGAACGCCATGGGCGTGGCCACCCTGGCCATCGATGGGTTCACCGGTCGCGGCATCACCACCACCGGGGCCAATCAGGCCCAGTTGGGTCGCCTCAACCTGTCGCTGGATGCCTACCGGGCGCTGGAATTGCTCGCCAGGCACCCGCGCATCGATCCGCAGCGGGTGGTGTTGATGGGTTTCTCGCGCGGCGGCCAGGCCACGCTGTTTGCCAGCCTGAAGCGCTTTCATGAGGCCTGGAACCGCAGCGGCATCCGCTATGCCGCCTACATCCCGTTCTACCCCGACTGCATGACCCAATACCAGGGCGACACGCAGCTCGATGCCCCGGTGCGCATCCACCACGGCCTGGCCGATGACTACAACCCCGCGGCGCCCTGTCGGGCCTATGTCGAGCGCTTGCAGAAGGCGGGGCAGGACGTGCAGATCAGCCTGTACGAAGGGGCGCACCACGGCTTTGATTCGCCGCTGGCCCCGCAGCCGGCGGTTCAGGCCAAGGGCTCGCAGACGGTGCGGGCCTGCAGCATCCGCGAAGAGGCCCCGGGGCGCCTGGTCAACCAGGCCACCGGTCAGGTGTTCAGCTACCAGGATGCCTGCGTGCAGCGCGACCCCTACGTCGGGCACGACCCGGCGGCCACCGAGCAGGCCCGGGCCTCGGTGGCCCAGACCCTGCAGGCCTTGTTCAAATTGCCGGCACCATGAGAAACGGGCTCCGAGGAGCCCGTTTTTCTTGCAGCGCCTGCAGCCGCGTCAGATGTGCAGCATCGCGGCGGCTCCGATGGCCACGCCGACACCGGCCACGCCGAACATGCCGTACTGCAGCCAGCGCTTCTTGGTCAGCAGGGCAATTGCCGCCAGCGCGATCGCCACCTGCAGCGCGGTGGTCGACTGGGCCCAGCGGTGGTGAAGGTGCATCTGCTCGTCGGATTGTTCATCCCACTGCTTGGCTTCGGCTTCCAGTTTGTCGGCCACCACCTTGATTTCGTTCTTCTCTTTGTCGTAACGCTCCACCTTGGCCTGGTAGGTGGCCTTTTTGTCTTCGGGCGCCAGGTCACGGGCCAGTTCGGCCAGCGACTGCTTGGTGCTCTTGGACTGGAAGTAATTCCACTGGTTGGAGGCTTCGGTCTTCTTGATGGCCGCGTTGTTCTTGTACAGCCCGGCATTGGCCTGGGTGGCGCCGCCCATGTAGGAGAAGATGGCGCCCACCGTCGCGATGATGGCGGTGAACATCGCGATCTGGTTGGTCATGCTGTCGCCACCATGCTGGGCAGCGTGCTCCAGCTCATGGTCGTGCGGGCCGTGGACGTGGAATCCGTGTCCGGACATATCAAGCTCCTCGTTCTTGTGTGTAGGTGACAAAACTGAATGTCAGGCCGGTCGATGACTGCTGTGTGTCGCGCGCCACTTCGGTCCAGCCTGGGCCGAATTGTGGCGCAAAGGCGTCGCCCTCAAAGTCTTGCGCGATCTCGGTCACCACCGCCCGGTCGGCCAGGGGCAGGGCCTGGGCGTACACCTCGGCCCCGCCGATGACCCACACCTGCTGCTCGGGGGGCAGCAGGGCCAGGGCCTCGGCCAGTGAGCCGGCGCGGCTGGCGCCTTCGGCCGCCCAGGCCGGGTCGCGGGTCAGCACGATGTTCTGCCGCCCGGGCAGGGGGCGAAAGCGCGGTGGCAGCGAATCCCAGGTGCGCCGCCCCATGATGACGGGGCAGCCCAGGGTGTGGCGCTTGAAATGGGCCAGGTCCTCGGGCAGGTGCCAGGGCAGGGCGTTGTCGCGGCCGATCACGCCATTGGCGGCCCGGGCAAAAATCAGGTTCAAAGGCATGGGCTGGGTCCTCAGACGGCGACCGGGGCCTTGATGGCGGGGTGGCATTGGTAGTCCACCACCTCGAAGTCTTCGTACTGGTAGTCGAAGAGGCTGTCGGGACGGCGCAGGATGCGCAGCGTGGGGTAGGGGTAGGGTGCCCGGGCCAGCTGGGTCTCCACCTGCTCATGGTGGTTGCTGTAGATGTGGCAATCGCCCCCCGTCCAGATGAAGTCGCCCACATCGAGGTCGCATTGCTGGGCCACCATGTGGGTCAGCAGGGCGTAGCTGGCAATGTTGAAGGGCACGCCCAGAAAAATGTCGGCGCTGCGCTGGTACAGCTGGCAGGACAGGCGGGCGCGCTCACCCGGGGCCTGGGCGGGTGCCACATAGAACTGGAAGAAGGCATGGCAGGGCATCAGCGCCATCTTGTCCAGATCGGCCACGTTCCAGGCGCTCACGATGATGCGGCGCGAATCCGGGTTGTTCTTGAGGGTCTTGATCACCTCGGCGATCTGGTCGATGTGGCCGCCGTCGGGCGTGGGCCAACTGCGCCACTGCACGCCATACACCGGGCCCAGGTCGCCGTCTTCGCGGGCCCACTCGTCCCAGATCGTGACGCCGCGTTCCTTGAGCCAGTGGTTGCTGCTGGAGCCGCTGAGGAACCACAGCAGCTCCTGGATGATGGAACGCAGGTGCACCTTCTTGGTCGTGACCAGCGGAAAGCCCTCGTTCAGGTCAAAGCGCATCTGGTAGCCGAACACGCTGGTGGTGCCCGTGCCCGTGCGGTCGCCCTTGGTCACGCCGGTGGTGTAGACGTGGCGCATGAAGTCTTCGTACTGGGAACGAACGGGGCGTTGAGTGGGTTGGGTCATGGGGCAGTCGCGCTGGGCTGTGGGTGACCGGCGATTTTAGGGGGTTCGCCGGCTGCCGGTGCATTTGGGTAGGGCCTCCACCTTCCGTCTGGATTGCCTGGCTGATCGGCAGGATGGAGCCGCTGGGCCCTCACAGAATGGCCAATCCCCGTACCGTCTGTTCGGGCAACGCCGGTGCGGGCACTCTGGCGGTGCCCGCCACCCCCGCTTTTTGATGATGGGAGAACCAACCATGTTTTTGCACTTGTTGTCTTTGCGCCCGGCCTTGGGCGCTGTTCTGTTGCTGGCCAGTGCCCTGGGCCCGGCCGCGCCGGCGCAGGCTAATGGGCAAGCTGGTGGGCAAGCTGGTGGGCAAGCTGGTGGGGCATCGGATGAGCCCGGCGCCTTGATCGCCCAGGCCTTTGACTACGCCTACCCGTTGGTCGCCATGGGCCGCCTGCGGGCGGCGTCGCTGGGGGCCGGGACCGACGCCTCACCCAGCCCTGCATGGCAGCACCGCCGCGAACTGGCCGACCCGGCGCGCCGGGAGGTCACCACCCCCAATGTCGACACCTTGTATTCGCTGCTCTGGCTGGACCTGCGCCAGGGCCCCGTGGAGCTGTCGTTGCCCGACATGGCCGGGCGATACCACTCGCTGGCTTTCATCGACATGGTGGGCAACAACTTCGCCATGCTGGGGCGGCGCCTGAACGGCACCCGGGCCAGCCGCCATGTGCTGGTTGGCCCGGACTGGCCGGGGCCCATGCCCAAGGCGGCCCGCGTGATCCGGGCTCCGTCCAACGATGTGCTGGTGCTGGCGCGCATTCTGGTGGATGGGCCGCAGGATCTGCCAGCGGTGCACGCCCTGCAGGACCAATTGGGCGCTCAGCCCCTGGCCGCGGCCCCCCGGCCCCCGGTATGGGATGCCGCGCCCCCCCTGGGCCCGACCCCCCAGGCCTTTGTGGACCTGGCCAACCGCATGCTGGAGCGCAACCCGCCACCGGCCTACGAGCAGGTCTTGCTGCGCCGCCTGGCGGCCGTCGGCCTGTGCGGTGCCGGGTGCGCCTGGGATCGTCTGTCGCCTGCGCTGCAAGCGCAATGGACGCAGTCTTTGCCCACCTTGCTGGCAGGCCTCAAGACCACAGCCTTCTCCTCGGGCCGCACGGTCAATGGCTGGCGATACGGTCAAGCCAACCTGGGCCAGTTCGGCACCGACTACCGCTACCGGGCCAGCACCGCGCTGAGCGGCCTGTTGGCCCTGGAGCCGGTCGAGTCGGTCTACCCCAGCACCGGGGTGGATGCCCAGGGCCAGGCCCTGAGCGGTGCGCACCGCTACCGGCTGCGCCTGCCGGCCGGGGGCTTGCCGGTGAATGCCTTCTGGTCGCTGTCCATGTACGAGGTCGAGCCTGATGGGCGCCTGTTCTTCAGCGCCAACGCCTTGCGGCGCTACGCCATCGGCGACCGCACGCCGGGCTTGCAGGTGGCGGCCGATGGGTCGGTCGATTTGATCTTCCAGCACGAAGCGCCTGCGACACCCGAGCAGGCCCGCAATTGGCTGCCGGCACCCCAGGGGGCCTTCCGCCTGGTGTTGCGCGCCTACGAGCCCAGGGCGGCCTTGCTTGACGGGCAGATCACCCTGCCGGCGGTCGAGCGGCTGGACTGAGTGGGGCGCAGTGGATCAGCCCTCTGAGCCCTTTGACCCCTCTGAGCTCTGAGCTGCGACATCCATTTCCTTGAACATCTCTTTGGCGGTGCGGAAGCTGTCGATGGCGGCGGGGGCGCCGCAGTAGATGGCGGTCTGCAGAAACACCTCCTGGATCTCTTCACGGGCCACGCCGTTGGTGAGGGCGCCGCGCAGGTGCCCTTCGTGCGGAGACCGGTGGCGATACATGCGCCATGACCCATGGCCGTGCTGAACGAGAAGGGCGTGAAGGACATGAAGGACTTTTAGTGCCCGTGGGCAAAGAACGTCCGCGCCTCTGCACTTTCCCGAGGGGGGGGCACCGACCTCCTTTAGTCCCTCCCCAGGCGCGCAGTCAAGTGAAGGCTGTCACTTGTTTTGGGGGCATACGGCAAAAATGCTTCTCGATAAAGTCGTGTCCATTCAATCCGACATCGTTCCTGGAAGAAGCCCGCTCAGCGGCTTCGACCGGTGCCCTGGTGATTGTTGGACCTTCTCCTCGCAGCGGCCCCGAAGTGCGCCCCCTTCATTCGCTTCAAGCGGACATTCATGCAACCTCATGACCCACCTTCTCGTCGGCGTTTGATTTTGCAACTCGCGGCTTTGGCTGCGACAGTGCCGTGGGCAGGAGGGCCGGTCAACGCAGCGCCTGGCTCGTCGTTTCCAAGGCGGCGCATGCAAGCCTTGGCCTCGGTCTGCACAGAGTTGACCGGCATTTCCAATGAGAGTGAAGCATTGACCCAGCAGTATTTGACGGTGCTGCTCAAAAGCCTAGACAAGGCCCAATGGAACGCCTTGCTGAGTCTTGCCAATGCCTCGCCCAAGAACCAGCGCATGGCCTCCTTGCAGGCTCCATTGCGTGATGTCGTGGAGTTTGCGTTGCAGTTGTGGGTCAGTGGCATGGCAGGCTCCACTGAAGTCGTCACCTATGTCGGTGCGCCCATCTGGTCCGTGCTGACATTCACCAAGCCCCCCGGGATCTGTGGCGGCGCCTTCGGTTATTGGTCTGAGCGACCGATCTGATTGCGCACCTTTTCTCCCGCATTGCGCCCCTTTTCCCATTTGAAGAAACGCCACCATGAACAAGTCTCTGGAGAAAGATCTGACGGCTGACGTCGTCGTCGTGGGGGCGGGTGCTGTGGGCAGCATGATGGCCTGGCAACTCGCACAGAAGGGCGTCAAGGTGTTGTTGATTGACGCCGGGCCCCGCATTGAGCGTGCCAACGCGATACAGCATTTTTTCGCATCCGCTGAAAAGGGCCCGAACTCACCCTACCCCAGTCAGCCGTACGCGCCGCACCCCATGCATCCGCAAGACCATCTGGTGCAGGCAGGCCCCGCCGTCTTTGGCGGCAGTTACCTGCGCGGTGTCGGTGGAACGACCTGGCATTGGACTGGGTTTTCTGCTCGCTTCAGGCCCAATGACTTCCGGACGAAGTCTTTGTTTGGCGTTGGCGTGGATTGGCCAGTCGGGTACGCGGATCTGCAAGAGCTTTACCTTTTTGTGGAGAAGCAGTGGGGCACTGCCGGCGATAGCGCGTTCGACCAGGGAGGTCCTCGCGGTGGAGCACCGTTTCCCCTGCCGAAGGTGCCGATGACCTACGCAGACACGCTGATCCGCGACGCCCTGGCCCCCCTGGGGTACACCATTGCGCCGTTTGCCCATGCGCGCAATTCCGAAGTCTTCGATGGGCGCCCAGCGTGTTGCGGCAGTTCCAGTTGCGCCCCCATCTGCCCGATCGGCGCAAAGTACGACGCCAGCGTGCATGTCGCCAAAGCAGAAGCCGCTGGTGTGCGGGTGGTGTCGGAGGCGCTCGTCGAGCACATCGAAGTGGGGCCGGATCAACTGGTGACCGGCCTGCGCGTGCGTGGATCGGATGGGCAGCGTGCTGTGGCAACGGGCCGTGCCTATGTGATTGCAGCCCATGCCATTGAGACGCCGAGTCTGTTGCTGCGTTCCGCTCAGGCCAATGCCCCGCAGGGGGTTGCCAACCGCAGCGATGCGGTTGGGCGCTATTTGATGGGCCAGGTGGACCTGGACACGCGCGCCCTGACCCGCGAGCCGATCTACACCTACCGTGCCCCCACGACCACGGCGGGGGTGCTGGAACTTCGCGACGGTCCAACGCGCAGCGAGCATGGCGCGATCGGCACCTCCTTTCTCAATCGCGGATGGCGAACCGCGCTGGGTCCCATGCAGCGTTCTGCCCATTTGATCAAGGCCGGGTTGCGTGGGACCGATCTGGCCCGTCGACTGAGCGATGAATGTGCCCGGGAACTCGCCATCAACACTTCCGTGGAAACCTTGCCTTCCGCAAGCAACCGGGTGGTGCCCGACGCCGACCTGCGTGATGCCAGCGGTATGCCGCGACCGCGCATCCAGTTCACCATTGAAGACTACACCTTGCGTGGCATCGAGAAGGCCAGGGAGCGCCATGCGGCGATCACGAAGGCACTGGCTTGCACGGACATCGAGACCGACACTCCTTCCGTGGCCTCCGCGATCATCGCCGGCACGGCACGGATGGGCACTGACGTGCTCACTTCGGTTGTGGATCCATTCTGCCGAAGCCACGATCACGCCAATCTTTTCATTGTGGGCACTGCCAACTTCCCCACCATGCCCATCAATGCACCCACCCTCACGGCGGTGGCCTTGGGTCTTCGGGCGTTGCCCTCCCTCCAGGCCGATTTGGCCGCGGGGCGTTTCCCTTTGTCTGCCTGATATTCACACGAAAGCTCCTATGCTGCGACGCCATTGGTTGAGAACGACTGCGTTGATGTCCTTTGCTGCGACACTGCCGGTCAAGGCGCGAGAGGCTTTGCGCAAGCCCGGCGATGCGGTGATCGGTGGATCTGGCAGGTATCAGCGCATCGTCCGAAGCATTCGCGACACTTTCCCGTCCCCTGTTCGATCTCAGGCGGCAGACAGCCGACTGTCGCGCCTCATGGCATTTGCAATGTCGGAATACGAAAGGCGCAAGTCCCACCGGACCTATCTGGGCACCCGTGGTGCGCTTGACTATGCCGGCGCGCGGCGTGAACGCATCGGCGAATCACTGGGCGATGCTCGGAGCACGATCCGGGAGACCGCACGCTATCTGGAAGGTCAGTACACCTGGAGCCATCCCAACGTGCACCGGCTTCACGGATCGGCCACCTCCGTGTCGATCATTGGCCAGTTGTTCGGCTCGATCATCGACCCCAACACGGTCTGGGACGACCTGTCGCACAAGGCGGCCGAAGCCGAAGTGCGGGTATCCGCCATGTGTGCGGCGCTGGTTGGGTACGACGCAGACAAGGCGCTCGGTTTGTTCACCTTTGGGGGAACTGGGACCACCCTTTACGGCATCAAGGTCGGGGCCGAAATCGCGCAGCCGGGCTTGTTCAACGAGGGGTTGCGCCAACCCTTGCGGGTGTTTGGCTCGGACCTGGCGCACTACGCGAAACTCAGCGCTTCCGCCTGGCTGGGGCTCGGCGCTCAAGCCGCAGTGTCCGTGCCCACCGGGGATGACAACTCGATGGATGTGGCCGCGCTGGAGAAGGCCTTGCGCCAGAGCATCGAAAAGGGCGAACGGGTCGCCGCGATTGTCGTCACCATGGGGACGACGGATGCCTTCGGCATTGATGACATTGCTGCGGTACATGCCCTGCGCAAGCGGCTTGTTGACGAGTACCGACTCGACTACACCCCGCACCTGCACGCCGACGCCGTCATCGGTTGGGCCTACGCGGTTTTCAATGACTATGACTTCGGTGCAAACCCGCTCGGTATTCCCAGCGAGGCCTGTTCGTCGCTCGAGGTGGTCCGGCAACGCATTCGGCATTTGCATCTGGCTGACTCCTTGGGCATCGATTTCCACAAGAGTGGCTACACGCCCTATGCGTCAAGCCTGTTCCTTGCGCGCGATGCCCAACTGCTCAACACCATTCGGCGAGACAAGGTGGCCATGCCGTATTTGTTCCAGTTCGGCGAATACGACCCAGGCATTTACACACTGGAGTGCTCGCGCTCCGGCGGGCCTGTCCTGGCAGCGCTGGCGAACTTGCTGATGCTTGGCAAAGACGGCTACCGAGGCTTGCTCGGTCATTGCATCGAGATGTCGAATCTCTTGCGCGAGAAGGCACGCACACTGCCCTGGTTGACGGTGCTCAACACCGGGAACCACGGTGCAGTGGTCGTGGTCCGTGTCTACCCGGACGGCGTGGATGCCGACAAGAGTTACCTGTCGGAAAAGGAAGGCGTCGCCAACCGCGATGCGCTGGCTCGTTACAACGACTTCAACAAGGCGGTCTACCTGGCAACCCGGGTTGCCGCAGAAGCCGGTGAAAGCTCTGTGTTCGTGCAAACCAGCCGTTACCGAAATACCGTCTACGGAGAGCCCATCGTCGGGATCAAGGTCTTCACTTTGTCTGCTTTCACCGACTCTGCCTCCGTAGATGCCGCCATCGCGGCACTGCAAGCAGCCCGCAAGAAGGCGGCGAGCGGACTGAAATTCGCCTGATGACTTTCCATTTTTCACAGAGGTTCCCCATGGCCCTGTCTTCACTCTGCACCCGCATGAATTTCATGGCGCGGCGTTTCGCCATGATCGCGGGCCTGGTTCTGCCACTGGCCTTGCTGGGGTCGCCTGTGCATGGCCTCGAGCCTGCCAAGGCTCCGCCTGAGATTCCGGTCCAGTTGTTCGCTTTGACCCACCCGATCGGGCAGCAGCGCCTCATCGAAAGCAGCTATCGCCAAGCGTACTGGCCGCTCGCGGCCTATTTTGAAACCCAGCGCAATCAGGCTTACTGCTCAGTGGCGACTTCCGTGGTGGCCTTGAATGCCCTGGGCGTCGCTCGCCCGATGACGGGCCTGTATCCGGACTACCGCTTTTTTACCCAGCAGGACTTTTTTGAGGGGGTGGACCCGCGCATCGCCCAGCCCGAGGTGGTGGCCAAGGAAGGCATGACGCTGGCCCAGCTTGGACATGTTCTTGCCTCCCAGCCCGTGCGGGCTGAGGTCATCTTTGCCGATACGCTTGATCTCAGCCAGTTGCGCCTGCTGCTGATGAAACACTTGCGGGAGCAGGACCGTTTTGTACTGTTCAACTTCAATCGTCGCATTCTTGGCGAGGCTGGCGGTGGGCACTGGTCACCCCTGGCGGCCTATCATGAAGCGAGCGATTCGGCTCTGTTGATGGATGTAGCCCGTTACAAATATCCGCCCGTGTGGGTGCCCTTGGTGGAGCTGCTGCAAAGTGCACAAGACCATGACAGCGTGAGCGGCAAGGCTCGCGGCATGATCGTGCTCAGCGGGCGTTAGAACTCAATGGCCTTCATACGAGATATTGCAGCGGGCCGAGACCACAGCCTGGTGCTGGGTGTCAACGGGCGTCTGCTGGCCTGGGGCGGCGACGGCACTGGGCGATTCCCGCCTCCTGCCGACGTGTGTTCCGTCCCCATGCCGGCGTCGTCTGCGATCGTGGTTCGCACCCCGTCGCCCCTGCAGCAGGTCAGTGCCAGTGGCGGGACCAGCTTGGGCCTGGACGAGCGCGGATTGCCCTACCTTTGGGGCGCGAACCGGGCTGGCATTGGCGGGCGTCTGACGCACATCCTGCACGAAAGCCCGCAGGCGCTGAAAGGCCTGCCTCC
>Ga0207978_100329_pt1 | contig 11497 bp, 8 predicted proteins | sample LakWasM100_LOW12_2_FD_183920 | JGI IMG/M metagenome (GOLD analysis project Ga0207978, IMG submission 183920) | Freshwater sediment methanotrophic microbial communities from Lake Washington under simulated oxygen tension - Sediment Metagenome... | ecosystem: Environmental > Aquatic > Freshwater >... | reverse complement strand
CCCGAGGAATACAGCGTGGCCTGGGCCAGCACATCCCGCGTGTAGCGGGGGCTGACGGCGCGCACCAGGCCGGTCTCGGCATGCCCGGTGCAGTCGCCCGTTTCGGTGGTGTTGCACCAGGCCTCACCCATCACCTCGCCGCTGGGCGACACCAGCACCGCCCCAAAAGGCCGATTGCCTCGCGAGCGGCCCAGATCGGCCAGGCCGATGGCTTGGCGCAGGTAGCGGCCATCGCGCTCGTCCAGGGGCACTTCGGCCGGTAAGGCGGGGGCGGTATCAGGGGTTGCCAGAGGTGAATCAGAGGACATCAGGAACAGGCCCAAAGGCGAAATGAAAGAACACGGAGCCGCCGCAGCCAGGGCCGGGACGGCCACCGGCTGCGCCCCGGACCGAAGCATTTCCCATGCCACAGCTCCGGGGCTGCGCCGCGCCGGTGGACTGAAAAAACGACTTGACCCCGGCCTGAACGCCCCGGGATACTCTCGCCGCCGATCGGAAAATGATCATTATTAACAATTCAGACCGCTCCATGAACACAGCGCAGAACACCCGCCCCAAGCAGAAGATCGCCATTCTGGGAGGTGGCGTCGGCGCCATGACCAGCGCCTTCCAGATCACCAGCGAGCCCGGCTGGCAGGACCGCTACGAGGTGACGGTGTACCAGATGGGCTGGCGGCTGGGCGGCAAGGGGGCCAGCGGGCGGCGTGCCCCGCACTGGCGCATCGAGGAGCACGGGCTGCACATCTGGCTGGGCTTCTACCACAACGCCTTTCGCATGATGCAGCAGGCACTCACTGAGCTGAACCCCGAGGCCGCGCCTGTGGCCGTGGGCCACACACCGCCGCGCATCGCCAAGGGCGTGTTCCTGCGCTGCGAAGACGCTTTCGAGCCGCACAGCTACGTGGGCGCCTACGAGGCCTTTGACGGCGACCCCACGCCCTGGATGATGCAGATGCCCACCAATGGCCAGAAGCCCTGGGAAGGCGGCGCCCTGCCCTCGCTGTGGTCCTACCTGTCCGAACTGGTGCAGTTGCTGCTGGGCCAGGCCGGCCAGTCGGTGCATGCCCGGGTGTACCGCCATGAGCACCCGATCCACCACCACAGCCTGATCGGCTGGATCAAGGAACAGGCCGAGGAACTGGCACTGACCGTAGAAGAAGTGGCGGTCAGCGCAGGCCTGGGTGCGCTGGTGCTGCTGCAACAGCTGCTGGCCCGCCTGGCCAAGGACCCTGCGGCGCACCAAGCGCGCGAGCGTGCGCTGATCGAAAGCCTGCTGGGCCACCTGCAGGCCTGGGTGGCGCACGAGTACGAGCGACTGGACCCGGACGACCTGGCCGCGCTGCGCCACCTGCTGATGGTCGATCTGGTGGTGTCGGTGCTGCGTGGCCTGCTGGTGGACGAGGTGCTGGAAGGCCGCCCCCTGGGTGAGCTGGACGAGGAGATCCGGGTCTGGCTGAAGCGCCACGGCGCCATGCCGGCCACGCTGGACACCCGCATCAACCCCTTGCTGCGCCTGTTCTATGACTTTGTGTTCGCCTTTGACAACGGGGACAGCCAGGACACCGAACGCACGGCCAACTACGCCACCGCGCCCACGGTGCGCACCCTGTTTCGCATGTGCTGCACCTACAACGGCGCGATCTTCTGGAAGATGCGCGCCGGCATGGGCGACACCATCTTCACCCCGCTGTACAAGGCACTGGCCCAGCGCGGGGTGCAGTTCCGCTTCTTCCACAAGGTGCAGAGCCTGGGCCTGTCGGAGGACCGCCGCTCGATCGAACGCATCGCCATGGTGCGCCAGGTCGACACCGCCGCCCCTTACCAGCCGCTGGTGAACGTGAAGGGCCTGGACTGCTGGCCGGCCGAGCCCGACTACAGCCAGTTGAGCCAGGGTGAGGCCTTGCGCCAGGCGGTGGCCGAACAGGGCCTGGACCTGGAGTCACTGTGGTTCCGCTGGGACAACGCGGCCGAATTCGAGCTGCAACGGGGGCGCGATTTCGACACCGTGGTGTTCGGCATCTCGCTGGGCAGCGTGCCCCTGCTGTGCCAGGAGCTGTGCCGGGCCGAGCCGCGCTGGCAGACCATGGTCGACCGGGTCAAGACGGTGTGCACCCAGGGCGTGCAGTTCTGGCTGCGGCCCAGCCTGCCCGAACTGGGCTGGACGGCCCCGTCGCCCATCGTCGACTCCTTTCTTGAGCCGCTGGACAGTTGGGCCGACATGAGCCATCTGTTGCCGATGGAGGTCTGGCCCGAAGGCCAGGCGCCGCGCAACGTGGCCTATTTCTGCGGCGCTCTGGACGAACCGCCCCTGGACCCGCAAGACGCAGCCACCCCCTACCGGGCCCTGGACAAGGTCAAGGCCGCCACGGCCACCCTGACCCGCGAGCATGTGCGCCTGCTGTGGCCCGAGGCCGTGGACGGCGCGGGCGCCCTGCCCGCCGATACCGTGGTCGAGGTCTACCAGCGCGCCAACGTCGACCCCTCGGAACGCTATGTGATGTCGGTGGCCGGAAGCGCCTCGGCACGCATCAAGGCCAATGAGACCGGCTTTGACAACCTGGTGATCACGGGCGACTGGATCGACAACGGCTTCAATGCCGGCTGCGTGGAAGCCGCCGCCATGGCCGGGCTGCAGGCCGGCAACGCGGTGCTGGGGCGCCCGATCTACGAGGGGGTCACGGGGCAGGATCTGTGCTGACGGGGCTGGCGCTGGCGGCCAGTGCCGCACGCGCCTCGCGCACCACCCAGGTGTCCTGACCTTCGGTGACCTGGTCCAGCAGCTCGGGCAGCCAGGGCGCGGGTGGGCCACCCGCCTGGGCCACCCGCCACAGCTGGGTGGCGATGCGCAGACCCCAGGGTAACTGACGCAGGCGCTGCGCCAGCTCCAGGCCCGCCCGCAGATGACCCAGGCCCAGTTCGGGCTCAAGAGGGTGGCGGCGTAATTCGATCTCGCCGCGCACACGCAGGATCTCGATGCGGCAGAAGAAGTCTTCATTGGCCTCGCAAGCCAGCAACGCCGCCTCGATCTCGTCTGAGGCATCCTGGTACTGGCCATTCAGCATCAGTGCTTCGGCCAGCTTGCAACGCCACTGCGGCTGAATCACCCCCACGCCAATCGAGCCCTGGAAGGCCAGCGCTGAACGCAAGGCCTCGATGCCTTCGGACAGGCGCCCGCTCATGGCCAGGGCCCAGCCCCGGCTGGCCGTGGTGGTGGCCAGCCAGAACACATGGCCCACCTCGCGGCAATAGGCAATGTGCTGATCGATTTCCTGCAGCAGGCGCTCGGGCTCATGCACCATGACGTTGTAGGCGCTGCGGAAGGCCAGCGTCCAGGCCTGGCTGAAAGGGTGGTTCAGCGAACTGGACCAGCGCCCGGCACGCTCGATGGCGGCTTGGGCCTGGTCCGTCAGGCCCAGTGCCCACAGCGCATACGAGCGATAGCACTCGGCAGCCACACGTGGATCAGAGCCATAGATGCGGCAGGTCTCGGCATCACGCACGGGGTCGTAGACCTCGACAGCTCGCAAGAAGGTCTCGTTGGCCCGTCGGAAGTCACCGGTCCACAGCAAAGACACGCCCACCGAGAACGTGGCCTGGGCCAGCATGGTGGGCGCCCCCGCACGTTGCACAAAGGCCAGGTTCTGCTCGGCCAGTTGCACCAGCCCCGCCTGCTGCCCCTTGACCTGCCGATAGCCCCAGACGCCATTCAGGGCGACAAAGATCTCGGGCCGGTCCGGCATGACCTGGCACAGGGCTTCCACCCGGGCGTACAGGGTCTCCAGCTCGGGCGCCGTGAAGCCGCGCGTGACCTTGATGGCCGGCGCCAGGGTGCTCAGCAGGCTGAGTTCAAGCTGCGCCCCTTCCTCCGGCGTGAGGTGGCTCACCAGCGCCAGACCCGCACGAAGGTGCAGCACAGCCTCGTGGTTGGCCGAGCGGGCCAGAGCCATCTGGCCCGCTCGCAGCCACAGTTGCACAGCCTTGGACCATTGATGGGCTTCGCTGTGGTGGTGGGCCAGCAGTTCGGGCTGCCGCTGCATCAGGCCCGGGTCGCGCCGCAGCAACTCACCAGCCAGCAGCCCATGCAACATGAGCCGGTCACGCCGCAGCATCGAGTCGTAGGCTGCGGCCTGCACCAGCGCGTGCTTGAACTCAAAATCCTGGTCATTGCCATCCAGCGCGAACACCAGCCCTGCGGCGAGCAGCTCCTGCAGTCCCTGCTGCACCAGTGCCTCGTCGGCGCCGCACAACGCGGCCAGCAGGCCGCGCTGGAAACGCCGTCCGATCACGGATGCCCGACGCGCCACGGCCCGACCGGCGTCGAGCCGATCCAGACGCGCTGCCAGCGAGTCTCGCAGGTTGTCCGGAATCAAGGCCACAGGCAAGGCCACGCGCAACTCGAAGCCCCCCGGGGTTTCCTGCAGCACGTCGGACTCCAGCACGGTGCGGGTGAACTCTTCGATGAACAAGGGAACACCATCGGTGTTCTCGATGATGCGGCGCACCACCACGGCGGGCAGACGCTTGCCCCCCATGCAGTGCAGCAACAAGGCTTCGGCCGCCTCGCTGGGGAGGCGATCCAGCATCAGGTGCCGGGTGCTCGCCGTGGGAGCCCAACGCGCACTGTCGCCGGAGCGCTGGGTCAGCACCAGCAGCATGCGCTGCGAGGCCATCTGCTCGGCCAGGGACACGGCGAGGGCCAGGGTGGAGGGGTCAGCCCAATGCAGGTCCTCGACCGCCAGCATCAGGGGGTGTTTCTGCACCACCAGGTTCAGCCAGCGCAGCAAGGCGGCTTCGGTGCGCTTTTTGGCCAGCGCCGGGGCCAGGTTCAAGGCCGGCATCGGCTCCTCGGGAGCCGCCCGCAGCAGGCGCGCCAGAAGTTGAACATCCTGCTCATGCTCAGCCATGCCGGTTGGCAGGGATTTCAGCAGCTTGCGGTAGCGCTCATGGGGGGCGTCCTGGGCCTGGAACTGGATCAGACGTTCCATGCCTTCGATCACCGGAAACCACTCGCTGGCAGCGTGGTAGGGCGAACAGCGCAGCACCAGGGACAGGGCGCCGTCGCCGCGTGCTTTCTGCCTCAACTGGGCCAGCAGATGCGACTTGCCGATTCCGGCCTCGCCCTCGACGAGGACCACGCGGGGCTGGCCAAGCAGGGCGTGCTGCCAATCCTGCTCAAGTTGGGTCAATTCGTCGTCGCGCCCAATCTGGCGCCGGGCATGGCTGGGGCCGACCAGTGCCCCGGACTCGCCAACCCGGCACAAGCGCCAGGCCTCGACCGGGTGTGCCACGCCGCGCAAACTGAGTTCCCCCAGCGCTTGCCAGGGCAGCGCATCACGGATGGCCTGACGGGTGGTGCCCGACACCACCACCTCATTGCCTTGTGCGACAGCCTGCAGGCGGGCCGCGATGTTGGGGGTTTCGCCAATGGCAAGGCGCTCGTGGCGCGCCCCTGCCCCCACCTGGCCCACCACCACCATGCCGGTGTGGATCCCGATTCGCACCTGCAGGTCCAACGTGGTGATGTGGCGCAAGCGAGCGCTCAGGCGTGGCAACGCAGAGATGATGCCCTCGGCAGCGCGCAAGGCGCGCGCTGGCGAATCTTCGTGCGCTCGCGGGTAGCCGAAATAGACCAGGAGGCCGTCGCCCAGGTACTGGGCAATGTAGCCGTCGTACTGGCGGATGATATCGGCCGCAATCGCCTGGTAGGCCTGGATGATCTCTCGCAGGTCTTCAGCATCCACCACGCCGGACAAGGCCGTCGAATCCACCAGGTCACAGAACAGCACGGTCAGATGGCGCTTCTCGGCCGCGTCATTCAACTCGCCGGTGGAGCGCCCTTGCTGTTGGAAACTCAGGCGTGCACCGCACGAAGCACAGAATCGGTGGGCTGCAGCGGCCGGGGTGCCGCAGGTGGAACAGCGCATGCGCTGATCCTGCCCACAGTTCGAGCACTGCGGGTCTCCATCGGCCAACACGCCGTGACAGGCAATGCACAACATCTAACGAACTCCTGGTGGTCGCAGCACAGCCCATCTCAAGGGCGTGGCGACAGCGAAAAAACAAACAGCCGGGACAGTGGGTAGGTCATGGCTGGGGGGCGCCGGGCGGGCGGGTCAATCGGGGGCCATGGACATAACGCTCAATCGAATTGAGCCAGCGTGGGGCCTTGGGGTCGACCGACCAGGTGTGCAGCGTGGCATGGACTTCGCCCAACAACTCGGTGGGCAACACCAGGGGCCGCGTCTGACTGAGGAGGAACGCCCAGACATACTGCTGCCCGATCAAACGGGTGAAGAAGCGCGCCAGCGAAAACCCAGGCACGAACACGCGCACCAGCGCATCCAGCCCCCGCGTCAAAGCCATGCCCGCGTTGAAGAGGAACACGCTCAAGCCGCCGGCAGGCGTGCGCACACCGATCTCGTCCGCCACTTCCTGGCCACACAGATGATGGATCATCAAAGGCCCCACAGGCTTGAGCACGCGCAAGGGAACAACGCTTTCCAGGTTGGCCACCAGCGCTTGGCCCAGCAATGGGCGCACGTCCGGCATGGGCCGGCCCGCCCGCGCACGTTGCTGGATCAGGGCGAACAGTTGGGCCGCGCTGCCGTAGTCGCTGGCCAGCATGGCCTCGCTCACGCCCAGCAGACGGGCGGCCCGGTTCCAGCAATGCAGGTAAGCCGTCTCCTGCTCGGGCCGCAAACCGAGCCCCAGGCGACGCAGGCTGCGCAGAAAAACGAAGCTGAAGGTCAGCAAGGTGTAGCCCAGCTCCTCCTGGTTGCAGGGCATGCCGTGCTGGTGCAAATCCCAGCCATGAGACAGCAAGCTGGCCTGCAGCCCCTGCACCGGGGTGGCAGAAAACAGCGGCGGCACCATGCCCTGGGGCGTGCCGGCGGCGCTGCGCACCGACGCCAGCACCTCTTGAGGTTCGCCGCGCAGGATCAGGTGGCGGATGGTGGCGTGGATCAAGCGCACCTTGAGGACCTGCCCCACCCCACGCCCGCTGGCCGAAGTCAGCCCGCCCGGCAGCATGACGGGAAAGATCATGGCGGCTGTGGCACGGATGCGGTGGTCCGTGTGCTGCTCGAGCTGGCCTGCCACATGCAGAACGTCTGACAGGTCGGGCACCACGTAGCACTCAGGCAGACTGGCACAAAATTGAATCAGGCAGGACAACACGCCCAGTTCCGCAAATACCTGCTCGGCCTGCTCGACCTGGGGGTCTGTTTCCCAGGAGTAGCCCCGCAAGGCCTGCTGGACATAGTCAACCAGAATGTCGGCCAGATCGCGATGGGCTGGGGGCGCCAGAGGCCGCCAATCGCTCAGTCCACCATTGACGGGCATCTGATGCAGCAAGCGCGTGGCGGCATTCAGCCGCTCCAGCGGCGCCTGATTGAGTTGCTGCAACTGATCCAGGCCCTGCCCTGCAGGGGGGCGCACCCAATCGTGCATGAGCCGGGCCACCGTGGCGTCCGCCAGCGGATCGCCTGCGTACCGCAGCGCGTCCAGTGCTTCATTGCTCCAAGTCTGCATGGAACCCTTTGTGAGTTGGATGGCTGAAAATATCATATTGAAACGAACAATCTGACGAAACGCTGTCGCCAACGACAAATCCGAGGCTTTTCTGGCGTTCGATTCGATCGGAATGCAGGTGGAATCATTCTGAAAACCACAAGCGACCGCGTCAGCCGGGTGTGCTGGCGCAAAATACCCATTCCACCCTGACCCCAGCGCCCCGGATTTCGAAGCACCCATGAGTGAATTCACCCCAGCAGGCATGACGGCCCTGCGCGACCCCGGCCCCATGTTGGAACACACCCGACGCCAATGGGGCGGGCAGCACGACTTGTGGGTCTTTGCCTACGGATCGCTGATCTGGCGCCCCGAATTTGCGTTTGACGAGCAGCGCCCGGCGCGCGTGCATGGCTGGCACCGCGCCCTCAAGATGTGGAGCCGCATCAACCGGGGCACCCCGGAGTGCCCGGGTCTGGTGTTCGGCATGTTGTCGGGCGGGAGCTGCCAGGGTGCCGTGTTCCGCATCCCGCGCCATGAGGCCGAATCGGCCCTGGTGCGCCTGTGGCACCGCGAGATGATGACCGGGGTGTACGACCCGCGCTGGCTGCGCTGCCACACCCCGCAGGGCCCGGTGTCGGCGCTGGCCTTCACGCTGTCACGGCGCAGCCCCAGCCACACAGGCCAGCTCAGCGAAGCCGATTACCAACGCATCTTCAGTCAGTCGTGCGGCAAGTTCGGCACCACGCTCGACTACGTGCGCCAGACCCACGAAGGCCTGCTGAAACTGGGCATCCACGACCGCAGCCTGGCCCGCCTGTTGCGGCTGGCCCCCCATGCGCCCCCAGATCAAGCCAGTTGACGGACCGCACGGTCCAGGTCGTCCAGGGTGTCGATGTCGGTCACGATGCCGGCGTCGGCCAGGTCCAGTGTGAGCACCTGGCCCAGCGACTGCCACTGGCGCAGCACCGAGGCCGCGCCCACATCGCCCGTCAAGCCCAGCAAGCCTTCACGGCAGACGGCAGCAAACCCCACCGGATGCCCCTTTTCACCGGCATGGCGCGGCAGCACGACCGGCCAGGCCGACAGCGCCCCGGCCACCCGCTGCAGGCTCTCGGGCCGCACCAGCGGCAGGTCGCCGGGCAGGATCAGCCAGCCCGGGGCCTGGGCGGTGGCCCGAACGGCGGCGGCGATGCTGTCGCCCATGCCCGGGTGGCCCCGGTCTTCCAGGTGCCAGGCCAGACCGCTGGCGCGCACGGCGTCCAGGGTGCGCTGCAGCACGGTGCGCCCGCCCAGGTCGGCCTGCAGCTTGTGGGTCAGGCCGCCCGAGGCGCGAAAACGTTCGCCACGCCCTGAAGCCAGCACCAGCACGACTGGGCCCAGGCCAAACGGGGCATGCGCGGGTTCAAGGGCCGTCTTGTGCTCATGTTCCATGCGCCCGATTCTGCCCATCTGAGCCGCGGCAAGGTCTGTTGGTCGCGAAAAAAAAGACGAGGCCAGGCTCGTCTTCTGAAAGACCGCCACTCGAAAGGCTCGGGGCGGTGAGGGGTTCAGTCTGCGGATCAGATCAGCGTGACGCCGGTCTTGGATTGCAGGAACTCGCGGGTCACGCCCGGGGCCAGTTCAACCACCTTGAGGCCTTCCGGGGTGACGTCCATCACGGCCAGGTCGGTGATGATGCGGTCCACCACACCCACGCCGGTCAGCGGCAGGGTGCATTGCGGCAGGATCTTCAGGTCTTCGGTGCCGTCTTTCTTCTTGGCCACGTGTTCCATCAGCACGATCACGCGCTTGACGCCGGCCACCAGGTCCATCGCGCCGCCCATGCCCTTGACCATCTTGCCCGGGATCATCCAGTTGGCCAGATCGCCTTTTTCGCTGACCTGCATGGCGCCCAGGATGGACAGGTTGATCTTGCCGCCACGGATCATGGCAAAGCTGTCATGGCTGCCGAAGATGGACGAGCCCTTGATGGTGGTGACGGTCTGCTTGCCGGCGTTGATCAGGTCGGCGTCGACCTCATCCTCGGTCGGGAAGGGGCCGATGCCCAGCATGCCGTTCTCGGACTGCAGCCACACCTCGATGGTCGAAGGCACGTGGTTGGCCACCAGGGTGGGGATGCCGATGCCCAGATTGACGTAGAAGCCGTCTTCCAGTTCGTGTGCGGCACGGGCCGCCATTTGGTCTTGATTCCAGGGCATGTTCAGACTCCTGCCTTTTCGGTGATGGTGCGTTTTTCGATGCGCTTCTCGGGCTGGGTGTTGAGCACCAGGCGGTGCACATAGATGCCGGGCAGGTGCACGTCGTCGGGCGCGATCTCGCCCACTTCGACGATCTTCTCGACCTCGACGATGCACAGCTTGCCGGCCATGGCCACGGCAGGGTTGAAGTTGCGCGCGGTGTAGCGGAAACGCAGGTTGCCGGCCTTGTCGGCCACATCGGCCTTCACCAGGGCCACGTCGGGCACCAGCGAGCGCTCCATCACATAGGTTTCGCCGTCGAAATCACGCAGTTCCTTGCCGTCGGCCACCACCGTGCCCACACCGGTCTTGGTGAAGAAGGCCGGGATGCCGGCGCCGCCCGCGCGCAGCTTTTCGGCCAGCGTGCCCTGCGGGGTGAATTCCAATTCGAGCTCGCCCGCCAGGTACTGGCGTTCGAATTCCTTGTTTTCGCCCACATAGCTGGAGATCATCTTCTTGATCTGGCGGGTTTCGAGCAGCTTGCCCAGACCGAACCCGTCAACCCCGGCGTTGTTCGAGATCACCGTGAGGTTCTTGGCGCCGGTGTCGCGCAAGGCGTCGATCAGGGCCTCGGGAATGCCGCAGAGGCCGAAACCGCCGACAGCCAGCAATTGCCCGTCACTGACCACGCCCTTGAGCGCTTCGGTGGCGGAGGGAAAAAGTTTGTTCACAAATGTCTCCTGAAGATGCGTGCAGGTGGAACTTAGAATTGCAGAAGATACTACCTATTTGAATACGTAGAAGCTCGTAAGCAAGACCCTGTAGGACACCCCCTTGATTCCACTGGACTACCGCCTGGCATTCGACCTCGCCCCCGTCGGCTTGGTGCTGTCGCGCCACCGTGCCATCGTGGACTGCAACCTGCATGTGTGCGAGATGTTCGGCACCACACGAGACCAGCTGGTGGGCCAGTCGTTCAAGGTGCTGTACCCGAGCGCCGACGAGTACGAACGCACCGGCGAACGCATCGCGCCCATCCTGAATGCCCATGGTCATTACTCGGACGATCGGGTCATGAAGCGGGTGGACGGCCGCTTCAAGGGCGAAACGTTCTGGTGCCATGTCACCGGGCGGGCCCTGAACCGAGACAACCCGCACGAGGCCGGCATCTGGACCTTTGAAGACCTGAGCTCGCGCCGCCCCGTCAAGGCCGAACTGACAGCCCGTGAGCGCGAGGTGGCCGCCCACCTGATGAATGGCTTGACTTCGAAGGAGATCGGCCGTTCGCTGGCCATCAGCCACCGCACCGTCGAGATCTACCGTGCCCGCCTGATGCGCAAGTACAAGGCCAACACCACCGCCGATCTGGTGCACCGGCTGCTGGCGGGGTGATGTTGAGCAAACCGGCAGGCATGCCGGTTTTGAAGGATCATCACAGCCTTCAAGCGTTACACCCCAGAAAGCCCCCATGAGCATCTCGATGTACCAGGCCAGCGTACCCGTTTTTGTGCGCCAGTTGAGCGCCCTGTCCAGCATTCTTGAGAAGGCTGCCGCCCACGCCGCCGCCCAAGGCACCGACCCTGCCACTTACGGGCAACTGCGCCTGGCGCCCGACATGCTGCCCCTGACCAGCCAGGTCTTCATCGCAGCCGACACCGCCAAAGGCTGTGCAGCCCGTCTGGCCGGTGTGGAAGCCCCGGCCTTCCCAGACACCGAAGTCACCCTGGCCGAACTGCAAGCGCGCATCGCCAAGACCCTGGACTACCTGAAGACCCTCGCCCCGGCGCAGATCGACGGCTCGGAGGCGC
>Ga0207978_100297_pt1 | contig 12509 bp, 8 predicted proteins | sample LakWasM100_LOW12_2_FD_183920 | JGI IMG/M metagenome (GOLD analysis project Ga0207978, IMG submission 183920) | Freshwater sediment methanotrophic microbial communities from Lake Washington under simulated oxygen tension - Sediment Metagenome... | ecosystem: Environmental > Aquatic > Freshwater >... | reverse complement strand
TAAATCCCGTTACTTTACCCATACTATAAGGCCTTTTCCCAAAAGAGTCTCTTTACTTGTTTCATATTAAAAGCGACTCTAGGCCGCTACTAGCGCTTTATCTTCAGCCAATTCAATCAAGGCGCGTTTATATTCGTTTGGCATCACTTTAACAAACTTAGCACGCGCATTATCCCAGTCAGCCAACAGCGCTTTCGCACGCTCGCTGCCTGTGTATTCAACATGCTTGTTGATTAAAGCGAGCAATGTCACTTCATCAGGCTGATCCAAGTGATGCACTGCATCTGGCGCTACATTGTCTACGTGCTCAACTTTCTCTAAAGACACCATGCCCATGTTGCAACGTTTTGCAAACAAGCCGTCTTCATCGTAAACATAAGCTACGCCGCCACTCATACCTGCTGCAAAGTTTTGACCAGTCACGCCTAGCACTACTACGGTACCGCCAGTCATGTACTCACAACCGTGGTTACCAACACCTTCAACCACTGCGGTAGCGCCTGAGTTACGCACGCAGAAACGCTCGCCTGCCACGCCGCTGAAATAGCTTTCACCGGTCGTTGCACCAAACATTACGGTGTTACCCACAATAATGTTCTCGTGTGAAATACCACGGAATGTTTTTGGCGGTTTAATCACAATACGGCCGCCACATAGGCCTTTACCTACATAGTCATTGCCTTCGCCTGTGAGGTCAAAAGTAATGCCTTTAGCCAAGAATGCAGCGAAGCTTTGGCCAGAAGTACCAGTGAAGTTCACATGGATAGTATCGTGCGGTAAACCAGCGTTACCATAGCGCGTAGCTACCTGATTTGACAACATAGTACCTACAGTACGGTTAGTGTTGGTAATTGCAATATCCAACACAACTTTCTCGCCTTTTTCTAGCGCAGGTGCTGCTAATGCTACCAACTTGTTATCCAGTGCATTCACCAAGCCGTGGTCTTGCACGTCATTGTTTTTACGTGACACGCTAGCTGGCATATCTGGTTGGTGGAATACTTTGCTGAAATCTAAGCCGCTGATTTTCCAGTGGTCGATACCTGCTTGCATATCCAACAAGTCTGGGCGGCCGATTAAGTCGTCAAACTTAGCGATACCCATAGAAGCCATTAATTCACGCACTTCTTCAGCGACAAAGAAGAAGTAGTTCACCACGTGCTCTGGTTGACCTGTAAAGCGTTTACGCAATTCTGGATCTTGTGTAGCAACGCCAACTGGGCAAGTGTTCAAATGACACTTACGCATCATGATACAGCCCTCAACCACTAGCGGTGCTGTCGCGAAACCAAACTCATCCGCACCTAATAGGGCGCCGATCACTACGTCACGGCCAGTCTTCATTTGGCCGTCAACTTGCACAACCACACGGCCGCGCAATTGGTTTAGTACCAAAGTTTGCTGTGTTTCAGAAAGACCTAGCTCCCATGGTGCGCCCGCATGTTTAATTGATGAAATAGGTGATGCACCGGTACCACCATCATGACCTGCGATCACGATATGGTCAGACTTAGCTTTTGCCACGCCTGCTGCAACGGTACCCACGCCAGTTTCAGATACTAATTTCACTGAAATAGAAGCTTTCGGGTTGGCATTTTTCAAGTCATGAATCAGCTGCGCCAAGTCTTCAATTGAATAAATATCATGGTGCGGAGGAGGTGAAATCAAACCTACACCCGGTACAGAGAAACGCAATTTAGCGATGTACTCTGATACTTTATGACCAGGTAGTTGGCCACCTTCACCCGGTTTTGCACCTTGTGCCATCTTGATCTGAATCTGGTCAGCATTCGCCAAGTACTCAGCAGTCACACCAAAGCGGCCTGATGCCACTTGCTTGATGCTAGAACGCATAGAGTCGCCAGCTTTTAGATTGATGTTACTTTCAATCAGATTGCTACCCAGCACATCAGCCATGGTGGTTGCATTCGCCACAGGGATAAAGCGCTTAGCGTCTTCACCACCTTCACCAGTATTAGATTTACCGCCGATACGGTTCATCGCGATTGCTAAAGTCGCATGCGCTTCGGTTGAGATAGAACCCAATGACATCGCACCCGTTGCAAAACGTTTAACGATTTCTTTCGCAGACTCTACTGACTCCAAAGGAATCGCCGCAGCAGCTGGTTTGATTTCAAACAAACCACGTAGCGTCATATGACGGCGTGATTGATCGTTAATTAACTTAGCGTACTCTTTATAGGTGTCATATTTACCAGTACGTGTCGCATTTTGCAATTTCGCTACAGATTCTGGGGTCCAAGTGTGCTCTTCGCCGCGTACACGGTACGCGTACTCGCCGCCAGCTTCTAGGTGGTTTGCTAACACTGGGTCGGTACCGAAAGCTGCGGTATGTAAACGCACAGCCTCTTCAGATACTTGATCTAAACCGATACCTTCAATGTTAGTCACTGTGCCAGTAAAGTACTGTTCAACGAACTCACTGTTTAAACCGATTGCTTCAAAAATCTGTGCGCCACAGTAAGACTGGTAAGTGGAAATGCCCATTTTAGACATCACTTTGTACAAGCCTTTGCTTACTGCTTTCACAAAGTTCTTATTGGCTGTGTAGCTATCTAACGCCATGTCTTTGATGGTCTCAAAGGTGAGCCATGGACAGACCGCCTCAGCACCGTAACCTGCTAACAATGCAAAGTGATGCACTTCACGTGCTGAACCCGTATCAACCACCAAGCCAGTGCTGGTTCTTAAGCCTACTTTTACCAGATGCTCGTGCGTTGCTGAACAAGCCAACAGGGCAGGGATCGCCACGCGATCTACGCTCACGTTACGGTCAGATAGAATTAAGATATTAAAACCATTTTGCACCGCATCAGATGCTGCTTTAGTGATGCTAGCAACCGCAGCGGCCATACCAGCTTTACCTTGTGCTGCTGGGTAAGTGATGTCTAATACCAATGATTTATATTGGTTTTGCGTCAAGGTAGCAATCGCTTTCAATTGCTCCAACTCGTCCAGCATCAATACCGGCTGGCTCGCCTCTAAACGCATAGGTGGCGTAGTTTCATCCAGACCTAATAAGTTTGGTTTAGGGCCGATAAATGTAATCAATGACATCACCAACTCTTCGCGAATCGGGTCGATTGGCGGGTTAGTCACTTGCGCGAACAATTGCTTGAAGTAGTTGTACAAGATTTTTGGTTTAGCTGACAACACTGGCAATGCAGCGTCGTTACCCATAGAGCCTGAACCCTCTTCACCGCTTTGTATCATAGGCTGCAAGATAAACTTGATGTCTTCTTGTGTGTAGCCAAATGCTTGCTGTGTATCTAACAAATCAGCCGCTAATTCTAGCTCGCCTTGTACTTTTGGCATGTCGCTCAAGAAGTAACGTGATTTCTCAATCCACTGTTTGTATGGTTTGGCTGTTGCTAGCTGATGTTTCACTTCAGCATCATCGATAATGCGGCCTTGCTCCATGTCGATTAGCAACATTTTGCCTGGCTGCAAGCGCCATTTTTTAACGATTTTTTCTTGCGGGAATGTCAACACGCCCATTTCAGATGCCATCATCACGATGTCATCATCAGTCACCAAGTAACGTGCTGGGCGCAAGCCATTACGGTCTAGCGTAGCGCCAACCATACGGCCATCAGTAAATGCTACCGCAGCTGGGCCATCCCATGGCTCCATCAATGCAGCGTGGTATTCGTAGAATGCACGGCGCTCTTCATCCATCAATGGATTACCTGACCATGCTTCTGGAATCAACATCATCATGGCATGCGGCAAGCTGTAGCCACCAGCAACCAACAACTCTAGACAGTTATCAAAACATGCAGAGTCTGACTGACCTTCAGCGATTAATGGCCATAGCTTTTCTAAGTCTTCGCCAATCACGGTTGAGCGCATCGCCTCATGACGTGCCGCCATCCAGTTCACGTTACCTTGTACGGTGTTGATTTCGCCGTTATGCGCAATCATGCGGAATGGGTGTGCTAGATCCCATGCTGGGAAAGTATTAGTTGAGAAACGTTGATGCACCAAAGCCAGTGCTGAAACGATGCTTTCATCGTTAAGGTCTGTATAGTAAATACCGACTTCGTTAGCTAGCAACATGCCTTTGTAAACGATAGTGCGTGATGACAATGAAGGCATGTAGAACGCCGCATTATCTGTTAACTCTAGTGCGCGCACCGCATGTTCAATACGTTTACGAATCACGAACAATTTACGCTCGAACACATTTTGATCAGTACCAGTGGTAGCGATAAACACCTGACGCATCGTCGGCTCTACATCGCGTGCAGCTTGTGCAATATTGCTGTTATCGACTGGCACATCACGCCAGCCTAGCAAGGTTTGATTTTCTTCGGCAATGATTTGTGTGAATAGCGCTTCACAGGCAGCACGATTATTTGCAGCTTGCGGTAAAAATACATTACCTACCGCATATTGGCCTGCCGCTGGCAACTCAATGCCAAGCTTCGCAGCTTCTTTGCGCATGAATGCATCTGGCATTTGCATTAGCAAACCAGCACCATCACCCAACTTAGGGTCATAGCCGGTAGCGCCACGGTGCGTCAGGTTAGTTAAAAGCTCTAAACCCTTTTGCACGATATCGTGACTTTTTTTGCCTTTAATATGCGCTACAAAACCAACACCACAAGCATCGCGCTCGTTAGAAGGTCTGTATAAACCTTGCTTTGCTGGTCGTCCTGAGTACAGATCAGGATTAACTGACGCTACATCAGCGTGTGCAGCCAGTGCGTTTTCAGAACCAATTTTCTTACTTAAATCTGTTGCCATATTATCTAATCACAAAACATTTAGCGGAACCTTCAATTTTACCGCTAAATTCCTATGAGTTCAACAAGATAGGCCTGAAAGATAAATATTTTTTTATCTGCAAGCTTTAAAGCAAGTGAATTAGGCAAAGCAAGCTTTGCCTCAAACGCTATCGTGCAGCAACTGCCGCAAATGCTTTTTTAGCCGCTTCTAAGGTAAAGGCAATATCAGCATCGGTGTGCGCCGCAGACACGAAACCGGCCTCAAACGCAGATGGCCCTAAATAAATACCCGCATCCAGCATGCTGTGGAAGAACTGATTGAAGTTTTCTTTATTGGACTGCATCACCTCAGCAAAGCTGGTGGGGCATTGCTCGCTGAAATACAAACCAAACATGCCGCCTACACTTTGCGCACTGAACACAACGCCAGCCTCTTTTGCTGCAGCCACCAAGCCATCCACCAGCTTTTTAGTTTTTGCGGTAAGTTTTGTGTGGAAATCCGGCTCTTGAATCAGCTTTAAGGTTTCCAAGCCTGCAGTCACTGCAACTGGGTTACCAGACAAAGTGCCTGCTTGATATACAGCACCCAATGGCGCTAGACATTGCATAATATCTTTGCGCCCGCCAAATGCACCCACCGGCAAGCCGCCGCCGATTACTTTGCCTAAAGTGGTCATGTCTGGCTTAATGCCATACAACGCCTGCGCGCCGCCTAAATGCACACGGAAGCCGGTCATCACTTCATCAAAAATCAGCACTGCGCCATGTTGTGTACAGAGCTCACGCAAGGTTTGCAGGAACTCCATATGTGGCACCACCAGGTTCATATTGCCCACTACCGGCTCAATAATCACACAGGCGATTTCATCACCAGCTTTTGCGAACAGCTCTTTTAATTGCTGCGTGTTGTTATATTCCAGAGTGAGCGTATGCGCCGCCACTTCTGCCGGCACACCAGCTGAGCTAGGCTCGCCAAAGGTCAGCAAGCCAGAACCTGCTTTTACCAATAAGGCATCTGAATGGCCGTGGTAGCAGCCTTCAAACTTCACTAATTTATTACGGCCGGTAAAGCCGCGCGCCACGCGAATCGCGCTCATGGTCGCCTCGGTGCCACTACTCACCAAGCGCACTTGCTCCATGCTCGGCACTAACTTGTTAATCAGCGCTGCCATTTCCAGCTCTAGGCCGGTCGGCGCGCCAAACGACAAACTGTTGGCTGCAACTGCTTGCACAGCACTAATCACGTCAGGGTGTGCATGACCAACAATCATCGGCCCCCAAGAGTTAATGTAATCAATGTACTCTTTGCCATCTACATCCCACAGCTTAGAGCCCAAGCCTTTTTTGAAAAATATCGGAGTACCGCCTACGCTGCGGAACGCACGCACCGGCGAATTTACACCGCCAGGAATAAGTTGTTGTGATTTTTCAAAAAGGGCTTGATTGGCTGAGGTCATGATTGAAATAGCTTTGCAAATTGTTGAGAAGTTAATTTTACGTCATCTGCATTAAAAATTGCATTGATAACGGCTATGGAGTTTGCGCCAGCAGCAATCGCTGACGGCGCATTTTCTAAGGTAATACCGCCGATAGCGACGGCGGGAACTTTAAGCTCGGCGCTTGCCTGCGTAAACAAATGCAAGCCAGCTACCGGCGCATTGGGCTTGGTGCTGGAGGCAAAGCAGGCGCCAAACGCCACGTAATCAGCCCCTAGCTGCTGCGCAGAAACGGCTAGATCAAAACGGTTATAACAGGACGCACCTAGGATTTTATTTTGGCCTAATCTAGCTCTAGCCTCGGCCAAATTGCCATCATCTGCACCCAAATGCACGCCGTCTGCATCCAAGGTCAGGCACAGCTTGATAGAGTCATTAATAATGAATGGCACTTGATACTGACGGCACAGGGGCAGCAATGCGCGCGCCTGCTGGGTTTGCAGCTTATGATTAGCCAGCTTGTTGCGGTACTGCAAAACGCCAATACCGCCTTGCAATGCAGCCGCAACCTTGGCAAGCAAGATATCGGTATCTTGCTCATCTGGCGTAATTGCGTAAAGCCCTTTAATTGCCTGCATACTCAGCGCTTGAGTCTAGTGCGTTTTAACACTGCCATCACCGCTACTGATGGCAGGATCTTCTTCATCGCGCGCCCAGAACATGCGGTCTGGAATATACTGCCCCATGCCTGGCCTGAAGCCGTTTTTAAGGGTTTGCCATGTGTATTCTTGTGCTTCCAGCACTGCATCTTCAATACTGAGGCCATGCGCCATGCACGCAGCAATCGCGCTGGTCAGGGTGCAACCTGAGCCGTGGTAGCTACCGGGCAAACGCTCCCATTTATAAGCTTTAATCAGCTTATCTTCACCATATAGGGTATTGGTCACCTCAGCCGTACGCTCATGCGTGCCTGTAATCAGCACATACTCACTGCCCATTGCCAGCAAGCGCGCTGCGCTTTCATCCAGCGAGGTCAAACCCACTTCTTCCGCTTCATCTGCAAACGCAAAACGGCGCGCCTCTAAACTATTAGGAGTAATCAATGTAGCCTGCGGGAACAATAGCTCCACCATAGCCTCCATCATTTCATCATTGCTTAAATCATCGCCACGGCCAGAGGTTAAGATAGGGTCTATCAGCAAAGGGATATCTGGATAATCTGCCATGATTTCAGCAATCACCGCGATATTCTCTACAGAGCCCAGCAAACCTAATTTAAAGGCAGACACCTGCACATCTTCTAAAATAGCGCGCGCCTGGTCATTGACCCAGTCCGGATCCATCGCCAGCACACCATCCACACCTACGGTGTCCTGCGCGGTAATGGCTGTCACCACAGACAAAGGATGGCAACCGATACTGGCAAACGTAAGGATATCTGCCTGCAGCCCAGCACCACTGCTTGGGTCTGTACCTGCGAATGTCAAAACTGATGGAGGTGCTTGGTTTGCCATAATATTGTCGCTAATTGCTAAAGGTGGAGCGGGTGACGGGAATCGAACCCGCGTATCGAGCTTGGGAAGCTAGCGTTCTACCATTGAACTACACCCGCAGAAAAACTACTCAGGCATCGCACTAACTGCACTTAACCTGCAGGTACATTTTACCACCAATCACGCTAGCACTAAACCTACCAATCCAGTTATCGTACTTTAAGCAGCCCAGTGCTTACTTAAAACAAACTAATGCTGACTATATCAATACAATTAGCATTAATGACACTCACTCAACATTTCAACATCATGATAGACAAACTATTGACTACAAAGGCTAATTGTATTGCATAATGCAATTTAACATTGTTATGCATGTGGTTTATTGGCGCATCATCAATATACGCATCATCAACGCCAGCATTTAATACTAAAGTATAAGCACTAGCTTAATACATCGTTAAAGTGCAAAACGGTTATTACTTAGCAATAATTTTTTCGAAACAAGGGGTACAGCAGTAGCGGTAATGATTTATTTTCAGGAGATTGATAATGGACATGAGGGTATTTAAACTAAAAGCAGTTACATTAGCAATAAGTGCATGTTTATCAACAAATGCGTGGTCGGGCGAGGCCGCTGGCGCACAAGATGTAGAACAGTTACGCAAAGAACTAGGTGAATTAAATAACCGTTATCAAGCACAAGGCGCTGCGCTACAGGCCTTAGCACAAAGACTGCAACAGCTTGAAAACTCCGGGCAAGCACAAGCTAGACCTATGCATGCCGTGAATAAAAAAGTCGTGGTTGCCGATACGGATACTGCTCCGAACCCAAGCAGTGATCGAACGCCTGCCTTAGAGGCCAATGAACCGGTCGTCAAAGAAGCACCAGCGTCACGCAGTGCTGAGGCAGTTTATCGCGAACAGCATGCTTTATTTAACAAAACATTCACTTTAGAAGCTGGCGTTAGCTACAGCCACACTGACCGCCGCCAACTAACACTAGAAGGCTTCTTAGCACTAGACGCAATTTTTCTGGGCAATATCAACCTTGATCGCATTCAATCTGACATCACCCAATTTGACCTCACTGGTCGCTACAGCGTGACTGACCGCCTACAATTCGATCTTAATGCGCCTTTTCTGTATCGTTCATCAACCTATGAATCTGGTGGCGCGGCTGGCGGCAGCGCCTCAACACTTAGTGAGCGCGACATCAGCAATGCTGGCTTGGGTGATGTAAGTGCTGGCGCTTACTACCGTTTATTCCCCGAAACACCTACCACCCCAGATGTCGTAGTGAACGTACGTGTAAAAGCACCTACGGGCAAAGATCCTTATGGCATTAAGCTTAGAACAGACCCAAGCAACACTAATCTGGTTGTTCCTGACGACCTGCCTACAGGTAATGGCGTATGGACGCTATCCTCCGGCCTAACTTTTGTTAAAACCGTAGATCCAGCGATTCTCTTTGCCAACATTAGCTACGCACACAACTTCGCCAGAAAGTTTGATGATATTAGTAGCCAGCCAAATGTAAGAACCTCTGGTGAAATTGATTTAGGCGATGCTTATCAATTGGGTGGCGGCTTGGCTTTTGCGCTAAACGAACGCATGAGCATGAGCATGTCTTATGCTCATCGTTTCACACAAAAATCCAAAGTTAGAGCAGATGGGCAAAGCTGGACTAGCGTTATTGGTAGCGACTCAAGCTCTGGTTCGCTTAACTTTGGTGTGACTTATGCCATGACAGACCATCTATCAATGGTAGCCAATGTGGGTGTAGGGGTAACGCCTGACGCACCAGATGTAACGGTAGGCATGAAGTTCCCGTACAGTTTCTAAACGGATCAGGTTTGCAATACATTGCCTAGTAGCTACCGATTTTCCTATCAGTAGTTACTAGGCAAGCCTCCCCCCAGTCAATATCAATCACCTAGCGAACGCTGACCAAAGTTAAATTGATTGCCCCTAACATACTAAGGTGTCGCCCTTAGTTTCAAATCTACTGAATCCATATAGGATGCAAGTTCGTTGTAAAGCTTCACTTAAGGTGGCTTAAACGCCTCACTATCACCATTCAACATGCCTGATATTGGATAAACCGTGGCGCTGCCGATAAGATGCAAAACGGAAATCCAATCATGCATGAAATTGAATACCGTAATCTGCTTTACTTTAATACCTCGTCTACACCACCAGTCTTGGTGGATGAAATCAACGGCGCTGGCTGGAACCTAAGGCTAGCCCAAGATGTGCCAAGCGCCCAAAACATACTGCTCAAATACACTCCTAGTGTTGCCATCGCCCAGTTTGACGACACAAACGGCCGCCTCTCCGTGCCTATTGAGAATTTTTTTAGGAACGTAGATCAGGTAGAGTGGGTTGCGCTCATCCCCAAGAATGCCATGAGCAATCGCCATATTAAACAAATTATTAGTGAGTCTTTCTACGACTTTCATACGCTGCCGCCAGATACAGAAAAACTACTCGCAACGCTAGGGCATGCTGAGGGAATGGCACTGATGAAACGCGACAACCCATCCTCCCGGCAATTACCGTTGCCATTGCAACCCAGTGAAGATGAAATGGTGGGTGCCAGCCCGCAGATGCTGGATTTATTTAAAAATATACGCAAGGTGGCCAGTGTGGATGCCCCTGTACTGATTACCGGCGAGAGCGGCACTGGCAAAGAACTTGCCGCACTAGCGCTACATGAACGCTCGGCTCGGCATCACAAGCCATTTGTTGCGGTGAATTGCGGCTCACTACCCAGCGGATTGATTCAGTCGGAGCTATTTGGCCATGAAAAGGGTGCGTTTACTGGTGCTAGTCAGCGCAAAATTGGCCGTATTGAAACCGCATCGGGCGGTACTATTTTTCTGGATGAAATCGGTGATTTACCGTTGGAATTACAAGTGAATCTTTTGCGTTTTCTACAAGAAAAAACCATAGAGCGCTTAGGCAGTACCGAGAAAATCCATGTTGATGTACGCGTGCTTGCGGCGACACATATAGACCTAGAGTCAGCAATAAAAGATGGGCGATTTAGAGAAGATTTATATTATCGACTGCATGTATTAAAAATTAAAACACCGGCGCTACGCGATAGAAAAGGGGATATTGAAGTTCTGGCTAAATACTTCTTTAATAAGTTCTTTAACGAAAAAAGGCGTAACGTCAAAGGGTTTTCACCATCAGCATTGCAGTTGATGAACCACTATGATTGGCCCGGCAATGTAAGAGAGCTTATCAGCCGAGTTAGGCGAGCCATGGTGATGTGTGAAAGGCGCCTGATCACCCCAGAGGACTTAGATCTTGACCGCAGAAATGGTGAGCGCCAAGTAACCACGCTAGAATCTGCTAGAAACAGCGCTGAAATGGAAGCGATTCGTAACGCTTTACATAAAAATAATAACAATCTAGCACTTACATCCCGCATGCTTGGCGTATCGCGTGCGACCCTATACCGGCTAATGGAGAAGTACGGCCTCATGCCTAACCCTGAAAAATAGCCATTAGCAATTATTTATCTTTCTATGATCTGCCTTGCCTGTTTTTAACTCACCCGCACTTGCTTAAACATCAAAAATCAACCTGCAATCTGGCTTGTTACCCTTTTAAAATATCACTGTTGCAGTTTTGATACACTTTTTGAAAAATAATTTATCTATTAAATTCAATAAGATACAAAAATACCACCTCACATCTGTCACAAGTTCAGTACACATAGCGCTTGCCTACCATTTGCCACCACTAACAAATATTCAATATAAACAATTAGTTACCCAATTGGCATAACCATTGCTATACATATCCCAACGATTCGATGCGCAAGGTTCTTGCATCGGCAAGTTGAGAGGCAATCAATATGTACTGGGTATCAAAGCTATTAGGCAACGATGAGGGTCAACACCAAAATCACTACCCACATTGCGTTGATATCATCAGGCTAGTGCTAGTAATTGCTGTGCTTTGTAGCTCAAGTTTAGCGTTTGCTGGCACTTTCGCAGACGCTACGGAGATGGCCTCCGAACCCGATGCATTTAATGGGTTGGATGATGATGCCGCGATGATAGATGACACAGATTTATCATTGATTAACGGTAAAGGTGCAGAAGCCACCGCTTTAGAAGGTGATTCAAAATTAGCGATTATTCTTTGGGATGAAGGCAGGCAAGGTAATAAAGGCGGCACCAATCATGCAATGAGCAGCCCCTCTGTGATTACGTTGACTGTTATTCAAAAATAAAGGGATCCATGTTATGCACAACAAGCACTTACAAGCAGTACCGCAAGCAGCCATTGCTATGCAATTTTTAGGTTCTGTCGTGTTAAGCCATGTTGTGTCAGGTCTGGTTGTTTTAGGTCTAGCTGTACCAACCACAGTATTAGCAGCAGACGGCATAGTGGTACTGCAACGCGAGGTGCCAGCCCGCCCTGCGATTCGTGACGGCGAGCCTGGCCGCGCAGTCACCATCGACACCTCTCCGGATGACAAGATAAAAGCAGCTGTGGGGCAAAACGTAGGCGCTAAGCCCATGGAGCTAGATGATGCCGAGTTCTCGGCGATTTCCACCAACACACCAGCATCCTTGAGAGTCAGCCCTGATGCAAACAAATTATCTGGTGCTGTAGTCGACAGCTACGGCCTTGGCAACAATAGCAATCCTGCACAATCCGCTACATCAACGCTAGCTGGCACCATAGGCGGCGCAGTGGGTGGTGCAGTTGGCGGTTTGTCAGGCCAGATTAACGCTGGGATCAATGGTACCAGCAATGCATTAAACGGCATGACCGGCGCCATTATGCGCAGTAGTGGCCAGTAA
>Ga0207978_100273_pt1 | contig 13891 bp, 12 predicted proteins | sample LakWasM100_LOW12_2_FD_183920 | JGI IMG/M metagenome (GOLD analysis project Ga0207978, IMG submission 183920) | Freshwater sediment methanotrophic microbial communities from Lake Washington under simulated oxygen tension - Sediment Metagenome... | ecosystem: Environmental > Aquatic > Freshwater >... | reverse complement strand
TGGCAAACATCTCCTCTTTTAATGACCAATCCACCCATTTTGAAAATTCATGGTCAATTTTATCCAGTGTATCCCGATAAATAGGTTCGGATTTATAAAGCTCATGCCCCATTGCCCACCATTGAGGTCCCATTCCCGTTAGAACCCACACCAGTTTTAAATCATTGTCTTTCAACTGCTCAAGATATGCGCCTTGAATGGTTTGCCCATCAATATAAGCCTCTAAGCGTTCTAACAATTGTGCCTTATCCCTGTAAATAAACAACGCCCTATGAGGATGCTGTTCACGAAGACAGGCACTACTATAAGCTAAATGATAAAGCTCAATTTCATCAATTTCTTGAATTCGCTGATAATAGGCTTGGACTTGGCGAATTAAGGAGTCCTTATCACTATTAGTAATCACCAGTATTTTAGGCTGTTCAACGTTAAGAGGAATTTCAGCTATAGTTTTAGGATGGTATTCTCTCAAAACGACATGCGCGTTAGTCCCGCCAAAACCAAAGGAGTTAACACCGGCTAAAGCTAAGCCTTCATGTTTAGGCCACGGAGTTAATTCGGTTGGAATCGAATAAGGATATTGATCAAAAGCAATGTCAGGATTGGGATTAGAAAAATGCAAATGTGGCGGGATCTGCTGATGTTTCAATGCCATAATGGTTTTAATTAAACCGGCGGAACCGGCAGCAGCTTCGGTATGGCCGATATTGGTTTTAACTGAGCCGATATAGCATTTATCTTCTGGCTTACGATCGATACTCATAAGGCGCCCGACCGATTGCGCTTCAACGGGGTCGCCTACTGGAGTTCCTGTACCATGAATTTCAATGTATTGAACTTTTCCGGGAGAAACCTTGGCGCGGCGATAGACTTTTTCCATTAAATTAAACTGCGCATCAGAACTAGGCACAGTAATTCCATTGGTTCGCCCATCTTGGTTAACGGCGCTGCCTAAAATAACGGCATGGATATGATCGCCATCGGCTTCGGCTTGGGATAGTTTTTTTAATACTAAAACTCCAACCCCCTCAGAACGCACATAACCGTTTGCGGTGTCGGCCAAAGCATGAGAAGACCCCGTTGGCGATAAAAACCCACCCTGGGTTTCAGATACGGTGTACTGCGGAGCTAAGGTCATTAGTACTCCTCCCGCTAAAGCGATTTCGCTGTCGCCTTGTTGTAAACTGCGGCAAGCTAAATCAACGCTGACTAATGATGAGCTACAAGCGGTATCAACCGTTAAACTTGGGCCTTTAAAGTTATAAATATACGAAATCCGATTTGATAGCATCGTCATCATCACCCCCGTTGCGGTATGGGCATCGATGTTATTAAAGTCGGGGTTAGTAAATTGCAGGATTTTATAATCAACGGTAAAGCCGCCGATATAAACGCCTACCGATTTGCCACTCAAATTAGAGGCTTTAAAGCCACTGTCTTCTATTGCTTCCCAACTAACTTCCAACAATTTGCGTTGTTGAGGGTCAATATAATCAGCCTCTCTAGGTGAAATACCGAAAAATAACGGGTCAAACTCATCCACGCCATCGATATACCCGCCCCATCGAGTATTCATTTTACCTTTTTTATTCTTAACCTTAGTAAAATAGGCATCCGTATTCCAGCGACTTTCAGGCGTAGGTTCTAAGCAATCAAGCCCCTTCTTTATATTTTCCCAAAATTGATAAGGGTCGTTTGCCCCTCCGGGATAACGACAGCCCATACCGACAACAGCAATCGCTTCGTAATCTGAGTTTTTATCGGTCAATTGTGTTGCAGAATTTAAGTCTTGTTTAGTCATTATAATTTAAGTCGCTAATATAAATTTTCAGGGGTATAGCAAGAATATTGTATTGATTTTTTTTAAGTTAAATACTAAATTTCCGGTGTTCATTTTTCAATAGACTATTGTATAAACGTAAGTGAAAATCGGTTTTACTTGAAGGCTGAGCATCTTAGTTCTAATGTATTTATTCGTATGGAGACGAACTTGTCTTGCGAGTAATTAACCTACTGTTTTATTATCGAATTTAAAATATCTTAATCAGCTTTATTGCTTGTATAACTTCTTGTAAAATAATTTTATGTACCAAGCTAATTACCGAAAATTAACGTCGAAATCTTAGGTAAAATTAATTAATAAACGCTATTTATGTAGCTAATGCTACAATGAATAATCAAATCACTGTCATGATATTGTTATGGTGCTCTATTTCAGAGTCGCTTGCGATTTTAATTGAATAATTATCTCAGCGCCAATTAATAATTTACATTTTTGTAATAATATTAAATTCTATATTTTATTATAATTTACAGGAGATAATGCTAGAGGTAAAGATAATTCTGCATTATTTAACTTGTCAATTTGTGAGTGATTTTAATACTTAAAAATTAATATCTTGATACTCAAGTTGATAGTCATAAGTACTCATACGAAATTAATTTGGTATTTTCCGCCGAGATTTTGAAAGATATCCTGAAGGGCATTTCGGAGCGCTTCAAAACTGGCATAAGCTTCCCAGGGTAGCTATTCATACTTGATTTTCTTCCACAGCACCTCAATGCGGTTCAGTTCGGGTGAATAGGGCGGCAAGAACCACACCCATACACGCCCCAGCAGCCAGTTCGCCTGACCTTCTCGCACGGCCTTCTTATGCAGCGGTGCATTGTCCATGACCGCCACGGTCAGCTTGTCGTCTGGACGGGATTGGATAAACCCCGCCATGGCTTCAGCCAACGTGGCCGAGGTCACGGTCGTTTCGACCGGATGAAAATAACCCGCGCCCTGGCTGTTCATCAGACCGATCACGTTCACCAGCCCCGGCACATTCGCCGGTAGTGCCCGTGTGCCGCCCTGTTTTTGCCAAGCATAAGGCACACACGATCTGGAACTGAAACCGCTTTCGTCCAGGTAGAACAGTTCGATGTCGCCGTCGGCTTCCTTGTCCTGCAAGGCTTTCAATACACGTCGGCCTTGTTCAAACAAGGCGGGATTACAGTGCGCCTTGACGCTACGCCGACAACGCTTCCAAACCCAATGGCGCTTTTTCAGCCAACGTTTGACGGTCGCTAAGGAGATCGACTTTCCGGTCCGTTCATGAAACCGAACCGGTAGCGCTTGGATGTGTTGCGGTGCTCTCTCCAGATCCGCTTCCAACGCCTCCACATCGGCCTCAATGTCCCGGCGTGGACGGCCCGGATGCGCGCGCGATCACGTAATCTCATCAAGCCGACGCTGTCCCAAGCCGGTCAGCCAAGCGGATGCTGTATCCCGGTCTACCGCAAAAATATCGGCCAATTGATCCAGACGGTAGCCTTTATCACTCAAATAGACCGCATGGGCTCGTTGCCGAAACCGGGAATCGGGCGCATAGCGCGATGCGTCCAGCACGGTCTGTTGTTCTTCCAGAGTCAGTGTCTTGATGCGTTTCATGGTTCACCTCTATCGCTTCAACTCGACTGGCTACATTTTGCCGGTTTTTTTATGTATGAGTACTTATTACGATTTAAATTACAGGGTTCATAATTTTTCCATCTTCTAGCTTTAACACTCTGTCGGCGCAATTAAAATACTGTTCATCATGAGACACAACAATTATCGTCCTGCCTTGCGCTTTTAAATCTTGCAATACTTTTTCATAGAAATATTTTCTAAATTGGGGGTCTTGATCAGCGGCCAATTCATCAAAAATACAAATAGGGTGTTTCCTTAGCACTGCTACAATAAAAGCAAGACGTTTTTTCTGGCCTGTAGAAAGATTCATGTTGCTAAAAGTGTAGTTGCTAAACCGAGTCTTTTTTTCAAGTTGCATTTCTTTTAGCCAAAATTTAACTTCAGTTTCATCTAAATCAGGTAGGCCATATACACGGTCAAATAAATGAAAATCGGTAAAAACAATTGAAAATAATTCCCTGTAAGCTGGATATTGCTCGGCTTCAATCGCTTCATCATTAAGATAAAGGAAGCCGTACTCTGGCTGATATAACCCGGTCAGCAGCTTTAAAAAAGTAGATTTGCCACTGCCGTTACCGCCTACAATGAATAATAACTCTCCTTGGTGCAAGTTAAATGTATGTGGGCCGGAGGTAAATAAAATTTGCCCTGCCTTATCTTGATAATGAAACAGCACATCTTTCATTGCTAATGTTTTAAATTGAGTAAACGCTGGGTAATCATTAACGGCATGAGAAGAAGCCAAGTTAGCAGCATCTATTTTGGCCTCAAGTTCATATAGCCTGCTGATTGAATCCTCTGTTTTAGCAAAGACAGGGATGCCTGTCGCTAACATGACTAAAGGCCCCATAATAAAAATAATACTTGAAGTGATGCTATGAATCACGTCGCTATGCGTTGGGACAAATTCGGGGACAATAAAAACGGTCACCAATAACAAGACATAAAGAATGCTGCTTGAAAAAATCATATCAAAAATAAAACTCATATTTGACTTGGTCGTAATATCCTGCATCTCAACGGCAACGCGACTCAACTGCGCGAAAAGATCGTCGTTTTCGCGTTGGTTAAGTTTCAGCTCCTTAAAGCCTTGTAAAATTGAATTAAAGTAACTTAAGAAATCAGCTTCTTTTTGAGAGGACTTTCTCATCTCATCAGCCGTTTTATTGAACTTCTTTGAATAAACCGGCATTACACAGATGACTAATGCCGCAATGGCAACAAAAGCAGCGGGTGACATAGCTGTTAAATACAGGCCGGTGACAGATAGCATTAAGCTACTTTGTATTGAATATACACTTTGAACAACGCCTTCTGCAATCATATTGGTGTCTTGAATTAAGGCTGAGTAGGCGCCAATCCCTCTGTTTTCTTCAATAAAGCGCAGTCCTGTAAGTCGCACTTTGTCAGATACCCGAATTTTAACCTTTTGTAAAGCATCGCCAACGGCGATTAACGCCTGAGTTAAAGCATAGTTTAGAGTGAATACATAGACTAAAAAGGCTATCAGCAGAAAAACAAGCAGGTAAAGCTCCGTTTGTTTATCGGTTACATTATCAGCAGCAATATTGATAACCATTAAAATTATGCCGTTTGCTATTCCTGAAAGGCCGGCCATTGTCACGATAATCAGCCCTGGCGCCTTTGTTTCTTTGTTAAGAAAACTAACTAATTTCATCGCCATTTATGATTTAAAGTTGGTTTTTCCAGTGACGGAAATAATATGTCCATCCTGCAATTTAATAACACGATCAGCTACATGGAAATATTTATCATCATGAGAAACCACAATAATCAAACGACCTTCCGCTTTGAGCGAGGGTAAAATTTTTTCATAAAAATGGTGTCTAAATTCAGGGTCTTGATCGGCAGCAAGTTCGTCAAAAATACAAATAGGGCGTTTTTTAAGCACTGCAATAATAAAAGCTAAGCGTTTTCTTTGGCCGGTAGATAAATCAATGTTGGTGAATTTTTGATTTTCGTACCGGGTTTTTTTATCAAGTTGCATTCGTTGTAGCCATTGGTTTACCTCGTTTTCATCAATATCGGATAAGCCATAAATTCTATCGAACAAATAAAAGTCGGTTAATACCACCGAAAAAAGCGCGCGATAATCGTTATAGCTTTCCATATTGATTTTTTCATTATCGACATAAATATCCCCTTGTTCGGGATGATATAAAGTCATCATTAATTTTAAAAAAGTTGATTTTCCACTGCCATTGCCGCCAACAATAAATAACATTTCATGGCGCTGAATGGTCAAATTATGCGGCCCAGAGATAAACAGTGTTCGGCCGTTTGGGTCGTTATAATGAAATTTTAAATTATCTAAACGTATTTGTTTGAAATACTTATATTTTTCGGTATCTTGAATTGATTTAGTTTGGGTTGAGGCATCCAATCTCTCTTCCAGTAAATAGAGGCTTTTAATTGCCGATTCTGTTTTTATAATTGTGCTAAGAGAGCCTGTAAACATCCCTACTGGTCCAAATATAAATAAAATAGTAGCAACTATTTTATGCGTATCTTCACTGCTTGATGGGATTATTAATGGAAACAAGGAAACAACTACTAACAACAATAAATAAAAAACAAAATTGCCTAGCATGGCATCAAAAAAAAGTCGGGTGTTGGCGCTAACTTTAAGATTTCGAGCATCAATAACCGACTCGCTTAAATGAGCAAACATATCATCGCTTTCATGACGATTGACTTGCAATTCCTTAAATCCATATTGCATTGCTGAAAAGCGATTTACAAACTCGCTTTCTTTTTGTTCGGCGGCATATAGCTCTTCACCGGTTTTTTGAAAATGACTAAAAAAAACTACAACGCCTATCGCAATCATAATCAGTGTTAATAGGAAGCTGAAAGGCGATAACCAGGCAAGATAAATGCTACTGAAAAGTAAAACGAGTAAGGATTGTGCCGCGATGACAATTTTCATCGCGGCTTGGGAAATAAGCGTGGAATCCTGAGTAAGTGCGGTGTAATCACCCATATCAGGATGTTCTTCAATAAATCGCAGCTCAACTTGACGAATTTTATCGGCAATACGTAATTTAACCTGATGTAAAGCCCGTTCGACCGAGCTGATGGCTTTGATAAAGGCAATACGCTGAGTATAAAAAAATAACAGCAGACAAATGATGTAGGCGATAAATAAACGAGCTTCTAATTCTCTATTGAAGACTTGTTCGGTGGCGAGATTAATAACCGCTAATAATAAAGCATTGGCTGAGCCTGAAATGGCGGCCATAAACAAAATTAACTTTCTCGGGGCGTCGGATTCGCTGCTTAGAAAATGATATAACTTCATCTAACAATCACGCCAAGTGGTCCCGCTACGCACTACCCTCGCAGGAACGCCCGCAGCGACAGAGTTTGCCGGAATGCGGCCTGTGACCACGGCGCCCACGCCAATCACAACATCTGATTCAATATGAGCGCCTTTGAGAACATTTACGTTTCTTGCAAGCCAAACTCTATCCTCAATAATTACATCCTGGCTTTGATTGACGCGCTGCCCTTGTAAGTCAAAAATGGGATGATGATCGGTGGTGCGAATATCGGTAGGATTGGCAAATAAACAGTCTTTGCCAATTACAATGTTCTTTCCATCTTGCGCTGTTATGAAGGAATTATAAATAATACTGCCATCGCCAATGGTGATGCTGTTATTGTCGCCCATTAATTCAATTGTTATGGTATAGCTGCCTTTGCCAAGATAAAGTTTGTTGAAGTTACCCCGCACGACAAGGTTTAGGTCGTAGATAACAGCCCCTGGGGCTATTTCGATTTCATTGTTCTTACCTTTAATATCAATCGTTTTTTTATGAACAGCCATATGTGGTTAATCCTCAAAAGGTGCGGGTTTAGCCTCTAGATCGTTTTCAATATAACAACTATGGCCTATTGTGAGTCGGTTGTCCTCGCCAGTGATCTTTATATCAATTTTAGCTATATGAGTGTTCTCACCAATAATAAGGCTATTGTTGCCATGAATGAGAATATAGGTTTTAAATAAATCGCCCGCGCAAATAAAAACCGATGATCTAGATACCCTGATTTTATTAGGCCAACGGTATTTGTTTTTTAATTGTCGTAACCAGGCTTGCATTATTCTACTCAGATTTATTGGGGCGATGATAGCGCATATCTGCACTTGCTTATGATATTAATTTACAATGGCTTGCGAAGTACGTGTAAGCCTGACATAAAGGGCTGTTCATTTTTCCATGGGCCTTCTTTTGTGATTTCATGATGAGCTTCATAGCGGACAATATGTCGGCACATAAAGCCTGCATCAATCAAATTAAAGCGCTCTACAGCGTATTGAATGGCATCGCGAACTTGAAAATAGGCGGCATCGTCTACCAAAATATAACCGCCTGGTTGTACAAACGGAATGGCTAAAATAATATCGGCTAAGGCATAATCGTAAGTATGATCACCATCGACTAGTAGCACATCAAAAAAACCCTTAACTTGGGATTTTGCTTTTTTCATTACTTCAAGTGAGCTTTTTTCCTCAAAAAAGGTGAAGTTTTCTTGTAAGGCTTGCCTGACTTCGGGCGAGGTATCAAATTTTGGGTCAATACAAACGCCTTGAAAATCATTAAAACCGAGTGCTTTTATAGCGCTCATTACAATCATCGCAGAACCGCCTTCGGCCGTTCCAATTTCAAGATAGCGTTTTGGGCAAACGCCATAGATAAAGCTCCATAAAAATAATCTTTGTGCAATTGGCATTAAGGCCAGATAAGGCAGATTATCAATGCTACATAGCAATGTTTCAGGAGCTTTCCATAAAGGTGCATCAGGTGTGTAATCGGGTAGTTTTAGATGTCGCTCTGTATCTAAAAAATTAGGATTTTTAGGGTATTCTGCGTCAGGAGGTAGTGCTTTGTTAATTAAGGTCTTTAATGGATTTTGAGTGGCTGGCATCTGTTTTTCCTTATATATGGTAAAGTGTTTTTTAATAAAAAATAATTATCGAACTGTTATGTCTCATAAAGAGGAGAAAAACATTTTGCGATCTTTGATTTGTTGCTAGAATGATAACTTATAATGGCAAGCCTTTAAAATATTATTTAGTTTGTTCTTGATTAAGGTTTAAAAGCATCGGCTAATTAGTCATAAAAATTAATCTATAATCTTTGCTCAGAAATTAAATGCATCGGGGCTAATAATTGTCGATATAGGTATGAGTGGGGTAAATTTGAGTTTAGTTTGATCGACTCTGAGGCAAGGTGATGAATGTGTGGGGATTTTTAGATAGAAAAGTTGATGTGATTGCTTGTTAATATTAATTTATTTGTTTTTTTGTTCTGTATAGATAAAAATATTAACACTAATAACGGACGCGGTCTGATAGATTTAACTATTTAGTTATTTTGAATAAAAATATAACTATAGTCATATATGATAGCTATTTTAAAAGGCATTGATATAAGTAAAGCATCTATAATTCAGGTCTTTGTTATTGGTGTATATTTTTATTTGAAGAATAGTGGTGCGTTTCATTAGTGTCCGTCATGCCTTTTTAGTGAAAAATTAAGCATGCAATATTAGTAATGTTTTATATGAACATCAAGATGGCAAAGTAATTTATTATGTATATAGACTGTCAGTTTAGTTAGTGATAGTTTTAAATAGTTTTGCAAAAAATGGAGATGAGCAAGAAGTTATGGTGGGCTGGTGAATTGTTTTTAATGAATCAAGGTTTAATTACATATTGCAATGATAAATAACACTACATTTTCCTTTGTTTATGATCAATAATTTATTGACTATCTTTAAAAAAATATCCGGTTTTTTTCTAAATTTTTTAGTTATTTTTAGAGGCTGGATACGAGAAGTTATCCCATTTATTGTTGTAGGTGTGTTGGTTTTTATTTTAGGATTTTCTTATTTTTTTTCAGAGATTGTTATAACTGTCAACTCAGGTGAGGCGGGCGTATTATATAAACGATTTTTTGGAACAGTAACCGATGAAACTTATCCTGAAGGCATTCATGTTATTTTCCCCTGGGATACTCTATATGTGTACAATGTCCGCATTCAGACTATTTTGCATGAATTTGATATTATAACTAATAAAGGTTTACCAATTCGACTCAGTCTTGCCATACGCTTTCAACCGGATTATGAAATGCTTGGTATGCTGCATCAGCAAGTAGGTCCAGATTACATTAATGCTATCATTATTCCAGAGGTTGAATCGGTTTTAAGGACGCTATTAAGTGTTTATGATCCTGAAGATATTTACGCTAATAAAGAGGATATATTAACCAGAGTTATTGTTGAGGCTACAGAAGAGCTGGAGAAAAAATATATTACAGCTAAAGGTATTGTCATACGTTCGATTATTTTGCCGGATTCTATTCGCGCGGCGATAGAAAACAAACTGGTGCAGCAGCAGCTTGAAAAGACATATATTCATATATTAGAAAAAGAAAAAAAAGAAGCCGAGAGAAAACGTATTGAAGCGCAAGGAATTACAGATTATCAAAATATTGTAATACAAACCCTTTCACCTGATCTTATTAAATGGCAAGGAGTGCAGGCTACCTTGGAGTTGGCTAAATCTAACAATGCTAAAATTGTAATAATAGGCTCAGGAAAAGAAGGTTTGCCAATTATTTTAGGTAATGATTATAACGTTGCTTCATCGCCAGCCCCTTTAAAATCCTTAACTGATAGCAATGCGCCAAAGGATACTAAAAAATCAATTAATGATGTTAAGTAATAAAAGAATTTTTTTTATTTATGGCTTGGTTGCGCTATTTCTTAGTGGTTGTCCCGATGAATCTTATCAAGAAATAAAGCACGAGCGAGCCGAGCTTGCAATTGAAAATAAGCATGAAATTCTAATTGGTATATCGTGGCCTTATAAAGACGATTTGTTTATAAAAGGTATTAAACTGGCTATTAAGGAAATTAATAATGAAGGTGGCGTATTAGGTCGCCCGTTAAATATTATTATTAATACCGAAGAGGAAATGCTTTTAAATTCAAGATTGCCAACAAGAATATATCAACGTATTGCGCTTCATATTGCCAATTCATTTGCAAGCAATCCCGATATTATAGCAGTTATTGGGCATTATACTTCAAAGTTGGCGATATTATCAGCACCGGTTTACGACAATACCGGAGTTGTTTTTTTTGCACCGAGTGCAGCAAGTCATAGGTTAATAAATAATTACTTTAAATATATATTTCGCACTATTCCCAGTAATCATGAGATGGGGGAGCAATTAGCTCAGTATATTACGGAGAAAGGCTACAAAAAAATAGCCGTTTTTTATGATAGAGAGGATTATTCAATCGAATTATCCGATAATTTTTCTGCTGCTATTATTGATAAAGAAGATGTGGAAATTGCTTTTAGCCGTTCTTTTTATAAAGATAGACTGGATTTGAATTTATTGATTAGTGAGTTAAAGAAAACGGGCGAGTTTGATATTGTCTTTGTCTCAACTGATAGTATTACTGCATCAAAAATTTACCAAAAGATTCGTGATATGGGGATTATGGTACCTTTTGTTGGTGGAGAATCCTTAGCTAGTGCTGATTTTTTGCGGGGTGTAAAAGATTGGAGGGATGAAAAAACTATCATCCCTACACTATTTAATAATTTATTGCCGGAAAATAAAGAGTTTATAGTGGCTTTTAAGCAAGAGTATGGAAATGATATTGAGCCTGATTATCTGGCGGCGTTGGGTTATGATAATATTATGTTGTTAGCCCATGCTATCAATCTTGCCAAGACTGCGGTGCCCATTGGAATTGCTTATGCTTTGCGTTATATGGATTCTTGTCAAGGTGTTAGCGGTAAGTATCAGTTTTCCGAAAACGGCGAATTACTGAACAAATTGTTTTATTTTGGGCGGTTTTATCAAAATGGATATAAAATTGAAAAAAACAGTAATAATATTAATGGTGGTGTGGCGGCCAGTGTTGAAGTTTGTAACGAGATAGATCGTGATAATGACGGTGTTATTAATAGATATGATACTTGCCCCGATAATACAGGGCTAGAAATATCTAGTGGTGTTGAGTCGGCTGGGCCATCTAGAGGTTGTCCTGCTGATGTTGATCACGATCTGGTTGTTGATTATCAAGATAATTGCCCTAATAGCACAGCCGAAGAAGTATCAAATGGAATCAATATAACAGGTTGTCCTATATCGTTGGATAAAGTTACCCATTCCAAGGGTGGTTATGGCGATAATTTGTCTAATTAAAAATATAACTAGCTGGTTACAAAAGACTGTTTCGTTGATGGGGATGGTGGATTTTTATAAAAATAAATACTTGGATGGGGCATAATTTCATTATTAATGAAGGGGGTTCTTTGGTTTATTAAAAGCCGGAGTCTATTTTATATGGAAATATTAAATTTTCATAAAACGTTAACGTTTTTTTGGCTAAAATTAAGTAAGTAGATAAGTGTATCCGCACTTCAATAAAATTGAAATTTATAATGCCTAGAATAACTTTGTAGGAAAATAAATTAAATATCGATGTTTACTATTAGGCTCTAATTAATTCAGGTCAATATAATTATGCAAAAAATAATGATTATTAATATTTTAGCCTGTTTTTTAATTGCCTTATTAGGAATAAATAGAAAGATGGGTTTTTGGGGTTATCTTTTTTCTTCATTGCTTTTAAGTCCTGTGATAGGTATACTTTTATTGCTTGTTTCGGATCCAAAAACACGTGCTTATGAGCAAACAAAATAACTACTTGTTAATGACTATTTCTTGGGTTTTTTAAAGTTTATATTTTATGTGTCTATTATTTGCTTTATTATAAAGATTAGTACTATTATTTTGATCAAAGCTTTGAATATGTGATTATCTAAAAAACTAAGTGAACAAATGGAGTTTGTTGAGTTAAATAAAAAAGGATTTTTGAATGCTACTTTTGATGTTTATCCAAAAACAATATTTATTGGAGAATAAAAATGGAAACAATTGCAAAAACAGCAAATACTGGAAAAGAAGCTAATGCTGGAAAAACAGTTGAAGTTGAAGTTGAAAGCACTGAATCTTCGAAAGATCCTTTAGAAATACGCATTGAACGACTTTCAAAGGCTCATGAGTCCGTTAAAAACTACACTATGGCGTCCGTGACCGTTGGATTTATACCTGTCCCATTAGTCGATATTGCAGCTTTAACAGCAATACAGCTAAAAATGTTAAATACTATTGCAAAGGACTATGATGTTCCTTTTTCAAAAAATATTGTTAAATCGCTGCTTAGTTCATTAGTTGGAAGCTCGGTTGCCGTTACTGTTGCGATGCCTTTTGGCAGCTGGTTTAAAGTGGTGCCTATTATCGGCCAAACTTCAGGTATGATTAGTATTGCATTAATTGGTTCGGCTTCAACTTATGCTGTTGGCAAAATTTTTGTTGGTCATTTTGAGTCAGGCGGTACTTTTCTTGATTTTAATATTGAAAAAGCTAAAGTCCACTTTAAAGAACTTTATGAAGAAGGCAAAGCCTTTGTCAGTATGAGCCGGGCAGCAGAGACTAACAACTAACCTAAAGCTGATATTTTAGCTGAGAAAATTGCGCTTTTAAGTTTGTTGCTACTAATTGAATGTTATATGTTTTAAGTAAACAGGAGTGAAAAGCATCTTTTTCACTCCCTCAATTACGAAAATTTTTGAGATTTAAAAGCCCCTTAAAATTAATGCGCAAGATATGAAAATTTCCGCTTCATAAATACAACTCCCATCACACTCTAAAACCGTTTAGCTTTAGAACGGGCTATAAAATCGAGTAGCTTTCGCATTTGTTGATCATTCATGGGCGCCCCCCCCCCGTGCCGGTTGAGTTCTTATGCGATCAGCCTTTTCCTGCAAGGTTAAAGTACAAGGCACTTGATATAAACCGTTTCGCCGCACTTCGTGGATAAGATGCTCGGCAGGATTGAGCCTTGGCGAGTAGCGGGATGTATGTCAAAAGCTCAGGGTAAATTCCGGTAATTCCACCTGTTGTGCGATTTCAGCACGCCACTGATGTGCAGTCGCTTCCATTTTTTTGCCGTGAACTTTGGCATTGTCGAGCGAAAAAGTTAACTGGTTGAATCCTTTTTGCAGATAAATCAAGACCGTCTGCACGACGATCCCCGCCACCCTTTCGGTCGAGCTTTGTTTCTTAAAGTCAACCCGTGTGCTGCCGCGCCGCACGTCAACGCTCAAAAAGTCGTTGAGTTTTTGCCGGTGGCGTTCGTCGCTTCAGATTTTAGGCTTGGTGTTTTTTTCGGCTCAGGCATAGTGCCCTCTGCGTCAGAATAGTTGTCGCCTCAAATTTTCATAACCCGTAAAATTTGAGAGAAGACATGAAAGCAAAAAACCAATATACCGAAGACTACAAAGAACAAGCGCTGGTCAAAGTGTATAATCGAGGCGACCGG
>Ga0207978_100251_pt1 | contig 15451 bp, 13 predicted proteins | sample LakWasM100_LOW12_2_FD_183920 | JGI IMG/M metagenome (GOLD analysis project Ga0207978, IMG submission 183920) | Freshwater sediment methanotrophic microbial communities from Lake Washington under simulated oxygen tension - Sediment Metagenome... | ecosystem: Environmental > Aquatic > Freshwater >... | reverse complement strand
TCACCAGAAATCTGTCATGAGTTACAAGCATTGGTCGATGACGGGAAAATTAAATGCATTCAATCCAACTATCACAAGCAGCAGCTTGAGGGCGCATGTTTGGTCGTCGCTGCAACAGATGATATGACGGTTAACGAAGCAGTCTCCACAGACTCAAAGGTGCTAGGCATTCCTGTTAACGTGGTTGATGCTCCGGATTTGTGTACCTTTACGATGGGTTCTATTATCGAGCGTAGCCCAGTCGTGATTGCCGTTTCTAGTGAGGGTAACGCGCCTGTATTGGCGCGTTATATCCGCACTAAAATTGAAACCATGCTACCTGCTGGTTATGGCCGTATCGCGGGCATCGCTGGTGAGTTTCGCGATAAAGTAAAAGCAAAGTTTACCACCACACAAGCTCGCCGCCGTTTCTGGGAAGATGTACTACAAGGCCCATTAGTTGAGCGTGTTTTATCAGGCCAAGAACAATCAGCGCGTACTTTGTTGCAAGACTTAATTGATCAAGAAAACGTCACCACGAATAAAGGCGAGGTGTTCTTGGTTGGCGGCGGTCCAGGTGACCCAGATTTGTTAACATTCAGGGCGTTACGCTTGATGCAACAGTGTGATGTCTGTGTCTATGATAAGTTGGTGAGCCCAGAAGTGATGGAATTGGTGCGCCGTGATGCGGAGCTGATTTACGTAGGTAAATCGCGTGATCAACACACGCTTCCGCAAGAGGAAATTAATGCGCTACTTGCTAAGCTAGCATTACAAGGTAAACGCGTACTTCGCTTAAAAGGTGGTGATCCATTTATTTTCGGTCGTGGCGGTGAAGAAATTGAAACACTGATGGAGCATGGTGTTCCATTTCAGGTAGTACCAGGCATTACCGCTGCGAATGGTGTTTCTAGCTATGCTGGAATTCCGCTGACGCACCGAGACTACGCACAAGCTTGTTTGTTTATTACTGGGCACTTAAAAGATGGTAGTCTAGATTTGGATTGGGAAGCGATGGCTAGACCAAGACAAACTGTTGTCATTTACATGGGTTTAGTTGGTTTGGCGCAAATCTGCGAACAACTAATTAAGCACGGTGTTTCTCCTGATATGCCGGTTGCCGTAGTGCAGCAGGGCACAACGCAACGGCAGAAGGTTGTGACAGCAACCCTGGCAGACCTATTTGAAAAAGTGACTGAAGCGGGGTTAAAACCGCCATGCCTCACGATTATTGGTGAAGTGGTACATCTGCGTAAGAAGTTGGCTTGGTTTGAGCCTGGCGTATAGCTACTTTATTAACAGAGAATTTTGTTAACTGTCTATCTAATCAAATGGTTAGTTGATTAATCATTAGCTTGGCTTGTAAGTGATTTTTGTTGTATGTTAGTTTTTAATCGGGATGCTGAGGCGAGCTTCTAAGCCTCCTTCTGGCCGGTTGATCAGCTCTAACTTGCCATGATGTAGTTTAGCAATACGGTCTGCAATCGCTAGCCCTAAGCCGCTACCCCCGGCATTGCTGCGTGCTGTATCAAGCCGCTCAAACGGACGCAATATTTTTTCTAAATGGGTTTCTGGAATACCAGGTCCATTATCAAAAACGCTAATCACAATACAGTCTGCGAGTATTTGGCTGCTTACGCGTACTTGTCCGCCCCCGTAGTTATAAGCATTGCCAACGAGGTTGTCTAGCAGGCGTTGCATAGCAAGTGGTTTAATTGGTACTTTATAAGTGGGTGCTAATTGGATGACTAAATCTCGTCCTGCCCGTTCTTGTCTATCATGTAATCCTTGCAGCAAAGTATTGATATCGACCATCAATGTTGGCTCACCCTCCGTGCCGCGAACAAAGTCTAAGAACTGATGGATAATGTTATCCATGTCTGCAATATCCTGCACCATGCCAGACTTCAGGTAGCCACAATCTTTCTCCGGTAGCATTTCTACCGCAAGGCGCAGTCGCGCCAGAGGTGTGCGAATGTCGTGAGAGACACCAGCAAGAATCAGTGTTCTTTCCGCGTCTAACTCCGCTAGTGATTCCGCCATTTTGTTAAAAGTAGTGCTTACTTCGCGTAGCTCCGTCACGCTATCTTCGGGGAGTTTATCAGGGCGCTGGCCTTTACGTAGTTTATCGGCTGCGCTTACTAGTAAATTAAGCGGCTTGTTAATGCGTGCGGCTAGTACGTAGCCACCAGCTAGAGACAAACTCAATACTAGGCCAATCCAACCCAGCCATTGCCAAGGAAATGAGCGCTCTACGTGTACGTTTGGGATGACCACCCAAAAGTCATCTTGATCAATGCCAAAACTAACCCATAACCCATCAATGCCATAATGATTGGTCGTAATAATGGTTTGTACACCTAAGCGTTCACGTATTTTATCAGCGACCATATTAATAAATGGGTCGTCTGGCAGTGGAGCAATTTCTTCCATGAAGTCTGCATAATAAATACGCACACCTTCTTTTCCGGTTAATTCTGAAAGTAATGCTAAACGAAGGTTTTCTTGAGATGCAATTAAAGATGCACGTGTATAGTTAACAACAGTGACTGCTTGTAATGCCGTTGCCTGCGCGCGCGGCTCTCGTTCAAAGTATTCAAAAATCTTTAAAGATGCAAACTGACCTATCGCTAAAAGCAGAGCGATGAGCAGCATAATTCTTGAGAGTAGTTTTTTTGGTAAAAGACGCAATGGTATTGGCTTTGGTAATAAAATTGAGCATTAAATCAGGCAATCCAAGGCATGCAAGAAAGCCTGTTGCCTTGTTTTCGACTAATTATCGGCTTCGCCATCCGGTATAAATACGTAGCCAAATCCCCACATGGTTTGCAAATAGCGAGGGTGAGCAGGATCAGGCTCAATTAGCTTGCGTAAACGCGATACTTGTACGTCAATGCTGCGATCATAAACATCCAGTTCACGTCCGCGCGCTAGTTGCATCAGTCTGTCGCGTGATAAAGGTTGGCGCGGGTGATCCACAAAAACTTTTAGCAATGCAAATTCGCCACTGGTAATCGCAATAGCAGTCCCTTGGCGGCTCAGTGAGCGTGTGGCTGCGTTGAACACAAAGTCGCCAATCGTAATGTTCTCTGCAGCATTTGCAGGTGCGCTAGGCACTAAACGCTCATGTCTGCGCATCACCGCATTGATACGTGCTAATAATTCTCTTGGGTTAAATGGTTTTGGCAAATAGTCATCAGCACCCATTTCCAGGCCGATAATTCGATCTACCTCGTCGCCACGCGCTGTTAGCATCACGATCGGCATCATGGTTGCACTGCCACGCATTCTGCGGCAAATGGATAATCCATCCTCGCCTGGCAACATTAAATCTAGCACTAATAAATCAATAGCATCGCTGTTTAGAATACTATCCATCTCTTTAGCGTCATTTGCAGTTTTGACGGTAAAGCCTTGTTCTGTGAGATAGCGTTGCAACAGTTCACGTAAACGCACATCGTCATCTACGACTAAGATTTTTTTATTTTGGTCTGCCATGATTATGTTTAAACCTTAATTTTTTAATAAAATGATATTGAATGTTATTCAAAACAATATTATTTTCAATAACTGTAAAGTGTATGCTAAATTTATATTTATATTCAATATTATGTGATTAAACTTTAAAATTTATTGATTGTCACATGTCACATATTGTAAAAATTTACAATTTCTTACAATTTCATCGTTAAATGAAACATTCAATTAACAAACGTGCTTCATGATAATGCAACTTAAATTGTAATGCTCAACATTGGAACCTTGATTCTTTGGATTTGATCTTGCTAAACAATATGTCATCGACCAAGTATGCGTGCCTAGTTTTATGCATGGGATTAAGCTTTTCGTTAAGCCTAAATGCTGAAAATAGAAATAGTTTGTCAGCAACCGCTGACAAATCAAAGCGTGTGGTAGAAGATGAACGTTTTGCTGAGGATGACGGCAGAAGCGATGGTTACCAAAAAACGCTTAATTTAAACTTCAGTCCAGAGCGTAGAGAGATGTTGCGTAAGGCGCTTGAAGAGTATGCGCGCTCTATTGATCCGAGTCATGATCAAATTGAAGAGCGCAGACGTGCAATGCAAGAAAGCATTGAGGCACGTTTTTTTGAGGCAGATACCAATAATAACAGCACAATAGACCGGCAAGAGGCGACAGAAAAGCTGCCGCAGATCGCAAGACATTTCAACAGTGTTGATACCAATCAGGATGGCGTCATCTCATTAAATGAGCTAGTTGAGGCGCAAGCGAGAATCTTAGAGCGCCGCAGAGCGGCAGAAGCTGCAATTCAATTGGAAAAGCAGAAAAAAATGATTGAGGCGGAAGCGCTAGAAGAAGCTAAAGCCAAAAACAAGCAAGCAACTAATATACCGAAAAAGAAGTCACTGTAGCGTTAATTGGTTTCAGTCTTTAATTCACTTCTAGTGTTCGCCGACTATCAGCTGACATTCATGCAGTAATCTATATCCTCAGTTTTTAATTTTGTCTTTATACCGTTGCACTATGCATTCGTGCATAATAAGCGTCAATGATTAATCAATCCGGTGTTTTTGTATGGCGTTAAGGCTCGAAGTTGCAGAGAGCATAGCCAAGCTTCCTGCTGATGCATGGGATGTATTGGCGGGAGGTGTGCCACTACTTAGCCATGCTTTTTTAAGTGCTTTTGAAACGTCAAATTCTGTAGGCGCTGGTACTGGCTGGCAACCTTGCTTTTTGCTGCTGTACGATGATACCCAACTAATAGGCGCTATGCCGCTATACGTTAAATACCATTCTTATGGTGAGTACGTGTTTGATTGGGCATGGGCCGAGGCATATGAACGCAACGGTTTATCCTACTACCCTAAGCTTGTTTCAGCCATTCCATTTACGCCAATCACTAGCTCGCGGCTTCTCACAAACCATCCTGATACTAAGGCGTTGATTGTCAATGCCTTGTCGCAAATAATGCGACAAAACAAAATGTCATCAGCGCACGTATTGTTTCCCGATGATGATTCTGCAGAGTGGTTTAAACAAGCCGGATGGATGCAGAGGCAAGGCGTGCAGTTCCGTTGGCAAAATCTGGATTACTCTGATTTTGACGAATTCTTAAGTCAATTAAGTCACGATAAGCGTAAAAAGATTAGGCAAGAAAGGAAAAAAGTCACAGACTCAGGCGTGATATGTCTGCAAGTTAAGGGGGGTGAAATTACTCACGAACAGTGGAATTTTTTCTATCAATGCTATGAAAATACGTATCGAGAGCACCGATCTACGCCATATCTGACAAGGGAGTTTTTCACAACAATCGGTAATAGTATGCCACAGAATATCTTGTTGATACTGGCGTATTTAGACGAGAAGCCAATCGCAGCTGCATTAAATATTTACGATGAAGTAACGCTGTACGGTCGATACTGGGGATCGATGCAATATGTTCCCAATCTTCACTTTGAGCTTTGCTATTATCAAGCACAGATATTTTGTATTACAGAGAAAATTGAATTTTTTGAAGGTGGTGCGCAAGGTGAGCATAAGCTTGCACGTGGATTTAAGGCTAGGCCCACTTGTTCTTTCCACCAAATTGCAAACCCAGACTTTGCCGCTGCTATTGAAGATTTTGTAGTGCAGGAATCAAAAGGACTTGCAGCCTATGCTAACGAGCTTGATGAGCGTGCGCCATTTAAGTCTAAAGACTAGGGGCAATCAATAGATACTGGAACAGTCCAGATAGACCAGTATCTATTCGAAATAAGCTTTTTACATGTAGTTTGTTATTACGGCTTTTTCTCATCTTTTGAGTGGTGATGACCTGCACCTTGATGCGCTGCTTTACGTTCCTCACTGTCAATCTTACCGTCTTTATTTGCATCTAATTTTGAGAACATTTTTTCAGCACGTGCTTGATGTTTAGCCATAAATTCGTCACGCGATATTGCGCCATCATTATTGGTATCTACTTTATGACAGCCCTGTTTTCCATTTTCGCCACCATGATGATCAGCGTAAGCCGCTTGTGTCAGACCGAGTAGCAAAGTAATTGTGAGTAAAATCTGTGTCATTTTCATAAAAATTCCTTTTAAATTACAAATAAGCGATTGCTGGCTTAATTAACGTTACAGTCAGTATACTGTTGACACGCGATTGATAGAAAGATTTTGTGAGGGTGTATTAATTAAGATTAGTGCATTCACGATTGTTAGTCGCTGTTATTTTGTATTCAAACTAGAGTGCCATTCGATACAAGGTATGAATGATAAAGCAGGAGTTTTATGATTAGATTGTTATACAGTAGCCAAGCAACACAAAATATTACAGAGCAGGATATTGCTGAAATATTAGAAAAGTCTCAGAAAAATAATCAAGAGGTTGGTATCACAGGCGTTTTGTTATATGGAGGTCATTTATTTATGCAGGTGCTAGAGGGCCCTGAACAGGCAGTGCTTAAAAAATATATCGCCATTTGTGAGGACGAACGTAACAGCCTCAATAAGATTATTTATATTTCATATGCTGATAAAAGAATGTTTGGTGATTGGTCAATGGCGACCATTCAGTGTGATCAAATCGCCTTTCAAAGGATATTTGATTTAAACTCAAGAGCAACAGAAACCATCGCGCCTGAAAGTTTTAGGGAAACAATGCGTGATTTTTTGCGTAGACTAAATAGTGCAAAAAAAGATCATTAGATATTCTCATAATGCCCCATCATGAATGCTGATCTCAAATAAAAACGGCTCCATATCATGGGAGCCGTTTTTATTTGAGATATATGACAATTGTTAAACCATTGCGCTAGTGCTGTATAGCATATCAATATCCATAATAGGCGTACTCTTGCTATTTAAGCGTTGAGCAATTTGTTTAAATGCATTAGAAGCTGGTGTGAGCGGGAATGCATCAATGACTGGACGACCAAGTTTCGCAGCTTTCCCTAAATGTACATCTGCTGGAATCGCACCAAAGAACTCTAGTTCAATTTGCATAAAACGTTTAGCAACTTGCGCGATGTTCTTAAAAACCACTTCTGCCTGTGCATCATTGGCGTCATCCACAATAATCCCAAAAGAGCGCCTGCCAAGTTGGCTACAAATACGTTTAATGAGGGTATATGCGTCTTTAATTGACTCTGGTTCACGTGTGAGTTGAATCAAAATGTCGCTGTCATTCAGCGTTTTTAATGGCAGTAAGTCATCGTTATTTAGTGTTGCATCTACTAATACAATTTCGTATTGCAGTACTAACTCATCAAATAATTGATTCAACACTTGGCCTGCATTGCTGTTTAGCGGAGTGCTTATCTGGTTTTTAGGTAATAGTTTCGCAACAGCAAACTCTTGCTTAGTGTTTTTGATCGCTGTAGATAGTGATGCAGATGTCTTAGCAATTTCGTATAGTGTGGATGTTTTATCTACTTCATAGCTAGCTTCACGCGTAGTATTAGATGCATGCACAATTAGTACATCATTGCCCTGAGCACGGATAGATGCTGCTAGGTTAATCATCATGCGTGATTGATCTGTCGCAGATGCCGAAATAATAGAGACGACACGTGGTTTTGGTGCAGCCATAATGCGGCGTAAACCTGCCGCTTGGTCATTCTTAAAACTAACCACGGCTTGTCTCTGTAGATAAAGTATTTACAGACTTTCTTGTGTTACCCATGATAAAAGGCAGCTCTTCATTTTTGAATTGCAACGAACGACCGTCTGCACCTATTTTTAGTGCTTTCTGAATCAGATAGCTCTTATTCGCAAGATGGATATCTTCAGGCACACGCTGACCATTCGCTAAGTAATAAAGCTTTAACTTACCTCTGATAATAACGTCTAGTACTCCACCAATTGTCACTGCTTCATCAAGCTTCGTGATAATCGTACCATCCAAACCTTTACCTTTATAAGCTCTAATCACATCGGTTAATGTTTCACCAGTGCTAGTTGCGTTGAGGCATAGCAGCTTTTTGATGCGAGCATTGGTATTAGATAACATGGCAATTTGTTCAGTCACCATTGTGTCGCGCTGACTCACACCGACTGTATCAATTAAAATAGTACGTTTGTTTTTTAGCTCGTTTAAAGCAATCTTAAGGTCAGCTTCATCTTTAACTGCATGCACCATTACGCCAAGGATTTTGCCGTATATTCTTAATTGCTCATGACCACCAATACGATACGCATCAGTTGTAATTAAGCCTAAGCTCTCCGTGCCGTGTTTCATGACATAGCGCGCAGCAAGTTTAGCAGTTGTGGTTGTTTTGCCAACCCCAGTTGGGCCAATTAATGCAAAGATGCCGCCTTGATCTAGCATGCCAATTTCATTTGGAATGCTATCTAGATTTTTGCTCAGAATAGATTTAACCCAGGCTAGTGCTTTTGCTTCATCAAGATTCGCCGGTAATTTTTCCGATAACATTCTAGCTAAAGCTGCACTGAAGCCAGAAGACAGCAATATATTCATGATTTGTGTTTTTGTTGGGTACTGCTGTTGCACATTGCTCCAAGCAATAGTGGTCAGTTGTGATTCAAACACATCACGCATACTGCGCATTTCGTTCAAAATCTCAGTCATTTTTTGGCTAGCATCTAACATGGATGCTTGTATAAACGTATCTGGTGCTGAGGGGGCGCTTGCTGGTGTAGCTTGTATTTGGGCTGCTGGTGCCTCTGGCTCCATCATGTTTGGTACAAAGGGCTGGGCTTGATTAGTATGAAAGCCTTCAATCTTTTTATTAATGACAGAGATTAATGCCGATGGGTTATCTTCACCAAAGCCCTCTGTATGGTTGCGATAAGATGCCTCCATGATGGCTGCATTATCAACAATCGCGTCTAGGTCTTCTTCCTTCAACGCAGTGATTCTATTTCCGCCCTCTACGGCACGGTTAGATAGAATAATGGCATCCTCGCCAAGTTCCATGCGCACTTGTTTAAGTGCTTCGCGGGAGTTTATACCAAAAAATTGCTTAATATTCATACTAAATTCTAACTAGGAAATTTGTTCAGCCGATTGACTAGCCAGCAGAACAGATGTGTGTAAATGCGCCTGATCGCGATCTTTTGAATAGTTGGTCAACATGCCCAGCACTGCGCTGTCATCAAATCGGAAGCGTGTCAGCATCATATTCGTGCTGCTCAGCTTCACAACCTGCATATTGCTTAGGCTTTCCAGCAAATCGGCAATCTCTTTACTGATGCCTAAAAGGAACATGGCGGTCGCTTTATCTGAACTGATGAGTTGTTTAGCCATCATCAAATAGTTGAGATTTGCGTCCTTAATTTCAGACATCATATCCTTTACATTCATTTTGCTTCCTAATTCGTTGTTTCTATTAAAAAAACCGTGTTGCAATTGGCTTGGTGAAATGTAACTCTTTAGACTGATTCAACCAATGGGCAGTTGTCTATTTGTTTTGTAGGTTTTTGTCCTACACAATATGTGCTGTGCGATGTTCACCCAGAAGCTATTTATAAATAACCTTAGATGAACAACCGACATAAATATGCTATACATCTGAGTTATCGGTACACGTATCAACGCACTGGTTTAATCGATGTTTGTATCGATACTATAAAGGATAGTAATTAAGATAATGAATATTTGAATTTAGCAGAGTGATACAGTCCAAGCAGTAAGCCTTAATCACAAATGCTGGGCAAAAAAATAGCGCTTCTGCAAAAAAGCGCTACTAAACTTTGAGAGAGTATATATTGCTAAACAACATATGTTTGCATACTACAAGGCAATAATTAATGAAATATTTCATATGGTTAACGAATTGTTTCATTGTGAAATAATTCGTTAACCAGGTTGTTGGGTAGTGGTCAGTTCAAGTAAAAAAGAAAAACGCCCCATTCTTTCGAATGAGGCGTCCTTATTGGTGGGAAAGAGGGACTTGAACCCTCGACCCCAGGATTATGAATCCACGTCAATAAATTTCAAAAAAAGTCTTTATAAATCAATGAGTTAAAAATTGTGATTTTTTGGCTAAATTTGATTTTCAAATTCTGATTTTAGCCGCATTTTTTGGGGTAAATTCAGCTCAAAGTACAGGACTATTAGTCCTGAGATTTATGAAATTATAAGTATTTATGGCCTTGTTATTTGATTTAATTTTTATAAATTAAATCTATACATATCTCAATCATACTTTGTGTTGCCAAATCGTTGCCAAATTTCCCTTATATTTGAATGAATAAAATCCATAAATTAGTAAAACAGTCCTGAGTTTAGAATTGCTAAGTATAAAATTATATCTTTTTAGATTGCAACTTAATTTAATCTAGCAATTATCTTTCCTTCTACTCTCAATCCACTCATTAATAGTGCTAAACCTCCAAGCAATTGATCAGAGAGTTAACTTGATTTATTTAGGGAATTTATCTTCACTCATCCTGTATATAGTGCTTTTACCTATGGAATAAGTGTTTAAAGAGCATGATAAACCAGATTAGGTAAAAAACTTATATCTCAACTCTTATACCTTGCTACTAAAGATGAGATTTCAAGGCTAAATAAAGTATTAAAATAGAAACTAGATATTGGTTAAATGAATAGCCAAAAGCTTTGAAAGTTAACAGCACAGCAATATGTCGACAATACTCGTTTTGATATTCATACATTATTCCACCTTCGGCTAATTGCAATAGAACCATATTAATGACGATTCATATTGGCTCAGTTTTAGTTGTATCGGGATATAATAAAATTAATAGCTGATTTGTTAAATTCAACCCTTGATTACAATAACTACCAGACATCAAACTCTTTATTCAGTGGGATTTGTTACAAAATAAATTGATTAAGTAATTTATGTGGCCTTCATAAACTGTGTTGTCGATATTGTGCAACATTTTTACGTATGGTTAGGCAAAGTGCTTAAGAAAAATTCTGATTTAGGAAAATATATGCCAGAAATTAATGATCAATATCGACGTGACCTGATTGAAAAGTCTTTAAACGATTATATAGAGCGGAAAGCAACAAAATCCTTGACTATAGAGTATCTCGGTGAGGAAAGAACTTTCCCGGTAATTCGGATAGATCCAAAGGTGTTACTTTTGAATCACAATAATAATCGTCTTTCTGCGCAGTTACATGACCACAATCAAAAGGAGACTGTTTACGGTAACCCAGCCTCAGAGAATGCGCAGCTAATCCTGGCAGATTTACTAAGTAAAACTGCAAGTTTCAAAGACTTAAAAGATGAACTCAGTCAAATAGGTCAACAAAACCCAGGGTTAATAACTCGCAATGGATTGCTTGTTAATGGAAATACTAGAGTTGTGGCCCTCAGGCTTTTGGGGAAAGCCGGGGTGGATGTCGCTGTACTTCCAGATGGTGCGGATGATAATGCAATACTTGATCTTGAGATGTTCCTGCAAATGGTTCACCTTACTCATCAAGATTACACCTTCACTAATGAACTATTACTTCTTGATAAATGCAAAAAACTAGGTAATACAGATAAGCAGATAGCCGATAAAATGAAATGGTCAAGGGGGTGGCAGAAGAAGCTTAATGAGAAGTTTCAGCTTCTTAGACTTATCAATGAAATAATAAATTTATCCCCCAAGCCTTTGGCATATGAAGTATTTGACTCAAAAAGTCAGCATTTAAAGGATCTTAACGAGGAGTATGAGTCTTTGAAAGTGAATGATCTTGCGGCTGCCAATAGAATGAAATGGTCCCGAGTGGCTGCAATGTTTCTTAATGTAAATAAAGACCAAACGAGAGCAATTGATGAAGATTTTGTGGATGAGGATATTTTAAAGCAAATTGATCCCGACTCTCCATCCTCTAAGCTTTTAGATGGGTTAACAAAGGTTTACGTAGATGATGGATTGGGTGAAATTCTTGGTGATAAAAATGACACGAGCGAAAAAGTTGATGCTAAGGCCTTAGCCAAAGCAGTTATTTCTTCACGTATTGATGAATCTGGATTTATTTCAGCACTGGAGCTAAGCCCAGAATTCTCTGATCTGCGTAAGAAAATTATTCTTTCTTCTGAAGCAATTATCACTAAGCATAAAAGGAAAACAATCTTAACTACACCAGCAGACGAACTTCGCACAATTCGTGAAAGCCTTGAAAATGTTGTAAATTTATTCCACGAGGTCTCTGGACAACCTGATTTTGATTCAATTAAATTTAAATATGAATTGAGTAAGGCCTCCACTTCGTTAAACGATTTAGTTAGTAAGTTTGAAAAATTTAGCAAATGAGTTCGGTACATTTAATTAGTATAAAAATATTCAAATAAAAAATACAAATGGCAACTTTAAGAGTTTTTATGAGTTCGGATAATAATATTCGGATTGAACCAGTTGGCGATATATCTAATGCTGACTGGGAAAGTGTAACTAATTGGTGGTCTTTAGGTGTCAATCAAAATATTCAAACTGTCTACATTGACGTCCCAGTACCTGAGTTTTCCCAACGCAAACTTTGGCTACGAGAGAATTGGAAAAATCTTGGTAATGAATTAATCATAGATGAAAAAGTAATAGTTGCCTTAAAAAGTGTTGAAGGTCTTATGGGTAAATTTATTGAGCTTTCTAATAGGAGTGAGGCTCAGGCAAATAAATTTAATTTTGATTGGGTTAAGTTCAGTAATCCGCTATTTGAACTGACTGAGTTTCAAAAGCGTAATATCGTAGCTTTGATTGAAATGCCGAATGGTGCTAATTTTTCAGTTCCAGGTGCTGGTAAAACTTTAACTACACTTGCTATTTGGGAGTACTTTCGCTCTATTAAGGATGTTAATCGCTTGTTAGTCGTTTGCCCAAGATCTGCATTCGAGGCATGGGAGACTGACGTAAAGATACTTTCAAGACAACCTGTAATTAATCAATTTGATGAAGATCCAATAGAATTTGATACTGAAATTCTTTATGTTAACTACGAGCAGTTAGAGAATAGACAAAGATTGACGAAGCTTGTTAGGTGGATGGATCAACAGCCAACAATGCTTGTTATAGATGAGGCACACCGTATTAAAGGGGGTGGGTTTTCAATTAGATGGCGCGCTTGTCGGGAGTTGGCAAATCATTCTAAAAGAGTAGATTTGTTAACAGGAACTCCTATGCCACAAAGCCAAGAAGATTTAAGGAATTTATTAACTTTATCTTGGCAAAATATCCCGCGCGAATTTTTCAGCGATTCTAGATTAAGTGGCTTAAAGAGGGGTGGTGTTTTTGTGCGCACCACTAAGCAAGAATTAAAGTTGCCGCCAATGATAATTACTCAAGTTGAATTGCCGATGAGTAAAGTTCAAAAAGATATTTATTCTGCTTTGAGACGCTCTTTTGTTGGGCAGTTTGAAATGTCAGAGAATGATAGTAACTTTTTTAGCCGCCGAGGGAAGGCTGTAATGACATTGATTGCAGTTGCAGCAAATCCTGGGCTTTTAATGAGGGTTATTAAAGACGATGCTTATCTTGGAATGACTTGGCCTCCCAGAGAGTTGGCTGGCTCAGAAAGATTAATGACAGTATTGGAGAACTATGTTTCTCATGAAATTCCCGCAAAATATCAGTGGGTATCTCGATTTGTTGCGAAAGCAACCAGTGAGGGAAAAAAGGTCCTAATTTGGAGCACATTTATTGCTAACTTAATAGCCTTGAAGCGATTGCTAGAGCCTTACGAACCAGCACTTATATATGGAGCCAGCACACAAGATGAGCGCAAGTCTGAACTTAAGAGGTTTAGAACCTCAGAGTCATGCTCTGTATTACTTAGTAACCCACAGACTTTGGGTGAGGGTGTAAGTCTTCATAAAGATTGTCATGACGCAATTTATCTGGATCGAAATTATAATGCCGGACTTTATCTCCAATCCCTAGATAGAATTCATAGGCTAGGTCTAGATCCTAACCAAGTAACTAACATATTTATTCTCGAATCCGCAGGTTCAATTGATCAACGAATAGCCCTTAGATTGCAGGATAAGATTCAGCGTCTTGGTCTTTACTTAAATGATTCTGGTTTAGTAGAAGTGAGCCTGCCAAATCCTGATGACGATATTATTCCTGAAGCATTGTTGGGTCTGGATGAGCTTGATTTGAGTGATCTTTATCAACACCTAAAAGAAGATGATTGACACAACAATTTGGAACGAGTTGGTGCTAGAAGTACTTACTGCTGCTCGCGAAGGTATATCGGTAAGGGATTTTGAAGTCCAATGCCGCCTCGCTCCTGTAGAAAATGGTAAATCATTTTTTGACCGTATTAGGGTTGCTGATAAACTGAAAAGCAGTCGAATGATTGAAGTTGAGGACGGATATCTCAGATTGACTGCTAAAAATATCCCACTTTCATTAATTGATGACTTGAAAATTGGTTCCGAGGTGGCATGGGATATCCTTAAATGCATTGATCCAGCTAGAAAAAATCTGCATAAAATTGATTTGGAGTTGTTACACAAGATTGGCCTTGACGGAGAGTATGCAGTTATAGAAGAGCTAATGAAAAATCTCCCTCAATCTGAGGCTCAAAGAATTAGGCATATTTCTTTAGTTGATGATTCAGCTGGATTCGATATACATGCTCCCTCGGTGAAGGATGTTGAATCAACAATGTTGCTTGAGGTTAAAACTAGTCCGAGACCTGGATCCGATTTCACTTTTTTTATCACGAAAAATGAAGTTAGGGTAGCTCAGCATAATGAGAATTGGGTTTTACTTGCGGTAATATCTACGCCTCATGGGTATCAAGTTTTAGGGACTTTAGCATTTTATCAATTCTCTGATTACTTGCCATTAAATCAAGATGCAAGGGGTCAGTGGGAATCTGCTAAAATAACTATTCCTAAAAATCTGTTTAAAAATGGCTTGCCTTAGTCGAAAATTATGAAAAGCAGTTTTGATGTTGTTACTCTCCCTTTAACTACTACTATTAAAGGAGAATTACTAGTCCCCAAGAGTTCAGGTCTTAATTGGGGCCAGCGTCCTGGCAGGGAACAAAACCAAGCTTATTTGGCAGTTCCAGCTTATATTCAACGAAGTAATTTTTTTCCAGAGCCTGGGGAAATTTTTTTAATTGAATGTGATGATGGCGAAGTATTTAATTGTATTAGGGCTCAGGCCAATGGCAAAGCTATCGAGACCCCAGGAAACAATTCGTTACTAGGAATTTACTTTAGACGTCGTCTTGGCATTATGCCTGGGTATATGGTTAAGATTGAGAATTTAATTAACTATGGCCGTAGTTCTGTAGATGTATCGTATATAAATGATTATAAATTTTTCCTAGATTTTTCACCCCACCGTTGAATTTAAAAAGATGCTGGCAATAACAAAAATATGTTAAAGACCAAAATGGTTGCAGCTTTTTAAGAACAAACAAAATATAATCAAACAATGAATAAAATAAAATTAGGTGAGCTATTCTCTGGCCCTGGCGGAATTGCTATTGGTGCAGAATTGGCCAACAAAACAATCTTAGAGTTCTCCAATACACAGTTTGTTCATGGATGGGCTGTGGATTACCA
>Ga0207978_100236_pt1 | contig 16985 bp, 10 predicted proteins | sample LakWasM100_LOW12_2_FD_183920 | JGI IMG/M metagenome (GOLD analysis project Ga0207978, IMG submission 183920) | Freshwater sediment methanotrophic microbial communities from Lake Washington under simulated oxygen tension - Sediment Metagenome... | ecosystem: Environmental > Aquatic > Freshwater >... | reverse complement strand
CGTACATGTCGGCCGCGCCGATGGTGAGCATGGCCACCACCTCGGCCGAGGCGCCCTGGGCGTAGGTGAGGTGGGTCTTGCCGATCTTCTCGCCCACGGTGACCACGATGCGCTTCCAGCCCACCATGGTGCCCAGGCCCAGGGCGATGGCCACGGCCACCTTCACCCACAGCGGGATGAACTTGGTGGCCTGGTCGATCTCTTTCTTGAACACGCCCACGCTGGCCCGGGTGTCGTCGTCAAAACGGGCGCCGGGGTCTTTTTCGACAAAGCGCAGGGCTTCAGACAGCAGGTACATGTCGTTGCGCACATTGGAGACCTGCTCCATCGGCACCTTGGCCAGCGAGCCGTGCGACTTGACCTGGTCGCCCACCGAGGCCGTCAGCGCGCCGATGGCGGGCAGGGTGTCGGTGGCGAGGGCCTTGGTGCGCACATAGGTGGCCAGGGCTTCGCGGGCCTGGGCGACGGGCATGGCAGGCTTGCCCTTGAGCAGCGACTCTTGCGTGACGTGGGCCACGGCCACGAACTGGGTCACGTTGTCGACGGGCATGGCGCGGTTCAGGGCGTAGGCCATGGGCACGGTGCCCACCAGGATCAGCATGATCAGGCCCATGCCTTTTTGACCGTCGTTGGAACCGTGGGCAAACGACACGCCGGTGCAGGTCAGCACCAGCAGGGCACGGATCCAGAACGGGGGCGGCTTGTGGCCCTTGGGTTCTTCGTACAGGGCGCGGTTCTTGACGAAGGCGCGCAGGGCCAGCAGCAGCAGGGCGGCGCAGCCAAAGCCCACCAGGGGCGACAGCAGCAGCGAGTAGCCCACCTTGGTGGCCTGGGCCCAGTCCACGCCGCTGGTGCCGTCGCGGCCATGCATCAGGGCATTGGCCACGCCCACGCCGATGATCGAGCCGATCAGGGTGTGCGAGGACGAGGCCGGCAGGCCCAGCCACCAGGTGCCCAGGTTCCACAGGATGGCGGCGATCAGCAGCGCAAAGACCATGGCAAAGCCGGCGCTGGAGCCCACCTGCAGGATCAGCTCGACCGGCAGCAGCGAGATGATGCCGAAGGCCACCGCGCCGCTCGAGGTCAGCACGCCCAGAAAGTTGAACAGGCCCGACCAGACCACCGCAAAGTTGGGCGGCAGCGAGTGGGTGTAGATGACGGTGGCCACCGCATTGGCGGTGTCGTGAAAGCCGTTCACGAACTCGAAGCCCAGCGCGATCAGCAAGGCCACGCCCAGCAGCAGGTAGGGCAGCAGGGTGGGGGCCATGGCGCCGGCCTCGCTCACGTCGGCAAACAGGCTGTAGGCGGTGAAGAACAGGCCCGCGGCCATCAGGCCGACAAACACGATCAGGGTGACGGGGCCCGGTTTGCTGTTCAGGTGGGGCCTGGACGGGCCCGCGTGGGGGGGCTCGGCTGGGTGGGCCGTGGCGGTGGCGGTATTCATGGCAGGCGACTCCGGCAAATAAACCGGCAGTGTGGGTGGGCTCGGTGACCAGGTTGTGACGGGTTGTTTCAGACACGACGCATCCCCGTGGAGTGGGCCCCTGTTGACGCGGCCTGGCCTGCCAGCGCGGTAACGCAGGCTTACCCATTCAAGACGGGCCAGCCCTGCTGTGCCGGCGTAAGCTTTGGGGCCGCGCTGCTTTGGCGGCCTGCGGTCCCTCTTCTTGATTCACCTCTGGCGCCCGCCCGGCGGCTGCCCGGGTGAAGCCCCTTTTGAACGCCCCACGATGACCGACGGATTACCCCACCCCCAACGAATGCTGGCTTTTGCGGCCATTGCGCTGGCCATGTGCATCTCGGTGCTGGATGGGGCCATCGTCAACGTGGCGCTGCCCGCCATCGGTGCCGATCTGCAGGTGTCGGCGGCGCAGTCGATCTGGGTGGTGAACGCCTACCAGCTGGCCATCACTGTGTCGCTGCTGCCCCTGGCCATGCTGGGCGACATCCTGGGCTACAAGCGGGTGTACATGGCCGGGCTGGCGGTGTTCACCCTGGCCTCGCTGGCCTGTGCCCAGGCGCAGAGCCTGGATGTGCTGACCGCGGCGCGCATGCTGCAGGGGCTGGGGGCGGCGGGCATCATGAGCGTGAACATCGCCCTGGTGCGTTTCATCTTTCCGCGCGATCAACTGGGTGTGGGGGTGGGCTACACCTCGCTGGTGGTGGCGGCCTCGTCGGTGGCGGGGCCGGGCATTGCCTCGGCCATCCTGGCGCTGGCGCACTGGCAGTGGCTGTTCCTGGTGAACCTGCCGCTGGGCTTGTTGGCCTTGGCGGTGGCGGCGCGCACGCTGCCGCTCACGCCGGCGTCGGGGCACCGTTTTGATGTGTTGAGTGCGGTGTTGAACGCACTGACCTTCGGGCTGGTGATCTCGGGGCTGGACGCCTTCAGCCGGCCCGGCGGTGCGGCCCAAGGCGCGGCCATGCTGGCGGCCGGGCTGGCCGTGGGCGTGGTGTTTGTGACGCGCGAGCGCCGGCTGGCCCTGCCCATGCTGCCGGTCGATCTGCTGCGCATGCCGGTGTTTGCGCTGTCGCTGGTGACCTCGATCTGCTCGTTTTCGGCCCAGGCGATGGCCATGGTGGCCCTGCCCTTCTACTTTGAGCAGACCTTGGGCCGCTCGCCCGTGCAGACCGGTTTGCTGATGACCCCCTGGCCCTTGATGACGGCCCTGGTGGCGCCCGTGGCCGGCAGGCTGTCAGACCGCTTGCGCCCCGAGAAGATCAGCAGCCTCGGGCTGGTGTTGTTTGCGGCCGGCCTGGGCTCGCTGGCGCTGTTGAGCGAGGTGGCCTCGGCGCTGGACATCGCCTGGCGCATGGGCTTGTGCGGGCTGGGGTTTGGCCTGTTCCAGTCGCCCAACAACCGGGTGATCGTGAGCAGTGCCCCGCGCGAGCGCAGCGGCGGCGCGGCCGGCCTGCAATCGATGGGGCGCCTTTTGGGGCAGTCGGCCGGGGCCGTGCTGGTGGCCCTGGCCTTCGGCCTGTTGCCGCAGCAGCACCCCACCACGCTGATCTGTGCCGCCGCCGCCTTGTTGAGCCTGTTGGCGGCCGGGGCCAGTGGGCTGCGCGATCCGCGTGCTGCCATGAAGCCTTGATGGCCATGACGCCGATCGGCCCTGGGCATCGGACACGACTTTGAGGGGCGTCAAGGAAAGCGTCATGGGGGGCCTGTGGTGGGGCTTGGCCTCCTACAATCTGCGGCGCGCGGCTGGGCGCCCGGGCTGCCCGGGCGCCCAGCCGCCGCAAGACAACCTGGTCTGAGAACGCCCGAATCCGGCCGCCCACTCCCGGTGATCGACCCCCGCAACGCAACAAGCGCAAGGCGAACCCCAAGGTGAAACGCAACGGGAACCTGCATGTCTGGCTGCTCACAGCCCTGGTGTTCTGCGCCACGCTGGTGGTGGGGGGGCTGCTGCGCGAGCAGGTTGAGAAGAACCAGCTGCTGGAGGCCCGATCGGTGGCCAGGAGCCTGGCCCAGGCCTCGGCCCACGCCATTGAAGAGCGCCTGGGGCGTTCGCTGTCGGCCACCTATGCGCTGGCGGCGGTGGTGGCCCAGGGCAATGGCCGGGTGGATGATTTCGATGCCCTGTGCCGGCAACTGATCCTGACCTTTGGCGGCATCAGCAACCTGCAACTGGCCCCCGGTGGCGTGGTGGCGGCCATCTCGCCGCTGGCGGGCAACGAGAAGGCCCTGGGCCACAACTTGCTGGAGGACAACGCCCGCAGCAAGGAGGCGCGCCTGGCCCTGGCCACGCACAAGCTGACGCTGGCCGGCCCTTTTGAGCTGGTGCAGGGTGGCCTGGCCGTGGTGGGGCGCTTGCCGGTGTACCTGCCGGGCAAGGCCGGTGCGCCGAGTTTCTGGGGTTTCACCACGGCGCTGGTGCTGATCCCCGACCTGCTGCAGAGCAGTCAGTTGAACCGCCTGGGCGAGCAGGGTTACCGCTACCAGCTGTGGCGCATTCACCCCGATACCCGGCAGCGCCAGGTCATCGCCGGCCTGCCCGGGCCGGCGCTGCAAGCCCCGGTGGACACCACGCTGGAGGTGCCCAATGGCCGCTGGACGCTGTCGGTGGAGCCGGTGCAGGGCTGGGGCAACCCGGCAGACAGTGTCTGGAGCCTGCTGGCCTGTGTTTTCATGGCCGCCTTGCTGGCCTTGCTGACCCACACCCTGCTGATGCAACCTGTGCGGCTGCGCCGCCAGGTGGCCTTGCGCACGCAAGAGCTGGAGCAGGCGAATGCAAAGCTGGCCGGCGAGATCGAAGAGCGGCGCAAGGCTGAGGAGAGCCTGCGCCTGGCTGCCAATGTGTTCACCTTTGCGCGTGAGGCGATCTCGATCACCGATGCCCAAGGCACCATCATCGACGTCAATGCCGCCTTCTCGCGCATCACGGGTTATGAGCGTGCCGAGGTGCTGGGCAAGAACCCGCGCATGCTGCAATCGGGGCGCCAGAGCCGGGCCTACTACCAGGCCATGTGGCGCAGTCTGACCGACAGCGGCTACTGGTCCGGCGAGATCTGGAACCGGCGCAAGAACGGCGAGGTGTTTGCCGAGCTGCTGACCATCAGCGCCGTCAAGAACGCCGAGGGCGTGACGCAGAACTATGTGGCCCTGTTCACCGACATCACGCCGATGAAGGAGCAACAAAAGCAGCTGGAACACATCGCCCACTACGACGCCCTCACCGACCTGCCCAACCGCACCCTGCTGGCCGACCGGCTGCAGCAGGCCATGGCCCAGACCCAGCGCCGCGGCCAGTCGCTGGCTGTGGCCTACCTGGACCTGGATGGCTTCAAGACCGTGAACGACACCCACGGTCATGCGGTGGGCGACGAGCTGCTGGTGGCGCTGGCAGCGCGCCTGATGGCCACCCTGCGCGAGGGCGATACCCTGTCGCGCATCGGGGGCGACGAGTTTGTCGCCATCCTGGTGGATCTGGAATCGGTCTCGGCCCATGAGACGGTGCTGCTGCGCCTGCTGGAGGCCGCCTCCACCCCCGTGAAGATCAAGGGCCTGAGCCTGCAGGTGTCGGTCAGCATCGGCCTGACCTTGTACCCGCAGGACAACGTGAGTGCCGACCAGTTGATGCGCCATGCCGACCAGGCCATGTACATCGCCAAGCAAGGTGGCAAGAACCGCTACCACCTGTTCGATGTGATCCAGGACTCGGCCGTCAAGACGCACCGCGAGCAACTGGCGCAGATCCGCGCCGCCCTGCACAAGGGCGAGTTCGTGCTGCATTACCAGCCTAAGGTGGATTTGCAGCTGGGCCGCCTGGTGGGGGTGGAGGCCTTGATCCGCTGGCAATCCCCCCAGGCCGGGCTGCAGTTGCCGGGCACCTTCCTGCCCGCGATCGAGAACGACGTCACGGCCATCGACCTGGGGGAGTGGGTGATCGCCCAGGCGCTGCACCAGCTCAGCGAATGGCACGCGGCCGGCCTGCAGATCAGCGTGAGCGTGAACATCGGGGCACGCCAGCTGCAGCAGGCCAATTTCAAGCACCGGCTGGCGCGGCTGATGCACCTGCACCTGAAGGTGGACCCGGCCTATGTCGAGCTGGAGATCCTGGAGACCAGCGCGCTGGAGGACATCGAGCAGGCCTCACAGGCCATCCGCGACTGCCGCTCCCTGGGCGTGCGCTTTGCGCTGGACGACTTTGGCACCGGCTACTCCTCGCTCACCTACCTCAAGCACCTGCCGGTGGAGGTGCTGAAGATCGACCGCAGCTTTGTCAGCGACATGCTGGACGACCCCGACGATCTGAGCATCGTGCGCGGCGTGGTCAGCCTGGCCGAAGCCTTCGGCCGCGAGGTGATCGCCGAGGGCGTTGAATCGGTGGCCCACGGCCAGGCCCTGCGTCAACTGGGCTGCCGCATGGCCCAGGGCTTTGGCATCGCCCGGCCCATGCCGGCGGCTGAGCTGCTGGCCTGGCAGCTGCGTTGGGATGCCGATCCCAGCTGGAGGGCGCTGCGGCAGGAGTGGCCCGCCAGCCAGGCTGCCCCGCTTTGACGCCTCACGCAGGCGGGCACGGCCTGCGCGTCTGCCGGCCTGGCCAGGGCGAGCACGTTCAGGGGGCGATCAGCCAATGCAGGCTGAAGAGCTGCTCGGGGTCGGTCCAGACGGTGCCCGCCTGCCAGCCCGCTTGGGCGGCCAGATGCCGAAGGCCTTCAATGGTGAACTTGTACGAATTCTCGGTGTGCAGGGTCTGCCCTTGCTCAAAGGCATAGCGCTGCTGCTGCAGATCGACGGTTTGGCGGCGGCGGCTCACCAGGTGCATCTCGATGCGTTGCAGAGGGGCGTTGTAGAAGGCACTGTGATCGAACTGGTCCAGCTCGAAATTGCTGCCCAGCTCTTCATTGGCCCGTCGCAGCAGGTTCTTGTTGAAGTCGGCGGTGATCCCCTGGCGGTCGTTGTAGGCCGCATGCAGGCGATCGGGGTGCTTGATCAGGTCGACCCCGATCAACAAGGCCCCGCCTTGCAGCAAGCGGGCCGCGTGGCGCAAGAACTGCAGGGCTTCGTCAGGTGTGAAGTTGCCCAGGGTCGAGCCCGGGAAAAAGCCCACGCGACGGCGCGCGCCTGGGTTGGGCAGGCTCAGTTTTGCGGTGTAGTCGGCCACCACCGGGCAGATGGCTATGCCCGGGTACCGGCGGGCCAGCCTGGCCGTGGACAGGGCGAGGTGTTCGCCGGAGATGTCGATGGGGCAGTAGCGCAGGTCCGTGCCCAGGTGATCCAGCAAGAATTGCACTTTGGTGCAGGAGCCGGCCCCAAACTCGATCAGGTCAACCGATGCACCGATGTGCGCGGCCATGTCGCGCCCGCAGGTCTGCAGGATCAGCTGCTCTGTTCGGGTGGGGTAGTACTCGGGCAGCTCGCAGATGGCGTCGAACAGTGCCGAGCCGGCGGCATCGTAAAAGTACTTGGGCGAAATCTGCCGGGGCGAGCCCCGCAGCGCAGCGTGCAGATCGGCGGCAAAAGCGGCGGCAAGGGCGGCGGCCTCGGATGAAGCCAAGGTGGCCGGTGCGGTAGGCGTGAGCGCCCTCATGCTGCGGGGCCCCCTGAGGCGCCTGGCAGGTCGCGCGCCAGCCTGAGGCCACTGAATTGCCAGCGTGCCGCAGGCGGAAAGAAGTTGCGATAGGTGTGGCGGGCATGGCCTGCCGGGGTGGCCAGGCTGCTGCCGCGCAGCACCAGTTGGCCCACCATGAACTTGCCGTTGTACTCGCCCACCGCGCCACTCAGGGGCTTGAAGCCGGGGTAGGGATGGTAGGCCGAGCGCGTCCACTGCCAGACCTGGCCGTGCAGATCGTGGCAGGCGGCCGAAGCGCTGGCGGCCTCCCATTCGAACTCGGTGGGCAGGCGGGCCCCGGCCCACTCGGCGTAGGCTGCCGCCTCGTAAAAGCTCAGCTGGCTGACCGGGGCGTGCCGATCCAGCGGCTGCACGCCGTGCAAACCGAACACCTGCCAGTGCTCAGCCGGGGCCCGGGCATCGTCAGGCGCCAGCCAATACGGCGGGTGTTGCCAGCCCTGGGCCTGCACGGTGGCCCAGCCATCCGACAGCCACAGGCCCGGGCGCCGGTAGCCGCCATCCTCGATGAAGGCCAGAAAATCCCCGCAGCTCACCAAGCGGGTCGCGATCTCAAAGCCCTGCAGCCACACGCGGTGGCGTGGGCTTTCGTTGTCGAAGTGAAAGCCACGGCCATCAGCCCCGATGGTGACCAGGCCCTCCTCCAGTCGCTGCCAGGCTGGCCCAGGGTCGGCCACCCTGCCAGGGCCGGGCGGTGCGCCTTGAACCCATGGCGGCAACAGGGGGTTGCACGAGAACGCGTGCAAGAGGTCGGTCCGCATCAGCTCCTGGTGTTGTTGCTCGTGGTGCAGCCCCAGCTCGATCAGGGGCCAGGCCAAGGCCCAGGTGCCTGCGTCACAGCTTTGCATGAAGGCCACCATGGCCTGGTCCACATGCTGGCGGTAGGCCAGCACCTCAGCGAGGGTCGGCCGGGTCAGCAAGCCGCGCTGCGGCCTGGGGTGGCGCGGCCCCAGCGCCTCGTAGTAGCTGTTGAACAGGCGCAGGTAGCGCTCGTCATAGGGCCGCCTGCCGGGCGCGTGGGGCAGCAACACCACGGCTTCAAAAAACCAGCTCACATGCCCAAGATGCCATTTGACAGGGCTGGCATCCGGCATCGACTGCACGCACAGGTCTTCGGCACCCAGGCCGTCGCACAAGGCCAGGCTGTGCCGCCGCACGGCCTGGTAGCGTTCAATGGGCGCTTGTCGGTCGGGCCCCATGGCGGCGTCGCCGGATCGGTCCACGGCGATGGGCGAGGTAGGCGGCATTCATGGGCTCCTGGTGGGCGTCACAGCCGGCGTCGTGTGACGCCGTCGGGCCGACTCTTGTCTCGCGTGAGTCGTGCCTGACCTGCAATTTATTACAGCACAGTGCCAGGGTGGTGACAAACGCCACGGGGTGTTGCCGGGGCCAGCCCCGCGGATCGAATGACTCAGTTGCTGACGTGGCCGTAACAGGCCTTGAGTTTCGTGTAGTCGTAGTAGTGGCTGCCTGCGGCATAGCGGGCACCATCGCAAGCCGCTTTGAAGTCGGTTTCCTTCTCGTTGTAGAGCATCTTCACCAACACCGTGCCCGCGCTGTTGCGCACCACGTCCCACTGCATGTTGGCGGCCATGGGCGACACGTACTCGCCGCGCCAGGGGTTGTTGTCGTAGGTGTACATCGTGGACAGTGCTTGCTGCTGCAGCACGTTCTTCAGCCCCATCTTGGAGGCGAACGGGATCACGATTTCTGCATGGGCAAAGCGCAGCTTGGCCACGTTCGTCAATTTGCCGCTGGCAATGGCGTCGACTTCATTGAAGAAGTCGTCTTCGAGGATCTGGGCCATCTTCCAGGTCACGCTGCCCTTTTCGGTGATGCTCGGCCCCATCTTGTAGAAGTCGGAGGCATCCTGCATGTAGGCAAAGTAGCGCGCCTGGTCTTCGGGCAGGTAGGTCGTGAAGTCGACATTGGCCTCGGCCTTCATGGCGGGGGCGATCGCATACAACTCATAGATGAGCGAGCCGCCACTGGCCAGGTCCGTGATACCGGTTTTGCCGTCGCCGCTCAGGGTGCTGGTGAACTTGCCGTCGTCGCTGCTGAAAGTCATGCTGCCGGTGTTGGCGAAGCTGTAAGTGCCCGCTGCGATCTTGTCGACGAAAGCCTTGGTGAACAGACGCTCCAACACCGCGCGACCCGCCGTCTGGGCCGCACTGTCGGCCAGGATGGCGGCCTGTTTGGCGGCCAGATCGCTGTCGTTCAACCAGGTCTGGAAGGCCTGGCTGTCCTGGTAGGTGCTGTACAGCGGATTGGCCGTGTTGCTCACCTTGTCGGTCTTGGCCACCAATTTGTGGAAATACAGCAGAAACCGATTGGTTCCATCGGGCTGCGCAATCGGCGTGCCGCCTTCTGGGTAGGGGGATGGCGCAGGCGGGTAACTGACCAGGCTGCTCAGCGCGGGCTTGGTGGCCAGCATCGATTTGACGAAGAAGGCCCCGCTGTCGACCGCGCGATCAACCCCCGATGTGACCACGACGATCTTGCGCGGGTTGGTGGAGGCGGCGCTGGCCGCAGACTCGAAGAGGGCTGATTGGCGGCTGAGCAGACGCTGCGCCAGCTGGGTGTGTTCGGTGATGCCGAGTTGGGTCTCGTTGCCGTAGCCGGGCGTCGTGATGCCGCTCACGCCATAGCCCAGCACGAAGTTGGCCTTCATGATTTTCAGAACGTCCGGCCCCAGTTGGGCGCCCAGGGCGGTCAGTGCGCCCTCGTCGGAGGCCTTCTTCCACATGTTGTAGACCGCCAGGTCGTACTTCAGGCTGGACAGCCCCCGCGACCCATGACGTGCGAGCAGGCCGGTGTAGACCGCGTTGAAGCCACTGGGGGGCGCCTCGTAGCTCGTGGCATCCTGCTGTGGCGCGTAGGGGGTTTTGGTCTGGTAGTAGGTGCGCGGATTGGCGCCACCATCCGAGCCACCGCAAGCCGAAAGCAGGCAGCTCAGGCTCAACAAGAGGCCGGTCTGGAGAACGGCAAGGCGGGGTTTGGCCAGCATATCGAGGGGCTTTCTGAGAGTATCCATAGGGACTCGCAGGCTAAGCAGCCAGGGTGACAGGGCTGTGAATGGCCTGCCCGGGTTCCATCGGATCCTGCGTCGGGCCAGGTGCGATGAAGCTGCCGTCGCGTGATGGCTTTGGTGGGGGCCTGGAGAGCTGGTGACGCCGAGAGGCCTGTCTGGGGGCGTTGTATCGCACCCATCTGGGTGGATCTGTATCTTTTCAGGTGCAGGGCCTGTTCCTATGCTGGGGCTTCACACCCAAGCTCAAGCGCTCTGCCTCGATACAGGACCTGTCCATGCCAGAAATTTCCAGTTTGTTTGCTTTCGGCCTCATCTCGCTGGGCATGGCGCTCACGCCCGGGCCGAACATGGTCTACATCATCTCGCGTTCCATCTGCCAGGGGCGAGGGGCCGGCCTGATTTCTCTGGGTGGGTCGCATTCGGCTTTGTGTTCTACATGGTGTTTGCCGCATTGGGGATCACGGCCTTGCTGATGGCGGTGCCTTTTGCCTATGACGCCTTGAGGATGGGCGGTGCTTTCTATCTGTTCTATCTCGCCTGGCAGGCCATCAAACCAGGCGGGCGCTCTCCATTCCAAATACGCCAGTTGCCCAAGGACAGCCCGCGCAAGCTGTTCGCCATGGGGTTCATCACCAACCTGCTCAACCCCAAGATCGCGATGATCTATTTGTCCATGCTGCCGCAGTTCATCCAGCCCGAACATGGCAGCCCGCTGCTGCAATCCCTGGTGCTGGGCTTCACGCAGATCGTGGTGAGCCTCAGCGTCAATGCCATGGTGGCCCTGTTGGCGGGCTCGATGGCCGTCTTTCTCGCCACCCGACCCCGTTGGCAAAGGGTTCAGCGTTGGCTGATGGGTACTGTGCTGGCGGGATTGGCCACCCGCTTGGTGCTGGAGCGGCGCTAGCCCCACGTGCGTGCGAACACTGTCCCGAGAAAAAAAATGGCCCGGTGATTCCGGGCCATTTCACTTTTTTGGGCGCAAGCGTTTCAGCGACTGGCCATGGCTTGCATTGGGCGCGTGAGCAGACGCTGTAGCCAGACCCATAAGCTGGGAATCCGCATCGTTCGAAATCAAGGACTTAGCAGTAATTGGGAAGCAATAGTGAGAAAGTCTCGCTGCATAAGCTGAGAAATGTATGTCTAACAAGGCTGAACTGGCCCTCACCCGATAGAGAGAATGCGCAACTTCCACATCCCTTACAAAGATGTGGCGCGTACTTGGGCGACAAGCTTTTCAGAGTTGGCGGTCGTCAGACTATATGCCCTGGGTACAGGGTGGGCAAGTTTCGATTCATGGGCTGTCGGCTGCGCTCGGGAAGGTGGCAGTTCAGCACCTCCTCCAGTTCGGGTGGAGCCAGGATTGGGCACCCTCTCGAACTTTCTGAGTTTTTTCTGAGTCAGCCATCCTTCGTTTGTGTTCAGGTAAAACTATAGGAGCCCATGGCATGTTGTGACAATAAAGAATGGTTGAATGATGGCTGAACGCAGCAACAGAATGGTGACGGACCCTGCGCTGGCACGGCGCTTTATCAACACTTACATGGCGTTCCTCGGCACGCTGGTCAGCGCCAAGGATAGGCAGCATAAGAGGCCGACCGAGTGGCTCGTCATTGGGCGTAAGCGGTTCACACAGGAGCCAGAAACCCTCGGAGCGTACAGAGCCAAGATTCAAACGGCGGACACGGAGATGCTGGACGCCATCGAAAGTTTGCAAGTTCGAAGATGGGTCTATCTGAAGGACACCACGACGTACTCGGTTTGGGTAGATGACAAATGCGAGCAGGCTTATGGGGTGCTCGGCTTGACTGAGTTCATGCGCGACCTTGTGCCGGGAGGCTCAGGGGCCGCGCTTCATACGGGCCTCATCGCGTTAGGTGGTCGCTGGGTTACCGATGGACTATTTGAGGCGCCAGTCTGGCTGGGGCCCGGCTATCGTCGGGACTTTACCGCGGCGTATCAACGCTTGAGAAAGGCTGGTAGTTTCAGTTTGGGCCCGACCGGAACTGCTTCAGACTGATGCATCAACGTTGGTCGGTCGGCATTACAGCAGCTTGGGCGACAGGGCGTAGCCCATTGCTTGGTAGCCGCGCAGGCGCTTTTCCCACATGCGGTTGAGGACTGGATGGCCCGCATCAATGAAATCCAGAATGCGGACATCGGTCTTCTCGCTGTGCTCGCGGTGCAGCCGCCCTGCATATTGCTGGAGGGTGCCTTTCCATGACACAGGCATGGCCAGTGCCAAGGTGTCAAGCGCAGGGTGGTCAAATCCTTCACCGACCAGCTTGCCTGACGCCAGCAGAATCCGGGGCGCCTGAGGTGGCAGTTGGTCCAGTTCGGCCACTGTTGCCAAACGCTGCTTGCGTGACATGCGCCCATGAAGAATGAAGACGCCAGACACCTGCGGTTGCAGCGCTTCAGCAATCGCGTTCAGGTGGTCTGTACGCTCGGTCAAAACCAAAATCTTGCGGCCCTGACGGTAGCATTCGAGGACCGCGTCAACAATGGCACGTGTGCGCTGAGCATCACCCACGAGGCTGGTGAAGATATCTTGAATGCCGGCGTCTTCCGGCAGGTCGAGGCGACCAAGCAGCCGAATCGGGTGGACTTCCAGTAGCTGCGGCGCACTTTCGGGGCGCTGAGCCGTGTATCGGATGGGGCCGCATTGCATGAAGATGATGGGGTGCTGCCCATCGCGGCGGACCGGGGTCGCCGTCAGCCCCAGAACGTACTTGGCCTTGACTCGCCGCAACAGTAAGTCGAATGAGGAAGCACCAATATGGTGGCATTCGTCAACGATGACTTGTCCGTAGTTGCCGAGCAGCGCGAGGCGCTCTTCGTCTCTGGCTAGGGACTGCATCACAGCGATATCCACCTTGCCGGTTGGTTTGACCTTGCCGCCGCCAATGCGGCCTATCGTGTTCTTGTCGGTGGCCAGGAAGGTCTGCAGACGCTCCTGCCACTGAGTCAATAGTTCGGTGCGATGAACCAAAACCAAGGTATTGACACCACGCCGCGCAATCATGGCTGCCGCCGTGACCGTTTTTCCGAAGGCGGTGGGCGCACAGAGCACACCTGTATCGTGCCGCAATGCTTCCTTTACAGCAGTCTCCTGGTCGACCCGCAGCGTGCCAGCGAAGGCCATCTCTATCGGAGTGCCGCGGAAGCGCTCGTCTTGGATGATGAGTTGGACGCCATTTGCCGCCAGCAAGGCCATGGCGTCGTCCAAGCAACCGCGAGGAAGCGCGATGTGTTTGGGATAGTTTTCGGCACAACCGATGACACGAGGTTCTTTCCAGACGTTGAAGCGCATCGCCTGGGCCTTGTAGAACTCAGGGTTCTGAAAGGCCGCCAGACGAATCAAGCGGTTGGCCAAAGCCTGAGGGAGCTCGTCCTTCCGAAAGTAGACCAGGTTGGCTAAGGTCACATGCAGATTCTTCGGCAACGGACCAGCGAGTTTCATGCTGCGCGGTTTCGGTGTCAGCCACGGCGTTTCCTGGTCTTCGTCCTCAATGAACTTCACATCCAAGGGATGTGAACCGCCGGTTGCCTGCAGGATGGTTGGCTCAATATCCTCAACCGGCATTCGGCGTAGCGAGGCCAGGAAGCCCCATTGGTCGGGGTATGGGCGAAGACTTTCGTCAACAAACACGCTGTGCCCACTTTCGCGGGGGCGCTTCTGCAGAGGCAGCGCGATGAGATTGCCAAAGCCGCCTTTGGGCATCGTGTCTTGATTGGGAAACAGCCGGTCATACGAGGCAAGTGTCAACTGTCGGGTGCGCTCGCAGACATGGCTGATAAGGGCCGTTCCCAGCCGACGGGCATCGCGGGCATTCACCCTTTGGGAGAAGAAAACCCAGACATGTGCCCCGTTGCCCGAGCGAGAAATCTCCAGAGCGGCTGGCACGCCAAGTGTCTTGCATGAGTCGATGAATGCTAAGGCGTCGTCGCGCCATTCCTGTTCGTCGAAATCAACGGCCAGGAAATGGCACGAGTTGTCTTGAAGCAATGGGTAAATGCCGACCGTGTACGTGCCAGCCAGGTGGTCGTAGATGACTGGGTCCGTTACAGGCGCAAGGGCCCGGTGTTCGCAATCTGAGCACTTGATTCTCGGCTTTTGACATACGCCGACCACCCGGTCGTTCATACATGCTGGCGAATAGCCGGTCCTGCCCGTCGTCGAACTCTCCCAGCGAACAGGGTAGACATCGGTTCGTCCGCGAAAGACGTCTCGGAACAGACGGACTTTGGCCTCGGGCGAAAGCCTGCTTGTGGTCGGCTCTGGCGTGGGCTTGGGCGTGAATTGCGGTGGATGGACACGCCAATCAATGCCATGGGCATCCAGCAGCGCCATCAGCCGGGCATTCTCGGCTTGTAGCGCCGCGATTGAGTCCAACTTCTGAGGCGCCATGCGAGAACACAAGTAAATTCAATGCTGGGGTTTTACCACGACGACCGGCGTAATCGCATGTGACAACCCTGGCGCTGCGTGCCTAGACGCCGGCGGGCAACGCTGGCAAAAACGCCCTGTCCCCGCCTGGTTATCGCCGATACGCCAATTGTCCGTGGTCAGCGTTTTCTAAACACAGATGTACGGGGTTACGGCTTACGGCGAATATGTGGCACTTGTCGCGAAAAGCTCTTGCATGACAGCTGTGGTCTCAGGGTCCACAGCGAAGCTCAAAGAGTTGGCTCGAAACATCGAGTCAAGTCTCTGATGCAATGTGCATGCAGTGCTCGAGGCAGTACGAACTCGACTAGATGAAAATACTCAGGCTCCTAAAAAATAGCCTGAGAACCTGAGTTGAAAACTTTTATAGCCAGGGATTGACGGGAACTGAGGGGTGAATCTTCGAAGTCGGCCGTGGTCCTTTCGTCGGCACCTGCCCAATCCTATTCAGCCGGGGGAGTACCGCGCCAAGCCGTTGATGGCTGCCGTGACTTCCAACTGTCGCCAGTGCCCGGGCTCCCACTCAAGTTTTAGCGCAGCAGAAATGCGCTTGAGCACCCAGGTAATTTCATCGTCTGTATAGCCCCAGTCCTCTGAGGCAATCTTCAACCCCGTCCGGTCAATCAAAAACTGATTGGACCACGATGGGTTGTCATGGAGCTTGCCTTCACAGTAGCTAGTCATCTCATGTGCCAGTGTGCAACATGCTTTGTATCGCTCCTGCCACTCGGCCTCAGTCAACCCAACTACGAACTTGTCCCGACTTTTACGCGCAACGTATTTAGGCACTGCACCAGGAACGGCGCCCTCCTGCATGCTGCGCGGAAAGTCGTCAGGAATGATGTTCGTCATCGCAGGCCCTTCAAATTTTGAGAAGACTACAGCATTGAACTTCTGAGTTGGTGTTTGTTTGAGTATCCCGATTAATGTTGTCGGACCCTCAATATACTCACATCTGAATTGTGATGGACAATCTTTCATAACGAAAGTACAGTCGTCGCCTATGTGGGTTGTACTCTCACAAGTTGCAACGTCCTGACAGAAAATTTTGGGCATTTGGGGGCGAAAAATTTATTTTTGAATTAATGAATTTATGTGTCTTAGATGATTTTGGAATTGTGGCTATGGTCAGTGGTCGTATCCCGCGTAGGCGGAGGGGTACGATGATTTAAATGTTTGTGCAATATTTTTTGAGGTTGTTCTTGTCTTTTTTATGATATTTTCGGCATGCGGGGCGATAAATTTAAAATCGGAGGGAGCATGATTTTGAATAATAGACTTGAGGCGCAAGCCCTTCTTGAAAAACTCGGTGCCTCGCCTCGGCTTTTGTTGCACCTAAATCTAGTTGGTGAAGCTGCGAATGAGTTAATCCAAGCACTTTTGAGTATGGGCATACTGTTTGATGCAAATTTCGTCGAATTAGGCGTGGCTATTCACGATGCCGGAAAAATTGAATTTCAAGACGAATTAGATGGGCCGGGCTCTCGCCATGAGTCGGCAGGGGAAAGTCTGCTTCTATTGCATGGTGTGCAACCCGCTATCGCGCATTGCTGTGTCTCACATGCGGACTGGATGGTGACTGGCGTTTCTTTTGAGGAGCTACTTGTCGCACTGTCGGACAAACTTTGGAAAGGCAAACGTGAGCCAACCTTGGAGTTGTTGGTCATAAATGAGGTTGCTGCGCGGATGCAGCTTGAGCGCTGGGATATCTTCTCAAAGCTGGACTTGGTCTTCGAAGAGATAGCTGCGGGCGGTGATGCTCGACTGCTGCGAAGTTTGTTGGCCTCGCAAGCTGGTTGATGTCTATTCTTTTAGGCTACTGAGAGAAAAAACGTTGAAAAATCAATACAAACCTCACAAAGCAGTGGATTTCTAGTGGAAAGCTGAGCATCCTATGTTGAAGGGACAACTGTTCTCTGATAACTGCACATGACTACGAAAATAGGCCAGACGTAGGCATTGTCCATTCGCTATTGGAGGGCTGCACTGACTCGCATTACCATTCAGTGCAGAGACCGCATCTTGGTTAACTGAGGTCCGTCCCCTATATACAAAATTTCGGATACGCCCTTACGAGCAACGCAGCTGCGGTGATTCCAAACACAGCCTAGCCGACTCCCTACATTGGCGACCTCACAAAAATAGTCCACCACGTCTCATGAAACTGCAGCTCATATCGGATTTGCATCTCAACGAGTACAGGCGGTCAGGCTTACCGGAGCCGGAGGTCCTTGTGAATCCGGATGCGGACATGGTGGTATTTGCAGGCGACATCGACGAAGGGCTGGAGGGCATCGAGTTTGCTCGCCGACTTCCCACGCGCTCGCTGTATGTACTTGGAAATTTGGAACACTACGGGCTAGACATCGATGAGGCGGCCATGCTGACCAAGATGGAAGCGCTGTCGACCAATGCTCGCGTGCTACAAAACAAC
>Ga0207978_100224_pt1 | contig 17976 bp, 17 predicted proteins | sample LakWasM100_LOW12_2_FD_183920 | JGI IMG/M metagenome (GOLD analysis project Ga0207978, IMG submission 183920) | Freshwater sediment methanotrophic microbial communities from Lake Washington under simulated oxygen tension - Sediment Metagenome... | ecosystem: Environmental > Aquatic > Freshwater >... | reverse complement strand
AAGCTGCCGGTTCCGGCCCCCATCGCACGCCAGGTCGAACACATCCTGCGCCTTGTGGAACACCCATGACAGACTCTTTCGCCTCCGCCCCCAAGACTCCTTCCGCCCTGCCAGGCCACTGCACCCTGGTAGGCGCCGGCCCGGGTGACCCGGACTTGCTCACGCTCAAGGCCGTCAAGGCCTTGCAGCACGCCACCGTGCTGCTGGTGGATGACCTGGTCAGCGACGAGATCGTGGCCCTGGCCTCGCCCCAGGCCCGGGTGGTCTATGTGGGCAAGCGCGGCGGCTGCAAATCGACCCCGCAGGCCTTCATCGAGAAGCTGATGATCACGGCGGTGCACGAAGGCGAACAGGTGGTGCGCCTCAAGGGCGGCGACCCCTTCATCTTCGGGCGGGGGGGCGAAGAGGTCGAACACCTGCGCGCCGCCGGCATCGAGGTCAGCGTGGTCAATGGCATCACCTCGGGCCTGGCCGCCGTCACGTCACTGGGCGTGCCCCTGACGCACCGCGAACACGCCCATGGCGTGGTGTTTGTCACGGGCCACGCCAAGCCCGGCGACAGCGGCACCGACTGGCCCGCCCTGGCCGCCACCGCCCACAGCGCGCGCCTCACCCTGGTGATCTACATGGGCGTGAGCGGCGCCGAACGCATCCAGCAGGAATTGCTGCAAGGCCTGCCCGGCCACACCCCGGTGGCCATCGTGCAGCACGCCACCCTGCCCACGCAGCGCCATGCCATCACCACCCTGGCGCAGCTGTGCCACACGCTGCAGGCCGAGCGACTGGGCAGCCCGTCGGTGATCGTGGTGGGCGACGTGATCGGCGGGGTGCAGGCCCTGGCCCACAACCCCTCCCTGCCCATCGACGACGCCGCCTTGGGCGAGCGCACCGGCACGCGCTGAAGGCGCTCGGGCGAGCTGACTCTGCACTGACAATTCTGGCCCGGCATTTGCTTTGAGCCCTTTGTGTTCACCAGGGAAAGAGAAGTCCAAATGACTGCATTGGCCAGACACGAATCCAAGGCACCTGCTGCCTACGCGCCCGCCTTGGCCCCCAGCCCGGGTACCGCCGCCAAAGCCAAGGAGGGCGACATCTCCCTGGTCAACATGGCCGCACGCCAACGCATGTTGTCGCAGCGCATGATCCTGCAGACCGTGCTGGCCGCCCAGGGGCACGCTGGGCAACTGGTGGCCGCCCGCAAATCCCTCGACCTGTTCACCAGCAGCCAGCAACACCTGCGCGAGACCGGCCGGGCCCTGCCCGCCGAGCAATCTCAGACCATCCTGCGCGCCTACGAAGGCCCCAACGGCGCCGGGCAGACCATCGACACCTTCATCGAACAACTGCGCTCCACCCTGGACCAGATCGAACGCCAGGACCGGCGGGTGAGCGACACCCTGGCCGCGCTGGTGGACAGCACCGATCGGGTGCTCGATGCCCTGAACCGGGCCACCACCGCCTTCGACCAGGTCACGGCCGCGCAATCGCAGGCCATGATGCGCGAGCTGACCGGCATCGTGGCCTCGATCCAGACGGTGGCCCGCGAAGCCAAGGTGGTGAGCTTCAACGCCCAGGTCATGGCCGCCCGCGCCGGCCAGCATGGCCGCGAGTTCGCGGTGGTGGCCAATGTGCTGTCGGGCATCACGGCCGAGATTGACGGCCTGTCGCTCAAGGCGGTGTCGCTGGCCGGGCGACAAGGTGTCAAGCACTGAGCGGACTGCGCCGTTCCCGCACGCCTCAGGCCGCTGAGCGGCGGGACATCTCCTCACGGTAGGCGCTGGGGCTCATGCCATAGCGGCGCTTGAACTGCCGGCAAAAATGGGAGACATCGCCAAAGCCCCACTGAAAGGCGATGGATGCCACCGGCCGGGCCCGCTCGGTCTGGGCCAGGGCCTGCGCACAATGCGCCAGCCGCCGGGCCAGCACCTCCTGGGTGAAGGAGTGCTCCCGCCCCTCAAACAGTTTGTGCAGGTAGCGTTCGGACACCCGGAAATGCGATGCCACCTGGCGCACCTGCAACTCTGGATCGCGCAAATGGGATTCGATGTAACGCAACATGGCGCCATACAGCTCTTGGCGCAGTGAATCGGCCTGTCGTGCATCGGTGCCCGCCGTCCCCTGCAAGGCCGCTGCCAGCAAGGTGTTCAGGTTGTCCGCCAGCACGCGCTGCTGCCCCAGGTCGAACGCCACAGCCTGATCCGCCAGGGTCTGCACAAAATCAGCGGCCACCCGCCCCATGCCCGAATCCCGACTGAGGTGGCGCGCCGTCAACTCATGCGCCGGCCGCTCCAGCAGGGGCGATAGACGGGCATGCGGCACGGTGCAACACAAGGACTGCCAATCGTCATCGGCCTGTTCGATCTCGTAAGGGCGGGTGGTGTCCACCAGGTACAGGTCGCCAGCCTGAGCAACGATCTCTCGCCCATCCTGCCGAACCAGGCAGCGCCCCGTGACCTGCAGATTGGCAAAAAAATACTCTGAGGGCCGACGACTGATTTCCGAACGACCCCGCCGAACACTTTGAGCACGCGACTGCAGCTGCGACACCCCCAGATCCGCAAAGGTGTTGCTGGTCACGCGGCTTGAAAAACCACCCCCGCGGTCCTGTTCAGACGGCACCACGCAATCCAGCGCCGTGAAGGCTTCACACAGCACTTCGCGCCAATAGCTGTACTGCTGCGATACCGGCAAATGCTGGGTGTTCCAGACGCGCATGGTCTGCCTTTCCGGGGGGGGCATGGATGAAGGGGGCTGTCGATGGCCGGGGTCGGCCAGGGGCCAACTTTGCAAGCATTTCCTGTTCCATGACAAGCGGGTTGCACCCTGTGCCGAAAACGCCAAGCCGCGGTGCGCCATTGCCCAAGCCAGCGCGGCAGCCCCTCCCCAGAATCGATGACGGAATCCCCCCCCTCATACCACCGCAGAGGACAACATGCCCATCGACTTTTCCATCACCCCGGCCCAAAAGGAACTTCAGCAATCCGCCCGACGCTTTGCCCACCAGGTCTTGCGCGGCGTGGCCCCCGCGATTCGTCATCTGCCCACCGCCGACGAGCGCTTTCAGGCCACCCGCCCCTTTTACGAGGCCCTGGTGCAGGCCGGCTTCATGCGGCGATTGGTACCTGCCCCTTTCGGGGGCATGGTCGAAATGGCCGTGATCACCGAAGAGTTTCACGCCGTCGACGTGAATGTGTCGCTCACAGCGCTGGCCAACCTGCTGGGCCTCACCCCCTTGCTGATCGCGGGCGATGCCGAGCTACAGGCCCGTTGTCTGGCCCCTTTTCTGAGCCCATCCGGCGCCCCCCTGGCCGGCTTTGCCTCCAGCGAGCCCGGCGGCAGCGCCAACTTCGCCTCCCCAGCGCCCGGCGAGGGCGTGCGGACCGTGGCACGCCGGGAGGGCGAGCACTGGATCGTGGACGGGGCCAAGCAATGGGTTTCCAGCGCCACGGGCTGGGATGGCCGAGGCGCCGACGTGCTGTGCCTGGTCTGCCGCACCGACCCGCAGGCCGAGCCTGCTCAGGCCCTGTCGGTGCTGGCGGCCGAGCGCCCCACAGGCGGCTGGGGGGCGGATTGCTTCCGGCATGAACACAGCTTTGACACCCTGGGCCACCGGGGTCACCTCACCCCGCGCTTCAGCCTGCAGGGCCTGCGCATCCCTGCGGGCAACCTGATCGGCCCCCAAGGTGGCGGCCAAGCCTTGGTCGAGGCCAGCTTCTCAGGCACGGCCGCCCTGGTCGGGGTGATGGCCCTGGCACTGATGCGCGCCGCCTTCGACTTTGCCTTGAATTTTGCCCGCACGGAAAAGTGCGGCGGGGTCTTGCCCATCCTGGAACACCAGGCTGTCGGCTACGCCCTGGCCGACGCCAAAATGGCCATGGAAGCCGTGCGCAGCCTGAGCTACCGGGCCTGCCAGGCGCAGGACATTCAAGCGCCCGGTGCCCACGAGTTGTCGCTGCAGGCCAAGGTCTTTGGCTCGGAAACAGCCGTTCGGGTGATCACCGAGCTGATGCGGGTGGTCGGGGTGAACAGCTACGACCACGCGCTGCCTTTGGCGGGCTGGCTGCAGGATGCGCTGGCCTTGCCGATTTTCGACGGCGGCAACATGGGCATCCGGCGCCGCCAGTTGCACGACATGATGCGTGCGCCGGGCTACGACCCCTTGGGGGCGTCAGGAGGTGCCTGACAACGCCCCCACCCCCAGGGCGCCCACCCGCCAGGCCCACTCCCCCAGCCAGAACACCACGGCGCTCCAGCGCAGCCGCCGCTCCAGGGGCGCCCAGCGCTGGCGTGCCGCCGGGCTGGCCACGGTGCGCCACCCCAGCCACAGCCAGGCGCCCAGCAGCAGAGGCAAGAGGCCGGGTTGGGCCTGCCAGGCGGCGGCCCAGTCCCACTGGGTGAGCGCACGGACCAGGTGCGTGCCCCCACACAGGGGGCAGGGGCAGCCCGTGAGGGCCTGAAAGCCGCAGACCGGCACCGCTTTGCCCTGCAGCAAGGCCTGGCTGAGGCCGCCCGCCATGGGCCAGGCCCCCAGCCAGAGGGCCCCCGGGCCCCAACGCCGAAGAGCCGGTGCCGCCCTCATCACAGTGCGATGACCACCCGTGGGTCACCCGCCATCTGACGCGCCATGTGGTAGGCCCCCAGGTAGGCCAGCGGCAGGGTGAGCACGATGCCTACGCCACACAGCAAGGCACCAATGCCGGCGAACACCGAAATCAGAAAGCTGCAGATCAGGGCCATGAACAGGTTGGGCCGCAGCTGGTCCCAGGCCGTCTTGATCGCCTGGATGGCGTCCTTCTCACCCTCGGCCACTTCATGCAGGGCCAAGGGCACCAGCGGCAGCAGCAACAGGCCGGGCAGCACGCAGAAGCAAAAGCCCACCGCCACCAGGATGCCGGCCAGCACAGCCGCCAGCAAGGCGGGCCCGAAATCATCAAAACCCCGGAACACATCGGTGAAGCTGACCGGTTGGCCCGCTTCTTCGGCCCGCATCATGCGCATGTAGCCCACCAGCAGAGGGCCGGTCAGCAAACCGAAGAACAGGTTGCCGATGGCCGTGACCAGCACCGTGGCCACGATGTGGGTCAGCATGTTCTTGCGGTACTGGGCCCAGGCCGCCCCCAAGCAGTCGCCGATGTTCAGAGTCGCCATGAAATTCCCTCCGGTTCTTGAAATAAGAAACCTGATTCTCGCGATCGCTGCCCGCTTGCCAAGCGCTTTCACCCGGGCCCGGCATGCAGGCTGACGATAATCAAGCCTTTTGCTGCGGGGCCCCGGGCCCCGTGTTGCCCTGGAGCCTGGTTTGAATGTCGATGCCGTGATCGTGGGAGCCGGAGCCGCCGGCCTGTTTTGTGCCGGGGTGGCTGCGCAGCGCGGCTTGCGCGTGCTGCTGGTGGACCATGCGGAGAAGGTAGCCGAGAAAATCCGCATCTCGGGCGGGGGCCGCTGCAACTTCACCAACCGTGACGCCAGCCCGGCCAACTTCCTGGGCGCCAACCCCCACTTCTGCCGCAGCGCCCTGAGCCGCTTCACGCCGCAAGACTTTGTCGCCCTGATCAAGCGCCACGACATTCCTTTTCACGAAAAGCACAAAGGCCAGCTGTTCTGCGACCGCTCGGCCGAGGACATCATCCAGATGCTGCTGCGCGAATGCGAGGCCGGCGCCGCCGGTGGCAGCGTCACGCGCTGGCAGGGGTGTGGCGTGAAGGCCGTGCGCAGCACTGAGGCCGATGGCAGCACAGCCTATGAGATCGACACCGACCAGGGCACGGTGCGCAGCCACAGCCTGGTGATCGCCACGGGGGGCCTGTCCATCCCCAAGATCGGGGCCACCGACTTCGGCTACCGGGTGGCGCGCCAGTTCGGCCTGCGCCTGGTCGAGCAGCGCCCCGGCCTGGTGCCCCTGACCTTCGACGGTGCGGCTTGGCAACCCTATGCGCAACTGGCCGGGCTGGCGCTGCCGGTGGCCATGGAGACCGGCGCCAAGAAGAGCCGCGGGCATTTTCTGGAAGACCTGTTGTTCACCCACCGCGGCCTGTCGGGCCCGGCCGTGCTGCAGATCTCGAGCTACTGGCAAGCCGGCACCCCCATCCGCATCAACCTGATGCCCGATCTGGACCTGCCCGAGACCCTGGCCCACGCCAAGGCAGTCTCGCGCAAGCTGCTGGTCAACGAGCTGGCGCACAGCCTGCCCAGCCGCCTGGCCGAAGCCTGGGTGCAGCAGGATCCGGCCCTGCAACGGCCTTGCAACGAAGTGACCGACAAGGCCCTGAACACCCTGGCCGAGCGCCTGTCGCGCTGGGAACTGGTGCCCACCGGCACCGAAGGCTACAAAAAGGCCGAGGTCACCCTGGGTGGCGTGGACACGCGGGACCTGTCGCAACAGACCTTGGAGTCCAAACAAGCCGGCCTGTATTTCATTGGCGAGGTGGTGGACGTGACGGGCTGGCTGGGGGGCTACAACTTCCAGTGGGCCTGGGCCAGCGGCCACGCCTGCGCCCAAGGCCTGGCGGCCCGAGCGGGGCGCGACTGAGGTCCGCCTGGGCCCGAATGCACAAAAATCTTGTTTGCGCAAGCCAGAACGCTATAATCGCAGGCTTTGCTGGCAAATGCCCCGCCGGCCTGATCAATTTTTTAGGCGGGGAACCTCGCTTGTGGGCCCGATCTTCCCCGAGCACCTCATTGGAAAACATTACGTAATGACCACCATCCGTGTTAAAGAAAACGAGCCCTTCGACGTCGCACTGCGTCGTTTCAAGCGCACCATCGAAAAACTGGGTCTGCTGACCGACTTGCGCGCCCGCGAGTTCTACGAAAAGCCGACCGCTGAACGCAAGCGCAAGAAGGCTGCTGCCGTGAAGCGCCACTACAAGCGCGTTCGCAGCATGCAACTGCCCAAGAAGCTGTACTGATCGCAGCCCGCCTGCTGTTTCACAGCAGTCGACACAACCCGCGCTCGGGACGCCAGGCGCGGGTTTTTGCATTCTGAAACCCAATCGAACGGAGAACACCATGTCCCTCAAGGAACAGATCACCGAAGACATGAAGGCCGCCATGCGCGCCAAGGACTCGGAGCGCCTGGGCACCATCCGCCTGTTGCAGGCTGCGATCAAGCAGCGCGAGGTGGACGAGCGCATCACCCTGGACGACGTCGGCGTGGTGGCCATCGTCGACAAGCTGATCAAGCAGCGCAAGGACTCGATCGCCGCCTTCGAGCAAGCCGCCCGCCAGGACCTGGCTGACAAGGAATCGGCCGAACTCAAGGTGCTGCAGGCCTACCTGCCGGCCCGCCTGAGCGCCGAAGAGGTGAACGCCGAAGTGAAGGCCATCGTGGCCGAACTGGGCGCCGCAGGCCCCGGCGACATGGGCAAGGTCATGGGCGCGGTCAAGACCCGCCTGGCCGGCAAGGCCGACATGGGCCTGGTCTCTGCCGCCGTGAAGGCTGCCCTGGCCGGCTGAGCCCCCAGCGCACCCCACTGCAAGCCACCCGCATCCGAGGATGCCGGTGGCTTTTTTGTGTCCTTTTTTGTGAGCAATTGCAGCCGCCTGCACCGGCGCGTTGACCTTTTGGGGGGCTGGCGCGTTAATCCGCCAACACCTGTAGAGATCACCATGTTCTTCAAGCCCGCCACATCACCCACCCAGGCCTCCTGGGCCCGCCGCACCCGCCAGGCCTGCCAGGGCCTGCTTCTTGGCCTGAGCCTGATGGGCACCCTGGCCTGGGCCCAGGTCGCGCCGGGTCGCGTGGGCTACCTCAACCTGATCGAAGGCGTGGTGCAGACCGGCCAGACCAACACACCCGACGCCGACATGGCGCTCTACAACCAGCCCCTGACCCGCGGCAACCGCCTGATCCCGGCCCCCGGGGCCCGGCTGGACATGAGCACGGGCACCAGCAGCTGGCGCATGGAAGGGCCGGGCCAGCTCGACATCACCCAGCTGGACGATCAAACCACCCAGATGCAACTGCGCCAGGGCCGCCTGGCCCTGCGGGTGCGCCAACTGCAGCCCGGTGAGCGCATCGAGATCGACACCCCCAACCTGGCCGTGCTGGTGCAGCAGCCCGGCGACTACCGCCTGGACGTGAGCCTGGAACAGGGCAACACCCGGGTCAGCGTGCAGCAGGGCAGCCTGATGGCCTATGGCGAGAACGGCGCCAGCCAGGCCCTGCCTCAGGGCCTGCAGTGGAATTTCGGCGGCCGCCTGCTGGCCCAGCTGCAGACCCCCATGGTGCTGCGCCCCGATGGGTTTGACCAATGGGTGGCGCAACGCAACCAGATCGAAGACCAATCGCAGGCCGCGCGCTACCTGCCGCGCGACGTCATCGGCTACCAGCAACTGGATGGCTGGGGCGAGTGGCGCACCGACCCGACCTGGGGCACGGTGTGGTACCCCACCGTCACCGTGAGCGACTGGGCGCCCTACCGCTACGGGCGTTGGGAATGGATCGAACCCTGGGGCTGGACCTGGATTGACGATGCGCCCTGGGGCTTTGCCCCCTTCCACTACGGCCGTTGGGTGCAGACCGGGCCGCGCTGGTGCTGGGTGCCCGAGCGCTATGAACGCAACCGCCGCCCCAGTTATGCCCCGGCCCTGGTGGGCTTTCTGGGCACGCCCCAAGCGGGCTCACACCCCCATGTGCGGCACCCGGATGTGGGCTGGGTACCGCTGGCCCCTGGCGAGGCCTGGCAGCCGGCTTGGGGCGCAGGCCGGCCCGGCTCCGTCGGCAGCCTGCCGCGCCCGGGCGGCTACCTGAACCAGCAGCGGCCGGACGCCATCACCCACCAACCCCAAGGGGGCCGGCCGACCTGGGGCCAACGCCCCGGCGGCGGCACAGCACAGACCGGTGGCAGCCAACCGCCACAGGCCCTGCCACGCCCGCAGGTGCAGATCGTGCCCGAGCGCCCCGCCTTCGTGCAACCCGGTGGTGGCAGCGTGAACAACAACAACAACAACAACAACAACCCCTGGCAGGGCCGCGACGGCGAGCGCCGCCCCAACATGAGCCCGGCCCCCGCCCTGCAGACCCCCCCGGAGCCCGCGGCACAGCCCATGGGTCGCCCAGGCGTCTTTCAACAGGTGAGCCCTGTGCCCAACAACGCGCCCCGCACCGAGGCCGACCGCCAGTGGCGCGAGGCCCAGCAGCGCGAGCAGCAGGAGCAGGCGCAGCGCCAGTTCCAACAACAGGCCCAGCAGCAACTGCAGATGCAACAGCAACAGCAGGCCGAAGCTGAGCGCCAGCGCCAGGCCTTGCAACAGCAACAGCAGCAGCACCAGCAGTTCCAGATGCAGCAGCAGTTGCAACAACAGCAGCGCGAGCAGGCGCTGCGCGATCAGCAGATGCGCGAACAGATCCAGCGCCAGCAGCAGCAACAACAGCAACCGCAGTGGCAACAGCAACAACAGCAGCGCCAGCCCTCATCGGCGCCGCGCGAAAATCACGAAATCATGGTCCGGCCCGGGGTTCAGATCAACGGTGGTGCGCGCGTCGGTGGGCCGGCGGAGCGCCCCGAGGTGCGCGGCAACACCCAGTGAGCGCCATGAAAAATGCCCCAGGCGCACCAGGCGCCGGGGGCATTCAAGGCAGGCAGACGATCTGACGGCTCAGCTGCCGGCAATCTTCATGCGGTTGATCAGCACTGAACCCACGGTCTTGGCACCGTAGGTATAGGCATCGGCCCCGATGGCCTCGATGCCCTTGAACATGTCCTTGAGGTTGCCGGCGATGGTGATCTCATGCACCGGGAAGGCGATGCGGCCGTTCTCGACCCAGAAGCCGCTGGCGCCGCGCGAGTAGTCCCCCGTCACGTAGTTCACGCCCTGGCCCATCAGCTCGGTCACGAACAGGCCGGTGCCCAGCTTCTGCAGCATGGCGTCCAGATCGTCACCGGCCCGGGTCAGGCGCGAGCGCAGTGTCAGGTTGTGCGAGCCCCCTGCATGGCCCGTGGTGCGCAGGCCCAGCTTGCGCGCCGAGTAGCTGGTCAAAAAGTAACCTTCCACGCGGCCGGCATCCACCACCTTGCGGGCACTGACCTTCACGCCCTCCTCGTCGAAGGGCGAGCTGCCCTTGCCGCGCAGCACAAAGGGGTCTTCCAGCACATCGATGTGCTTGGGGAACACCTTCTTGCCCAGCGAGTCGAGCAAGAAAGTGCTTTTGCGGTACAGCGCGCCGCCGCTCACGGCCTGTGTGAAGCTGCCCAGCAGGCCGGCGGCCAGGGGCGACTCGAACAGCACCGGGCATTGGGTGGTGGCGATCTTGCGCGACTTGAGGCGGCTCAGCGCACGCTGGGCCGCATAGCGCCCCACCGCCTCGGGGCTGGCCAGATCGTCGGCGCAGCGCTGCGAGCTGTACCAGGCGTCGCGCTGCATGTCGGCGTTCTTGCCGGGCAGCGATGCAATCGGCGCCACCGACAGGCTGTGGCGCGAGCTGGCATAGCCGCCGCGAAAACCGTGGGTGTGAGCGCTGAAGAAATGCGACTGCTGGGCCGACACGCCCGCCCCCTCGCTGTTGGTGATGCGCCGGCTGGTGGCCAGGGCGGCGGCTTCGCAGGCCTGGGCCAGGCTGACGGCCTGCTCGGCATTCAGCGCCCAGGGGTGGAACAGGTCCAGCTCGGGCTGGGCCGTGGCAATGTCGGCCTCGTCTGGCAAGCCAGCGCAAGGGTCTTCGGCGGTGAAGCGGGCAATGTCGTAGGCGGCCTGCACGGTCTGCAGAATGGCCCCTTCCGAGAAATCAGAGGTGCTGGCATTGCCACGGCGGTGCCCCAGGTACACGGTCACCCCCAGCGACTTGTCGCGGTTGCGTTCGACGTTTTCAAGCTCGCCCTTGCGCACGCTCACGCTGAGCCCGCAGCCCTCGGAGGCCTCCGCGCCAGCGTCGGTGGCACCGAGCTTGAGCGCATGCGCCAAGGCGGTGTCCACCAGGTGTTCAAAGGTTTCACGGGAGTAGCTGAAGCCGCTGGCGGCCGGTGTCTGGGGTTTCTTCATAGCGGAGGCTATGATACTTGCCGCTCAGGGTCCCCTGTGGCCCTCACCCCGGATACCCCCAACATGTCACGCAAACCCAAAAAAGGCTACTACGTCCGTGGCCAGTTCGTTGCCGAAGGCAGCGAGCTGGACCTCCAGCTCAAAGCTGAGCTGAAAGGCACCGATGAAGCCAGCAAAACCGATCTCAAACGCGAAAGCACTGCGCTGCAAAAGCTGGGTGAAGACCTGCTCACGCTGCGCGCCGACCTGATGGAAAAGCTGCCGCTGTCCGACAAGCTGGTCGATGCCCTGGCCGAGGCCAAGCGCATCACCAACTTCGAAGGCAAACGCCGCCAGATGCAGTTCGTCGGCAAGCTGATGCGCCTGCTCGACGCCGAAACGGTCGAGGCCGTCAAGACCGCGCTCGAAGTGCAACGCAAGGGCTCGGCCGCCGACACGGCCGCCCTGCACCTGGCCGAGCAATGGCGCGACCGCCTGATCGGCACCGAAGAGGCGCTGGGCGTCTGGATGGACCAACATCCCGACACCGACACCCAGCAGCTGCGCGCCCTGATCCGCCAGGCCCGCAAGGATGCGCCGCCGGCCGACAAGGCTGCCGTGTCGCAAGGCCTGGCCCCGCGCCAGAGCCGCGCCTACCGCGAGCTGTTCCGCCTGGTCCGACGCCACCTGAACCCCGAGGCCTTCGAGGCCGAAGAAGCCGACGCCGCCGATGAGCACGACGACTGAAGCCCAGGGTGCCAGCACCCTGCCCCCGCCCGAGCCGGTGCGCATCGGCATCGTCTCGATCAGCGACCGCGCCTCCAGCGGCGTCTATGAAGACAAGGGCCTGCCCGCCCTGCAAGCCTGGCTGAGCCGGGCCCTGCACAACCCGATCCAGTTCGAGCCGCGGCTCATCCCCGATGAGCAGGCCACCATCAGCGCCACGCTGACGGCCCTGGTCGACGTGGCCCGCTGCGATCTGGTGCTGACCACCGGCGGCACCGGCCCAGCGCTGCGCGACGTCACCCCCGAAGCCACGCTGGCCGTGGCCCACAAGGAGATGCCCGGCTTTGGCGAGCAGATGCGCCAGATCAGCCTGCGCTTTGTGCCCACGGCCATCCTGTCGCGCCAGGTGGCGGTGATCCGGCACCAGAGCCTGATCATCAACCTGCCAGGCCAGCCCAAGGCCATCCAGGAAACCCTGGAAGGCCTCAAGGCCGCCGATGGCAGCGCGCTGGTGCCCGGCATCTTTGCCGCCGTGCCCTACTGCATCGACCTGATCGGCGGCCCCTACCTGGAGACCCGCGACGAGGTCTGCAAGGCCTTCCGGCCCAAGACGGCGCAGCGCCCACCGCGTCCGGCCTGAAACTGCCGCGCCCGCAAAAAAGCGACCCGAGGGTCGCTTTTTCTTGGGGGGTGACCGTGGCAGCGCCAGGCTTATTTGCCGACCAGGTCGTTGAGCTTGGCCGCCTCGAAGCACTCGCTGCGCTGCGCGTCCTGCGGCACGCAGTCGCCCGCAGCGGGGCGGCTGCTGAGCTTTTCGATGGCCTGCCACAGCAGGGCGATCTGGTGCTCTTGCGACGAGGCGCTGGTGATCAGGCCCTTGAGCGCCTGGCTCACCGGGTCGTCCTCCAGCGTGACGCCGTAGGCCGAGAACTTGGCGCGCTCGGGCGTGGCGTCGGCACTTGCCCCGTCCTTGGATGGGATGATGCGGGCCGGGATGCCCACCGCCGTGGCCCCGGGTGGCACCGGCTTGATGACCACCGCATTGCTGCCGATCTTGGCGCCATCCCCCACCACAAAGCCGCCCAGCACCTTGGCACCGGCACTCACCACCACGTCCTTGCCCAGGGTGGGGTGGCGCTTGGCGCCCTTGTACAGCGAGGTGCCGCCCAGGGTCACGCCCTGGTAGATGGTGCAGCCGTCACCGATTTCGGCGGTCTCGCCCACCACCACGCCCATGGCGTGGTCGAAGAACACCCGCTGCCCCAGCTTGGCCCCCGGGTGGATCTCGATGCCGGTCAGAAACCGCGCCACGTGCGAGATGAAGCGCCCCAGCCACTTGAGGCCATGCGTCCAGCACCAGTGGGCCGGCCGGTGCAGCACCACGGCGTGCAGGCCCGGGTAACAGGTGATCACCTCCCAGGTGCTGCGCGCGGCAGGATCGCGGTCAAGAATGCACTGGATGTCGGATCGAAGGCGGGAAAACATGACTTGGGGTTGAATCGATATGAGCTGACAGTCTATCGGTTGGTACGGGCGGCGGTTTCGATCATGGCCTTGGCAACACCTCTGAGGATGTGGATTTCCTCCTGGGTCAGGTCGGCCCGGTTGAAAAGCTGGTTCAGGCGCGGCATCAGCTTCTTGGGCGCGGCCGGGTCCAGAAAACCGATGTCGACCAGTGCGCGCTCCCAGTGGCCCAGCATGCCGGCCACCTGCTGGGCATCGGCCGGGCGCACCGGCGCGGTGGCCGATTGCAATGCAAAACCGCCCAAGGCCTGGCGCCACTCATAGGCGATGACCTGGATGGCCGCGCCCAGGTTGAGCGAGCCGAAATCCGGGTTCGTCGGAATGCTCAGGCAGGTGTGGCAGCGGTACACGTCGTCGTTGTGCATGCCAAAGCGCTCCGAGCCAAACAAAAAGGCCACCGCCTGCGACGGGTCCTGCGCCAGCTCAGCGAAATGCGGGCGCGGCGCCTTGAGCGGCGGGCCGAAATCGCGCGGCGTCATGGCGGTGGCACACAGGTGGGTGATGCCGTCCAGGGCCTCGTCCAGGGTCTGCACCACGCGGGCCTGCTTCAGCACGTCTTCGGCACCGCTGGCGCGTTGGATGGTCTCTTCACGCTGCAGCACATCGGGCCAGCGCGGCGCCACCAGCACCAGGTCATCAAACCCCATCACTTTCATGGCGCGGGCAGCGGCGCCCACGTTGCCGGCATGGCTGGTCTGGATCAGGACAAATCGGGTTTTCATGGGCTGGGCACAGGGTCTCTGGGACAGGGGGCTGGCGTGCGAGGAGCAACGGCGGGTAAAATGCCGCTATTGTCGCCTCCCGCATCGCCGGTGAGGCCCAGTTCCCGCCCCGCAGCCCAGGCTGTCGATACCGCAAATGCGGCACAGGCGGGCCTCCCACGCTCTTCCTCACAATTCATGTCATCCAACCTGCACCCCATGCTCAACGTGGCCATCAAGGCCGCACGCGCCGCTGGCGCCATCATCAACCGCGCGGCACTCGATGTCGAATCCGTGCGCATCTCGCAAAAGCAGGTGAATGACTTTGTGACGGAAGTCGATCAGGCGGCCGAGAACATCATCATCGAGACCCTTCTCACGGCCTACCCGGGCCACGGCATCCTGGCCGAGGAATCGGGTCAGGCGCATGGCGCCAAAGACTCTGAATTCGTCTGGATCATCGATCCGCTCGACGGCACCACCAACTTCATCCACGGCTTCCCCGTGTACTGCGTCAGCATCGCGCTGGCGGTGCGCGGCAAGATCGAGCAAGCCGTCATCTACGACCCCAGCCGCAACGACCTGTTCACCGCCACCAAGGGCCGTGGCGCCTACCTGAACGAGCGCCGCATCCGCGTGAGCAAGCGCACCCGCCTGGGCGAGTCGCTGATCTCCACCGGCTTCCCCTTCCGCCCGGGCGACAACTTCAAGGCCTACCTGGCCATGATGGCCGACATCATGCCCCGCACCGCCGGCCTGCGCCGCCCCGGTGCCGCCGCCCTGGACCTGGCCTATGTGGCCGCCGGTTTCTGCGACGGCTTCTTCGAAACCGGTCTGTCGCCCTGGGACATCGCTGCGGGCTCGCTGCTGGTGACCGAAGCCGGTGGCCTGATCGGCAATTTCACCGGTGAAGCCGACTTCCTGGAACAAAAGGAATGCCTGGCCGGCAACCCGCGCATCTACGGCCAGCTGGTCACCATCCTGGGCAAGTACAGCAAGTTTGCCGGTGCGGGTGACAAGGCGGCCGTGCGCCAGGCCCTGGGCCAGGACAGCGCCGCCAGCAGCGAAGCCGAAGCCGGCGACACCCCCGCCGACGATGCCCCTCCTGCCGCCGCGCAGGGCGACGCCCCGTTCTGAAAAAAGCCTGAATCCGTGCCTGAACGCTGACGCCGCTCAGTCGGCGTAGCGCAACGCGATGGTGCGGAAATCGTCGGCGATCTCGATGAAGGCGTCGACGATGTCCGGATCGAAGTGCTGGCCTCGGCCCTGCACCACGATCTGGCAAGCCTGCTCATGCGAGAACGCAGGCTTGTAGACCCGCTTGCTGATCAGCGCGTCATAGACGTCGGCCACGGCCATCAGGCGGGCCGACACGGGAATCGCATCCCCGGCCAGGCCTTGCGGGTAGCCTGAGCCATCCCACTTCTCCTGGTGGCTGAAGGCAATCTCTTTGGCGAAGGTCAGAAACTTCACCTTGATGCCCAGTCGCCGCTCGGCCTCCTCGATGGCATCGCGCCCGATCTCGGGGTGGCGCTTCATCACCTCAAATTCTTCTACCGTGAGCTTGCCGGGCTTGAGCAGGATGGCATCCGGAATGCCCACTTTGCCGATGTCGTGCAAGGGCGCCGATTTGTACAGCAGTTCGATGTTGCGCTCGCTCAGCACGGCCTCGAAGCGCGGGTGCTCACGCAGGCGTTCGGCCAGGGCCTTCACGTACAACTGGGTGCGTCGGATGTGGTTGCCGGTTTCGCTGTCGCGGGTTTCGGCCAGGGACGCCATCACCATGATGGTCACGTCCTGGATGGCCTGCACCTCCAGCGTGCGCAAGGCCACCTCCTGCTGCAGGTAGTCGCTCTTGCTGCGCAAAAAGTCGGCCGTGGCTTTCAGCGCCAGGTGGGTCTGTACCCGAGCCAACAGGATGGGTGGGCTGATCGGCTTGGTGATGTAGTCCACCGCGCCCAACGCCAGGCCCAGGGCCTCGTCGGCTACATCGGCACGGGCGGTCAAAAAGATCACCGGAATATCGCGCGTGGCCGGGTCGGCCTTGAGCCGGCGGCACACCTCGTAGCCATCCATGCCGGGCATCATGATGTCGAGCAGGATCAGGTCAGGGGCTGGCAACTGGGCGGCGATGCGCAAGCCCTTTTCGCCCTGATTGGCCACCTTCACCCGGTAGTGGTCCTTGAGCAGCGAGCTCATCAGGCTGAGGTTGTCGGCCAGATCGTCCACCACCAGCACGGTAGCGATCGGTTTGTCGACCAGCAAAGATACATCAGCAGACACGGGAACGGCGGCCATCAAATTCACCCTGTAAAAAGGCCCGCGTCTGCACCATCAGGCGGACTGGGTCGTGACCGGGAGAATGGCGTCCAAGGCGTCAATTGCCTGTTCAAACTCAAACGCTAGCGCTTTCTGCTCGACGGCAAGAAACGAATCCCCCAAGGCATTACGCAGCATAGCGGCATTTTCTTTCACCACCTCCAGCGCGGCCGAGTCGTTGTCGACAAACAACGCACGCAAGTGCTGCAGCAAACCCAGCACCGCCCCGTCCAGAGCCTGAGGCGCCGCGGCCAGGGGCTCAACTGGCAAGGTACTGGCCTGGGCTGCCAACCAGGTCTGCAGATCGGCCAACAAGGCGGCCAGGGCCAGCAGGGCTGCTTCACAGAGGCGTTTGAGCGGCTCGGATTTCTCGCGCCGTCCGATCGCGGCCTCCAGCTCGGCGGCCTGCTGTTGCAGGACGCTGGCACCGAGGTTGCCGGCCAGGCCCTTGAGGTTGTGCGCCAGCCGCTCGGCCAGCGGCCAATCCTGCACCGCCAGAGCCTGCGGCAATTCGCTCAGGGTGGCCTGCTGCCCGGCCACGAAGCGGCCCAGCATCGAGCGGTACAGACTGCGCTTGCCCATCACCCGTTTCAGGCCCAGGCCGACATCCAGTCCGGCGATCTCTGTCGGCAGGTTGACCGGGAAGGCATCGCCCTCACGCACCGGCACCGGTCCTGGCTGACGGCCCGTCGGCTTGAGCCAACGGGCCAGCACACGCCACAGATCGTCAGGGTTGACGGGCTTGGCCAGGTGGTCATTCATGCCGGCCGCCAGGCAATGCTCGCGGTCGGCGGCCATGGCATTGGCCGTCATGGCGATCACCGGCAGGTGCCGCGTGTCGGGCTGGGCACGGATCGCCCGCGTGGCCTCCAAGCCATCCATGACCGGCATCTGCATGTCCATCAGCACCAGGTCCACCGACTGCTGGCGCAGCTTGGCCAAGGCCTCCTGGCCGTTGCCGGCCAGTTCGACCACGAAGCCGGCATCGCTGAGCAACTCGGCGGCCACCTGCTGATTGAGTTCGTTGTCTTCTACCACCAGCAGCCGCGCACCACGCAGCGGCGTCAGCGCCTCCAGCGGGGAACTGCCTGGGGCCAGTTCGAGTTCAGGCTGGGCACGGGGCGGCCCCATCAGCCGCATCAAGGCATCGAACATCTGGGACGCATTGACCGGCTTGACCAGTACCTCGCCCACACCCAGGGTCCGGGCGCTCTCAAGCAGCTCGTCACGGCCAAAGCCCGTCACCATCACCGACCAGGGCAGCAACGGCAGATTCAACTCAGGCAGGCGCCGCGCCACCTCCAGGCCATCCATGCCGGGCATCTGCCAATCGAGCACCAGCACCTCCACCGGTTGGTTTTGCCGGGCCGCCTCACTCAGCGTGGCCAGGGCCTCCGCCCCGGAATGGGCCACCGAGACTTCGAAACTCATGCCCTTGAGCAGGTCGGCCAGCACCGCCGCCGCATGCTGGTTGTCGTCCACCACCAAAGCCCTGCGCCCCCGCAGATCGGGATCAGGCAGCAGGGTGCGGGGCACGCCCGGGCCGATCTGCAACTGGGCCGTGAACCAGAACACCGAGCCCTGGCCAGGCTGGCTGTGCACGCCCACCTCGCCCCCCATCAACTGGGCCAGGCTCTTGCAGATCGACAGGCCCAGGCCAGTACCGCCATAGCGGCGGGTGGTCGAGGCATCGGCCTGCTGGAAACTCTGGAACAGACGCCCGATCTGGCCCTCGTTCAGGCCGATG
>Ga0207978_100209_pt1 | contig 19652 bp, 18 predicted proteins | sample LakWasM100_LOW12_2_FD_183920 | JGI IMG/M metagenome (GOLD analysis project Ga0207978, IMG submission 183920) | Freshwater sediment methanotrophic microbial communities from Lake Washington under simulated oxygen tension - Sediment Metagenome... | ecosystem: Environmental > Aquatic > Freshwater >... | reverse complement strand
CGCGTGGGTTACATCAACGGCGAATACGTGCTGAACCCGGGTCAGACCCAACGCAAGAACAGCCAGCTGGATCTGGTGGTGGCCGGTACCGAATCGGCTGTGTTGATGGTCGAATCCGAAGCGCAACAACTGTCCGAAGACATCATGCTGGGCGCCGTGGTGTTCGGTCATGAACAGGGCAACATCGCCATCAACGCCATCCATGAACTGGTGCGCGAAGCCGGCAAGCCGGTCTGGCAATGGGAAGCCCCGGCCAAGGACGAGCCGCTGATCGCCAAGGTCAACGCCCTGGCTGAAGAAGCCCTGCGCGCCGCTTACCAGATTCGCAACAAGCAAGCCCGCACTCAGGCCTGCCGCGAAGCCTACGCTGCCGTGATGGCCGGCCTGAAGGCCGAAGGCGTGGAGTTCGACAGCGTCAAGGTCGAAGGCCTGTTGTTCGAGATCGAAGCCCGCATCGTGCGTGGCCAGATCCTGGCGGGTGAGCCCCGCATCGACGGTCGCGACACCCGCACGGTGCGCCCGATCGAGATCCGCAACTCGGTGCTGCCCCGCACCCACGGCTCGGCTCTGTTCACGCGTGGCGAAACCCAGGCGCTGGTCGTGGCCACGCTGGGCACCGAGCGCGATGCCCAGCGCATCGACGCCCTGGCTGGCGAATACGAAGACCGCTTCATGCTGCACTACAACATGCCTCCCTTTGCCACCGGCGAAGTGGGCCGCATGGGCAGCACCAAGCGCCGCGAAATCGGCCACGGCCGTCTGGCCAAGCGTGCTCTGATGGCGGTTCTGCCGACCAAGGAAGAGTTCCCGTACACCATGCGTGTCGTGTCTGAAATCACCGAGTCGAACGGCTCGTCGTCGATGGCTTCGGTCTGCGGTGGCTGCCTGTCGCTGATGGACGCTGGCGTGCCGATGAAGGCCCACGTGGCCGGCATTGCCATGGGCCTGATCAAGGACGCCAACCGTTTCGCCGTGCTGACCGACATCCTGGGCGATGAAGATCACCTGGGTGACATGGACTTCAAGGTGGCCGGTACCACCAACGGCATCACCGCCTTGCAGATGGACATCAAGATCCAGGGCATCACCAAGGAAATCATGCAAGTGGCCCTGGCGCAAGCCAAGGAAGCCCGCCTGCACATTCTGGGCAAGATGCAAGAAGCGATGGGTGAGGCCAAGACCGAAGTGTCGAACTTCGCTCCCAAGCTCTTCACCATGAAGATCAACCCCGAGAAGATCCGTGACGTGATCGGCAAGGGCGGCGCCACCATCCGTGCGCTGACCGAAGAGACCGGCACCCAGATCAACATCGAGGAAGACGGCACCATCACCATCGCCGCCACCGACGGCGCCAAGGCTGACGAAGCCAAGCGTCGCATCGAGCAGATCACGGCTGAAGTCGAGATCGGCAAGATCTACGAAGGCCCGGTCACCAAGATCCTGGACTTCGGCGCCCTGATCAACCTGCTGCCTGGCAAGGACGGTCTGCTGCACATCAGCCAGATCGCTCACCAGCGCGTTGAAAAGGTCACCGACTTCCTGTCCGAAGGCCAGATCGTGCGCGTCAAGGTGCTCGAAACCGACGACAAGGGCCGCGTCAAGCTGTCGATGAAGGCATTGGCCGATCGCCCTGCGCATGGTGAAGCTGCTCCCCAGCAGCAACAACAGCAACAGTAATCCTGGTTGCGAGGGCTGTCCGCTGGCTGGGCCGGCGGGTGGTCTTCGGTGAGAGGTCTCATGAAAGCCATTGAAATCACGACCTACGGCGCGCCCGAGGTGTTGCAGCCTGCAGAGCGTCCCGAGCCTGTTGCGGGCGCGGGTGAGCTGCTGATCCGCGTTGCGGCCAGTGGGGTCAACCGTCCTGATGTGCTGCAGCGCACTGGCAACTACCCGGTGCCGCCGGGTGCCTCGGATATCCCGGGGTTGGAGGTGGCGGGGGTGGTGGTTTCCGGTGATCCGGTGGCCATGGCTGAGGCTGGCTTTCGGGTCGGGGATGCCGTGTGCGCGCTGGTGGCTGGTGGCGGTTACGCCGAGTTGTGCGTGGCGCCTGTGGGTCAGTGCCTGCCGGTGCCGCAGGGCTGGACGGCTGTCGAGGCCGCCTCTTTGCCTGAGACCTTCTTCACCGTCTGGAGCAATGTCTTTGACCGTGGCCGCTTGCAGGCGGGTGAAACCTTGTTGATCCAGGGGGGTACCAGTGGCATTGGCGTCACGGCCATCCAGTTGGCCAAGGCCCGTGGGGCCCGCGTCATCGTGACGGCTGGCAGTGATGACAAATGTGCGGCCTGCCTGAAGCTGGGTGCCGACCATGCGATCAACTACAAGACCCAGGACTTCGTGCAGGTCTGCAAAGAGCTCACGAACGGCCGCGGTGTGGATGTGGTGCTGGACATGGTGGCCGGGGCTTATGTGGCCCGCGAGGTCGAGTGCCTGGCGGAGGATGGTCGGATCGTGATCATTGCCGTGCAAGGGGGTGTGAAGGCCGAGTTCAATGCCGGCATGGTGCTGCGCAAGCGCCTGACCATCACGGGCTCAACCCTGCGCCCGCGTCCGGTGGCGTTCAAGGCGGCCATTGCGCGCTCTTTGCGTGAGCAGGTCTGGCCTGCTCTGGAGCGCCGTGAGATCGCCCCCATCATTTTTGCTACCTTCCCTGCTGAGCAGGCTGCCCAGGCGCATGCGCTGATGGAGTCTGGCCAGCATGTCGGAAAAATTGTTTTGACCTGGTGAATTCATGAAAAAGAAGCTGATTGCCGGCAACTGGAAAATGAATGGCAGCCTGGCTGCCAACGATGCCCTGGTGCGTGCTGTGGCGGCCGGTGTGGCTGATGCGGCCGCTGACGTGGCTGTGTGTGTGCCGGCGCCCTACCTGGCGCAGGTGGCTGCTTTGCGCGGCGCTGTGGCCCTGGGTGCGCAAGATCTGTCGGCACACGAGTCGGGTGCCTACACCGGTGAGGTGTCTGCGGGCATGTTGCGCGATCTGGGTGTGCACTACGTGATCGTGGGCCATTCCGAACGTCGTCAATACCACGGTGAGACCGACGAGTTGGTCGCGCGCAAGGCGCAACGCGCGCTGGCCGCGGGCCTGGTGCCGATTGTCTGTGTCGGCGAGACGCTGGCGCAGCGTGAGGCGGGTGAGACTGAGTTGGTGGTCAAGCGCCAGTTGGCGGCCGTGATTCACCTCAACGGCCATTGCATCAGTGAGATCGTGGTGGCTTATGAGCCAGTGTGGGCCATTGGCACGGGCCGCACCGCATCACCCGAGCAGGCGCAGGCTGTGCATGCGGTGTTGCGTGCTCAGCTGCAGGCGGCCACGCCAAGTGCTGACCGCGTCAAGCTGCTGTACGGCGGCAGCATGAATGCAGCCAATGCGGCTGAACTGCTGGCTCAGCCGGACATCGACGGCGGCCTGATCGGTGGTGCCTCATTGAAGGCGTCTGACTTCCTGACCATTGTGGCTGCCGCATCTGCGTTGGCTGTTTGATTTTTTATCTGGAGTTTTTATGAACATCATCACCACCATCATCCTGGCGGTACAGATGCTGGCGGCCCTGGGCATGATCGGTCTGATTCTGATTCAGCACGGCAAGGGCGCTGACATGGGTGCAGCGTTTGGCAGCGGCGGCTCGGGTAGCTTGTTTGGTGCCAGTGGCAGTGCCAACTTCCTGTCGCGCACCACAGCTGTGCTGGCAGCGGTCTTCTTTGTCTGCACGCTGGCGCTGGCCTATTTCGGCAACCTGCGTCCGGCAGCCAGCTCGGGCAGCGTGCTGGAAGGTGCAGCCGTCGTGACGCCGGCCGCCCCTGCCGCTGTGCCTGTGGCGCCTGCTGAACCGGCCAAGGGTGCGGCCGCAATTCCGACCAAATGAGCTCTTGATTTTCTGCCCGGCAACCCCAGAGGGGTGGGTTTTTCCGGGTAGAATTGACTTCTGTTCGGAAAGCCAAAACCGCAAGGTCCTCATGCCATCCGAGCAGCAACATCCCGCCGTCGTGGTGAAATTGGTAGACACGCTATCTTGAGGGGGTAGTGGCGAAAGCTGTGCGAGTTCGAGTCTCGCCGACGGCACCAAAATAAAGACCTTTCCGGCACTCGCTGGAAGGGTCGCGGTGATGAAATCCTCCAGATGAACCTCGATCAATACCTCCCCGTTCTCTTGTTCATTCTGGTTGGTCTGGGCGTTGGGGTCATCCCTCAGGCGCTGGGCTACCTGCTTGGCCCGAATCGGCCTGATCCGGCCAAAAATTCCCCTTACGAGTGTGGTTTCGAAGCGTTTGAAGACGCGCGCATGAAGTTTGACGTGCGCTACTACCTCGTGGCCATCCTCTTCATTCTCTTTGACCTCGAAATTGCCTTCCTCGTCCCTTGGGCTGTGTCTTTGACCGACACCGGCTCGGGTGGCTTCTGGACCGGGGTGGTGTTCCTCATCGATCTGCTCGTGGGCTTCATCTACGCGTGGAAAAAAGGCGCGCTGGATTGGGAATGAGCGAAAGCATCAACAAGGACGCATGCAATGATTGAAGGTGTCATGAAAGAGGGCTTTGTCACCACCAGCTACGACGCGGTGGTGAACTGGGCAAAGACGGGGTCGTTGTGGCCCATGACCTTCGGGTTGGCCTGCTGCGCGGTCGAAATGATGCACGCAGCCGCGGCGCGTTACGACATCGGCCGTTTTGGTGCTGAGGTGTTCCGCGCCAGTCCGCGTCAAAGCGATTTGATGATCGTGGCCGGTACGCTTTGCAACAAGATGGCTCCGGCTCTGCGCAAGGTGTATGACCAGATGAGCGAGCCGCGCTGGGTGCTCTCCATGGGCTCCTGCGCCAATGGCGGCGGCTACTACCACTACAGCTACTCCGTGGTGCGCGGCTGCGACCGCATTGTGCCGGTGGACGTCTATGTGCCCGGCTGCCCGCCGACGGCTGAGGCCCTGATCTACGGGATCATGCAGCTGCAGCAGAAAATCCGCCGTACCAACACGATCGCCCGGGTCTGAGATAGCGCCATGACACAGATTGCAATCCAGGCGGAAGCCTTGAAGGACGCGATTGTTGCCGCCTTGGGCGACAAGATCAAAACCGCGGTCATTGCGTTGGATGAGGTCACCATCGAGGTGGCTGCTGCCGACTACCTGGCTGCCATGCAGATCCTGCGTGATGCCCCGGCCTGCCGTTTCGAACAGTTGGTCGACCTGTGCGGTGTCGATTACTCCACCTACGGTGATGGCACCTGGGATGGCTTGCGTTACGGCGTCGTCAGCCACCTGCTGTCGGTCAGCTTGAACCAGCGTGTGCGCGTGCGGGTTTTCTGCCCCGACGACGATGCCCCGCTGGTGGCTTCGGTGGCCGACATCTGGAATTCTGCCAACTGGTACGAGCGCGAAGCTTTCGACCTGTACGGCATCGTTTTCGAAGGCCACAACGACCTGCGCCGCATCCTGACGGACTATGGCTTCATCGGTCACCCCTTCCGCAAGGATTTCCCGATTTCGGGTCACGTCGAGATGCGTTACGACGCAGAACGCCGCCGTGTGGTGTACGAGCCCGTCACCATCGAGCCGCGGGAAATCACGCCCCGCATCATTCGTGAAGACAAGTATGGAGGCCTGCACTGAGGCGCTCTGCCTTGTGTGATGCATCATGGCTGAAATCAAAAATTACACTCTGAACTTCGGGCCTCAACACCCGGCAGCCCACGGCGTTTTGCGCCTGGTGCTGGAGTTGGACGGCGAAGTCGTCCAACGCGCTGATCCTCACATCGGTCTGCTGCACCGCGCCACTGAAAAGCTGGCCGAGCACAAGACCTTCATCCAGTCGCTGCCCTACATGGACCGACTGGATTACGTGTCGATGATGAGCAACGAGCACGCCTACTGCCTGGCCATTGAAAAGCTGCTGGGGCTGGAAGTGCCAGTTCGCGCACAGTACATCCGTGTGATGTTCTCCGAGATCACCCGCCTGCTGAACCACCTGATGTGGCTGGGTTCGCACGGCAACGACATCGGCAGCTCGACCATCCTGATCTACACCTTCCGCGAGCGTGAAGATCTGTTCGACATGTACGAAGCCGTGTCTGGCGCGCGCATGCATGCGGCTTATTTCCGTCCGGGCGGCGTCTACCGCGACCTGCCGGACACCATGCCGCAGTACAAGGTCAGCAAGATCAAGAACGCCAAGGCCCTGGCCGAGCTCAATCAGAACCGCCAGGGTTCGATGCTCGATTTCATCGAGGACTTCACGCGTCGCTTCCCGAAGTGCGTGGACGAATACGAAAACCTGCTGACCGAAAACCGCATCTGGAAACAGCGCACCGTGGGCATCGGCGTGGTCGAACCCGAGCGCGCTCTGAACCTCGGCATGACCGGCCCGATGCTGCGTGGCTCGGGCTTTGCCTGGGACCTGCGCAAGACGCAGCCCTACGACGTCTATGACCGTGTCGACTTTGACATCCCGGTGGGTAAGACCGGCGACAGCTACGACCGGTATCTTGTGCGTGTTGCTGAAATGCGCGAGTCCAACAAGATCATCAAGCAGTGCGTGGACTGGCTGCGTGCCAACCCGGGCCCGGTGATCACGGACAACCACAAGGTGGCTCCGCCGGCCCGTGAGGCCATGAAGTCGAGCATGGAAGAGCTGATTCACCATTTCAAGCTCTTCACCGAAGGCTTCCATGTGCCCGAAGGCGAAGCCTATGCTGCCGTGGAACACCCCAAGGGTGAGTTCGGTATTTATCTGGTGAGCGATGGTGCCAACAAGCCTTATCGCCTCAAGATCCGCGCCCCGGGTTTTGCCCATTTGGCAACCCTGGACGAAATGGCCCGCGGCCACATGCTGGCGGATGCGGTGGCCATCATTGGCACCATGGACATTGTGTTTGGAGAGATTGATCGATGATCTCTGATTCGACCAGGGCTCGTTTTGCCCGTGAAGTTGCCAAGTATCCCGCTGATCAAAAGCAGTCGGCCGTCATGGCTTGCCTGGCTATCGTTCAGCAAGAACAGGGCTACGTGAGTGAAGACAGCGAGAAAGTCATCGCTGAGGTGCTGGAGATGCCCGTGATCGCGGTGCACGAAGTCACCACCTTCTACAACATGTACAACCAGCAGCCGGTGGGCAAGTACAAGCTCAACGTCTGTACCAACCTGCCGTGCCAGCTGCGCGACGGTTACAAGGCGCTGCACCACCTGGAGAAAAAGCTGGGCATCGCCATGGGTGAGACCACCCCGGACGGCCTGTTCACGCTGCAGCAATGCGAGTGCCTGGGCGCTTGCGCCGATTCGCCGGTGATGCTGGTGAATGACCGCACCATGTGCAGTTTCATGAGCAACGACAAGCTCGATCAACTGGTGGACGGCCTGCGCGCTGCCGAGGTGAAGTGATGGCCTCCGCTCAAAGCATTCTTTCCCAGTTCCAGTCGACCGGTGTCGAGACCTGCTTCCACGACCGCCACATCGGCCCGCAGATCTATGCCGGCCTGAATGGCAGCAACTGGGGCATCAAGGACTACGAAGCCCGTGGTGGCTACCAGGCTCTGCGCAAGATCCTGGCGCAAGATGGCGGCGAAGGCCTGACCCAGGACCAGGTGATCGCCACGGTCAAGGAATCCGGCCTGCGCGGTCGCGGCGGTGCCGGTTTCCCGACCGGCCTGAAGTGGAGCTTCATGCCGCGTCAGTTCCCGGGCCAGAAGTACCTCGTCTGTAATTCGGACGAAGGCGAACCGGGTACTTGCAAAGACCGTGACATCCTGCAATTCAATCCGCACATCGTGATTGAGGGCATGATCATTGCCGCCTATGCCATGGGCATCTCGGTGGGTTACAACTACATCCACGGCGAAATCTTCCAGACCTACGACCGCTTCGAGGAAGCCCTCGAAGAAGCCCGCGCCGCAGGTTACCTGGGCAACAACATCCTGGGCAGCGCCTTCAGCTTCCAGCTGCATGCGGCCCATGGCTTTGGCGCTTACATCTGCGGTGAAGAAACCGCCTTGCTCGAGTCGCTCGAAGGCAAGAAGGGCCAGCCCCGCTTCAAGCCGCCGTTCCCGGCCAGCTTTGGCCTGTACGGCAAGCCCACCACGATCAACAACACCGAAACCTTTGCAGCGGTCCCCTGGATCATCCGCAACGGCGGTGCGGCCTATCTGGAGTGCGGCAAGCCCAACAACGGTGGTACCAAGATCTTCTCGGTCAGCGGTGACGTTGAGCGCCCTGGCAACTACGAGATTCCGATGGGAACGCCGTTTGCCAAGTTGCTGGAACTGGCCGGTGGTGTGCGCAAGGGCCGTCAGCTGAAGGCCGTGATCCCTGGCGGGTCGTCCTCGCCTGTGTTGCCTGCGTCCGTCATCATGGAATGCACCATGGATTACGACTCGATCGCCAAGGCCGGCTCGATGCTGGGTTCTGGTGCTGTGATCGTGATGGACGACTCGCGCAACATGGTCGAGAGCCTGCTGCGACTGTCCTACTTCTATTCGCACGAATCCTGTGGCCAGTGCACGCCTTGCCGCGAAGGCACCGGTTGGATGTGGCGCGTGATCGACCGCATCTGGCACGGCCAGGGTCGCGATGGCGATCTCGAATTGCTGAACTCGGTGGCCGACAACATCCAGGGCCGCACCATCTGCGCCTTGGGTGACGCCGCCGCCATGCCCGTGCGGGCCATGCTGAAGCACTTCAAGCCCGAATTCCAGGCATTGATTGAGCAAGCCAAGTCGCAAAAGACTGCGCACGCTTGATCGCGAGAGAACATATGGTTGAAATCGAACTCGACGGTCAAAAGGTAGAGGTCAATGAAGGCAGCATGGTCATGCATGCAGCCGAAAAGGCCGGCACCTACATTCCGCACTTTTGCTACCACAAGAAGCTGAGCATTGCGGCCAACTGCCGCATGTGCCTGGTGGATGTTGAAAAAGCCCCCAAGCCCATGCCGGCCTGCGCCACCCCGGTGACGCAGGGCATGATCGTCCGCACCAAGAGCGACAAGGCCATCAAGGCCCAGCAATCGGTGATGGAGTTCCTGCTGATCAACCACCCGCTGGACTGCCCGATCTGCGATCAGGGCGGCGAATGCCAGCTGCAGGATCTGGCCGTGGGCTACGGCGGTTCCTCTTCCCGTTACGAGGAAGAAAAGCGCGTGGTCTTCCACAAGGATGTCGGCCCGCTGATCTCGATGGAAGAGATGAGCCGTTGCATCCACTGCACCCGTTGCGTGCGCTTTGGCCAGGAAGTGGCCGGCGTGATGGAACTGGGCATGATCAACCGCGGTGAGCACTCCGAGATCACCACCATTGCAGGCGACACGGTGGATTCCGAGCTGTCTGGCAACATGATCGACATCTGCCCGGTGGGTGCCTTGACCAGCAAGCCCTTCCGTTACAGTGCCCGTACCTGGGAACTGTCGCGTCGCAAGAGCGTGAGCCCGCATGATTCCACCGGTGCCAACCTGATCGTCCAGGTCAAGAACCACCAGGTGTTGCGCGTTGTTCCTCTGGAGAACGATGCCGTCAACGAATGCTGGATTGCTGACCGCGACCGCTTCTCCTACGAATCGCTCAATGGCCCGGATCGTCTGACCCAGCCCATGCTGAAGCAGGGTGGCGAGTGGAAGACCGTGGATTGGCAGACGGCTCTGGAGTATGTTGCCAACGGTCTGAAGCAGATCGGCGCCAACCACGGTGCGGCCAGCATTGGCGCCCTGGTCAGCCCGCACAACACGGTGGAAGAACTCTTCCTGGCCGCTCAGCTCGTGCGCGGCCTGGGCAGTGACAACATCGACTACCGCCTGCGCAACGCTGAATTCACCGCGCCCGAAGGCGCTCGTTGGCTGGGCTCGTCGATTGCCTCGCTGTCCGAGTTGCAACGTGTGCTGGTGGTGGGGTCGAACCTGCGCAAGGATCACCCGCTGTTTGCCCAACGCATCCGCCAGGCGGCCCGCAAGGGTGCCCAGGTTCACGCGGTGTACTCGGCCGAGAACGACTGGGCACTGCCTGTAGCGCAGTTCCAGGTGGCTCCCGCTGCCGAATGGCTGAACGTGCTGGCCAGCATCGCGGCGGCCGTGGCCGCTGAAAAGGGCCTGGTGGCTCCGTGGTCGGCTGAGGTGACCACGGCCGCCGCTGCCGTGGCGAAGTCGCTGCTGGGAGGGGATCGCAAGGCCGTGTTGTTGGGCAATGCCGCAGCGCACCATGCCAACGCTTCGAGCCTGCTGGCCCTGGCCAACTGGATTGCCCGTGAGACCGGCGCCTCGGTCGGTTACCTCACCGAGGCTGCCAACACCGTGGGTGCTCAACTCGTCAAGGCCCAACCCTTGGCTGCCGGCTTCAATGCAGCTCAGATGGCGCAAGGTGCCCTGAAGGCTGCTCTGCTGCTGAACGTCGAGCCGGATGCCGATCTGGCCGCCGGTCAAGCCGCTGTTTCGGGTCTGAACAAGGCCGAGATGGTGGTGACGCTGAGCCCTTTCAAGACCAATCTCGACATCAGCGACGTGCTGTTGCCGATTGCTCCGTTCACCGAAACCTCGGGCAGCTTTGTCAATGCCGAAGGGCGTCTGCAAAGTTTCCACGCCGTGGTCAAGCCGCTGGGCGAAACCCGTCCGGCCTGGAAGGTGCTGCGCGTGCTGGGCAATATGCTGGGTCTGAACGGTTTTGCCGATGAGTCTTCGCAAGATGTTTTGGCACGTGCCGCTCTGGTTCCGGCCGGCAGCCAGCAGGTGGCCAGCGCTCAGCTGAGCAACGACACGGGTGCTGCCATCCGCGCCTCGGTGGCCGGCGAATCGGCTCCGGTGACGGCTTCCATCTACCAGCTTGACGGTTTGGTGCGCCGCTCGCCGTCTCTGCAATTGACGGCCGATGCACGGTCGACCACGAACGAGGTGACCGCATGATCGACGCGCTGTACAACGCCGGACTGGGTTTGCTGCCCGCCAGCTGGTGGACTGCGGCCGCCTGGCCTGTGATCTGGATTCTGCTCAAGATCGTGGCCGTGCTGGCTCCCCTGATGGGCGCTGTGGCCTACCTCACGCTGTGGGAGCGCAAGCTGCTGGGCTTCATCCAGGTCCGCTATGGCCCCAACCGCGTGGGCCCGGCCGGTCTGCTGCAGCCGATCGCCGACGCGCTCAAGCTGCTGACCAAGGAATTGATCCGTCCTGACGCCGCCAGCAACGGTCTGTTCCGTCTGGGCCCGATCATGGCCATCATGCCGGCTTTGGCCGCTTGGGTGGCCATCCCCTTCGGCCCCGAAGTGGCCCTGACCAACCTGAACGCCGGCTTGTTGCTGGTGATGGCGATCACCTCGATCGAAGTCTACGGCGTGATCATCGCTGGGTGGGCCTCGAACTCGAAGTACGCCTTCCTGGGCGCGCTGCGCGCCTCGGCTCAGATGGTGAGCTACGAAATTGCCATGGGCTTCTGCTTCCTGGTGGTTCTGATGGTGAGCGGCAGCATGAATCTGTCGGTCATCGTGGCAGGCCAGGCCAAGGGTATTGCGGCCGGCCTGGGGCTGAACTTCCTGTCGTGGAACTGGCTGCCGTTGCTGCCCATTTTCATGGTCTACCTGATCTCGGGCGTGGCAGAGACCAACCGCCACCCGTTTGACGTGGTGGAAGGCGAAGCCGAAATCGTGGCGGGTCACATGGTCGAGTACTCGGGCATGGGCTTTGCGATCTTCTTCCTGGCCGAATACGCCAGCATGTGGCTGGTCTCCATCCTGGCCGTGCTGATGTTCCTGGGCGGTTGGCTGTCGCCGATCGACCATGCCATCTTCAATGCCGTGCCGGGCTGGATCTGGCTGGGTGCCAAGACCTTCATCGTGGTGTCCATGTTCATCTGGATCCGCGCCACTTTCCCGCGCTTCCGCTATGACCAGATCATGCGTCTGGGCTGGAAGATCTTCATCCCGGTCACCCTGGTGTGGCTGCTCGTGGTGGGTTTCTGGATGCAGAGCCCCTGGAACATCTGGAACTGAGTGGGCAAGAACATGACAGTCGCTGCAGCTTCCCCTTTTTCGCTCACGGACTTCCTGAAGAGCTTCATGCTTTTCGAGTTGTTCAAGGGCATGGCCATGACGGGTCGTTACGCCTTCAAACGCAAGGTGACGGTCCAGTTCCCCGAGGAAAAAACGCCTCTTTCGCCGCGCTTCCGTGGCCTGCACGCCTTGCGCCGTTATGACAACGGTGAAGAGCGCTGCATTGCCTGCAAGCTGTGCGAAGCGGTTTGCCCGGCCATGGCCATTACCATCGAATCCGATGTGCGTGCTGATGGTTCGCGCCGCACCACGCGTTACGACATCGATCTGACCAAATGCATCTTCTGCGGTTTTTGCGAAGAAAGCTGCCCGGTGGATTCGATCGTGGAAACCCATATTTTTGAGTACCACGGTGAAAAGCGGGGCGACCTGTACTTCACCAAAGACATGCTGTTGGCGGTGGGCGACCGTTACGAGAGCGATATTGCGGCTGCCAAGGCGGCAGACGCGAAATACCGTTGATCAGCTTCCTCGCCTGAACCCTGAAAAGATCTGATTCATGGACGCCAAGACTGGTTTCTTCTATCTCTTCTCGGTGGTGCTGCTTTTTGCGGCCTTCCGAGTGATCACAGCGCGCAACCCTGTGCACGCTGTCCTCTACCTCATGCTGGCCTTCTCGCAGGCCTCGGCCATCTGGCTGCTGCTCAAGGCCGAGTTCCTGGCCATTGCCCTGGTGCTTGTCTACCTGGGTGCGGTGATGGTGCTGTTCCTGTTCGTCGTGATGATGCTCGATATCGATGTCGACAGCATGCGCAAGGGATTCTGGAAACACTTCCCGCTGGCGGCCTTGATGGGTGCCGTGGTCGCTCTGGAAATGGCGGGTGTGCTGCTGGGTGGTTTCCGTCTGACGGAAGAGCCCGCCACGGCCGCCATGGCCGAAGCGGCTGCCAAGGGCATCCAGTACTCCAACGCCCAGGAAGTCGGCAAGCTGCTCTACACGCAGTATGTCTACCCGATTGAAATTGCCGCCGTGATCCTGCTGGTGGCCATGATCACGGCGATTGCCCTGACCCTGCGCCAACGCAAGGACAGCAAGTTCGTCGATGCCTCCGAGCAGGTGCGCGTCAAGGCCCGTGATCGCATGCAGCTGGTGAAGGTGGCCGCCACCCGCAAGGCTGAAGCGACCCCCGCCGCTGAACCGGAGCAAGCTAAATGACACTGACCCTTGGACATTTTCTTTCGATCGGTGCCGTGCTGTTTGCGCTGTCGGTGATCGGGATTTTTCTGAATCGCAAGAACTTGATCGTTCTGCTCATGGCCATCGAGTTGATGCTGCTGGCCGTCAACATGAACTTCGTCGCCTTCTCCCATTTCCTGGGTGATGTGCACGGTCAGGTGTTCGTGTTCTTCATCCTGACCGTTGCGGCCGCTGAGTCCGCCATCGGTCTGGCGATCCTGGTGCTCCTGTTCCGTAACAAGAACAGCATCAATGTCGATGAACTCAACACGCTCAAAGGCTAACCAGAGAATCCAACAATGAGCGCAACGCTTTCTGCATCCACACTGCTGGCGGTGCCGCTGGCACCGCTGGCCGGGTCGATCCTGGCCGGGATTTTTGGCACGGCGTTCGGCGGCAACTGGATTGGTCGCCGCCTGAGCCACTCGCTGACCATCCTGGGCGTGTTCGTCGCCTTCGTGCTGTCGGCCCTCACCTTCAAGAGCGTGGCTTTTGAGGGGGCCCGTTTCAGCGAAACCCTGTACACCTGGATGGTGGTCGGTGGCCTGAAGATGGAGGTCGGTTTCCTCATCGACAGCCTGACGGCCATGATGATGTGCGTCGTGACCTTCGTGTCGCTGATGGTGCACATCTACACCATCGGCTACATGGAAGAAGACGAGGGCTACAACCGCTTCTTTGCCTACATCTCGCTGTTCACCTTCTCCATGCTGATGCTCGTGATGAGCAACAACATGCTGCAGTTGTTCTTCGGCTGGGAGGCTGTGGGCCTGGTGTCCTACCTGCTGATCGGCTTCTGGTTCAACAAGCCGACCGCCATCTTCGCCAACATGAAGGCCTTCCTGGTCAACCGGGTGGGTGACTTCGGCTTCATCCTGGGCATTGGCCTGCTGGCTGCCTACGGTGGCACCTTGAACTACGCCGAGACCTTCGCCAAGGCCGACGAGCTCGCCAAGCTGACCTTCCCGGGCACCGACTGGATGCTGATCACCGTGGCGTGCATCTGCCTGTTCATCGGGGCCATGGGCAAGAGCGCTCAGTTCCCGCTGCACGTCTGGCTGCCGGACTCGATGGAAGGCCCGACCCCGATTTCTGCCCTGATCCACGCGGCCACCATGGTGACCGCCGGTATCTTCATGGTGGCTCGCATGTCGCCGCTGTTCGAGCTCAGCGACACGGCTCTGAACTTCATCATGGTGATCGGTGCGATCACGGCGCTGTTCATGGGTTTCCTGGGCATCATCCAGAACGACATCAAACGCGTGGTGGCCTACTCGACCCTGTCGCAGCTCGGTTACATGACGGTGGCCCTGGGTGCTTCGGCCTACTCCGTGGCGGTGTTCCACCTGATGACGCACGCCTTCTTCAAGGCGCTGCTGTTCCTTGCCGCAGGCTCGGTCATCATGGGCATGCACCACAACCAGGACATCCGCTGGATGGGTGGCGTTCGCAAGTACATGCCCATCACCTGGATCACCTCGCTGATCGGTTCGCTGGCTTTGATCGGCACGCCGTTCTTCGCAGGCTTCTATTCCAAGGACAGCATCATTGAAGCGGTGCATGAGAGCCATCTGCCGGCCGCTGGTTTCGCCTCGTTCGCGGTGCTGGCCGGTGTGTTCGTCACCGCCTTCTACTCGTTCCGCCTCTACTTCCTGGTCTTCCACGGCAAAGAGCGCTTCGACCAGAACCCGGATGCTCACCATGGCCACGACGACCATGGCCATCATGGCGACCACCATGAGCCGCATGAATCGCCTTGGGTGGTGACCCTGCCGCTGGTCCTGCTGGCGATTCCTTCGGTGATCATCGGTTACATCGGCATCGAGCCCATGCTGTTCGGCGACTTCTTCAAGGACGTGATCTTTGTGGACGGCGAAAAGCACCAGGTGATGGAAGAACTGGCCCATGCCTTCCACGGCTCGGCCGCCATGGCCCTGCACGCTGTCAGCACTGCGCCTTTCTGGCTGGCCCTGGCGGGTGTGGCGTTGTCCTACTACATGTACATGATCAACCCGGCACTGCCCGCAGCGATCAAGTCGGCCTGCAAGCCGATCTACAACCTGCTCGAGAACAAGTACTACCTCGACTGGATCAACGAAAACATCATTGCCCGCGGTGCACGTGGTCTGGGTCTGGGCCTCTGGAAGGCCGGTGACCAAGCCATCATCGACGGCGCGGTGGTCAATGGCTCCTGGAAGCTGGTCGGTTGGGTCGCTGGCTTGGTGCGCTGGGTCCAATCCGGCTACATCTATCACTATGCGCTGGTGATGATCCTGGGTGTGTTTGTCTTCATGACGTATTTCGTCTGGCTCAACAAGTAGGAGAAAAACAAAAATGGGATTGTTGAGTCTTGCAATCTGGACACCGATTGTTTTTGGTGTCGTGCTGCTGGCCCTGGGCCGGGATGAACACGCCAAGGTGGTCCGTTGGATCGCCTTGATCGGCGCGGTCTGCGGTCTGCTGGTCACCTGGCCCCTGTACACGGGCTTCGAGATCGGAACCTCGGCCATGCAGTTTGTTGAAAACGTGAGCTGGATCGAGCGTTTCAACATCCACTACCACCTGGGTCTCGACGGGATCTCGTTCTGGTTCGTGCCCTTGACCGCTTTCATCACCGTGATCGTCGTGATCGCGGGTTGGGAAGTGATCACCGAGCGCGTCAACCAGTACATGGGCGCGTTCCTGATCCTCAGCGGTTTGATGATCGGTGTGTTCTCTGCCCTGGACGGCATGCTGTTCTACGTGTTCTTCGAAGCCACGCTGATTCCGATGTACCTGATCATCGGTATCTGGGGTGGTCCGAACAAGATCTACGCGGCGTTCAAGTTCTTCCTGTACACCTTGCTCGGCTCGCTGCTGACGCTGGTGGCCCTGATCTACCTGTACGCAGCCTCGGGTGGCAGCTTTGACATCCAGACCTGGCACAAGCTGCCGCTGGGTTCGACCGCCCAGACCCTGCTGTTCTTTGCCTTCTTCGCTGCGTTCGCTGTGAAGGTGCCGATGTGGCCGGTGCACACCTGGCTGCCTGACGTGCACGTTGAAGCCCCTACCGGCGGCTCTGCTGTGCTGGCCGCCATCATGCTGAAGCTGGGCGCCTATGGTTTCCTGCGCTTCTCGATGCCCATCGCCCCCGACGCCTCGCGTGAGTGGGCCTGGCTGATCATCGGCCTGTCGCTGACGGCTGTGATCTATGTGGGCCTGGTGGCCATGGTCCAGAAGGACATGAAGAAGCTGGTGGCCTATTCGTCTGTGGCGCACATGGGCTTTGTGACCCTGGGCTTCTTCATCTTCAACGACCTCGGCGTGGCCGGTGGTCTGGTGCAGATGATTGCCCACGGTTTTGTGTCGGGTGCCATGTTCCTGAGCATCGGTGTGCTGTACGACCGTGTCCACTCGCGTGAGATTGCCAGTTACGGTGGTGTGGTGAACACCATGCCCAAGTTCGCCGCCTTCGCCTTGCTGTTCTCGATGGCCAACTGCGGCCTGCCGGGCACCGCTGGTTTTGTGGGCGAGTGGATGGTGATCCTGGGTGCAGTGCAGTCCAACTTCTGGTTGGGTCTGCTGGCCGCCTCGGCCCTGATCTTCGGCGCGGCTTACACCCTGTGGATGTTCAAGCGCGTCTACCTGGGCCCGGTGACCAATGACCATGTGCGCGAACTCACGGACATCAACGCCCGCGAGTTCCTGATCATGACCCTGCTGGCGATTGCTGTTCTGGCAATGGGTCTGTACCCCAAGCCTTTCACCGATGTGATGAACGCGTCGGTCACTGACTTGCTGCAACACGTCGCAGCCTCGAAGCTGAACTGACCAGCCTGACCAGAGAGAAACGAGATGATTGACAAACTCAGCTGGATCACGATCTACCCAGAGGTCATTTTGCTGGCCATGGCCAGCGTGATCGCCATTCTCGACCTGGGCGTGAGCAGCCCGCGTCGCACTGCCACCTACTTGCTGACCGTGATCACCCTGGTGGTGGTGGCGGGCATGCAGGCCCTGTATGCCGACAGTGGTCAGACCTTCTATGGCTTCAACGGCATGGTGGTCAGCGACCCGATGGGCAACTGGCTCAAGTGCTTTGCTTCCGTGGCGGTGCTGGTGACCCTGGTTTATGGTCGCCCCTACGCCTCTGAGCGTGGCATGCTCCGCGGCGGCGAGTTGTTCACGCTGAGCCTGTTCGCCCTGCTTGGCATGTTCGTGATGATCTCGGGCAACAACTTCCTGTTGATTTACCTCGGCCTGGAACTGTTGACCCTGTCGAGCTATGCCCTGGTGGCACTGCGCCGTGACCATGCCACGTCGTCTGAGGCGGCCATGAAGTACTTTGTGCTGGGTGCGCTGGCCAGTGGTTTCCTGCTGTATGGCCTGTCCATGCTGTACGGTGCCACCGGCTCGCTGGATCTGGGCCAGGTGTTCAAGGCCGTGGGTTCGGGCCAGGTGGATCACCAGGTGCTGGTCTTCGGCTTGGTTTTTGTGGTGGCGGGTCTGGCGTTCAAGCTGGGTGTGGTGCCTTTCCACATGTGGGTTCCCGATGTGTACCAGGGCGCGCCGACGGCGGTCACCCTGATGATCGGTGGTGCTCCCAAGTTCGCGGCTTTTGCCATCGTGATCCGTCTGTTGGTGGAAGGCCTGCTGCCGCTGGCCATCGACTGGCAACAGATGCTGCTGGTGTTGTCGGTCTGCTCGTTGCTGATCGGTAACCTGGTGGGTGTGGTGCAGACCAACCTCAAGCGCATGCTGGCTTACTCGACGATTTCCCAGATGGGTTTTGTCCTGCTGGGTTTGATCCCCGGTGTGGTCAACGGCACCACGCTGCCGGCGGCCAATGCCTACAGCTCGGCGATGTTCTACGTGGTCGTCTACGTGCTGACCACTCTGGCCACCTTCGGAGTGATCTTGCTGCTGGCCCGTGAGGGTTTCGAGAGCGAAGAGATCTCCGATCTGGCCGGTCTCAACCAGCGCAGCCCTTTCTACGCCGCGGTCATGTCGGTGTGTCTGTTCTCCATGGCCGGTATTCCTCCGCTGGCGGGCTTCTACGCCAAGCTGTCGGTGCTCCAGGCCTTGGTCACCACCGGTGAAAATGGCTACATCGCGCTGGCTGTGTTTGCTGTGCTGATGTCCTTGATCGGTGCCTTCTACTACCTGCGCGTGGTCAAGGTCATGTACTTTGACCAGCCTCTGACGGCTACCACCGTGTCGGCACCGGCTGACGTGCGGATCGTGATGTCGATCAACGCAGCGCTGATCCTGTTGCTGGGCCTGTTGCCTGGTGGCCTGATGACCCTGTGCGCTCGCGCCATCGTGCTGACGCTGGGTTCCTGAGTCGGCCACTGTGAACCAGACGGTTTCTGTTTGGCTGGTCATTTTGGCGGCATTGCTTGCCGCCAACCTGCCCTTTGTGAATCACCGCCTGCTGGCGGTGATTCCGTTTGCAGCGGAGAAAGCCTTGCCCTGGCGTCTGCTCGAACTGTTGTTTTTTTACGGTCTGGTGGGTGTTTTTGCCTGGGTGGGAGTTCTATGCGACCACGTTTTGCCTGTTCCTCACACTGGCCTTTCCGGGCTTTGTGTACCGCTATCTGCTCAAGCACCGCCGCGGCGCCTGACTTCGGTTTTCCGTCATGAAGGTTCTGAACCTGCAGTGTGCCGCCCAACACGGGTTTGAAGGCTGGTTTGCCTCCGAGGCCGAGTTTCAGCGTCAGCTCGCCGAGGGCTTGGTGAGTTGCCCGGTCTGTGGCGATCACGCCATCCACAAGCTTCCTGCAGCGCCACGATTGAATCTCAGCGCTTCCCGTGAGCTTGCTTCTCGCGCCCCGTCTTCGAGGCCTGAGTCCCGAACCGAAACCCGGCCTGAATCTCAGGCAGGGCAGCCAGTTGACCAACGGGAGCTTCAGGCCGCTTGGCTGAAATTGGCCCGCGAAGTGGCTCGTCAGACCGAGGACGTCGGATCGGACTTTGCCGAGGAGGCGCGGCGCATCCACCACGGAGAGGCCCCCGAGCGTGGCATCCGGGGGCAGGCCACGGTTCAGGAAACCCTGGCCTTGGTGGAGGAGGGCATTCCTGTGTTGCCGCTTCCCATGCCCGTGTCCGCCAAAGAAACGCTCCAATAAGGCGTTTCGGGTGGGCTTGCCTGGCTGGCTGTGAGGCCTTCAGCTCAGCAACTGCATGTTGGCAAATCGGGCATACACGCCACCCAGGGCCATCAGATCTTCATGTCTGCCCTGTTCCACGACCTGTCCCTGATCGAGCACCACAATGCGGTCTGACTTCTGGACGGTGGCCAGGCGGTGTGCAATGACCAGGGTGGTGCGTTGGCGCTCGCCAGCGTTGAGGGCCGCGTCGAGTGCCGCTTGCACCATGCGTTCGCTCTCGGCGTCCAGCGCACTGGTGGCTTCGTCCAGCAGCAACAGGCGGGGGCGGCGCAGCAAGGCCCTGGCAATCGAGAGCCGCTGCTTCTGCCCACCGCTCAGGCGCAC
>Ga0207978_100196_pt1 | contig 22132 bp, 18 predicted proteins | sample LakWasM100_LOW12_2_FD_183920 | JGI IMG/M metagenome (GOLD analysis project Ga0207978, IMG submission 183920) | Freshwater sediment methanotrophic microbial communities from Lake Washington under simulated oxygen tension - Sediment Metagenome... | ecosystem: Environmental > Aquatic > Freshwater >... | reverse complement strand
CCCAGGTGCAGCAGGGTGGCCGCAGGACGCCCCAGCATGCGGCCATAGCCGTCGGCGGCGCCCGTGCACACGTTTTCCTGCAATCCGATCACGCAACGGACCGCGTCCTGCGTCTCCATGGATCGCACGACATCCAGTTCCGTGGTGCCGGGGTTGGCAAAGCAGGTATCCACGCCCTGAGCGGCCAGTTGGGCCAAAAGCAGGTCTGCTCCAGTGGGGTATTTTTGGGTTTTCATGTTTGCTACTTTATCGAATAGACAAAATTTAGCAACTACCAACGTGATTTATCAAGTTTTTTCTCATGGCCACGATTTGCTGTTTTTTGTGATATGGGTATTTTTATCTTTTCAGTCAGCCATCCAAAAGACGCTGCTGAGCGCGCCATGGCAGGGCTGAGGCGCAGCGGATCCAGCCAGCGACAGGCCGCCCAAGGCGGCATGGCAGAGAGAGGAATCGCGATGGGCAGGAGCAAGGCGCCGGGAACAAAACCACCCGTGGGGCCCATGCCGGCAATGCGGGGATGCAGAAACCGCAGACAGAGGGAGGGGCCGCAGAAATTCGACGCCTGGCCACGCAGATGAGCCCGCCGCCCGCCTGGCGTGGCCGCATCGTCATCGGTGGCAGCAGCCCCATGGCGTTCCTGGATGTGGGTTGTTCAGACGCAAGCCCAAGTCTCAGGAGGCCAGCGCCCCATGTTCCATGCGGACCACGAGGGGACTTTGAAGGCCGGAGTGCATCCATGCTGGGCGCCAGCGGCCATTTCTTGATGGATCATGGTTGGCCTGCGCACCGACAGGTGTGTTCAGACAAGCGATGGTGGTCGCACGGCCACGCCAAGTTGGCCTACCGATTGGAGATCGCCTCAAATGAATACTCACCCCAAATCCATGGCTTTCGCCGCAGCCCTGGCCGTGACGATGTTGGTATGTGGATGCAGCAAGTCGCCAGACGCAACTGGGGCGGCGCCGGGTGTCTCTGCTGCTGCGAGCAACGTCTCGGACATGGATGTGACCGAGCATGTGAAAACTGCCCTGCACCAGAATGAATCGCTCAAAGGCTTCGACATCAGCGTCGTGACACTGAAGGGGGACGTGCGTTTGACCGGGCTGCTCGACACCCAGGCGCAGATCGACGAGGCATTGAAGATTGCCCGAACCGCGGATGGTGCCCACACCATTCATGACGAGCTCACGATCAAGAAGTAGGCATGAACCATGGTCCAGCCATCAGTCCGCTTGTGCGCGGCTTTTGCACTGTCATTTTGGACCTTGGCTAGCACGCCGGGTTCAGCACAGACCGTATCGGCCCAGGCGGGCCCGGTGACGGTGGTGGTGGAAGTTGCACCAGCGCATTCCTGCCGGCCGAGTAGCTGCAACTGATTGACTCGAGTGCTCATGAACGGGCCAGCGTGCAGCCTCACCACCACCTCGTCAGCCAGGGTTCCGCCGTGAGAGCCCTCCACACAAGGAGTGGCCCCCGCTGCCAAACGCCCGTGATGCCTTGGCTCACCATGCGTTCGGCGAGTACATGACCATGTCAGATTGACGCGCCCCGCCGTTGGCAGAATGCGGCTCCCCTGACGCGGAGCAATGAAGCCATTGAGACCCGTGCGTCACTTCCCCAACGAAAAGATATATTGCCTCCAGCGGCAGCGGACTCGCTGGCGGCGTTCGGCCGTGGGGGGTGAACCTCGTTGCACGCTGACCCAACTCATCCTTATCCGAGCCAGACAGGGGCCATGAACATGGAATCGCCTCAAACCGAAAACCTTCTGCCGCAGCGCCTGCTTCGCCCGCATTCCGCGCGGGCCGCTGCTGGGTGGGGAAGATGGTTTCCTTGCATTCAAACTGTTCGCAGCTACGAGATGGGGTGGCTGGGGCACGACGTCGTGGCAGGCCTGGTGTTGACCGCGGTGCTGGTCCCCGTTGGCATTGCTTACGCCGTAGCCTCCGGCCTGCCTGGCATCTGCGGCCTGTATGCCACCATGGCCGGACTGCTGGCTTATGCCGTGTTTGGGCCGAGTCGCATCTTGGTATTGGGGCCGGATTCGTCGTTGGCCGCACTGATCCTGGCCGTCGTACTGCCACTGGCGGCGGGCGACCCACAACGGGCTGTCGCGCTGGCCGGCATGATGGCCCTGGTATCGGGTGTGCTGTGCATCGTTGCGGGCGCCTCAAGACTGGGCTTCATCACCGAGTTGCTGTCCAAGCCGATCCGTTATGGCTACATGAACGGCATCGCACTGACTGTGATTGCCAGCCAGTTGCCGGGCTTGTTCGGCTTCAGCGTCGATGCCCATGGACTGCTTGACGAATGCGGGCAATTCGCACTGGCCTTGTGGGCCGGCAAGCTCAATCCTGTTGCGCTGCTCATCGGCGCCGGTACGTTGCTGACCATTCTTCTGCTCAAGCGCTACCCACGGTTGCCAGGCATTTTGATCGCGGTGGTGGGTGCAACGCTGCTTGTCACCCTGCAGGACCTGGCCTCGACCACGGGCGCTCATGCCGGTGTGCCTGTGCTCGGTGCTTTGCCGCAGGGCCTTCCTCACTTCTCGCTGCCTTCGATAGACAGCAACGACCTCACTCCGGTGCTGCTCGGCGGGCTGGCTGTAGCGTTGATCTCGTTTGCCGACACCAGCGTGTTGTCGCGAACCTATGCAGGCCGAACGGCGACCTTCGTCGATCCGAACCAGGAGATGGTTGGCCTGGGCGCCGCCAATTTCGCCGCCGGGCTGTTCCAGGGCTTCCCTGTCAGTGCCAGCGCCTCGCGCACACCCGTGGCGGAGGCCGCTGGCGCAAGAACGCAACTCACCGGCGTGGTAGGGGCGTGCGCCGTTGGCGCCATGCTGTTGATGGCCCCCGGCCTGCCACGCAACGTCCCGGTCGCGGCGCTGTCCGCGGTGGTGATTGCCTCGGCCATCGGCCTGATCGAAGTCAAGGACTTGCGCCGCATTTGGCGAATTCAGCGGTGGGAATTCTGGTTGTCGATTGGCTGCCTGTTGGGCGTGGCGCTCCTGGGTGCGATCCCCGGCATTGGTTTGGCGATTCTGGTCGCTGTGATCGAGTTCCTGTGGGATGGCTGGCGACCGCACTCGGCTGTGTTGGGCCGGGTCGATGGCATCAAGGGCTATCACGACATCAGTCGCTACCCCGAGGTCCGTGTTGTACCCGGGCTGGTGCTGTTCCGCTGGGACGCACCGCTGTTCTTCGCCAACGCTGAGCTGTTCCGCGATCGCGTGCTGGATGCCGTGGCCAACTCGCCAACACCGGTGCGCTGGCTGGTTGTCGGGGCTGAGCCGATCACCAGCGTGGACGTCACTTCTGCCGATGTGTTGGACGAACTCGATATGACTCTGCATGAGGCCGGCATCGATCTGTGCTTTGCAGAGATGAAGGACCCCGTCAAAGACAAGCTCAAGCGCTTTGGCCTCTTTTCCAGACTCGGTGAGCAGCGCTTTTTTGCGACACTTGGTGAAGCGGTACGCCGCTACCTGGTCTCTCAGAATGTCGTGTGGATCGACTGGGAAGACCGCGCAAGGGAGTCTGAGGCGGGCCTTGTTCAATAGGCTCCAACTGCCAGCGGCAGCTGGGACGGGCATGTCCGCTGACAGATGGACTTGGCGTCATTTCATGGAACTCTCCTTGATGGAGATTCTGCAGGCCCATCAACGCGATTCGAACCAGGAAACCCATGCCGTCTCACTTCAGCCTTCTCGATGCACCGACCAAGTACCTGTTCTTCACCGGCAAGGGCGGCGTTGGCAAGACCTCGGTTTCAACAGCGGTGTCCATTGCACTGGCGGACTCGGGCAAGAAAGTCCTGCTGGTCAGCACCGATGCGGCGTCCAACCTGGATGAGATGCTGGGCATTGAACTGCGCAACCAACCGGAGGCTGTGCCTGGTGTGCCGGGCCTTTCTGTTCTGAACATCGACCCGGAAACAGCGGCTCAAGATTACCGGGCTCGTGTCGTCGGGCAGATGGGGGCACAGGCCAACCCCGAAGAGGTGTCGACGGTCAGGGAGCAGCTTTCAGGCGCCTGCACCACCGAGATCGCCACCTTCGACGAATTCGCCAGCCTGCTCTCGCATGGCGGCGATGCTTTTGAGCACGTGGTGTTCGACACGGCCCCGACGGGACACACACTGAGGCTGCTCAGCCTGCCCAAGGCGTGGAGCGGCTTTCTGAGCGGCAATGACCGGGGAGCCTCCTGCCTGGGGCCGCATTCGGGCCTGAAGATGCAAGAGCAACTCTTCAACCAGGCCTTGAAGTCGCTCAACGACCCGGCCTTGACCAGCCTCGTCCTGGTCGCCCGCCCCGAGGCCGGTGCGCTGAAGGAGGCCGCCAGGTCCTCTGTCGAATTGCTGGAATTGGGGCTGAGGCAGCAACGCCTGGTGGTGAATGCGGTGTTCAAAGCCAGCGACCGTCGCGATGGCATCGCGGCGGCACTGGAGGATCTGGGACAACAGGCCATCAAGGCCATGCCTGAGCCACTCCGAGCCCTGCCTTGCGACATGATCGCCTTGCGGCCGGTTGATTCAGTGGGTTTGGAGGCACTTCGGGCGTTGCTGTCTGACAAGCCGTTCAATACCCCAACGCGCCCTGCACTGGATGTCGCCAGGGCCCATCCGGGCCTCGCGGACCTGGTGGCCGAGATTGCCAAGGGCGAACATGGCTTGATCATGGTCATGGGCAAGGGCGGCGTGGGGAAAACCACGGTGGCGGCCGCCCTGGCCCTGGGTTTGGTCCAACGCGGCAAATCCGTCCACCTCAGCACCACAGACCCAGCAGCCCATCTGGCTGCAACCCTCGATGGTGAAGTGCCTGGCTTGAGCGTCGGGCGGATCGACCCGAAGGCTGAGACACAAAAGTACGTCGACAAGATCGTGGCTGCCAGGTCGCCCGGCATGACCGCTGCAGAAAAGGACTTGCTGATCGAGGACCTGCGTTCACCCTGCACCGAAGAGGTGGCGGTCTTCCACGCCTTCTCCCACGTGGTGTCGCAGGCCAGAAGCGCCTTTGTCGTGCTGGACACCGCGCCGACCGGGCACTCTTTGCTGCTGATGGACGCCACCGGCGCCTACCACCGGCAGATGGTTCGGGAGTTTGAGGGAAAAGGGGCCGGGCGGATCGTGACACCCCTGATGCGCCTTCAAGACGCCAACTACACCAAGATCATTCTGGTGACCCTGCCCGAGGCAACACCGGTCTCGCAAGCGGCGGCGCTGCAAGACGACTTGCGACGCGCTCAAATCGAACCCTTCGCTTGGGTGATCAACAAATCCTTGCTGGCCACGGCAACCCGAGACCCCTTGCTCGAGGCGCGACTGTCCAATGAGCACAAGCAGATTGAGCGCGTGAGAACTTTTGCGCCGCGCGCGCCCTATGTGGTGCCGTGGAAAGCAGAACCCCTGGTCGGCCTGTTGGCGTTGGAGGGCTTGCTCTTGCAACCGGCCCTGCCCGGAAGAGCGTCCTGACCCGGTTCATCTCGGCTTCATCCTCATGGGTCAAAATCCGGCCCGGGGGTGTTGCCTCAATGCGCCACCAGCACAATTCCAAGAGCCCAAAGAGTCCTGCGCATTGAATTTGACATGGATGAGATCAGCAAATGCAACAGGACACCATTCCATCCAGGTTGTTTCCGGATGATGATGCCAAGAAAAACGACACCAAGCCTAAAAAACCGGCAAGAGTCGGCTTGTGGGGCGTCGTATTGATTGGAATTTTTGTTGCGATGGGCAGCCTGGCGATTGCCAGAATATTTCATCGATTATTCGGATAGAAGCAAGACCCGCCATCTTGACCGCCAAGGCGGCTGCGGCTTCATGGATTTTGATGGCCAGTCTTGATCCGAATAGCTTCTACAGCCCTCATTGACGGCCATTACTTGGCCGACGACAGATGCTCCAATGAGGCCAGAAATTCCGATGCGTTCTGGTATCCAATGACCTTCTTGACAGGGTCACCGCCACCACGGTGATCAAAGAACAGGACACTGGGCGGGCCAAACAACCCAAATCGCTTCATCAGCGCCCTGTCCTCACTGTTGTTGGCAGTGACGTCGGCTTGCAAAAGCCTCACATTCTTCAGTTTCGTTTGAACAGATGGATCGCTGAACGTCATCGATTCAAACTCCTTGCAGGCGACACACCAGTCGGCGTAGAAGTCCAGCATCACGGTCTGTCCTCGTTGGCGTGCATCCTTCATTTCGCGCTCAAATTGCTCCAGGCTGCCCACCTTCTCGAATCGCAGTGGTTTGTCGTCACGAGAGCTGGTCGCCGCACCATTTTGTGATGTTGCGAGGCCTCGCAAATGCGCCAGTGGCTGCACCACAGACTGTCCGCCGGATGCAGCCCCCAACAACAGGATCGAGGAAATGGCGATCGCAGCGGCTCCACCAGCACGGGCTGTCACGGAAGAACGTGAGTGCTGCGCAGTCCTCGCTTCAAAGATGCCCAGCAAGGCGCCGGCAACCAGGAACCAAATGGCCCAAAACACCATGTGAAGGGGCACCCACAGAACCGGGGACACAATCCAGATGGCGACACCCAGCAACATCATGCCGAACACCTGTTTGACCCGCTCCATCCAGGCGCCGGCACGCGGCAACAGACTGCCGGCTGAGAGCCCCACCAGCAGCAGGGGGACACTCATGCCCATGGCCATGGAGAAAAGTGCCATGCCGCCCAAGACAACATCTCGGGTCTGGCTGATGAACACCAAGGCCCCTGCCAGAGGAGCCGCCACGCAAGGCCCAACCACCAGCGCAGAAATGCCGCCCATCAAAAACACGCCAAGAAACGAGCCTCCTTGAAAGCGGTTGGACCACTCCGTTGCGCGACTCTGGATGAAGCTGGGCATCTGCAACTCATACACCCCGAACATCGACAAGGACATCCCTGCCAGCAGCAATGCAAACGAGCCGAGGACCCAAGGATTCTGGAGCGCAGCGGCGAGCCCTTCTCCCGCAAGGCCGGCCATCACACCAAACGCTGCATAGACCAGTGCCATCCCCACAGAGTAGGCAGCTGAGAGACCAAAGCCCTTGCGCCTGCTGATCGCGGTACCTTGACCTGCGATCAAGGACGAAAGAATGGGGACCATGGGCAACACGCAAGGCGTGAAGGCCAACAACAGGCCAGCCAAGCCGAACAGACCGGCAATGTGCAGCCAGTTTCCCGATGCCAAAGTGCGCTCAATCTCCGAACTGCCCAGGTCCGCAGTGGGGGTTGACGTCACGAGCGATGACGTGGAAGCGGCTGCCGCCGTGATGTCGGGCGCTGTAGCGGTGCCCGAGCTATCGATGATCTGGACACTGCCGCCGGCTTTGTTCGTGCTGGCCGTCCAATTCAACGACGCGGTCTCAGGGGGGTAACAGAGTCCGGCATCGGCACAACCCTGCCAAGTCAGTTCGACACCGTTTCCTTGCCCCACTGGAAGTGCGACGAGCACGTCGGCAGCGCCTTCATAGACCTCCATTTCCTTTGAGAAATTGGCGTCGTAGACCTTTTTGCCCGCGGGCAAGGTGACGGCCTCATGGGTAATGTCTCGGCCGTCAAGCCTGAGGTGAATGCGATCCCTGTAGAGGTGGTACCCCTTGGCGATCTGCCAATGAAGTCGCAAGGTCGAGCTGTCCACGATCCGGGCACTGAGTTCAAAAGCTGCTGTTGCAGCAAGAAACTCATCTGCGGCCCAAGCAGATCCCAGCGTGCTCAAGAAGATCAGTGCAGAGGAGGCCCATCGCCAGGTGGCCTTGCGGAAATAGTCAAGCATGTTCATTGTTCCAAAAATCCTATTCAAAATGCCATCGCGCCGGGTTGGGAAGCGCCGGCAAAGGCGCTGTCGCTCCCCAGTCTCAAGCTGAAGTCAGCGTGTTCCGCCGAGGGCTCAAATGCCTGGATTGGCCAAGTACGCGGCCAGATCGCTGGCTGCAGTCGCATCAATCGTCGGCTTCAGAAAGCCCATTCCGCCCACGTTGTTGGTGATCGCGTTCAGGATCGTGGATGGGGAGTTCGCCCCCTTCAAAACCTTGCTGACATTGGCAGATGGATTGGCGGTGTGGCACATCGCACAGTTCGCTGAATACAGCGCCTTGCCATTGGCAGCCGATGGTGATGGTGATGGTGCTGGTGCTGGTGCTGGTGCTGGTGCTGGTGCCGGAGCGGGAGCGGGAGCAGGAGCAGGAGCAGGAGCAGGAGCAGGAGCAGGAGCAGGTGCAGGTGCAGGTGCAGGTGCTGGTGCTGGTGCAGGTGCTGGTGTTGGTATCGGAGCCAGCGTGCAACCCACGACTGGCGCCCTGTCGTTCAGCAAGCTATCGCAGGCTTTGCTGGCCGAGCCGCTGTTGCAGCGTTGGTGGGCAACGTCGTCGTCAGCGTTTTTCCCGATGTCGGGAAGTTGGACCAACAGCGCTTTGTGCATCGTTGCTTCAGACTCTTCAGTTTCCAAGCACTCGAGTCCACCATTGCGACGATTATTCTTCGACTTCTGCAGTGCAAGTACGATGATGCGGGCAGCATTGGCGGCCTTTTGGTACCCCGAGTTTGGAGTCCGAGCTTCGGTGTAGTTGTCCAGAGGGGACACGGCAAGGCCGGCTTGAGACTTCACGAAGTCGGCCGCATTGGCTTCGCTGATGCGATCGGCGTCGATCTTGGCTTGGACCAGCGTGGTCAGAGGACTTACCACAGCGGGCCTACCGATGGTTGATCTCAAGGTGTAGGCAGTGGTGACGGGACCGGTGTCTGCGTCGACAGCATCCGTTCCAACCACAGCCAACACGGCCGAGGAGTTCATATCGGCCTCAGTCACGTTCAGGGTCGCTCGGCCCAGGCTGTCCGTGCGAGCACGGGGTTCCGAAGGATCGCAGGCTCCGTTGCGATTGATGTCCAGGCACACCAGTGCATTGGCGATCAGGCCATCCATCACCGTCGTGCTGATCGGTATCGTTTTGGAGCCGGCTCCACCGCTCCCCCCGCCACCGCACGCAGTGAGGGCAGCCACGGCGGCACTGACCAGACCAAGGGTCCATTTGGGATTGAAGGTACTCATGTTTCTACTCCTCGTCATGAAGAATTTCGATTGACAAATTTGGGGGCCTAGGCCTTGTGGGTGGTGCGCGATCCAGCCCCGTCGACCAGACAAAAAGCGACTTGCTGCTGCATCAACCAGTCCCTGGCTTCCGGACCTTTGAGCATCGCGATGGTTGTGATGGCCCCCGCGATCGCTGTGCTGGGGGCGACCACACTCACCGACTGGACGTCGCACACCGGCCAGCCCGTTCTCGGGTCAAGCACATGGCAATAACGCTTGCCGTCGTGAATGAAAAATCGCTCGTAGTCACCGCTGGTAGCCAAGCCACCCCGCGACAGCGGCAAGGCAACCAGAACATCGCGACCATCAGGCGTGGCAGGTCTCGGGTGTTGAATTTCAATGCCCCACGGGTGCGGCTCCTGACCCCAGCTCACGCGAGGTCCGGTGGCATGAAGATCACCGCCCAGGTTGACAAGCGCATGGGAGAAGCCATCACGGGTCAGCATGGCCGCTGCTCTGTCGGTGGCGTACTCCTTGCCGAAGCCGCCAAAGTCAAGCTCCATACCCGGGATACCCAGACCGACTTCTTCGCGGCTTCGGACCACCTTGGACCAACCCACCAAGGGCAGTAGCGCCTCAACATGCTCAGGATGTGGCGGTGTGCCCCCGCGAAAATCCCAGGCTCGCCGCAACACACCGGACGTGATGTCGAACAAGCCATCGCTCATCTCCCACACACCATGAGCGAAGTCGAGCAAGGCAGAGGTTTCTTCGTCAATCCGGACAGGCGCCCTGCCGGCGGCCGCGTTGATTCGGCTCAGAACGCTGTCCGGCCGATAGCGGGAGTACTTGTGCTCGATTCGTCGGATCTCTTCGATACAGCGCCGAGCCGCGGCCTCCATGGCCTCGTCGTCCTCGCCTTCGATCATCAGCCTGCATGGGCTGGCCATGGCCTGAAAATCGATCTGCAGGGTATGCCATCCAGACATCTGAGACCTCAGAACCGGTGCGTCAGCCCGAACTGCACGAAGCGGGCGCTGAAGGGTGCGAGCCCTGGACTGCCGCCGCCGCTGAGCCTCAAGCCTGCGTCTTGCCGGTACCGGTCCATCTTGACGTCGACCACCGTGTTGGGAGCCACGGCGTACGCAACCTTCAAGGAGAGCGTTGTGGCACCAAAAGACGACAAGCGCTGATCTGCGGACTTGTAGCCGGCGAGCCCTGCCGCGTACTGGATGGTGGCCAACTCGTCATACCGCCCTTGGCTGTCCAATTTGGGGTCGAAGTAGAAGCTGGCCGCGCTTTGCTGGTAATACCTGACGCCTGGTGTGACCGTCCATTTGCCAATGTTCTGCGCCAGCTCCAGACCCAAGGTGTGGGATTTCACGCCAAACGTATCGCTGTAGTAGCGATAGCTGGACCTCGCTGCGATGTCCAGGTCCACCAGGTAGTGATTCCAACGCGCCAACGCAATCCATGCATTGCGGCTGCGCGGTCGCGAGTCGAATGCCTTGTAGGGGTCATTGAAGTAGCCTGAGCCCATCGTCCGCGTGAGATTGAACTGTGCAACATCGCGCGGTGTCAGAACCTGTGTGATCCCCGCCATGAACTCATTGCTGATCTTGTGCTGGTTGATCGCTGTATTGACACCGTTGTATTGGTTGTCAATCCAGTCTGTGGAGTGGCCATAACCGAGCACCCAGGTGCGGTTGTTGTCGTCGCTGGACCAGCGCGACTGCAGGCCCATCGCCTTGGAAACATAGTCGTGTTCAGTGGAGTACGAGGCACTGGCCGACACTGCCGCCCGCGCCATGTAGCGGGTGACCTTCACCTCTTCTGCCGTCCGGTGATCGTTCATGCGACTGGCACCTGAGCGCTGGGTGTGCATGCGAGGTGAAGCGCCAGAGACGCTGTCACCAACCCATGCGGCTTCCACAGACCATTCCCCCGCCACCGGCGCCAGGAAATACAACTGAGGTGAGCGCACGCGCACCCGGTCCAAGCCTGGCTGGCTGTCCTGGTAGCTGCCGTACTTGACACCGATCGTGGTCATTTCGGGAGCGTTCTCGGCCTTGGCGTCGATTGGCTGGAGGGCCGTGAGCGCGCTCAGACCGGGAAGAGCCAACGCGGTGATCAGCCAGGCAGAGGCGGAGCGGGATGGGGAAGATGTCGGGGTCACAGTGCAGGTCCTGTTGGGGAATGACGAATGGAGGTGTTCAGTTGCAACCACAGCCACCTCCACCGACGCCGTATCCACCCGATGAGCTTTCTTTGCTGGTGTAGATGTGCTGGACAAAACGTCCTTCCAGCGGATCACCTTCGAAGGTCATCTCCGGTTTGGCCAGATCCCCCTTTTCCCAGGGATTGACCGGTGCCAACGAACTGCAGCCGCCAAGCAGCAGCGACACGGTGAACACACTTGACATGAGCAAGAGCGTGTTGGGCTTTCTCATGGTCAGTCCTTCACGTTCAGAGCTTGTCGAATTTGCTGTTCAAGCTCACTGCGCTGCGTGGGTTTGAAGCCGGTGTGAACCATCAACACTTTGCCGTCGGGGCCGATCAGCAAGGAGGTCGGCATGCCCTTGACGCCGTATTGGCGTGGCGTCACCGCCTTGGCATCGAATGCGATGTCAAAGGAAGCTGGGTTGTCGCCGAGGAAGAGATTCGCGTCCTGGGATTTCTCGTCCAGGTTCACACCAACGATCCGAAGCCCCTTGCTGGCATAGCGGGCATTCATCTCGTTCATCCACGGGAACGATTGCTTGCATGGCCCGCACCACGAGGCCCAGAAATCCAGGTAGACCACCCGCCCCTTCAGATCCGACGATTTGAGCAAGCCTTGTCGGGCAGGCAGCTCGAAAGCCGGGGCGACTTGCCCCACCTCTATCGCTTGGCTGGGGAGTGTGGACAGCGTGAGCGCTGCGGCCAGCAGGCCAGAAAAAAGATGCAATTTCATCGTTCGACCACCTTGTGAAGTTGTGTTTCGGTTGTGTAAATTGGGATAATTTCCCAGAAATGTCGCTCATCACCCCACGGCTGGTCAACCCTCTTGCCGGTCATTTTGGTAAAATTACCCAAATATTTTTAGTAACAAATCGCAAACAGGATCGTTGTCTAGAATCCACGGCAGATCCGAACCATGTCCGACCCCAATTCTTCAAACGCCGACGCAGCCCAGCCCCCCGTTGGTTTGCCTGAGCCCGAGCGGGCTGCGCAAGCTCTGCAGGTTGTGCTTCGCCCACTCGCGCGCCTGATGATTGATAACGGGCTCCAACTCGGCCCCATGGTTGAGTTGTTGAAAAAGGCCTTGGTGGATGAGTCCATTCGGGCCTATGCCCTTGAGGGCAAGGCCAGCACCGACTCCAGGATTTCAGTGCTGACAGGGGTGCATCGCAAAGATGTGAAGCGTCTACGCGATGAACCCAGCGTCAAGATTGATGACGTTCCGATCGCCACTCAGGTGGTCAGTCGGTGGATCAGTGACCCTCGATACCTCACAGCGGAGAAGCTGCCCCGACAACTGCCACGCACCGCACGCATGAGCAGTGTTGGCGAGCCCGATTTCACGACGCTGGTCGCGGAGGTCAGCAAGGATGTGGGGGCGCGGGCCATTCTGGAAGAACTTGAACGTCTCGGTGTGGTCGACGTCAATGAAGACGGTGTGGTCTCTCTGCGCGACACGGCGTTTGTTCCTGAGCCTGGGCTGGACGATGCCTTCCACTTCCTGGCCCAAAACCTGGGTGCACATCTTTCAACCGCCGCGCACAACCTCGCGCCGCGTCGCAAGGCCCCCCAAATGCTGGAGCAAAGTGCCTTTTCACTTGATTTGACAGAGGCACAGGCCAATGACTTGCATCGGCTGGCTCGCAGGCTTTGGAAGGACGACCTTCAAGAATTCCTTCAAGCCGCCACCGTGGCTGAACTTCGCAGCGAAGACATGCCAGGCCCGAAGCACCGAGTGCGTTTTGGCGTCTATTTTCATGACGAGCAACTGCCAGATTCAGAGGCCCCAGCGCCGGGCGACCATCAAATCAACAAGAGAACGCGTAACAGAAGAGGGAACCAGACATGAGCAGCGACAAGAACAATGGACAGGCAAGCCCTCTGACCCGCCGCAAGTGGTTGGTTCTCTCATTGTCGGCCACGGCCACGGCCTGTGGTGGTGGTGGCGACATCACGGTGGCCGGCTTGCCTGGCACAGGTGGCACCGGTATCGGCGTTCGGTCGACGGGGCCCATCACCGGATTTGGCAGCGTGATCGTGAATCGGGTTCGGTTTGACGACACCAATGCTCAAGTGACGCTGGACGGTCAGGCAGACGTCACGGCCTCCCTGCGCCTGGGCATGGTCGTCAACCTTCAGGGTGAGCGCGATGCGGCGGGCCTGGTCGGCAAGGCCAGCGCCATTGACGTCTGGTCGATCGCCCAAGGCCAGGTCAGCTCGGTGTCGGGTACGCAGTTCACTGTTGCGGGCATGGTGATTCAGACAGATCCCGGTACGGTGCTGGATGGCCTCGTTTCCATGGCCAACCTGGCCGCGGGGGACTGGGTGAGGGTGTGGGGACTGCAATCGTCCTCAGATGCTTCGACCTGGAACGCAACCCGAGTGACGGTGGTCCAGCCGGACGACTCGGTCAGCAGCGGTCTGTGCCTGCTGCAAGAAAGCAACTTCTACGTGAACGGCCTGCGTCTCACTGAGACCTCAGGCTATCAGATTGCATCTGGAACCTTGGTCCGCGTTCAAGGAACACTGGGTGGCAACAACAGTTCGTTGGCCCTGAAGTCCTTTGTTCCATTGGGTCTGGATGCGAATTCGCCCGGCGCCGGAGAAGTTGAGGTGTCTGGCCTGGTCACTTCGATGAGTTCCAGTCGCCAGTTCATTCTTGGCAACGTCGCGATCGATGCGCGTCTGGCAAGCATCAAGGGCGGCACCATCGCCATCGGACAGAGAGTTGAAGTTGAAGGCAGTTGGCAAGGTGCTGTGATCGTCGCCAAGTCCGTCGAGATTGAAGACAGTCAGTCGCTGGACACGGCTGAAATTGAAGCCAAGATCGAAGCGTTTGTCAGCCTTGCCAATTTCGTGGTTCGCGGCCAGCGTTGTGATGGATCGGGCCTCACCCAGATCCAGGGCGGCTCTGCGGCAGACCTCAAGGTCGGCGTCAAAGTCCATGTCACAGGGATCAAGAAGGGAGAGGTCTTGTTCTTGACCAAGTTGGAAATTGACCATTGAACGGTTCATCGTGCTCACAGCAACGCGATCCACGGTGGGTGCACTTTCAGGTGCCGAAATGCGCTCACCACCGTGACCTGCCGGCCACAAACATCGCAATCCCAAATGGCCATCGAGGTTCAACTCAGGGGGCGATCTGAAAGTAGCGCTGCAGCTGGCCTCCCAGCAACTTGCGGCACTCAGCTTCGTCGGCCGCTGACAGCCGCTGAAAAATTTCGGACGCAATCGGCTCAAAGACCTGAATCACACCCGGGTCAAAGTGATGACCGCTGCCCTTGCCAAGGATGGCCATCGCATCGTCAAAGGGCATCGGTGCTTTGTAAGGACGGCGCGACGTCAAGGCGTCATACACATCCGCCACAGCAAAGATGCGTGCAGACAAGGGGATCTGCGGACCGCGCAGCCCACGCGGGTAGCCGCTGCCGTCCCACTTCTCGTGGTGGGCGCAAACCACTTCGTTCGCAGGTCCAAGCGCTTGGATGGATCCGATGATGTCTTCCCCCTGCTGAACATGGGTACGCATCAGCGCAAATTCGTCATCGGTCAGCTTGCCGGGCTTCAACAGGATTGCGTCGGGAATTGCGATCTTCCCGATGTCATGCAGAAAACTGCCCACGATCAGGGCCTGCATCTGTTCACCCGTCCAACTGAGCTGCTCTGCGATGCGCGATGCAATCCAGGCCACGCGGTAATTGTGGGCGCCGGTGTCCGAGTCACGCTTGGCAATGGCTCGGCCCAGGGCTTCCATCATGGAAATGTTCGCCCGCAGAATGTCACGGGCCTTCTCGCGATTCTCTGCCGTCAGATGCACCACCACGGGGTAGAGCACAGCACCGCACAACAAAGCGGCCAGGGCGACCAACGCCGCGCTCATCATGGCGCCCGAGAGCATTTGCCGCCGTTGCCAATCCGGGATCACCCGCACCCCCTCGAAGTAGCCTCGAACACCTGTTTCCGCAACTGGGTGTTCTGCGCGGAGAGGAATGAAAATGCGCAGCACCCACGGGCCACCAGGAAGCTCCAGGCTTTCGTAGAAGGACGATCGGTAGGCCGGGCGTCCATGTGAGGGAACCTGCCCTTCAATCAACTCACCCTTGCTGGTGGATGACTCTGCGATCTTCATGCCGCGTCGGTCGTACAACTCGGCAATATCAAAAAGCCCGCCGATCAGCGCAGTGGCAGCCTTTTGACCGCTGCTGGCAGCCACAAGAGGGTCCAATGAAAAGGCGTCCGGATGCTGCGCCAACAGACGCTGGGATTCTTCGATCGCCATGGCCACCGCAGAGTCCTCGGCATGCTCGCGTTCCATCCACCAGGCCACCGGGCTGCTGACGCATGCCAATGCGAGAGAGACCAGGGCAATGCGGCGACCTGTCTTGATTTGAAACGAATCCATGCGGCAAACTCCTTGGTCCTGGAGGGCAAGCCTGGCGCTGTGAGGCGGGCCACTCCAATGACTCGGGCACTCTAGACCCACTCGCTGAACGGAGCCTGAATGCCGAAGCGTGGAGTGATCTGTCAACTCGAGGCAGCCAAGGCCTGGTTTCAACCTTCGCCAGCGGGCGCAATGGGCCCCCTGCCCCATCCGAAGCGGCAGCGAATGCCACGCGAAAACAGCACCAGGAACACTTCACCGAGAGCCGCCCCCTCCCGTTGATGAAGCTCAAGACGCTGCACGCCATTCGATGGTGTCATCCGCCCGCAGTGTGGCCTTGGCCTTTTGGCGCACCGCTCCGGTCAAACAAGCGCACCGACACGCTTTGCCGGTTACACCATCCGCTAAGATCCAAGTCAGTTTTCAACCCGGACAATCATGGCCGCGCGCTCTTCCAAACGCTCCAATCCATCCGACCCAGAATTTCACCGGGCCGATTGGCCCTTTTACTGGATCGCCCGAGTGAACACCCTCTACACGCAGGAGATTGAGCGTGTGCTCAAGGCGGTCGATTGCGATGTGCCCACCTACCGGGTGCTGGCCATCCTGCAGGAACAAGGCGTCAGCAGTGTCTCCGACATTGCCGTGCACGCTGTAGGCAAGCTCTCCACCACCACCAAGATCGTCTACCGCATGAAGGCCGAGGGCTTGGTGAGTACAGAAACCTCGAAAAGCGACGGCCGGGTGACGATGGTGTCGTTGACGGAGGCTGGCCGCGTCGCCCTGGGGCGGGTAAAGGATGCCACCCACGGGCTGTTCGAGCGCAGCTTCGACGGGCTGACACCCGCCAAGCTGGAACGGCTGAACGAATCGCTGCGCATCGTGTTCCGCAATCTGAACGGCGGCGACCATCCCATCCTGGACGCGGTGGCTTCAGACCCTTCCTAGGCCCGACTCACCGCGACAACGCGGCGATCATGCGGCGATCACGCAGCAATCAAGCGGTGATGACGCGGTGCAATGACTGGGCCACGGCCAGGAGCTTACGCTCTTCGCGTGGACGCCCCACCAGTTGCAAGCCCACCGGCAGGCCCCCCGGCCCCAACAGGCCCGGCACGTTGACGCAAGGCAGGCCCAGCAATGTCCACACCCGGCTGAAGACCGGGTCGCCCGTGGCGGCCAGCCCGGGCGGCGCTTCGCCGGGGGCCGCGGGCACGAGCAGGGCATCGGCCTCGCCCATCAAGGCCAGCACCTCCAGCACCGCTTGTGCAGCCAAGGCCTTGGCTGCGGCGTAGGCCTCGTCGGTGACTCCCTGGCCAACGGCCACCAGATCGCGGATGTGCTGGCTCACCCGAGGGCCATACGCCATGACCTCGCGGCCCAGGTTCTGCGCCGCCTCTTTGGCCATCACGGTCTTTTGCGCCTGCAACAGGCCAGCCAGGGACGCGGGCAGGTCCAGTGAAACCACGGGCACGCCAGCCGCCGACAGCAGGTGCTGCCCCCTCTCCCACACCTGCGCCCCACCGGCATCGGAGCAGGCCCATTCATGTGTGCGGCAGCTCAACAAGCGCATGCCGGCCGCCTCTGGCAAAGGCTCGAAGCGTTCGCCCACCAGCGCCGCGCGCATCAGCTCCAGATCTTCAGCACCATTGGCCAGCCAGCCCACGGTGTCCAGCGACGGCGCAAAGGCCTTCACACCCGCACCGCTGACCAGGTCATGGCTGGGCTTGAGGGCAAACACGCCGCAATAGGAGGCAGGGCGAATCAGCGAACCCGCGGTTTGCGAGCCAAATGCCAGTGGCACCATGCCACTGGCCACAGCGGCGGCGGAGCCGCTGGAGGAGCCCCCCGGGGTGTGCGCCGTGTCCCAGGGGTTGGCCGTGGGGCCTGGGGTGAAATAGGCGTACTCGGTTGTGACGGTCTTGCCCACCACGATGGCATCGGCGCCTCGCACCCGCCGCACCACATCGGCATCGGCTGTGGGGCGGTGCCCCTCATAGACCGCCACGCCGTAGCCGGTGGGCATGTCGGCCGTGTCGATCAAATCCTTGACGGCCAGCGGCACGCCGCCGAGCGGCCCCAGGTCGGTGCCGGAGGCCATTCGCGCATCCAGGGCACGGGCCTGTCGCAATGCGGCCGCGGCATCCAGATGCTTCCAGGCCTGCAGGGCGGGTTCGGCGTTGGCGATGCGTTCCAGGCTGTCCTGGAGCACGGCTTCGGCCGTGGTTTCACGGCGTGCGATAGCCGCATGGACGGTGACCGCACTGGCGCGCGGGTGGATATGGCGAGTCATGTCGGAATCAGGCCTTCAAAAGAATCAGATGCACACATCAGGAGCTCAACATCGCTTGATGCTTGGCCTGGCTACCGAGGTAGGCCTGGACCACACGTGGATCGGCGGCGACAGCGTTGGCCGGGCCCTCCATCGCCACCTGCCCCAACTCCAGCACATAGGCGTAATCAGCGATCTTCAGGGCGGCCAGCGCGTTCTGCTCCACCAGCAAGATCGAGACACCTTGCTCACGCAAGCGCGTGAGGATGCGGAAAATCTCGCGCACGATCAGTGGCGCCAAGCCCAGGCTGGGCTCATCGAGCATGAGCAAACGAGGCCGGCCCATCAGTGCGCGCCCCAGGGCCAGCATCTGGCGCTCGCCCCCCGAGAGCGTCGATGCCTCTTGCTGGCGCCGCTCCTTCAGGCGGGGAAACAGCGTGTAGACCTCTTCCAAGGCATCGGCATGCCGGGCCTTGGGTTCTTGGCGAAACCGGAAGGCCCCGAGCCGGAGGTTGTCTTCGATCGACATGCTGGAGAACAGGGCGCGCGTCTCGGGCACCAGGCCGATGCCGCTGCGCACGCGGCTGGCGATGCCTCGGCCTTCATCCCGCCCCACGCCGGCTTCATCCGCCACGACGATGCGCCCGCTGGAAGGCAGCACCCCCATGATGGCCGACATCAGCGTGGTCTTGCCCGCGCCGTTGGGGCCCACCACGGTGACGATCTCGCCCTGTCGCACGCGCAGCGAGACCCCGGTGACCGCGTTGATCTTGCCGTAGCTCACCTGCAGATCGGACACATCGAGCAGCAGCGGTGACTCGACCACCGCCGGTTTGGGCACGGCATTCATAAGGCAACTCCCAGATAGGCTTCAAGGACCCGCGGGTCCGACTGGACTTCAGCGGGCAGGCCTTCGACGATCTTGTCGCCAAACACCACCACCGCCACGCGATCAACCAGGTTCATGACGAAGTCCATGTCGTGCTCGACCAGCAGCACGGTCATGCCTTCTTCGCGCAGCTTCTGCAGCAACGCACCCAGGGCCTGCTTCTCGCCGTGGCGCAAACCCGCCGCGGGCTCGTCGAGCAACAGCACGCAGGGGTCGCAGCAAAGGGCACGGGCGATTTCAATCAAGCGCTGCTGACCCAAAGAAAGGCTGCCGGCCTCGGCCGCGAGGTGGGCGCCCAGGCCCACGCGCTCCAACTGACGGCGAGCTTCGGCCAGCAAACGGGCCTCTTCACGGCGATCCAGCCTCATCACGCTGGCCAGCAGGCCCTGGCGACCGCGCAGGTGCGCGCCAATGGCCACGTTCTCCAGCACACTCATCTTGGGCAGCAGCTTCACGTGCTGGAAGGTGCGCGCCAGACCCGCCGCGGCGATGCGGCGGGCATCCCAACCCTGCACGGGCTGGCCCAGAAACTCGATGTCACCCGAGGTCGGCACATCACAGCAAGAGAGCAGATTGAACAGCGTGCTCTTGCCAGCGCCATTCGGGCCGATCACGGCCAGCACCTCGCCCGCCCGCAAGTCCAGATCGATCTCCTTGTTGGCGACCAGGCCGCCGAAACGACGACTCAGGCCACGCGCCTTCATCACCACGCTGCCCCGGCTGGGCATCTCCCGGCGCGGCAGCGATCCGGCATCGCTTTCAGCGGCCGGTGGCGGCGTGGCCCGACGTGACCCCAGATGGGCCTGGCACCACCCCGCCACGCCGGCCGGTGCACGGTGCATCAGCCCGATGATGAGCGCCCCGAACACAATGGCCTCGTAATTGCCGGTGCTGCCGAACAGCTTGGGCAACAGGTCTTCCAAGCCGTTTTTCGCCAACACAAACAGGCCCGCGCCCACGATGGCCCCCCACAATTGGCCGACACCGCCGATCAAGGCCATGAACAGGTAGTCGATGCCGGCGTTGATGCTGAAAGGGGTGGGGCTGACAAAGCGCTGCGTATAGACATAGAGCCAACCCGACACACTCGCCATGGCCGCCGCCAACAGAAAAGCCGTCAGCTTGGCCCGAAACACGTGCACGCCCATGGAGGCCGCCATGGCCTGGCCGCCGTTCAAGGCGCGAATGGCGCGCCCCGAGCGAGAGTCCAGCAGGTTGCGGATGGCGACCGCGCCCAGCAGCACCAGCAACCAGATCAGGTAGAAGATCTGCTCGCCACGCTCCAGCGCGACACCGAACAGACGCAACCCAGGCAGGTTCGCCAAGCCGGAATAGCCCCCCAGAGATTGGAAAGTGCCAAACAGGAAATACAGAGCGATCCCCCAGGCGATGGTCCCCAGCGGAAGGTAGTGCCCAGACAGGCGCAAGGTGATGGCCCCCAACAGGCCGGCCACACACAGCGTGATCGAGGTGCCGATCAGCAGCGCCGCCAGCGGTGAGCCGCCAGCCCAGGCCAACCAGCCCGGCAACACCGTGCTGCTGGCCAGCCAGGCCGTTGTGTAGGCGCCGATGCCCACAAACGCGGCTTGGCCAAAGCTGGTCAGCCCGGCCACGCCCGTCATCAGCACGATGCCCAACACCACCAGTGCCGCCAGCCCGATGTTGTTGAACAAGGTGACATAAAAGCTCGGCAACAGGGGGACCAGCGCCAAAAGAGCCACCGGCACGATGAACAAGCCGATGCCGCGCAGACGGGAAGCTCCATGCGAACGGGCTGCGCCGTGCTGGAGGGGAGGGGTAGAAAGGGCACTCATGCGTCCTCCTCGGAATGGCGGGTTGTCAAAGAGCGCCACAGCAGGAAAGGCAGGATCAGCGTGAACACGATCACCTCCTTGTAGTCACTGGCCCAGAAGGTCGAGAACGACTCGACCAAGCCGACCGACGTGGCACCGAGCGCCGCGATCGGGTAACTCAGCAGCCCGCCGGTGACAGCACCGACAAAGCCCTTGAGGCTGATCAGAAAGCCACTGTCGAAATACAGCGTGGTCAACGGCGCGATCAAAATGCCCGAGAGCGCACCGATGAAGGCCGCCAGGCCAAAGCTGAGCTGGCCGGCGAACGTTGGCGAAATACCCATCAGCTCTGCCCCAAGTCGGTTCACCGACGTCGCGCGCAACGCCTTGCCGTACAGCGTGCGATCGAAGAACACGTAGAGCGCGCCAATGAGCAGCATGGACGCAGCGATGACCCAGAGCGCCTGTGACTTGAACACCACCGGCCCGATCTCCAGGCCGCCGTCGGAAAACGGCTCGCTGCGTGCGCCCTCGGCGCCGAACATCAGCAGCGACAGCCCCACCAGCACGCCATGCAATGCGATCGACACGATCAGCAGCACCAGGGAGTGCGCTGACGCAATCGGCTTGAAGGCGATGTCGTACAGCAAGGGCCCCATGGGCACCACCAGTGCGAGGGTCAGCAGTGCCTGCACCACCATCGGCAGCGCCTGCAACGGCAACACACGCAGCAGCGCCCAAAGTGCCACGGCATAGCCCAGCATGATCCAGTCGCCAGGGCCCGGCCACCGACGCCTGGCCCAGAGGGCCCCCGCGGCCCGTGCCCCGGCCAGCCCCAGCAGCAGCCAGGCCAGGGCCATCGAGTGGCCGGCCTGCATGCCAGCCATGGCCATGGCCCCGAAGGTGACAAACTCACCCTGCGGCACCAGCAGCACCCGTGTCACGCTGAACACCAGCACGATGGACAACGCGAGCAAGGCGTAAATGGCGCCACTCGTGAGGCCATCCTGGCCCAGCAATAGAACGATTTGTGAATCCATGTCGATCAACTGCGGGCGGCTTACTTCAAGGCGGCCCACTGACCGTTCTTCACCGTGATGAGTTCACGGCCCCGCTTGTCAAAGCCGCTGTGGTCCGCTGCGGTCATGTTGTAGACGCCTTGGGTCGCAGCCAGCTCCTTGGTGTGCTCGATCGCTTCGCGCAGGGCGGCACGGAACTCCGGGGTGCCTGGCTTGCCCTTCTTCAGGGCCGCCGGAATGGCCGCCTGCAGCAACAAGCCGGCGTCGTACACGTTGGCGCCAAAGGTGGCGGGCTTGCTGCCATACAGCTTCTCGTAATCGGCCACGTACTTGGTGGCGATGGCCTTGATGGGGTTGCTGGCCGGCATGTCGCCCAGCACCAGCATGCCGCTGGCAGCCAGGATGGTGCCCTCCACTTTCTTGCCGCCCAGCTTCAGGAAGTCGTCCAGCGCGGCGCCATGGGTTTGGTAGAACCGGCCTTTGTAGCCTTGGTCGAACAGTGTGGTCTGTGGCAACACGGCCGAGCTCCCGGG
>Ga0207978_100192_pt1 | contig 22478 bp, 14 predicted proteins | sample LakWasM100_LOW12_2_FD_183920 | JGI IMG/M metagenome (GOLD analysis project Ga0207978, IMG submission 183920) | Freshwater sediment methanotrophic microbial communities from Lake Washington under simulated oxygen tension - Sediment Metagenome... | ecosystem: Environmental > Aquatic > Freshwater >... | reverse complement strand
GGCAAAAGGGGCATTATTGGGTTTATATGCTGAACCTGGGGCATTAAAAAAAACGGCAACCCAGTTTTTAAATTTTTATACGGGATTGCGTGGGTGGGTTCGCTTTATTAATCCGACAGTCTCCTAGAGCTTCCCGGCTCGCAAAGCGGGAGCTTGGGAACCCGCGTAGCTCTTAACTTAATGGCAGTAACGCAACGCATGGGAATGAGGTTTTTCACGATGCAGGGGCAATTACAGCGCAATCCGCCGTTGATGGAATCCTTCCGCCATCGGTTCGTTAGTAATCGTCAGTATTGCGGCATCAGGCAGTTTTTGGGCTATCAAACGCAGCATTTTCATTTCGCAGGATGAATCGAGCGAGTCCATCGCCTCTTGCAATAAAATCCATTTGGGTTGCTGCAACAACAGTCGAACCACGCCCAGGCGCTGTTGTTGCTCACGGGACAGGGCGCTAGCCCAATTATCGACATGATCGAGCTGCTCATGCAATTCTTCCAGCCCTACCAATTCAAGCGCTTCGGAAAGCGCAGACTCGGTATATTCTATATTGGTTGACGGATAACAAATCGCCGCCCGTAAAGTTCCGGTCGGCAAATAAGGCCGCGGCGGCATAAAAAACACCGGATCGCGCGGTAACTCAATAGTTCCTTCTCCCCACGGCCAAAGACCGACGATCGCCTTGAACAATTTGGAGCCGGTAAAGGCATTACCGGTAATCAGCATGCGCTCTCCCGACTTGATTTCGGCATTGATCGTCGACACGCACACCACGCCGTCAAGCCTGATGATACACAAATCGCAAAAACGCAAAACATCCTGTTCGGTTTTTTTCAGGTGAATACGGTGCGGATCATGGAGGACGATTTCCTGCTCCAGCCGGTCGAGTCCGTTAACCAATCCCAGTACCCGTTCAACCGAAGCCCGCCACTCTGCGACGCGGGCCATATTATCGACCGGCCAGGACAACGCTCCGGCCGTTTGCTGAAATGCCTGGGCTGATTGCATCAAGGCGCCGAGCGGGATACTCCCCAGAATATAGCGGGGCGCGGACACCAGAATGGGGAATGCCATCGATAACACCGAATAGCCGGACGTCAACATGAATAGATGCGACCAAGCCAGGGTTTGTCGCTGCCAGGCATGGACAATATCCTTAAAAAGCCCGATGAACCGGCTCTGCTCATTGGCCTCGCCATGAACCAAAGCAATCGCCAGGGAGTTTTCCCGTGCGGTTACCAGGCCAAACCTGAAATTGGCTTCCACAGTTTGTCTGGCATCGGTCGCCAGGGTATAGGGGCGGCCTAGCCACCAACCCAATGAGGAAGCGCATGCCGCATAAATGATAGCCAGCCAAACCAAATGGCCTTGAATGGGGATTTCAAAAAATAGCAGATTAAGGGTGACAGTGCCGGAAAGCGTCCAGAGAATTTTGGTAAAACTAATCAATACTAACGAGCAATAGACCAAGGAATGACAAAGATCGATGGCCGCTTCGGTTGCAATACGGATATCTTCGGCGATTCGCCCGTCAGGGTTATCATGCGTTCCCTGAATGTGAGTGACCAGATAATGGCGGCCCTCAGTCATCCATTTACTGATTAAGTGATGCGTTAACCAGCTTCGCCAATCAAGTTGCAAGCGTCGCTTAACTTTAAAATGGGCGGTGGTAACCGCTATATTGGCTGCAAAAATCAGTACGATAAGGCCGATCTGGGTAAATAACCCGCTCATTGAGCGCTGTTCAAGCGCATTGAAAAGATCGGCGCTCCACATGGTGATAACCACGGCAATGCCGATCTGCATCACGGTGAGCATGAATAAAGCCAGGGTCAGGCTGCGAATAGTGGACTTGCTTTCAGAATGCCAAAAAGGCCCGGCTATCCGAATGAATTGAATGAAAAACCCGTTTGACAGTTGCAAAGGAAAACTCCGCGTTAGGGTGAGATAAATAACACATCAAAACGCGGCTTTTTATTTTTTCTAGTATGCCCCGTCTTTACCAAGCGACAATTCTAGTGGAATTTTTCCGGTTTTCACAATTTTGTAACTTAATTAATGCAGGACGATTGATTAATAAACCGAGAAGATACCAAGAATACCTCGTCCAGCCGCCATTTTTTCCTTAAGTTGCCCGTTCACGGTCGATGGACCGCCGCTCAGCCCTTTCAACATATCACATGCCTCGTCCAGCTTGAGTACGAAGCCACGCCAGCCACAACAATTTACGCAACTCCTCAAAAACAAGAATAGACGCAGCAACGCCAACCGCCATCAGCCAATCGCTCTGCGTCAGTGCCGTGGTATGGAATATCAGCTGCGCCAATGGCCAGTGTATCACCACTATTTGCAGCAGAATCACCCCGAGAATAGCTATCCAGAGCAATGGGTTGGCGCAAAAATGCCGGTTGAAGGCCGTGCTTTTTTCCACTCGGGCATTAAACACGTTGAACACCTGGAACAGCACAAACGTAGTAAACGCCAAGGTCTCTGCATGATCGCTCGCGCCGGTTTGCAGGCCGTAATACAACATCCCCAGAGTGCCGACAGCCATGGTCAAACCATAGCTAAAAAGATTGCCGAAGCGCCGTAACGACAGTATCCGTGCATCGGGATTTCTAGGCGCTTCGTCCATGCTGCCGGCGCGGACCGGATCGACGCCCAGCGACATGGCCGGAGGGCCGTCCATGATGATGTTGATCCACAACAATTGCACCGCGGTAAACGGCACCGGCATGCCCAGCAGCGGGGCTCCTGCTACGGTCAGGATGGCGCCGATATTGGTCGACAACTGGAATCGCACGAATTTGACCATGTTATCGTAAATACCGCGCCCCTCTTTAACCGCCTTGACGATGGTAGCAAAATTGTCATCGGTCAATATCATCGCTGCCGCTTCCCTGGCGACATCGGTGCCTGTGATGCCCATCGCGATGCCAATATCGGCGCTCTTTAAGGCGGGCGCATCGTTGACGCCGTCGCCGGTCATCGCAACTATGTGTCCGTCGGCTTTCAGGGCTTTGATAATCCGTACTTTCTGTTCCGGGGCGGTGCGGGCAAACACGCCGATGGCGTTGATGCGCACGGCTAGGGCCTCATCATCCAGTCCGGCCAATTCTTCGCCTTCGATCACTTCACCGGCCAAACCCAGCTCTTGGGCAATGGCAAAAGCCGTGACTTTCTGGTCGCCTGTAATCATCTTGACCGCGATGCCGGCCTGCCGGCACAGCTTGATGGCCTCGCGGGCTTCAGCGCGTGGCGGGTCCATTAGACCGACCAGCGCGACAAAGCTAAGCCCCTGAATGTATTGGAACAGGTCGCTATCCTGATCAAAGTCGCCTGCGGACAGTGTGCGGGCGGCTACCCCCAACACCCGCAAGCCGGTGCCGGCCATGCTTTGGTTTTGGTCCGACAGCGAGTCGCCATTGCTATCAACGACGGAATGACACAACTTGAGCAAAACTTCCGGCGCTCCTTTAATAAATACGTTGACTTGCTCGCCCTGTCGATGGAAGGTCGCCATGAATTTATGCTCGGCATCAAAAGGAATTTCGGCGATGCGCGGCAGTTGCAATACGGCCTGTTGCTTGTCGATGCCGCCTTTGGCGGCGAGCACCAATAATGCGCCTTCCATCGGATCGCCGACCACCTGCCTGCCCTGAAAATGACTGTTGTTGCACAACGCTAAAGGCAGTAACAAATCCGCTAAATCATCGGCTGCACCGTCGCCGCCGACCGGTAAAATCTCACCGGCCGTGTCATAGCCCTCGCCGCTCACCTTATAACGCCGACTTTTATAGAAAATCGACCGGGCCGTCATCTGGTTAACAGTCAAGGTGCCGGTCTTGTCGGTGCAGATAACCGTGGTGCAGCCCAATGTTTCCACCGCGGCCAGACGTTTGACGATGGCGCGTTGCCGGGCCATGCGATGCATCCCCAAAGCCAGGGTTACCGTGACTACGGCGGGGAGGCCTTCGGGAATGGCTGCCACGGCCAATGCAATCGCGGTAAACGCTGTTTGGATCAGCGGTTCGCCTCGGTACAAGGCGCTCATAAACAATAGCCCGATAATCGCAACGGCAATCAAGGCCAGACGCTTGCCCAGACTGTCGAGTTGTATCTGCAACGGGGTCTCTCTGTCTTTTGCTTGCGCCAACAGTCCCGCCAGTTTGCCGATCTCGGTATCCATGCCGGTCGCGGTCACCACCATTTCGGCACGCCCGCGGGTGACCGCATTGTTCATGTACAGCATGTTGCCGCGTTCGGCGAGCGGCATTGTAGCCGGCCCTAATGCCTGCCGGTGTTTGACAACGGGTATCGACTCGCCGGTCAGCGCGGACTCATCGACTTCCAGCGTGTGGCAGGAAATAATACGGCCGTCTGCCGGAATCTTGTCGCCCGGTTCCAGAATGACGATGTCTCCCGGCACCAATTGCTCGGCAGGCAGTTGAACAACGCGGCCGTCACGGCGCACTTCGGCTTGCAACGCGAGCATATTCTTAAGCGCCGCCAGCGATTTTTCGGCCTGGAACTCCTGATAAAATCCCAGCAGCGCATTAATACTCACAACCGTCAGAATCACTATGCCGTCTGTCAAATCGCCGATAGTGGCGGCCAAAACCGCCGCTACTATCAGCACCAGGATAAGAAAGCTTTTAAATTGGGATAACAGTAAATGCCAGGCCGGGCGCGGCGGTTTTTCGTCCAGCCGGTTGGCGCCGTAACGGTGCAACCGTTCTGCTGCGGCTTTTTCGCTCAAGCCGGCGGCTGAGTCCGTGTCCTGCGCCGAAAGCGTCGCCTCGACCGACAGGGTATGCCAGTCGCCCTGAAGCTCCCGGTCTGCCGAAGCTACCGATTCCGGTAGTTGTTCCTCATGCTGTTGCAGCTTCAACCAGGCTTGCCACACAGCGAGCAGGACGGCCAAAATCACCGGACCTAAAAACAGGCCGATAGCGCCGAAAGCCGAAAGTCCTCCAAGTACGCCGAACAACACCACCAGGAACGGTATCCGGCCCGCGCCGCTGATGACCAACGGCCGGATCACATTATCCACCGTACTCACCACCAGAAACCCCCAGAGCAATAGTCCTATGCCTTGCCAGGCTTGCTCCGTCAGCACCAGCACGATGCCTACCGGCATCCACACTAGTGTCGCGCCCATAGGAACCAGCGCCAACAGCGCGGTCACCGCACCCAACAGTACCGGCGCTTGAACACCGGCAACCGCATAGCCCAATCCGGCCAGCATGCCCTGCCCCAGCGCGGCCAACACCAAGCCGTAAACCACGGCTCGGGTCGTGTGTCCGGCGGCTTCCAAGTACACGTCCTGATATTTCCCCAGAAACCGTACCAGGCCTTGATGCAACTGCTTAACCGCCTCGTCACCGTCGCGGAAACAAAAAAACACCGTCACCAAGATAACGCCCAGCTTCATAATATAGCGGCCGATACCGCCCAGGAACTTGGCGAATTCGCCCGACCACTGCTGCGCCCAGTCCGCGAATTGCGCCACCACCGCCGCGCGGTCGTCAGTCAAGCGCTCCAGCCATTGCTGCGCGCTGTTGCCCAGCCAGGGAATGCGACGGATAGAATTCGGCAGACGGTAACTATCCTGATCGAAGCCGCTCGCCAGAGTCTGATAAGCAGTTTTCAATTCATCTTGCAACATGGCAACCAGCCAGTAGACCGTCAGGAAAATCGCCGCGGCAATAATCGCCGTCATCAGCGCCGCACTGAGCGTGGCATTGCCTTTGAATTGCTGTCTTAAGTAACGATAAGGCGGCCATGCCACATAGGCGATAATCAGCGCCCAGGTCAGGGTGAGCAAGAACTCGCGCAGCACCATAAAGCCCAGCAATAAAAGACAGACAAGCAGAATGCCGGGAATGAGCTGTCGTATCGGTGTATTACCTGAATAATCATTCATGTCCTGGACTCAACAAATAAAAGTAAGGGGCGATCCGATGTTCGAACAACATTGTATGCCATAGCCGTTTAATTGCCAGCACTGCGGAAATAGGCTTTATCCTGACAAGTTGTAAGTATTCTGCGCTATCATTATGGTTGGTCTGCTATATAATAAAATCGTGTCATGAACGACAAGCCGACTGCCGGGAGGATATACTAGTGAAACCTGCATAAATTAATTTAAGCAATCACCATGAAGTGCATGAAGCGTTCAATCTTTCATATTCTTCGTGGTTTAAAAATTAAGCCCGCTCAAGTTATTCATGCACATTCCTAACCGGCATCGCCGCGCCCGCTCAGGTCAGCAGCTTTTACCGGAAATAGGCAACACCTTGTAACGCAAGCTCAATTAGGAATATTGTGCATATTCAACTTAATCTTTTCGCCACTATCGGATGACGCAATGAATCTCGACTCTCGCACGATGATGGTGATGATGTCCGCGTTGATTCTGCTGTTTTCCGCCCTGCTGACATTGGCCGGATTGCATGCCGGCAACACCCGCGGAGTTCATCACTGGGCAATGGGCGGGCTATGCATGGGATTGGGCCTGAGCTTTTCCTATCCCCAACAGGAGTTACCGGGCAGCTCTTGGGTGCTGGTAATCGGCGCAACCTTGGCGGCGACTGGGATAGGCTTGCAATTCAACGGCATTCAATCCTTCAAGACCGGATACTGCAACCGGTATATTCCGTATTTCCTGGCCGGACTGGTGTTTATTCAAAGCATCTGGTTCGTTGTCCTCCATCCTGATGTTCATGGCCGCGTCGTCGCCAATTCGCTGGTATTCGCCTTATGCAATGCGGCCTGCGCCCGCGCCTTATTCATCCGTATAGAACAACCGTTACGTACTGCGTATTGGTTTACCGGCGCGTCATTCGCGGTCGTTGCGACCATGTTGCTGCTCAGATCGGCAGTCGTTTTTCTTTCTCCCGCCCATAGCTATAGTCTTTATTCCCAAGCCCCCATCAATCCGGCGACTTTTTTTATCGGCAGCATGGCGCAAATGTGCCTGGCTTTCGGCTTCGTACTGATGCTCAATTACCGGCTTGCCGCGGACCTTCAAAAGCTGGCATTAAGCGACGCGCTGACCGGAGCGCTGAATCGACGGAGCCTGGAACAGGAAGCTGTCCGCCTGTCGGCGCGATGCGCCCGTACCGGAGATGGACTGGCCATCATGATGATCGATGTGGATCATTTCAAGTCCATCAATGACCGCTACGGTCATCCGGCAGGAGACGAGGTATTGAGACGGCTGGCTGCGGTGGCGCAAAAAACCATTCGTAGCGATGACTACTTCGCCCGCTACGGCGGTGAAGAATTCTGTATTCTGCTGCCGTCCACCATCGAAAAAGATGCCTGGGTATTGGCTGACCGGCTGCGTCAAAACTATGCGGCGCTGATAATGGAATTCGACGGCGAAATCCTGCGCAGTACCATCAGCATCGGGGTATCCGATTCAGTGCATGCCGGCCTGGCGTTTTCCTCGCTGGTAGCCGCGGCCGATCAGGCCATGTACCGCGCCAAGAAGGAAGGTCGCAACCGGGTCGTCATGCATTCTTTCTGTTTGAACCAGGCTAATATCTAGCTTAAATGGGCTTGATCCTAACTACTCTCGTTAATAGTCGCAACTAACGGCATGGGTATTTTTTAACCAAGCCGGATTCCAATGCTCAATCGCCCACTCAAGTAACTCGGTCATCGAGGCTTGTTGCAGTTCAAGCGGCGGATTTTGCCTCAATAAAACCAGCAACTCAAAAATAACACGGTCGGGCGACGTTAAGTCAACCGCCATTGCCTGCGTCTGTTTGCTGAGTTTATAACCCTGCCGGTCGACAATAACAGGAACATGCATGTAGCCGGGAGTCGAAAGCCCCAGTAATTGTTGCAGGTAAATCTGTTTAGGCGTCGCATCCAGCAAATCGAAGCCGCGGACGATATGATTAACCTGTTGCAAGTCGTCATCAATCACCACGGCAAATTGATAGGCGATAATCCGGTCTTTGCGCTTGATAATAAAATCGCCGTCCTGCTTGGCAAGGTTATGGGAAATCAGGCCTTGCAGCTCATCCTGAAAGGTAATGGTGCGGTTATCGGTTTTAATGCGTAGCGCATGAGGACTATCGGGAAGGACTTGCCGGTCCCGGCAAATGCCGGGGTATATATCGGGCTGCGATTGTCCTCTGTCGCTAGCCGTCAGTGTTTTTCTGCTGCATGTACAGGGATAGATCAGTCGGTTTTTTTGCAGATCGTTGATGACATCGTTATAAACGTCGCTATGTCGGCTTTGATAATAAACCTCGCCGTCCCAATGCAGGCCAAAAGCCTCCAGGGTTTTCAAGATGATGTCGGCAGAGCCTGTTACGTTTCTGGGGGTGTCGAGGTCGTCGATGCGCAGCTGCCACCGGCCTTGTTGCGATCGCGCTTGAAGAAAGCCGGCAAGCGCCGTATACAGGGAACCGAGGTGTAAAGGGCCGGTGGGCGAAGGTGCAAACCGGCCGATGGTGGGTTGTTTATCCAGGATTAACCCATTTGTTTTTCACGAATTTCATCAAGTGTTTTGCAGTCGATACATAGACTGGCAGTGGGTCTGGCTTCCAGACGGCGTATGCCTATTTCAATACCGCAAGACTCACAAAAGCCATAATCCCCCGATTCGATTTCTTTAAGGGATTCATCGATTTTCTTGATCAGCCGTCGTTCACGATCACGCGTTCTTAATTCCAGACTGAATTCCGACTCCTGAGACGCTCGGTCGTTGGGATCGGGAAAATTCGATGCGTCATCCTGCATATGATGCACAGTGCGATCTACTTCGTGCATTAATTCGCCTTTCCAGTTTTTAAGAATAGTCTCAAAATGCCCTAATTGAGCACTGTTCATATATTCTTCGCCCTCTTTTTCTTGATAAGGCTTAAAACTGAAAGGTGATGCGCCAGTTTTAGAACTATCGGTCATCCATTAACTCCTAAGACAAGATTAAATAAAACCGCGCATTTTTAGCAGAATAGACCCCGGATAGCAAGGTTTATTGGTATGATCTACCGCTTTTGTGATTAGTGTTGATATTATGAGCGTACGACTGGCAAAGCGGACTCAGGGAATTTCACCCTTTTATGTGATGGAACTGCTGCGACGCGCAAAACAATTAGAGACGCAGGGCAAGGATGTCATTCACATGGAAATCGGCGAACCTGATTTTGCTACGCCGCAGACCATTGTTGAAGCGGGCGTCAGACAACTTAAAACCGGCGAAGTGAAATATACCCCGGCAGCCGGATTGCCTGAGCTGCGCGAAAAAATAGCCGATTTCTATCAACAACGTTATTCGGTGACGGTGGACAAAAAGCGTATTTTTGTAACGCCGGGAGCCTCAGGGGCATTTTTATTAGCGCTTGGGGCCAGCCTTAATCCAACCGAAGAACTGCTGATGGCGGACCCCTGTTATCCCTGTAACAGCAACTTCGTTAAGTTGTTTGACGGTAAAGCCAGAACCGTTCCGGTCGATGCCGCGAGCCGCTATCAGCTGACCGCCGCGCGCATTAAACAGCATTGGACTGAAACCGCTAAAGGCGTATTGATTGCATCGCCGTCGAATCCTACCGGCACGATCATCGCTCCGGATCAATTAAAACAAGCCATTCACACCGTTAATGAGTTAGGCGGCTGCTTTTATTCCGACGAGATTTATCACGGACTGGTTTATGGCGAAAGCGCGACGACCGCCCTGGCTTTTAGCGATAACGTGTTTGTAATCAACAGTTTTTCCAAATATTTCGGCATGACCGGCTGGCGCGTCGGCTGGCTGATAGTGCCTGAGGAATTTATCGACGCCACCGAGAGGCTGGCGCAGAATATCTTTATCGCCACGGCAACCCATTCCCAATATGCCGCACTAGCCGCATTTGATGAGGACACGCTGACCGAGCTTGAACGTAGGCGTACCGAATTTGAAGCCAGACGAGATTTTCTTTATGAGGCATTGTTGCGCCTGGGCTTTAAAATCCCCATCAAACCGGACGGCGCATTTTATATTTACGCCGACTGTTCCAAATTCACCGATAACAGCTACCAATTCGCCCTGGATTTATTGGAAGCCGAAGGCGTTGCGATAACACCGGGCAAGGATTTTGGGACAAACGAAGCTAATCGCTATGTCCGCTTTGCTTATACGACATCCATAGATAGAATGGCCGTTGCCATGCAACGTTTAGAAAAATTTATTAACAAAGGCTAACCATGTCCATAAAACAAATATCAGCAACCGAATTAAAGACCAGAATTCAACATGAACCGCACCTGTTTTTGCTGGATGTCAGGGAACCCAATGAATTTCAATACGCCCGCATAGAAAACAGCGTGTTAATTCCGCTCAATCAAATCCCGCAACGATTGGGCGAGTTGAACCCGCAGCGAGAAATGGTAGTTATTTGCCATCATGGCATGCGTAGCTCGCAAGCCTGCATGTATCTTGTTAATTCTGGATTTAAGAATGTTTCGAATTTAGCCGGAGGGATCGATGCCTGGTCTTCCGATTGCGATAGCTCAGTGCCGCGCTATTAAGCAATGATTCTTGGTTTCTAGTTCCCAAGAGACTGTGAAAGTATTCGTGTTTAGAAAAAATTAAAGAATTCACCACGAAGACACGAAGGACACGAAGAAAAACAATCGTTTAAATTCAATACATTGAAAGCTTCGTGTTCTTCGTGCCTTCGTGGTAAAAAATGTTTTTAGCCTAATTTGGATAATACTTTCACAGTCTCCCAAGCTTGGGAACTAGCGAACTAACTTATTTTTTAACGATTCCTTAACCAAACTTCATCGCAACCAAGAATAAAGCCGTCCGGCGATTACCTTGAATAACCGTATCATCAAATATTGAGCTGCTGACATAACGTTGATCCAGTATATTTTCAACTTTTAAACGAAAATCGAATTGCTTCAATTGATAATGAGCAACCAGACCGGGCCTTACATAACCGGGCACTTCAAAACTATTAGCATCATCGCCAAATCGTCTGCCGACAAACACCAAACCGCCGCCAATTTTAAATTGTCCGGGCAAACCGGCAATGGATAGTTGATAATGCCCCCACAAGGTGCCGCTATGTTCGGGGGTACTCCGAAACACATTGCCTTGCCAAACTGGATGCCGGATAAACTCAGTATCCATATAGCTATAATTGGCGATTATTTGCAGACTCTCCAAAATTTGTCCGCCGACATCCAGCTCAAAACCTCGACCGCGTATCGCACCATTAGCAATCGAATAATCGGGGTCAAGCGGATCGCGGCCAGGAAGATTATTTTGGGTTAATTGGTAGATGACTGCGGACATATTCAAACGCTTATCTAACCAAACCGATTTAACACCAAGCTCATACATATCGCCTTGTTTGGCTGGCAAGAACGTGAGATTACGGTCAGTTCCTGAGTTGGGTTGAAACGACTGACTGTAACTAAAATATCCGGCCACATTTTCAACCGGAGTAAACGACAAGCCTGCATTATAAGTAAATGCATTATGATCGGTTACAGGCACGAATATATCGTTTTGAAAGCTATCGCCATCAAACAAACTGTAACGCACTCCGCCCGTAATATGCCAAAACCGCGTTATATCGATCTGGTCGTTTAAATAAAAGCCGTATTCCAACTGCGTAATATCCTTATCCAATCGGGTAGTCGCCGGAATGGAATAGTTGAAAACAGGGTTATAAACATCGAGTGTATAGCCCCCAATACGACGATCACTGTTCAGGCGATCATCAGCGGCATTCCGTTCGACGCCGCCAACCAGATGATGCGGACTGCCTAACAGTTCAAGCTGACCGTGAACTTCAGAGCGTAAATTATACTGGTCGTAATGATCATGAATATCACGGTAATAACCGCTAAGCGTCGTTGGCGTTTTAAAAGTGTAAAAACCGAACAACAAGTCTTCCCGATCAACATGAAAGTAATGGCTGGCAAAATGCAATGACCAGTTATCCGACAACGCTTGTTTTAGCGCGGCACTAAAACGCCAATAGTGCCTGTCTGAACGAGTGCGTGGATCGACATATGACTGGTCGTAAACCACATGATTCTGAGTAAAAACATTGTCGAACCGATAAGGTTGATTTTGATTACTGTACTCAAAACCGACATCTAGAGAGCTGCCCGGCTGATAAATCCAGGTTAACGACGGTGCAACAGTTACCCGGTCATTAGTGATATTTTTACGGAAATCATCGGCCAATTGTCCGGCGGCAATAACACGATAAAGCACTGTTTTATCTTCATTCAACGGGCCGGTGCTATCGGCAACCGCACGATTAAAATCATAACTGCCCGTTTCATAACTTATCGAGTGCCTGAATTGTTCCTGCGGTTTTTTGCTGATGTAATTGACGGTGCCGCCCGGCGAACCGGAACCGTACAGCACCGAAGAATGACCTTTTAAAATCTCAATTTTCTCAACCAAAGCCATATCCCTGACTTGAAAATGCTGGTTATCCAGCACGCCATCGAGATAAGCGCTACCGGCGGTGGTAAAACCACGTATCCGTAAATCGGTATTAAACCCGGAATCGGCAGAACTTGGCTGAACACCGCTGAAAAACATCGCCGTGTCTTCTAGTCGCAAAGCCATACTGTCTTGTAACAACGCTTGATTAAGCACTCCTACCGAAAATGGTGTTGACAGTGTCGATGCTTGGGTTCGGGTAGCGGTATCGGCAGACGCGTTGTAATAGTCTGAAACACGTGGAGCTGTAACTACCAGAGGATCTAACGTTAGTGTGGATTCGGCCGCATAAACCGAACAGCTCAATAAAGCGCACAGAACAAATAAAAGTTGGATCATCAGAAAAATTATTGGTGGATCAGTTTTCAAGCTCCAGCTTGAAAGCTTGTTTTGGAAGTCTGTTTTGTGCTTTGTCACAAGGCTGCAATTTCCTATTTCGCGAAGCTATAAACTTCGCCTTCAAAATTCCCATTATGAAGATTTGGGAATCAACAATAATTTACAAACTAACCACTCGCACCATACAAGACAGACCCTCAGTTTTTGGAAAACAAATTTCTTCATGTTCATCGACCATTTTCCAATAAGAAAGCACTGCACAGGGATAAGAAGGCGCCGTAAACTCCACACTTAAAATCGCCGAATCGCCGGGCAACGTTTCGGGAATATTAATAACGTACCAGGTGGGCACCAGCCCGCGTCGGATTTCAGGGGCAACGATATAATCGGGAACAGAAGGAACATTTATCTTCTGATCCATACAAACCAATTTCCGTCCCACCCAATTAACATGCCCGATATTCTGAATCTCCCACACCTTGGTAAACACCTGATCGGTCAACACCGTTATGTTATCGGGAATCGTCAAATCCTGAACAAAGCCGCTAGCGTCAAACTGATACTTCGCCGAAGTCGCAGAAAACTTAGGTAAATCCAGCTGATGTAGCAAATGCCGGAACAATACCATTGGATGCACCTGCAGAGCCTTTGCCAAAGCAATCAATGTTGAAATTTTCGCCTGCCCCGTCGTTCCATCCAGCAAGCCATATAACCCTTGCCGGGACATACCGGTCTGCCTAGCCAATTCGGACATACTCAGGCCAAGCGTGTTGGCGCGTTGTTTGACATAGTTAGACAATTCGTAAAGAGGCATAGCAACAAAATAGAGAAAAACAATCAAGCTGTCAACAGAACTTGACAGTTTGATTGCTAGGATAGCCCTACAACTCAAATTAAGGGGCGGCCTGTCAACTCAATTTCATATAAACGACTAATGATTAAATAAAGCTGCGTAGGCAGTCAATAAATAAATAGGAATCACCGATGGCAATTACAACAGCACAACAAACCCAAATTTTACAAATGATCCAGGCTATGTTCGGCGCAGCGCCAGGAGCAACTTATCTCTCACAGTTTGAAAATATCGTGAACGCCGGCACCTCAGTAGCTAATCTAGCTCAGAGTCTTTCCGGAGCGGTCGTTTTCTATGGCAAAGGTTATTCCGCCAGCCTTACTGCTGCCGATTTTGCCAATACCTTTATCAATGACTTAGTGGGTAATCGCGCATCAACCGAAGATAAGGCATGGGCAACTTCATACATTGTCGACAAAATGGCTGCCGGCGCGACCCAGGCCGGCATTATTGCCGATCTTACCCAAGCGCTTTCTTCCGTTCCGCCGGCAAACTCCAGTTGGGGAGCTGCCGCCACCTATTACAACACCGGCATCGCCACCAAAATCATAGATAATCTGGCTGGCAGTTCCGCAACAACGGCCGCCAAGACCGATGCAGTAAACTACATTGTCAATCAAATGGCCGCCGGACAAAATCTGGGCAACATGGTCGAATGGGCCATAACCGCCCTTGACGGCGTCGATCACGGCAATACCATCTGGGGTAGCGCCGCAACGCTGTTCGATAACCGGATTGAAGTTTCAAAATATTTCTCGGTCGATAAAGCGCACAAAGCGACAGACATGGCAACCCTGCAACAATCCTTGAAAGCCGTTACTACGGATGCCAGCAGCGTAACGTCGGCCAAGGCCATATTCGATACCGCACTGACCGGTAAAATCCAGGATGGTTACATTGCCGGCGCGACAGTGACGGTTCATATCGAGGGACAGCCCGATTTCGTGACGACCACGGATGCCAAAGGCAACTTTACCCTGCCCCCAGGCGTCTTTGGCACCATTACCGCAACAGGCGGTACCGACCTCTCCACCGGAAAACCTTTTTCCGGTGAGCTGAAAGCGCCTGCTGGTTCTACGACCATTAACCCATTGACCACCTTACAGCAAGGGTTCGTGGATAAAGGATTGACCTCCGACAACGCTGAGGCGGCAGTCGCCAAAGCGCTCGGTTTGGACGCCAGCAAATTCGACCTCACCACCTTCGACCCGTTAGCCACCGCTCTGGACCCTAACGCCAGTCCCGAACAACGGACTTTGGCCGCTCAATTACAGGGCGAAGCCGCCAAGATTGCCAATTTTTTAATAGCCGCCGGCAAAACCTTGCAAGGTGCGGCAGGCGGTACGGATAAGCTGGATGCAGCCGCTGCCGGAGAAGCCTTACTGTCATCGCTGGTCAACGCCATTACCTCGGATAGCGATGGCATTGTCAGCTTTAGCGACAAAGCCCTGCTGGAAAGCATTATGAATGAAAGTGTAACGCTGTCGGGTGATGCGGATCTGTTAGCGGCGAGCACCAAAATTGCCGGTTTGGCGGATAACTTTGCCGCGGCCTCGGCTGCCTCGGCGGATAGCGTCGATAAAGCCTTCGCTGCGGGCGGCGATATCACCGCGATGATAGCCAACATGGCTCAAGCGCAGGTGGTAGCCCAAGGCGATATGGCCGATAAGATGTTTGCGGCGGCGGAAAGCGGAGATTTTAGCGCCGTCGACTCCGGTTTTACCGGAGCTGCATTCGATGCCGCAGCCGGCAAAGCCGTTATCGGCGATCTTAATCCGGATAGTACGGCGGATGACGCGGCAGCGGCGGCGAGTAATATGGAAGCGAGCGAAGTCGCTGCTCCTGCTCCTGCCCCGACGTTTACTGTGACTCAGGTTGCCGAGACCACCATCATTACCGGTACGACAGATGCAGACAACATCAACTTCCCAACTGCTCTGAACGATTCCATTGTTACCGGCTTGGCAGGCAACGACACCATCAACACCGGCGTCGGCAATGACATCATTCGCCCCGGCGAAGGTATCGATACCGTCAATACCGGAACCGGCAACGACATCGTCGTTGTGGTCGGCCAGACGGCCGCAGGCCAGTATACGCAGTCGGACATCACCAACCCCGGTGGTAGCGGTATCGACCTTTCCAGCGTCATGACCCTGGCCGACCTCAATGGCCGCGCCATCAGTGAAGTGGTAAGCGGTGAAAGCATAGACGGCGGTGCGGGCACCAACCGTCTGATCATCTACGGCAATGTTGACCTCACCGGCGTCACCCTCACCAACATTACCCAGTTCCAGGTCAACTCCACCGTCACTATCAGTGCGCAGCAGTTGACCGCTCTCGGTCTGACCGTCATCTTTGGCGATGGCGAATCGGTGCTCAATATTACCAACAGCAGTGCCGACCCGGTCACTCTCGATCTTTCCGGCATGAGCTTTACAGATTTTCACACCTTCAACGTCGGCTCCGGCATTACCGTCGTGCTTGATCAGGCCGATGTAAACAGCCTGCAATACCTGTCCGGCGAGGGTACACTCAAAGCATCTACCGCGACAGGTACGCTCAACCTGGCCAGTAAATACGTCACCCTTGACGTACAAGATAAAGATGGCAATGCGGATGCCACACATGGCGGCGGCACCTATGTGGCGGGTAAACTGCTGATCGGCACGGAATCGGCAGAAACCCTTACAAGCGGTGCCAGCGACGACCGCATCGAAGGCGGCGCTGGTAATGATGTTCTGGTCGGTAGCGACGGTAACGATGTACTGCGCGGCGGTGCAGGCGTGGATAGCATGGATGGCGGCACGGGAGACGACACCTTTGTCATAGTCGGCGATATTTCCGGCGGCGATAAGGTGGATTCGGCTGCGGATACCGCAGCCTTGGGTTTCCCGCTCACCAACCTCAATGGCCAGAACCTCAATGAGGATGAAGACGGCGCGGCGGAAATTATCATTGGCGATGAAGGGGATGACACCCTCTACGTTTACGGCACGGCGGATCTGACCAATTACGACATTACCGGCATCGAGCATATCGAAATTCGCTCGGATGTCACGTTTACCGTACTTCAACTGAGTTCGATTCAAAGCTTGAGGGGGGATGGTGCAAGCATTGTCAGAATCAACACGACCGCTGGCTCAACCACTCCCGAACACCTCGATCTTGCCTCTCTATCGCTCAGCCAAATTGGGCATATCGCAATCGGCGATAACGTTACCGTACAGACTCCAAGCGTTGGCGCACTGGGCGGAGCAACACTTCTTTCAGGGCAGGGTTCGTTATTAGCGGCATCAGGCACCCTTGATCTGACGGGGATCAGCCAAATCACCACACTCAACGTTCGTAACGCCGACGGCACTTTACCAACTGGCGTGAGCCGAGCAGATGCGGTTATTGTGAGCACGGGTAATGTAACCACAAAAGTTGGCACGAATGGCGATGATATTGTCCTCGGAACAAGCAATGGAGAAATCCTGGTTGGAGGTGACGGTGCAGACCAACTTATCGGCGCAGGCGGTAACGACCTTCTCTATGGGGACTCCCAAAGCATCGGCGCCTTCAATATTAGTCGCGATACTCCGACAGTCGTTGGTTCAAGCTACCTTGAACAGGGTCTTGGCGGAAATGCCGGTTTCGGTGAAGGTGTGTTAGTCCCTAATGATGATCAATCAACGGGCGCGATTGACATTACTTCCGTATTTGGTGCCAATGGCTTGAACTTCTTTGGTCGATCATTTACATCCGTGTATGTCAACAACAACGGGAATATCACGTTCGCAGGTGCTGCGTCCCAGTATACGCCCGGTGTTATTAACGCAGGAGCAACTAATCCGATTATTGCCCCATTCTGGGGCGATGTAGATACCCGTGGCTCAGCACCGAATACCCCTACGCCAAACGGAAATTCAACCGGTTCGAACCGTGTCTATTACGACCTTGATTCTGAACGCGGAATATTTACTGTAACCTGGGATGATGTCGGATATTACAACAGCAGCACCGATAAGCTAAATGCCTTCCAGTTGCAACTGATTGCTAAAGGCGAAGGTAACTTTGATATTGCATATCGCTACGAGGACATTAACTGGACTACCGGCAGCGCCAGTGGCGGCTCCGGTGGTTTAGGCGGCACTGTTGCCAGAGCCGGTTATTCCGCCGGAACCACCGAGGGTTATTATGAACTACCGCAATCCGGTAATCAGGCTCAGATGCTGGCTCTGGATGAGAATGGAAAATATGTGTTCAGTGTTCGCAATGGTCATACTCACACTTCCTCAAATAACGATACGCTAATTGGTGGGGCGGGCAATGATGTACTGATTGGCGGGAACGGGGAGCACGATGTGGCAGTGTTTAGTGGAGCGCTCAATGAATATGACATTAGGCCCATTGGAAACACCATCGAAGTTGCAGATCACACGCTGCTTCGCAATGGAAAAGATACGCTGTTTTCTGATGTTGAATATATGAAGTTTTCTGATGGTGAGGTTGGAACGGCTTCGTATTTTCATACGGACATAAGCACAATTCGCGCAGACGAAATATTTACAAATACTGATCGTTTGTCGGTTACAAAAACTATAGCTGACGTGAATGGACGTGACGCACGGCTTGATGTAGATGGTAATGGTGGATATTACAAGTTATTCTTTGCGCTTAGCTCAGCAGCCTATGTACATATTCCTGCTCTGCAAGAATTTCCGGGTATGTTACCGCCAGCGGCGGTAACGCCCAATCAGCCAGCAGTTAGTTTTGACGAGAAAAATCTAGACTATTTAATAGACGCAGGGCTTCAACCATTAAACGCGAGTGATTTTTCGCAATATGGATTTTCCCAGAGTTCAAATGTAAAGTTTGCTGATGGTTACTTTCTCTCAAATGACACTGAGGGCCTAGATCGGGCATCTGTTGCCACGGTCTTTAGATCTTCTGATGCCTTATTCTTGACTTTCAGGGGAACTAATATCTATACGGACGATAATGGTATCACTCATTATGGTGATGGTTATGATGATGCTTTTGATATGCAGGGTCACTATGATAGGTATTCCACATTGTTTAATGCCATTGATGATTACCTAGCGGACAACACCAATGGGATTGACACTGTTTATGTGTCAGGGCATAGCCTAGGCGGTCAAATGGCCATGATGTATATGGATAATCATCAGGGGAATAAATTCAAAGCAGTGACATTTGAAGCGGCCAATAAGCTTCATGAAGCAGGAGCTTCGTTAGTGCACTCTGTTGGAGATCAGCGCTTCGTTAACTTTGAAATTAGTGGCGATGTTGTTCCAGACTTGGGGCTATTAACAGGAGAAAACAATATTAGTGGCAATTATGGTAAAACAATCCATCTGGATTATGAGTCTTCGCCTTTGTTTGCTTCGCACAAAATGTCATACATCGCCACTCAATTTGACGGTATCGCTGAAGTGCTGGATGGCGCGACAATAGGTATGAATGAGAGAGTATATGTTGATAGCACTGAAGGCAATGCTAGCAATGGTGATGGTCTAATTGTCACTGAATCAGGATCACCCTTTGTGCCTCTTTCAGTAGTGGCTGGCCTTGCGCAAGTATACTTTCCCGTAGCCACAAACCTTGTGAATGGTGCGTTGAACGGAGTGATTAGCAATGTAACAAGCGATAACGCAACATCTCTTTCGGATGCGATTACTTTTATTGCCAGGGAAGATAACGCGGAGTATCAATCCACAGGGTATAACCTGCAGACTGCTTGGGGGCATGGAGAAAACTATGATGGTGGGACGTTGGTTATTACACCAATTAATGCTGGGCAATACAACCTTCCCCAGTCAGGTGTAGGAGCGCTGGTTGTGGATAACACATTTATATCCGAGAATGTTGATGTTAATGCGGCTGCATCCGATCATGGTGTCATCGTGATCGGAAATGATGGCGATAATAAGTTGGTTGGTAGCGCACATAATGACGTTTTAATCGGGGGAGGGAACCGTCCATTAGGCAAGGGCGATCTATTGATTGGTGGTGCTGGTGACGATTTTCTCTACGGGGGTAACTTTTCACAGCAAGTCAAACTGGATGCCCCTTTATCGGATTATCCATTGTCTAGTAAAGGGTCGGCAGCGCTATCTGGCTATTCGGCAGGCGATGTTTTTGACGATGTGTCCTTCCTCGTAGGCGGCTACGGAAAAGATTCAATGTACGGATCAGGTGACAATGATTACTTCTTTATTGATGTAAACTTGTCAGGAAACAACGCTGCCAATGTCGATCAAATTCATGATTTATATGTTGCGGGGGGTAACTCATTTGCTGATGATTGGCTCGTTTTTTCTGCTCAACAACTCGGGTTAACAACAGGCTACATGAAGGATACATTGGGCTGGGATGAAATCTCTGTTGATATATTTGGGCACACTGATACTGCATATAACCTAGATTTTGACGGTGGTGGAGTAGCGGGAATTGCTACTGAATACTGGATAAAGGTCGATGGCATCCAAAACTACAGTGTTGAGAGTATTTTTGGTATAGATTCGATTCCTGCGTTCATTCTGGATACTAGCGTTGGCAATCTTTACTATGATGTGGACGGTGACAGGGATGTAGGGGATGAAGTCCTTGTTGCCAATATTGCTGCCTCAACTGCTTTAGGAGCGGATGTGCTTACCGATATGCATGCAAATCAAATTCTAGTTATTCCTAGTTTTGATTTGTGGGCATGAGTAGCGTAGCCAAGTAGAGTGGAATAATTGGAGTCAGAGTCTAAATAATTGGGGGCAGAGTCTGAGGTCAATGCTGTTGACTTAAGCCTCGATACCTCAGGGTCAGACCCTTTTTAAAATACACACATTGTCATCATTTATTGTTTTTATGCTATATTCATGTGCTATGCCGTTTTTAATTGGGAGATTAACTCATGCGAACCACTGTAGATATTGATGACCAATTGTTACTTTATGCTAAGCAACAGGCAGTCCAACAAGGCTGTACGTTAAAGCAGGTTTTAGAAGATGCGTTGCGTGATTTTTTTTCGCATCAATCTCTTCCGCATGAGCCGGTACGATTGGAAACTTTTTCCGGTGCGGGTTTAAAGCCGGGTGTTAATCTGGATAATGGTCGAAGTTTGAACGACATTATGGATGGCTATTGATGTTTTTAATGGATGTTAATGTCTTGGTGTACGCGCATAGAGAGGATGCGGCGAATCACTCAGCTTATCGCCAATGGTTAGAGTCGGTTATTAATGGTCATGCGTCTTTTGGTTATTCGGAGTTGGTCTTGAGTGGTTTTTTGCGGGTTGTGACGCATCCTAAAGTATTTGAGATGCCTTCCACTTTATCAAGTGCTATTCGTTTTACCCAGCAAATCAGGAATTTGCCTAATGCCGTTTGTCTTGCGCCAGGCTCAATGCATTGGAAAATTTTCGTGGAATGCTTGGAACAAATCAATGCGACAGGTAACGATATACCCGATGCTTATCATGCTGCGCTGGCGTTGGAATGGAATTGTGAGTGGGTGACAGCTGATAAGGGGTTTAAACGCTTTAAGGGGCTAAAGGTGAGACACCCTTTAACGCTGTTGAATTCCTGATGCCCAGAAAACCACGATTTTATCAACCGGGCATGCCTGTACATGTGTGTCAGCGCGGGCACAATAAAGAGCCGGTCTTTTTTGATGATGAAGATTATTTAGTCTATTTACGTTGTTTAAAAGAGTCGGCGGAAGGCTGCGGCTGTCTGGTTCATGCGTATGTTTTGATGACTAATCATGTGCATTTATTAGTCACTCCTGAAACTTCAGGGGCTATCAGTACGTTGTTTCAAGGTATCGGGCGGCATTATGTGCCGTATATGAATAAAACGTATCAGCGCCGAGGCAGTCTGTGGGAAGGTCGGCATAAAGGAAGTCTTGTTGAGTCGGAAGCGTATTTTTTGGCTTGTATGCGCTATATTGAGATGAATCCTGTACGTGCCGGCATGGTCGATCATCCTGCTCGGTATCGTTGGTCAAGTTATGCCGCTAATGCGCAAGGGGTTGATAATGCGGTTATCCATGCACACGAACAATATTTGGCGATAGGCAATACGCCTGAAGCGAGGCAGGCGGCGTATCGCGGGTTGTTTGAAATAAAAGCTGATGACGATGAGTTGGATATTATTCGTGCAAGTTTGCACTCTGGTACACCACTGGGTAATGAGTATTTTAAAAAACAGGTTGAAGTGCTGGCTGGGCGAAAAGTTGGCTTAACCAAGCCAGGGCGACCGTGCCAATCCGATTTGCCGCGAGTTTCTTAAGACTTTTAGCATGGATAATAGCAACACATCAGGCCAATTTTCCGGACGGCAAATCCGCCTGATGCGCTTATAGGCTTATTTAAAACCGTCTTGCTTAAACTTGTCGAGCCGTCTCTTGAAGCCTTTTCTGTCAAATAGGTAGTATAAAAACACCAGTAAGAACGGCCACAACATGAAAGCCAGCAGTTTAAGTGCAGTTCCAATTTCCATCGTTACCCCCCTCATTTCGATTTATATTTTGCTTGCTCGAACTTTATCATATACTGCAGACGGTCATGAATTGCGCATTTTTGAATTCCCTCACCCCAGCCCTCTTCCGAAGCATAGCTATCTACACAACTTTTCTGCATTATAAATACAATGAGTTACAAAGCAGATTGACTCCCTCTCCTGCGGCATAAGTATCTACACAACTTTGCCTAAAAATTGCTGGGCCGTTGCTTTCAATTTGTCCAGTTCCTCTTGAGAGTAGGCCTGGGTAATTTCAAGCAGTGAGAGGAACACCCATAGTCCTGCCAGCAGT
>Ga0207978_100171_pt1 | contig 26274 bp, 17 predicted proteins | sample LakWasM100_LOW12_2_FD_183920 | JGI IMG/M metagenome (GOLD analysis project Ga0207978, IMG submission 183920) | Freshwater sediment methanotrophic microbial communities from Lake Washington under simulated oxygen tension - Sediment Metagenome... | ecosystem: Environmental > Aquatic > Freshwater >... | reverse complement strand
GGCTTGGAAACTCCAGACGGCTTTCCAAGGATTATGAGCGCCTAACCGATACGGCCGAAGTATTTATCAAAATTACTGAGGTACATCGTCTTTTACGCGGAATTTGTTAGGTTTTTAAACAGCTTCTAAGATTTCATGGCTACGAAGCGGCGTCGCAAAGCCGCTATGACCCGATGTTCATCAATGCCAATGCTATATCCGCACTCCCCCGCCTTCCAGACAGCTGGATAGCCGTCATTGCATCTCCACGTTGCCGAAGGACGTTGCGCACGGTGAATTTTACAGTCCGCGATGATTACAGTAGAGCCGCATCTTTAGCCCATTACCCAGGCCGTTTGCTTTCAGTGGATTAACGGTTACTGCTGGCAGTTATGTGGTTTTTGTGGCACGATTCTTCGACCGCCCTATCGGGAGGACTTCAACTGACCGTCATCACGCCCTTTCAGGGTTATTTATTCACGTCCAGTCAATGACTTAAATTATTTCAACGCAGGAACGTCAGTAAGTCGAGCTATGAATCAAAGCCAATACGATAATTTAATTGGGAGCATTTACGATGCCGCCGTCATGCCGGAATTATGGCCGGTTTTTTTGGAGCAGTTGTCGGATACGTTCAAAAGCAGGGGGACGGCGCTTCATCTGGTGGATTTTGCCAGCCTCAGTTCCACTTGCCGTAGCGATGAGACCTCCTTTATTCAAACAGTCCGCACCGATCCCGAGACCGTCGTATCTTACGAGCGCTATTATTCCAAGGTTAATGTCTGGCTTGAAAACTCCAAATATCTACCGGAAGGCGAACTGGTAACATCCGACCGCTTGCTTCCCGTACAGGAATTTGTCAAAACCGAATGGTATAACGATTGGCTTAAACCGCAGGGTTATTTTCATGCCATGATCGGTCATATTCTTAAGCAGGATACGCTGGCGGTGCGCCTGTCAATTTTCAGATCCAAACAACAACCCTTTTCCGCCGACGAAACAGCGCTGTTCGCCCGTTTGGTGCCGCATTTACGCCGCTCCTGCATGATCCACAAAAAATTTGCCGAAGTTAAAAGCATACTGACTACGGACACTGAGCTGCTGAACCGCTTGCCGGTCGGCTTGGTCTTGCTCGATAAGAGCGGTCAAGCCGTGTTTGTCAATCGGATGGCGGAAAATTTAACCCGCTGTTCAGACGGTTTTTATTTCAATGCCGCAGGCCGCTGTCTGGCGGGCACCGCTGACGAAACCCGCGCCTTACGCCTGTTACTCGACAATGCCATAGAACTGGGACAGGGCAATGCGATGAGCTTGCACCGGAATAAATCAAACCGTCCTTTATCGGCAATAGTGGTATCGCTACAAAACCAAACCTTGCCTTTTATCGGGTCAGTGCCGGCCGTTGCGTTATTTCTTTGCGATCCCGATTTGCCGCTCGACCTGGACGATAGCCTGTTAACTCAATGTTACGGCCTGTCCCCGGCTGAAGCCAAACTCGCGACCGCTTTGCTGCGCGGACAAACGCCAAGCGATTATGCCGAAATGCGGGGCATCAGCAACAATACGGTAAAAACCCAGCTAAAGCAGGTGCTGATAAAAACGGGAACGCATCGCCAATCCGAACTCATACAGTTATTGACAACCGGTTTCGGCATGCTTGCTAATCCGACTCAAGCCGCCTTAACACAAAGTTCCCCGCTTAAGCTATAGCGCGGCAACAAAGCTCCCCCCCTTTGGGCATATGCTGTAGTGGTCCAGCCCCCCTTTACCCAATGCTGTTAAGTTAAACGCATGAACACCGTAGGAGCAGGCCGCGCCCGCGACCCTGGGACAGCGATTTATATGTTGCGGCTCCATCATCGCGGGCATGGCCCGCTCCTACAACAAACATTGCGCCCTGCCCCAAGCCTCGAAACAACTTATTCACGTTATTTCACGCACATCCCTTAATAATTTTCATTTTTCACCCGATCGGGTGATGCGGCGTCAAATCGAATCATTTACAGTGCCGGCTCATAGGGTCAGCCCATAAGGGCGCTGCCAAGCTCCGATTAAAAGCGCTTAGGGTATGCTCGGCAATAACTTCCCGAAACAGAAACTCATCGTTACCACGCAGAGCGTTACTACTGTGGCCGGACGGGGTTTGCAACCCCGTCCGAAACGTTTGACGGATGAAGATATGGCTGTAGTTGTCGAAAACGGTAGGGACGGGGGTACAACCCCCGTCCCGCTTGGGAATGCCGTCAAGGCGCGCTGCGCCGTGAGTCACGGGCAACGTCTGCGTATACGGGACGCAGCGCGTCCGGCACTGCGTTCCCACGTAGCACGTGGGAACGAGGTGTACGTGAACATCTGTGGCAGGACGGGGTTTGCAACCCCGTCCGAAACGTTTGACGGATGAAGATATGGCTGTAGTTATCGAAAACGGTAGGGACGGAGGGGCAATCCGCGTTGTCCCAGGGCGGCTGTTTTTTTAGCATCTCTCTCTAATTAACGTAATTGACATTAGTTGAAAGTTGCAGGTTGAGAACCTTTTCCCAATGCATCTAACAACATTAAACGGAGTACAAATGCAGCCACACCATTTCCGCCGCCCTATAGCCGGTTACGACCGCTTACCATTCAAGAAAAACGCTATCAACTATTCGATAGGTTTACTAGTTTTGACATTAGCGGGATGTACGCATCGCAACCAAGAGCAAACCTCTGTTCGTCCTGTCAATATTGTTCGCATAACAAGCCGGGAGACGCTGAACGACAGACCGTTTTCAGGCGAGGTCAGAGCGCGTTTTGAGACGACCTTATCCTTCCGGGTGTCGGGAAAACTAACCAGCCGCTTGGTCGATGTAGGCGAGCAAGTGCATAAAGGACAGTTGCTGGCGAGGCTCGATCCCGGCGATTTCCGGCTTGCCGCGCAGAGCATCAAGGCCCAGCTTATATCCGCCAAAGCCGACCGCGATTACAGCAAAGACGACTTAAACCGATACCGGGAATTGTTCGATCAAAACATCATCAGCCAGCCCGAATTAGATCGCCGCCAAACGCTTTACATTACCGCGCAACAAAAGGTTGCGGCGCTCGAAGCCCAGCTTGGGCAAACCGGCAACCAGCTGGCTTACGCCGATTTGCAGGCCGACCGCGACGGCGTGGTGACGGCGCTGGAAATCGAGACAGGGCAAGTCGTCGCCCCCGGTCAGCCGGTTATCAGGCTGGCCCAACTCGATGAAAAGGAAATCCATATCGACATTCCCGAGCATCGCGTCGCCGAACTCAAACAGCGCCAAGAGGTCGTTGTTACCTTGTGGGCCGACGGCGACAAGCCCATCAAGGCGCGTATCAGGGAGATTGCGGCAGCCGCCGATCCGGTCAGCCGCACCTATCGGGTCAAAGCAACTCTTCCGGCAGGCCGGGATGAGGCGCGGCTCGGCATGACCGCAACGGTTTGGATACCGTCAATCGGGCCTTCCAGCCTAGCCGTTCCGCTCTCGGCTATTTTTACGCCCCAAAATCAACCGGGACAACCCAGTGTCTGGCTGGTTGACGAACACACTTCCACAGTCAAAGCCGCACCGGTGCAGATCGGCGCCACATTACCCGGCGAGCGGGTTGCAGTGACCGGATTGAGTTCCGGGCAGCTGATTGTCAAAGCCGGTGTAAACCGCTTACGCGAAGCTCAAACCGTGCGTTTGCCGCAACAATTCAGCCTGGCGATGACACAGGCAAAGAGTTCCGTCCATGAGTAACTTCAACCTAAGCGCATGGGTGTTGCGGCACCGCGCTTTCACCGGCTTTATCATGGCGCTGGCGCTATTGGGTGGGCTATTCGCCTATTTCCGCCTAGGACAACGGGAAGACCCCGAGTTCACCTTTCGGGTGATGGTAGTCAAAACTCTCTATCCGGGCGCAACGGCTTTGGAAGTCGAACAGCAACTGACCGATCGTCTGGAAAAGAAAATCCAGGAATTGCCCGACCTGGATATTTTGCGCAGTTACTCCAAACCGGGCGAATCAGTCATTTTCGTGACTCCTCGTGAAGATACGCCGCCCAAGGAAATCCCCAACCTTTGGTATCTGGTGCGCAAAAAGGTCGACGACATCCGCATGACCCTGCCGCCCGGCAGCGTCGGGCCGTTTTTCAATGACGAATTCGGCGATACTTACAGCCTGATCTATGCCTTTTCGGGCGAAGGCTTCAGTTACGCCGAGCTGAAAAAAGCCGCTGATTTAGTCCGGCAGCAACTGCTGCGGGTCCGGGATGTCGAAAAAATCGACCTGATCGGCGTCCAGGACGAAAAAATTTATGTCGAATTTTCCGACAAAAAACTCGCCGAACTGGGACTTGACGCCAACACCGTCGCCGAGGCCCTGCAAGCGCAAAACAGCCTGATCGCAGCGGGAGCGGTGCATGCCGCCCAGCGCACTTTGCCGATCCGTATCACCGGCCAATTCGATTCGCTGGATAACATCGCCAACCTGCCTGTGCATATTAACGGGCGCAGCTTGCGCGTTGACGACTTCGCCCAAGTCAAGCGCGGCTATATTGACCCGCCGGAACTTAAAATGCGCGTCAACGGCAAGGAAGCCGTCGGCCTCGGCATCACCATGAACAAGCGCGGCGATGTCCTGGCGTTGGGCAAGGCGCTGGAAACCGCCAAGTCCGAAATCGAAGGCGAGCTCCCGATAGGGATCGATGTCGAACAGGTCGCCGATCAACCGCGCGTCGTCAACACCGCTATCGGCGAATTCCTGTCCACCTTCTTCGAGGCTTTGGCGGCGGTGCTGCTGGTCAGCTTTTTAAGCCTGGGCTTTCGCACCGGCTCGGTGGTCGCGCTGACCGTGCCTTTGGTGCTGTCAGGAACGCTGCTGTGCATGTTGCTGTTCGGCATGGAAATTCATCGCATTTCATTAGGCGCATTGATTTTGGCGCTCGGCTTATTGGTCGACGACGCGATGATCGCCATCGAAATGATGGCGCGCAAACTGGAAGAAGGCATGGACAGAATACATGCTGCGACTTACGCCTACAGCGCCACGGCCTTTCCGATGCTGACCGGCACCTTGATCACCATCGTCGGTTTCCTGCCGGTGGGCTTGGCCAAATCGCAAGCCGGCGAGTACACCGTTTCGATATTTCAGGTGATGGGCATCTCGCTGTTGCTGTCGTGGATCGGCGCGGTGGTTTTTACGCCCTATCTGGGTTTCCTGTTGCTCAAGATCCAGCCGCATAACGCGCACCATCACGACCTGTTCGACACGCCGTTTTACAATCGCCTGCGGCATTGGGTAACGCGGTGCGTGGAACATCGCAAAAAAGTCATCATCGCTACCGCCGCCCTATTCTGCGTTGGCGTGGCGACGCTGAGCCAAGTTCCCGAGCAGTTTTTCCCGCTGTCGAACCGGCCCGAAGTCATCATCGACCTGTGGCAGCCTGAGGGCAGTTCCTTTGCGCAGAGCGAAGCGACCGCCAAGCAGATGGAAGCGATTTTGAGCAAAGACGAGGACGTGGTGAATTACACCGCCTATATCGGCAGCGGCACCCCGCGCTTCTTCCTACTGATCGTACAACAGCTGGCCAATGCCAATCTGGCTGAATTTGTGGTGATGACCAAAGACAATACGGCCCGCGAACGCGTCATGCAACGCATTCGGCTAGCGTTCGCCACCGATTTCCCGGACCTGCGCGGACGCGTCATGCGCCTTAACGTCGGCCCGCCGATGGATTATCCGCTGGTGTTCAGAGTGTTCGGCGAAGACCCAGTGACGGTTCGGACCATTGCCGACCGGGTGGCCGAGGTGATGCGCGCCAATCCCGGCACCGTGGATGTCAACGACGACTGGCATGACCGGATTCCGTCGCTACGCCTGATGCTCGATCAAGACAAGGCTCGTGCGCTCGGCGTTTCCACCTCAAGCCTGTCGCAAGCCTTGCAGGCCCATTACACCGGAATTCCCGTAGGGCAATTCCGGGAGGACAACAAGCTGATCGACATCGTCTGGCGGGCGCAAGACAACTTGCGCACCGCCGCCGAGCGCTTGCCCGATGTGACGGTGCGCACCGGCAACGGCCGGATCGCGCCGCTGTCGCAGTTCGTCACCTTCGAAACCGTATTCGAGGACGGCGTGCGCTGGCGTCGTAACCGCTTCCCGGCCATTTCGGTGCGCGCCGATGTGGTCGACGGCAAGATGGCTCCCGACGTGGCGGCTGAAATCATCCCGCAACTTGAACGCATCCGGGAACAATTGCCGACCGGTTATTTCATCGAAACCGGCGGTTCCAAGGAAGATGCCTGGACATCCCAGAAGTCGATTTTCGTCTGGATTCCGTTGGTCCTGATCGTTACCTTGATCCTGCTGATGATGCAATTGCAGAACCTGTCCCTAACCTTTTTGGTGTTCGTCACCGCGCCGTTGGGCGTCATCGGCGCGGCGTTCGCCCTATTGCTGTTCGGAGCGCCTTTCGGCTTCGTGGCGCTGCTCGGCATCATCGCCCTGTCCGGCATGATTATGCGCAACTCGGTGATCCTGGTGGATCAAATCGAGCAGGATAAAAAGGCCGGGCTTGATCTCTGGACGGCCATCGTCGAATCGACGGTACGGCGCTTTAGGCCGATCCTGCTGACTGCGGCGGCGGCCATCCTGGCGATGATACCGTTATCGCGCAACGATTTTTTCGGCCCGCAGGCTATCGCGATTATGGGCGGACTCACTATCGCCACCTTCCTGACGGTTTTCTTTTTGCCTGCGCTCTATGCGGCTTGGTTCAGGGTGAAACGCGTTGAATCATTCGTGACCTTGCAATCCGGTAATGGAGCTTCCCAATGAATAGGCCGTATTTCTCGTCCCCACGCGCTACGCTCACCTTTATGCACAAGTCTATTCAAGACCGTTATTTTGACTTGGATGTAGGCCGGAATAAGACCGCCCGGCGTCAGCAAGGGTGGGCGTTTCCGGCAATCGGAGCGCCGGAAACGCCAGTCCTGCGCTTAACGCGCGGACAGGCTTATTCCGGCCTACGCCGAGATGTGTATAACGACGAGCGCGCTGCGCGGGGACGCAGTCAAGGCGCGCTACGCCGCGCGTACGCCCAGTATCTTGCGTATACGGGACGCAGCGCGTCCTGCACGGCATTCCCACGCAACGCGTGGGAACGAGGGGTGAACATGTCGCATTGGCTACCGATTCCCATTATGGCGATGCTGCTTTGCTTGAGCGCCTGCACTCCAACCCGTGTCGACAATCCAATGAACTTGATAACGCCGCCCAAAGATTGGCGTCATGCCCCCGCCACCCAAGCACAGTCTAACCCGGCCGATCTTAAGGAATGGTGGAAAGGTTTTCAGGATCCGACGCTGGACGCCCTGCTTAGCCGGGCATTGGCGAACAATCACGATGTTCGGATCGCCGTAGCGCGCGTCCGCGAAGCCAAAGCCATGACCGCCGTCGCCGACTCGATGCTCTATCCGAGCATCGACCTGTACGCCTCCGGCGGCCGGGAAAAAAAGATCGACCGGATTATCGGCGTGCCGAACAATCAAGGCATCGGGCTGTTCACGCCCACTGCCGATATGATCACCGGCGGGTTGTCCGCCCGCTGGGAAATCGACCTGTTCGGCAGCAGACAGCTGGAAGCGGAAGCCGCCTCCGCCCAAGCGGAAGGAGCCGAACAGGTGCTGCATGCCGCCCAAGTGGGATTACTGGCCCAAGTGGCGACCCACTATTTAGAACTGCGCGGCGTACAAAAACGCACAGCCATCTTGCAAAAAAACATCAATATCCAGCAAGAACGCCTGAGGGTGTTAAAGGCATTCAACCGCACCGGTTTGACCAACCAATGGGATGTCGCCCGTCAGGAAACCTTGGCGAACACCACTGCCGCCGCGCTTCCTGCGCTCACTGCCACCAGCTCGAACCTGATTCATCGCCTGGCCGTATTGCTGGGCGAACCGCCGGAAAATATGCAAAGCCGCTTGGCTCATGCCGAGCCATTGCCGGCAAATTCGCCGGGCATCCCCCGGCTGCTGCCCTCGGCCTTGCTGGATCAAAGGCCGGATATTCGCTTGGCGCAAACTGAAGTCGCCGCGATGGCGGCCCGCCTCGGCGCGGCGCGGGCCGATTTGCTGCCAAAGCTGGTGCTGTCGGCTAGCGGCGGTTTCGGCGCTTTGGCTTCGAGCGGCTTCTCCAGTCTTGCCGAGACTGTCTATACGCTCGGTTCGGGACTCAGCGCGCCGATATTCAATGCCGGACGCATCCGGGCCCACATCACCGCCTTTGATGCCAGGCTGGATCAAGTTGCGGCGAATTACGAGAAGACCTTTCTGCTCGCGCTGGAAGACGTGGAAAACGCCTACGTCGCGCATGTCTCCTCGTTGGAGCGCCGCGACAGAATGACCGAGGCCGAAACTTCGGCTGAGGAAGCCTACCGGCTCGCCAATGGCTTATATCGGCACGGCGCTAATGATTATCTGTCCGTACTGGACGCCCAGCGCACCACGCTTGCCGTCGCAGATGAACAAGCCAAGGCCGAGACCGAGACGTACGTTGCCCTGGTCTCGATTTACCGGGCTTTTGGCGGCGGATGGATAGCCGAAGCCTCTCACCGATAGTTTATGTCTTGCCTGCACGGCTGTTTTGCACGGCAAAAGGAGGCGGAACAAGGATTGTAGAGAAGATCAGCGAGACAGAACAACTCGCTTAGGAATGTACATGGAATAACTTGGGCAAGTTGCTAATAGTCGGAGTGCAGGCTTCGCCTGCAAGAGCAAGCGAAGCTTGCACTCCCTCTGAAAATTTATCGGCGCGAGTTGTTCACGTTATTTCATGCATACGCCTTAAGAATTAGAGCACGACCGGGACAGCACCGTTCCGCGGCATAAATAAGGTGCTTTTTGCCTGAATTAAGCTAAAAGCCGCGGTCAGTCCACGAAATGATTTTTCCAGGATTAAGACAATCTTCAGCGGAAACAATGCCAAACCGATGTTTTCAAGGGACAGTTTAAAACCCGGCTAAGTCTCGAATGAAAGAAACAACAAAACTTACCCTTAATATAACCAGGAGTTACACTGCGATGTCATTTTTCACAATTCCCTATCAAATCCATTTCGAAGACACAATGGCGTACGGATCGCACCATTATCTGACCAATTTTCGTTTTCAATGCGCAGCGAGAGAAGCGTTTTACTTTGGGCCGGGCTTGGACGGCAAAAACCGCTGGCGGGATGACTTGGCGAATCTTGTCATGCTGACCTACGAAGGGTACAGCCGCAATCTCGCCCCGGTCAGATTGGGCGACAAGCTGGCCCTGTTGCTGACCTATGGCGAAGTCACCCGATCCTCCCTGCAACTGTGCGTCCGGGCTGTAAAAGAAGACGGGACGCCGGTCACCGTCGGCTTCCAGCGAATTCTCTGCGTGGAAAAAGATACCAAAGAGTTTTTGGTGGTGCCCGAATCGCTGGCCCAATATTACGGGATCATTGACGAGCCGCTGACTGGAGCCGGTTTCGCAGCGGCGGCGCTGGAAGGCGGCAGCGCCCTGAAGAAACTGTTCACCGATGAAGTCTGCGCTTTAGGAAAACGGGTGACCGAAGGCAAAAATCACGGGGCTGCATTTATCAACCTCTCCGGCGAGACAATCTTCGATTTTGACAACGTCCACGCCAAGACGTCCTTAGATTTCGGCAGTATCCAAACCGATAAATCCGCCGCCAAGCCGCTTTCGAAGACTCCCAGCCCTCGCACCGCCTTGGTTCTGCCCGGTCAAGGCTCCTATCAACGCGAAACTATACGGTCGCTTTACGAGGCCTACCCTGAATTTCACGCGACCTTTGCAGACGCAGACCGTCTGGCCCTGAAATATTTCGGCTACGCCTTCCTGCCGTTGGTCATGGCAAAAACCGATGCCGAGCATGATAACCTGCTCAATCAGTGTCCGAATCTCGACCAGATCGGCATTTACCTCTCCGGCGTCTTAACGGCTCAAGCCGTGCTAAATTCCGGACTCCACGTTGACGGCGTCCTAGGCCATAGCGTCGGCGAGATTGGCGCTTTGACGGTTTCCGGGGCGATTTCAATGGATGCCGGTCTGGAAATCATTTGCCTGCGGATCATCGCGCTTCGCGACCTGAAGGGTTGTGGAATGATGGCTGCGATACCCAAATCACGCCAAGAGGTGAGCTTGGCATTAACTGAGCTGGGGCCTTCCAGTTTGGAAATCGCCGTGGTTAACCATGCCCGTCAAACCGTCGTGTCGGGAAATGCGGCCGATGCCGACCGTTTTGGCCGACACTTGGCGACACAGGGGATTGGCTTTACGCCATTGCGCAGCCATTATCCGTTTCATTCCTCTTTGCTAAGTCCGGCCGTCGAAGCCTTTGCCGCCAGCCTACGCCACATCGCTGCCCGGACCGCCGCAATCAACCTTTTCTCGCCGATGGACGGTCATTGGCACAGTCATGGCCGCGCTATTTTAGAGCAACTGCCCTCACACTTAATCACCCCATTGGATTTCCAAGCTGCGGTAAGCCAGTTGTACGACGAGGGCGTCCGAACATTCATTCACTGCGGACAAGGCAACTCGATCGCTACGATCATTGCCAAAGCGCTTGGCGAACCGGCCGATTTACGGGCATTGCCCGCCCTGATCGCCGATACCTCTGCATCGGTCAGCATCGACCGTTTGAAAATAACCGATCAGGTCACTTCCCCGGTCCCGGCAACGCCCGTAGCCGCTCAAGTTGACCGCCAGACCGAAGCGATAGCGCCAGTCAATCCCGAGGTTCCGCACTCCGATCAGGCTGCGGCGGAAATGCCTATCGCCATCGTCGGCCTGGGCGGGGTCTTCCCAGGGGCTAAAGACGTCGCCGACTTTTGGCATCATGTTGTGGAAGGGATTAGCGGCATCGTCGATCTCGGCGAACTTGATCCCGACCTGCGCGATGATTTTCTTAGCCCGGAAGGCGTGCGCCCGGACAAAGCCTATTCCCTGCTGATTGGGCAGGCTCCCGAGCTGGATCACGCCGATCATCCGGGTTTACGCTACAGCCGGGCCGAATTCCTTGCCCTGCCGAAAGTCCAACAATACTTGGCCGTTGCTTTGGCGGAAGCGCTCGGCGAATCGAACGCGGCCCTCTCGAATATCGCCGCGGAACGGATTAAATGCTTGGTCGGCGCTACAGCCGACGGTTCCATCGATCATGATACGGCCCAATTTTCCGCCTGTATTGCCGACATGTTGCAACCGGCTGCGGCCTCGGCCGAAGAGCGCTTCATCGGCGCGCTGGACGCTGCCCTCGGCGTTTCAGCCGAGACGATCCGCTCACTGGCCCAATCCGATATGTATGAGGCGGTAGTCGATCGTCAAGTAGGACAAGGCGTCTTCGGTTACGTGCTGGACACGGCCTGCTCCTCGTCGCTGTATACGGCGGCGCTCGGCATCCATGCCTTGCGCGACGGCGAATGCGACGTGGCTTTGGCGGGCGGCGTCTATGAAGCCAATTTGGCAAACAGTTGCCTGTTTTCACAATTCAAAGGCTTGTCATCCAGCGGCAGCCGGCCTTTGGACGCCTCTGCGGACGGCGTGGTGTTCGGAAGCGGAGCAGCTATTTTAGTTCTCAAACGTTTGCCTGACGCCGTTGCCGCAGGCGATAAAATATGGGGCGTAATCCGCTCCATCGGCCTTTCCAGCGACGGCAAAAGCCCTTCGGTCAATGTCCCCCAAGCTGAAGGCCAACGACTTGCAATGCATCGGGCTTACGAGAATAGCGGCATTGACCCCGCCACCGTGCAAGTCGTCGAAGCCCATGCCACCGCCACGCCAGTCGGCGATGCCACTGAATTTAAGGCGTTGAGCCAAATGTTCGGGCATCTTACCGACCGTCATCCCGCCATTATCCTCGGCAGCGTGAAGGCAACCGTAGGCCATACCGGCTGGCTGGCCGGCGCCGCATCGGTTATCAAACTGTGCAAATCCATGGAGCAAAGCCTGATTCCGGCCCAGCATCTTTGGACGCGCCCCAGCGACAAAATCGATCTGGCCCACTCGCCTTTCAGCATAAGCGCCACTGCACAGCCGTGGCTGCCCAACAGCGACGGACAACCGCGCCGCGCCGGGGTCGACGGCTTCGGCTTCGGCGGAACCAACGCCCATTTGATCGTGGATCAATATCTCCCCGCGTACCATGATCGATTGCCGGTGCGTCCCGTCAACCCGCCAACGGCAACCACGCTGGCCATCGTCGGCGTCGGCGGCCTGTTTCCCAATGCCTTGGGCGGTGTTGCCGGACAACCGGCATCGGGCGGCGTTCCGCATCGTTTTGCCAAATCGGCATTGGGCTTGCCGACCGGCAAGCCGTTGCTGCCGGATGCGGTCGAACAAATGGACACCGCCCAACTGTTGGCTTTACTCGCCGTAGAGAAGGCATTGCAAGGCCTTAAGGATTGGCAATCCATCGCCGAATCCATCGCTGTCATCGTTGGAATTGAGGGCAAGACAACGCTCGGCATCAGCGCTAACGAAATGATCTTCAAAGACCGTTTGTTCCGCCAGTTACGCGACCGACGCGCCGATTTCCCGGTTAACGACAGCGAATGGCCGGCCCTGCTGGAACGGCTCGATACCGCGATACAAACCCGCAACCGTCCGTCGGGGTCTTACACCTTGCCCGGCTGCATGCCTAATGTCGTCGCCGGTCGGGTAGCCAATTACTTCAATCTTAAAGGCCCCAATATGGTGATCGACAAAGGCGTCGAGTCCTTAGCGCAAACCCTTGAAGTCGCCACCCAGTTGCTGCGCCACGGCGACTGTAAATTGGCTTTGTTGGGCGCGATCAACGCTCATGGCGGCAATCTGGCCGCCCGGTCCAGTCCGCGTCAGTCGGCAGGCGGCGCAAAACCGGTCGGCGAAGCGGCGCTGATGCTGGCCATGACAACGCTGTCCGAAGCGGCAGCGCAAGGCTGGCCGGTGCTGGGCACGGTGCAGGTCGAAACCGCCGCAAGCCAATCCGCAGGAGTCGGTCAAGCGGTCGGCGCTACCGCGTGGGACTACCGCGGAGCCGAAGGCGTCGTTGAATTGATGGCGGCTCTGGATCGCCTCCAATCGGGTCAGGCAACGACTTTGCGTTGGGGCGACGACGCCAAACGGCAGATACGCCTGTTGCCTAACGGGGCAATAAGTCCTGCGGAAACCCAGCACAGCGGTTTTGTAACGGGAACCCCGATCATCAATTACACGCCGACCCTGGTGCCTGAATCACTGACTCTGGAACGCCCCGCCCTGTCGCTGGCGAACCGGCGCATTCTGTTCCTGACCGACGATCCGCAAGGCTTCCAGACGATGGCGGCTGACGGCGGCCTGACTGGCCTCGACTACCGGATCGTCAGTCCCGTTGCGCTGCCGGGCTCTACTACCTTGACCGTCGATACCACGTCCGAGTCCGGCATTGCCGACTCGCTACACGCTTTGGCCGATTTTCCTTTCGATACGCTCATCGCCGTCCGTGATCTGAGCCGTCAAACCGGCAAAGCCTTGCTGGAACAACCCTGGGATAGCCGTTTCATCGAATTGATTTTTGCCGTTACCCAGCACAGCTACGAAAACCTGAGTTCCGGCCAGGTGGTGCTGGGCGCTTTATGTCTGGGCGGAACCGATACGAACGGCCTGCTTGATCCTGAAACCGGGCTGGTTGCCGGTTTTCTCAAATCGCTGACCCGCGAGCTGCCTACGGCAACCTGCCGCATAGTCCAAACCACCGCCACAGACCTAAAAACCGGTTTGCAGGAGCTGTCTGCCGAACTCGGCGATGGCAGCAGCGGAGGTTTGCCGATCGAGGCCTGCTATCTTGGCGGTCGGCGTCACGTCTTAATGCTGTCCGAAAGGCAGTCCTTTGCAGCGCCGGGACAAGCGTTGCTCAATGCGTCTTCAGTCGTGCTAGCCACCGGCGGCGGTCGCGGCGTGACCGCCGTCCTGGTCGAATCGATGCTGGAAAGCATCGGCTGCACCGTAGTCCTGCTCGGACGGACTGACTTGTCGGCGATACCGGCAACCGTGCTGGCCATGGATGATGAAACGTTCCGGAATTACGAAACGCTTTTTTACCGCGAACAAATGGCCTTGCAACCGGGTGTCCGCCTGTCGGAAAGCAAACAGCGTTATCAAGCGTTAGCAGCGGCCCGAGAATTACAGGCGATTTTGAATCAATTAGGCAAGCTTCGCGGAACCGTCATCTATCGTGCCGTCGACATTACCAACCAACAAGCGGTCGATAACGTCATCGCCGACGTCGCCAAGGAACTGGGCCGGATCGATCTGGTTGTCCACGGCGCAGGCATTCAGACCTCGCGGCGTTTGCCCAAGAAAACCTTGTATGAGATCCGCAGCACCATCGCCACCAAGGTGTCCGGCCTGCATCACATTTACGGGTCCTGCCAGCGCCACCTGCCGAACCGGACGGTGCATTATCACTTGCTCACCTCGGCGTTCAGCGTAATGGGCAATGACGGACAACCGGATTACGGCGCGGCCAATGAGGCCTTGAACCGGATTGCCGCGCGAATGGCCGCGGACGGCGGCGCCGGCACTTGGTCGACAATCGCCTGGTTGGGTTGGGACAGCATCGGCATGACCCGAGGCTCGGAATTTGCCGCATTGGGTAGTGAACGGCAGATTCGCGGGGTCACCGCGGAGGAAGGCAAGGCGCTGTTCCAATCGCTGTTGGCGGGGCCGCCTGCCCAACCGGTCAATGTCTTACTGACAGCCGGCGAACTTGAGTTTTTCCAAGTCCCGCTGACCGGCGGCGTCCCAATGCAGGCCGCCCCGCCCGCTTGGTCGCTGTCTTTGACGGACATTCCTTTTGCAGTCGGCCATCAGGTCAACGGCAAACCGACCATACCCGGCGCTTACGAGCTGGAGCTGGCGGCGCGAGCGGCACAAGCGGCGCTGCCCGGGTTGCCGGTCATCGGTTTCGACCATTGCCGGTTCCTGCGTTTCGTCAAACTAAGCGACGACGCGCCGACCCATCTTCGCAGCCGAATTCGGATTCTGGAAAACAACGGGCAGAGCGCACGCGTGGAAGTCGTATTGCTGTCGGACTTTGTGCATGCCTCAGGCGTCGTTCTTGAAGCCGATGTGCGCCACCTGGAATGCGAGGTGGTTTTGGGCAAGTCGCCGGACGGAGCGCTGCAACCCCGAAGCCAAGGCGATCAACCGGCCGCCGGCATGACGGTCATGGATCCGTACAATGCTGACGGCGCGGCGGTTTATCACGGCGGCGTTTTTCATCACCTGCATTGGATCACCTTAGGGCCGCGTTCTCATCAAGCCAAGTTCCGGCTTGTCGAGCACCCCTACGAGGCGCTGTTGGCAAGTCATATTACGCCGTTCTTAGCTATCGATGCGGCGCTCACCTTATCGATCCTAACCTGGAATCCGGACGGATCGATGCCGGTCTGCGTCGCGGCTGAAATCGGCTCAATCCGCTGGAACGCGCCGTTGAACGACAGCGCACTAATGCAAGCGGCGCAACCGGTGACAGTCACCACCAGCGCTTCCCGGCGCGTCGATGGCCGGATACTTGGCGACTGGATGGATATCCGCACCGCCGACGGCAAGGTGGCGATGACCATAACCGGCACGGTTGCCCAGCCTTACGGCGTGGTCGATGCAGTAACCTTGTTGACCGCTGCCGCCCCAAGCGATCTGGAGGAGATTCGGTGAATGAGTCGAATCCGCCAAAAGTCGCCTTAATCGATATGGCTAGCTGCGAACACGTATTGGCAATAGCTCCCGCTTGTCTCTCCGCGCGTGAAACGCAGCGTTGGCGGCAATACCGGCATCAACGGCGTCAGCAGGAATGGTTGGCCGGACGCCTCGCCGCTAAAGCCCTCTTTTGGCAGCGTTTGGAGCAATCCGGCGCTGCCGCCCCGTCAGGGCGTCCTCACGTGCAACAGCTGACGCCGTCGGCGTTGGCAGCGTTGCCGATGAAAGAGCTGCATCAAATCGAAATTTTAGCGCCCGATCAGGGTAAAGCGCCGCAATTGTTCTGGAAAGGAGCGCCGGTGAACGACGGTCTTTCCGTCGCCCATGCCGGAGGACTGGTCTGCGTCGGCATAAGCTCGACCGGCGAAATAGGACTTGATGTCGAAACCTGCGAGCTTCGGGCTTCGGCCTATTACCGCAGTTCGTTCGCCGAATCCGAACACCGCTGGGTGCAACGGTTAGGCGGGAACAACCGGAACCGGCGGATTTTCGGCTATACCCTGCTTTGGGCGTTTAAAGAGTCGTTGTTCAAGACCGGTCTGCTAATACAGCCGGGCATGATCGCTGCCGACACGATTATTATCGGTCTGCCCGATCTCATCGACGATCATTTTTCGGATTGGTCGCAGTTCAACATTGTCCACCTGCTTCCCATTGATCTGCGTTCCGGTTCGTTGCCGCAGGGTCGCCATGTGCATGCGGCTTATTGTTTCAATGGGCGGTGCGTGATAACCATTATTCATCTTTGCATTAAATCAACCTCTACAAACCTATGAAAGGACTTTTTATGACGACTATCAGCACGCTACAAACCCACACCTTGGACACCGTTCAACGCCTCTTTGCCGAGGTGACCCGCTATCCTCGCGAACTGCTGGAGCCCCATGCCGACCTGGAAGAAGACTTGGGCATCGATTCAGTAAAATTGGGGGAGATTTTAGCCGTTCTGCGCGAAAATTTTGGCCTGGAAAGCCGGCTGACCGACGACATCAGGGAGATCCGCAGCATTGCGACTATCGCCGATTTAATCCAAGCCCGGCTCGGCGAAGCGCCGTCAATGCCGACGACGGCAACGCCTATCGCCGCCCCGTTGCCTGAGCTAAGCAATCAGCAGGATCTGCTGACTCAGGTGACCGCCGTGGTGGCCGAAATAACCCGCTACCCTCTTGAACTGCTGACATCCGCCGCCGATCTGGAAGAAGACTTGGGTATCGATTCGGTAAAGCTGGGGGAGATTTTAGCCGTCCTGCGCGAGCGTTTTGGCATCGAAAACCGGCTGACCGACGACATCAGGGAAATCCGCAGCATTGCGACTATCGCCGATTTGCTCGCAGCCCGGCTTGAGCAAACAGCACAACCGGTTCAGCTCGCTGAAAGCATTCAGCCGGTTCGGCCAACGTCCATAGTAGAAGAAGCGTTCAGCCGTGCCGGGGAACAAGTCGAACAACATCCCGACGCCCCCTTAACGCCAAAGACGAGCCATAAACCCTACATGAACAAAATCGTGCTGGTCACCGATTCAGGCCATGGCCTGGGCAAAACCATTGCGACCCATTTGGCTCGCCTTGGCGCTACGGTATTGATAAACTCCTTTCAGCAACGCGAACGCGGCGAAGCGACGGCAGCCCAAATCATCGCGGAAGGCGGCAATGCCCATCACCTGTGGGGCTCGGTAGCCAACGAAAACCACACCGAACAACTCTTTAAAGAAATCGAACAGAAATTCGGGGCACTGGACTGGATCGTAAGCAATGCTCCCGATAATCTGCTGGAACAACAAAAGGATTTGCTGCCGAAGCATTGGGAGACTGTTTTTCAAACGAACGTAACCGGCCTGCATATGCTGGCGCTAAAATCCGTGCCTTTAATGGCTCGTCGCCAAGGCGGCAGAATCGTCGCCATAGCGTCTAATCGCGCTCAACAACATTTGGAGAATCATGGATCTCAAGACCCTGTTAAGGCGGCCATGGACTCCTTAGTCAAATACCTGGCCGTTGAGCTGGGCGAAGACAATATCCGTATCAACAGTCTCGGAATCGGCCCAATCTGCGGAGAACGCCTGCCGGCTTCACCGGATGGAAATCAAGCCGTTCCGCGTACGCCCGGTCGTCGGCTATGCACGGAGCAGGATATTGCCAATACCGTCGAGTTTATGTTGAGCGATCAGTCAAACATGATCAACGGCACGAACTTGGTTATTGATGGCGGATTGTCGCTACGAATCTAAAGCCATTTCCAACAGAGAATATACCTGAGTAAGGTATTTTATTCGCCATGAAGACACAAAGTTTCGTGTCTGCATGGCGAATAAAAGATCCTGTAACTAGATCGGCCAACCTTTTCTTTTCCTCTGATTATCGATTGCACCCAAGTTGAATCTAACGTTTTATAGTAAAAGAGGTTAACAGGGGCTTGCGTAACAAAAATCTGTTGGTATAATAACCAGCTCGAAGTTGAACAAGCTTCAGGCGCGTAGCTCAGTTGGTTAGAGCACCACCTTGACATGGTGGGGGTCGGTGGTTCGAGTCCACTCGTGCCTACCAAACACTAAAGCACTGCACCGCAGTGCTTTTTTTATTGTAGACACTAAAAGATAGATAAACGATGCCGGTAATTACCCTTCCCGATGGTTCCAAGCGAGAGTACGACCAAGCTGTAACAGTCATGGACGTTGCGCTGTCTATCGGTTCGGGCTTGGCCAAAGCAACTTTGGCAGGAAAAGTCAACGGCAACTTGGTCGATGCCGGCACCTTGATCAATCAGGACGCGACACTGCAACTGATTACCGCAAAGGATGAAGACGGTATCGATGTTATTCGTCATTCAACTGCGCATCTATTGGCCCAGGCTGTCAAACAATTATTTCCTTCAGCGCAAGTAACTATCGGGCCGGTTATCGAAAACGGCTTTTTTTACGATTTCGCCTACGAAAGACCTTTCACCCCTGAAGACCTGAGCGCCATTGAGAAAAAGATGGAGCAACTGGTTGCCGAAGATTACGCGATCCATCGCTCGGTGTTATCAAGGGATGAAGCGGTAAAGTTTTTCAAGGATCTGGGCGAGGCTTATAAAGCAGAGATTATCGAATCCATCCCTGCCAATGAAGATTTGTCTTTATATAAGCAAGGCGGATTTACCGACCTGTGCCGCGGCCCTCACGTGCCCAGCACCGGCAAGTTAAAAGTCTTTAAGCTGATGAAGATTGCCGGGGCCTATTGGCGCGGCAATTCCGACAACGAAATGCTGCAACGCATTTACGGCACGGCTTGGGGCGACAAAAAAGACTTACAGGCTTATCTGCATCGCCTGGAAGAAGCGGAAAAACGCGACCATCGCAAGCTGGCTAAAACCCTGGATCTGTTTCATTCTCAGGAAGAAGCGCCCGGCATGGTGTTCTGGCACGAAAAGGGCTGGATCATCTATCAACAAGTTGAGCAATACATCCGTGAGAAACTGCGGGTAAACGGTTACGGCGAAGTCAGAACACCACAAGTGGTGGACCGCTCCCTCTGGGAAAAATCAGGTCACTGGGAAAAGTTCGGCGACATGATTTTCACCACGCACTCGGAAAATCGCGATTACGCGATCAAGCCGATGAACTGCCCTTGCCATGTACAGATCTATAACCAGGGCCTTAAAAGCTACCGCGATTTACCGATCCGTTTGGCGGAATTCGGTTCCTGTCACCGTAACGAACCATCCGGCACCTTGCACGGCTTGATGCGGGTCAGGAACTTCGTTCAGGACGATGCCCACATCTTCTGCACTGAGGGTCAAATTCAGGACGAAGTATCGACTTTTATCGATATGCTGTTCGATGTCTACAAAGATTTCGGCTTTGAAGAAGTTATCATTAAATTATCCACCCGCCCCGCAAACCGGGTCGGCGACGATTCGGTTTGGGACAAGGCGGAAAATGCCTTGGAACTGGCGCTTAACACCAAAGGACTGAAGTGGGATTTGCAGCCGGGCGAAGGCGCTTTTTACGGCCCTAAAATCGAATTCTCATTAAAAGACTGCATCGGACGAGTTTGGCAATGCGGCACCATTCAAGTGGACTTTTCGATGCCGGGCCGTCTGGACGCGACTTATATTGCCGAAGACGGATCGCGACAAGTGCCGGTCATGTTGCACAGGGCAATACTCGGATCACTTGAACGCTTTATTGGTATTTTGATCGAACAACATGCAGGGACCTTCCCGCTGTGGCTGTCTCCAGTACAAATAGTCGTGCTTAATATTACTGACCGCCATTCGGAATATGCATCGCAAGTTATGCTAGACCTTGAAAAACAAGGCATTCGGGTAAAAATTGACTTGAGAAATGAGAAGATCGGGTTTAAAATCCGCGAGCATTCTATGCAGCGCGTACCGTATCTTGTCATTATCGGCGACAAAGAATTAGAACAACAAAGCATTACGGTACGCACGCAAAAAGGTGATGACTTAGGTAGCCTGTCAATCCATGAATTTACCGAACGGTTGAAACAAGAGATCACAGGCAGAAAATGAATAATATTGGAGGATTAGGATATCGCTGCTAAAAAAGATGAAACGCGCCTGAATGACTCAATCACCGCCAGACGGGTGCGGGTAACGGGTCCTGATGGAGAAGCGTTAGGCATTATCTCGTTAGATGAAGCCAAACAAATTGCGTACGCCGCTGACCTTGACCTAGTAGAAATATCACCAAACGCGGACCCTCCGGTTTGCAAGGTGATGAACTACGGAAAATACCAGTTTGAACAGAACAAAAAATTGGCTATCGCCAAAAAGAAGCAAAAACAGGTTCAGGTCAAGGAAATCAAATTTAGACCTGGAACCGACGAAGGGGATTATCAAGTTAAACTGAGAAGTTTAACCAAATTCCTTAATGACGGAGATAAGACCAAAATTACTTTGCGCTATCGTGGCCGCGAAATGGCCCACCGCGAAATCGGCTCTGATTTACTGAAACGAATAGAAACCGATTTGGAAGAAATAGCCATTGTCGAGCAATTTCCTAAAATGGAAGGCCGCCAAATGGTTATGGTTATGGCGCCGAAAAAGAAAAAATAATTAGCAAAACGTTTATACCTCTTTACAGCAGCACAGGATGAGCTGCTAGGTATCATAAAAGATACGAGTAATTATTCAGGGCCATGCATTTTGCCTTGCTGGATTACAACTCAGGGATTTATTTTAATTAATTGGAGCAAACAAATGCCAAAGATCAAAACTAACCGTGGAGCTGCCAAGCGTTTCAGACGCACAGGCAACGGCGGTTTTAAATGTGGCCAGTCCCACAAACGTCATATCCTGACTAAAAAATCGACTAAGAGAAAAAGACAGTTACGCTCGCCGGCAACTATTCACCCATCAGATGTGCGCATGGCTGCACGTATGATGCCTTACAGTTAATCTAAGGAGTAGATCATGCCTAGAGTTAAACGCGGCGTAACAGCCAGAGCAAGACATAAAAAAGTATTAAAGCAAGCCAAAGGTTACTACGGCGCCCGAAGCCGGGTTTATCGCGTTGCCAAACAAGCGGTAATTAAAGCCGGTCAATATGCATACCGTGACCGTAAACAGAAAAAACGCCAGTTCCGCGCTTTGTGGATCGTCCGTATCAACGCCGCGGCCCGTTTAAGCGGAATGTCATACAGCCGCTTCATCAATGGCTTAACTAAAGCCAATGTTAAGATTGACCGTAAGGTTCTAGCTGATATTGCAGTTCGCGACATAAACGCATTTGCGGAAATTGCGAAAATTGCAAAAGAGCATCAAAGTAAACCTTAAGGACCGATCCGGATTTTAGTTAACTAAAATCCTACTATTCCCCCCTCCTCTTTCCCGGGAGGGGCGGAATTAGGGCTCTAAGCCCTCCCCTTAATAAACCTCCCCACCACCCAAACACAGCGAGCTAAACCGTGTCCGCTACCCTAGAAGAAATTCTCGCGCAGGCATTAGATCAGCTTCGCGACGCACAAGACCTTAACCAACTCGATCTGGTTCGTGTTCATTATCTCGGCAAAAAGGGCTTATTTACCCTCCAGATGAAAGAACTCGGTGCGCTCGATCCCGAGCAACGACGCACTGCAGGACAAGTCATCAACCAGGCTAAAGATCAATTTCAACAACAATTGGAAGCCAAAAAAGATCTGCTGCAAAACGCCGCATTAGCAGCAAGACTGGCCGGCGAAGGCATTGATGTTACTCTTCCAGGCAGAGGCCAAGCCGTTGCAGGCTTGCATCCGGTGACCACCACCTTGCGCCGCATCTCCAAGATTTTTGCCAACGTCGGCTTCCAAGTCGTTGAAGGTCCTGAAATCGAAGACGATTACCATAATTTCGAGGCATTGAATATTCCCTCCCATCACCCGGCCCGGGCGATGCACGACACATTTTATTTCGATGCCCACACCGTATTAAGAACCCACACCTCGCCGGTACAAATCCGGGTCATGGAATCGCAAAAACCGCCGCTGAAAGTGCTTGCGCCAGGCCGCGTATACCGTTGCGATTCAGATATCACCCACTCGCCGATGTTTCATCAGGTCGAAGGTTTTCTTGTCGACACCGACGTCAGCTTTGGCGATTTAAAAGGCGTGATTCACGAATTTTTATGCGCCTTCTTCGAAAAAGATGTTCGAGCCCGTTTCCGTCCATCCTATTTTCCGTTTACCGAGCCTTCCGCCGAGTTCGATGTCTCATGCGTAATGTGTGACGGCCAAGGCTGCCGTGTATGCAAGCAAACCGGCTGGATAGAAGTCGGGGGGTGCGGCATGATCCATCCCGAAGTATTTAAGTCAGTTAATATCGATAACGAAATCTATAGCGGATTTGCGTTCGGTGTCGGCGTGGAGCGTTTGGCAATGATGCGTTACGGCATTAACGATTTGAGATTATTTTTTGAAAATGATCTTAAATTTTTGGAACAATTTAAATAAGTCGTCGTTACACGGGAAAACTTGAGTCATGCAAATTAGTGAAGCCTGGTTAAGAGAATACGTCAATCCAGCAATAAGCACAGAACAACTGGTCGAGCAATTGACCATGGCCGGTCTGGAAGTCGATTCAGTCACGCCTGCCGCAGCAGTATTCAGCGGCGTGGCGGTCGGGGAAGTCATCGCTATGGAACAGCATCCCGACGCTGACCGACTGAGAGTTTGCCAAGTCGCAGTCGGCGAAGCGGAACCGCTGCAAATCGTCTGCGGTGCCAGCAATGTTCGTGTCGGCTTGAGAATCCCAGCGGCATTGATCGGCGCAGTATTGCCGGGCGATTTTAAAATCAAAAAATCCAAACTCCGCGGCGTAGAATCCTTTGGTATGCTGTGCTCCGAAAAAGAGCTAGGCTTAGCCGCCGATGCCAACGGCTTAATGGAACTGGCTGACGATGCGCCGGTCGGCGTTGATATACGCGACTACCTGTCGCTCAACGACAACATCATCGAAGTCGACTTGACACCTAACCGGGCCGACTGCCTCAGCGTTGAAGGTATAGCGCGTGAAGTAGCGGTACTGAACAAAATGGACTGGTCAGCCACTCAAGTTGAAACAGCCGCAGTCAGCCATTCCGATATTTTAAATGTATCCGTAGCAGCGACGGATGCTTGCCCTCGTTATTTGGGCCGATTGATTAAAGGCATAAATCCTAAAGCCGACACTCCGTTATGGATGCAGGAACGTCTGCGCCGCTCGGGCGTCAGAAGCTTGAGCGCAGTGGTCGATGTCACTAATTACGTGCTGATCGAATTAGGTCAACCGCTACACGCTTTCGATGCCGCCAAACTATCCGGCAACATTAATGTGCGCTATGCCCAAACCAACGAAAACGTCGCCCTGTTAAACGGCCAGACCATTAAACTGGATAACGAAACACTAATTATCGCCGACGACAAGCAAGCGTTAGCCTTGGCCGGCGTAATGGGCGGCAGCGAATCCGCGGTCAGCGACGATACTCAAGATGTATTTCTGGAATGTGCGTTTTTCAATCCGCGAAGCATTGCCGGTAAAGCGCGCAACTACGGCCTGCACACCGATTCATCGCACCGCTTCGAACGCGGCGTTGATCCAACCTTGCAGGAACGCGCCATAGAGCGCGCGACGCAATTAATTATTAACATTGCAGGCGGCAGCGTCGGCGCAATTACCGAAGTGACAACAGTATCAACCTTGCCGCAACGCTCAGCTGTGTTACTCAGAAAGCTGCGCCTGGAAAAAATCTTGGGCATTGCCTTGGCAGACGAGCAAGTCGTCGACATTTTTCAACGACTGGGCATGTCCGTACAAACACAGCCGGATAACTGGTCGGTGACACCGCCCGGATGCCGGTTCGACATCGCTATCGAAGCCGATTTGATCGAGGAAATAGCCCGCATTGTCGGCTACAACAACCTGCCGAGCAGCAACCTGCTGATGCGCTCGGAACTCGGCAAAGCCACCGAAGCACTATTGGACCTGGATCGTGCCAAAGACTTACTGGTTGACCGTGGCTATCAGGAAGCGATTACCTATAGCTTTGTCGATGAAGAGATACAACAAGCCATCGCACCTGACGATGCCGTTGTCCGGTTAAAGAACCCGATTTCTGCCGATTTATCGGTGATGCGCACTACCCTTTGGTGCGGATTGTTGAAGGCCGCCCTGCACAACACCAATCGCCAGCAAAACAGGGTCCGTTTTTTTGAAACCGGCCTGCGCTTTGTTAATCAAGACAACAACACGCAACAACAAAAAATGCTCTCCGGCCTGGCCTTAGGCAGCGCCTATTCCGAACAATGGGGCGTCGCAACCCGCAAAGTTGATTTTTTCGACGTTAAAGCCGATGTGCAAGCCCTATTTTCATTGACTGCTTGTGATATGCAATTTATCCCGGCCAAGCATCCGGCATTGCATCCCGGACAAACGGCTGAAATCTTATCGCAGCAAGGCGAAAAGATAGGCTGGCTGGGCATGCTGCATCCGACACTGGAAAAGCAGTTAGGCTTTGATACCCAGGTTTTCCTGTTTGAATTGGATCAGGACTTATTACTAAACAAACAAGCCCCTAAATTCAGGCCGCTATCCAAATATCCTTCGGTGCGCCGAGACATCGCCTTAATTGTTAAGGAAGAAACTGCCGTCAGCGAGATAATAAACTGCATTAAAGGCTGTGCCGAACAAACCTTACAAGACATAGTAGTCTTTGATATATATCGTGGCAAAGGCGTCGAAGAAGGCAGCAAAAGCGTTGCTTTAAGCTTAATACTACAAGATTTTTCACAAACACTAACAGATTCTGAAATAGATGCTATATTTGGCAGACTGTTAAAAACATTGACCACAAAAATAAGTGCAAAGCTGAGGGATTAACAATGGCATTAACTAAAGCCGATTTTGCCGAAAGGCTATTTGACGAGCTTGGCTTGAACAAGCGCGAAGCTAAAGATATGGTCGAAATGTTTTTTGAAGAAATCAAAGGCTCGCTGGAACATGGCGAGCAAGTAAAAATTTCCGGTTTTGGAAAATTCGAACTGCGCGACAAAAGCAGTCGCCCCGGCAGAAATCCAAAAACAGGCGAAGAAATCCCCATAACAGCCCGTCGCGTGGTCACATTCAGATCGGGTCAAAAACTAAAAGCCAGAGTGGAAGCATATGCTGGAGCCGAGTAATAACAATGAGCTGCCGGTCATACCGGCAAAACGATATTTCACCATAGGTGAAGTCAGTGAGCTATGCGGAGTAAAACCCCATGTCCTTCGTTATTGGGAGCAAGAGTTTACCGAGCTTAGTCCGGTAAAAAGACGCGGCAATCGTCGTTATTATCAGCGTCATGATGTGTTGATGATACGGCAAATAAGATCCTTATTATATGAGCAAGGCTACACCATTGGCGGTGCCAGAGCGCATTTGAGTAGCGATGATGCCAAAGAAGATTCAACCCGCACCAAGCAGTTGATTCATCAAATGGTTAGTGAACTGGAAGAAATTCTTGAATTGCTAAAGTAGATTTTCCCCATTCAATGCCGTAAATGTAGTACAATCTGCGGCATTGAATTATTGGGGATTGTGTTCGCAATCCTTTCAACTTTAAATTCTTTATTTCAAACTGTCGGGGCGTAGCGCAGCTTGGTAGCGCACTTGTCTGGGGGACAAGGGGTCGTAGGTTCAAATCCTATCGTCCCGACCAATTGAATCAATGACTTAGGTAATTACCTACTACAACCATTTAAAGCTATGTAGTAGATTTGTCTCTACGACCTGGACGAATTCCCCGCATACTCTTCTAAGTGCGTACTCGATAAATGTGCATACTTCAACACCATAGAAATATCAGACCATCCCCCTAATTCCATCAGAACTTGCAAAGGCGTACCGGCTTGAACATGCCAGGAAGCCCATGTATGCCTCAAATCATGCCATCGAAAATCCTCGATCGCCGCCCTGACTAACGCCTTATGTTGGCGCCGATTGAAAATTGACCATTTAGAGGGGTTTGTACCGATCGAATTTTGACCAGGTAATCCATGTATCCTGCTTAGTTTTTAAGCCGGAGTAAATCAAGAGTGTATTACATGTCTACGTT
>Ga0207978_100168_pt1 | contig 27103 bp, 27 predicted proteins | sample LakWasM100_LOW12_2_FD_183920 | JGI IMG/M metagenome (GOLD analysis project Ga0207978, IMG submission 183920) | Freshwater sediment methanotrophic microbial communities from Lake Washington under simulated oxygen tension - Sediment Metagenome... | ecosystem: Environmental > Aquatic > Freshwater >... | reverse complement strand
TCGACAACAAAACGGGCCATATGTGCTTCAGGCAAATAATCTTGTACACACGGCGGCAAGATGTAGGGAGTATCGCGATCAATCAGGATGAATTGGGTTGCCATTTTTGTTTGTTATTCAGAGGGGGTCGACCGGGCTATTTTAACATCTTTCGCACTGCTAAATCCGACAGTCTCCTAGCATATTGACCAATAGTTCAACAATGCTGCGCGGCGTGTAAAACTGCCCGCCTTGCTTGCCTTCCGCCAACGCAAACTCGCCGAGAAAATATTCAAACACATGGCCTAACACATCGGCGCTACGCGCTTTGGCATCGCCCAGCGCGATGTTGCCAACCAGATCGATCAATCCGCCAAGGCTGGCCGGGTCAAGGTTTTGCCGCGCAAACACTTTGGGCAATACGCCTTTGAGCGAGGGATTTTCTTTTTCCAGGGCATCCATTGCTTCATCGACAAAAGTGCCGATCTTCGGTTGCTTAGCCTGGGATTGCAAAAATGACCAACGCGCTTCTTGAGGTACAAAAAATATATTTTCGGCTTGGTACTCGTCTTTATCTTCGGGATCCGCGCCTGCGTATTCGCCTTCGCCTGTTTGCAGTTTGGCGAAGTGTTCTTCAAACGAATCGGAAATATATTTCAGGAATATCAAGCCCTGAACGATGTGTTTGTATTCGGCGGCATCAATGTTTTTGCGCAGTTTGTCGGCGGCTTTCCAGAGTTGTTTTTCGAGCGGTTCATCTTTGGCGTCTTTTACAGCTTTAGCCATGAGTTTTCCTGATTGCTTTGTTGAATCGATTAAAAACAGTTTAACGGATTATGATTCCCGGAGGCATTTGCTGAGTTCTCGCGCAATCGACGCTGAGCAGCGCAAACACAATTCGCTTATGCCCTGCATGACTACGCGGAACAAGTCTTTGGACTTATAAAAAACGTCGCTAACCCGGTTGATATGATCAATAAGGTCGGCATTTATAACGGTTCCTCTAGCAGGACGCGGCTTGACAAATCTGTCTGGAACAGATTTGCATTAACCCGAAGGGTGTCAGGCAGGATAGCCTGACATGACACCGCGTCCCGCTCAAGGTTGCAAAAGTATCGAATCTTAACCGGCAGCCTTCACCGCCCCTTCAGGAAACTGCATGGTCATGCAATGCAGGCTGCCGTACTGATGCACCAAGGGCTGACACGGAACGCCAATAATCTTGCGATCGGGAAAACAACCGGCCAAACGATCCAGCGCAACCGCATCCATCGGGTCGCCGTAAACCGGCACCATGACGGCGCGATTGATGATCAGAAAGTTGGAATAATTGGCCGGGAGTTGTTGCCCGTCCTCATCATGAATCGGTTTCGGCAGCGGCAACGGTACCAGATGATAGACGTCTCCATCCTGGGTTCTAAGCGCATGGAGTTGTGTTTCCATGAATTTAAGGCTGTTGTAGTGCGGGTCTTCGGGATCGTCGCAGCTGGTGTAGGCGATGGTATCGGCGGAACAAAAGCGCGCCAGGGTGTCGATGTGGGCATCGGTGTCGTCGCCGCTCAGGTTTTCCTGGTCCAGCCAGAATACTCGTTTTGCACCCAGATGCCGGAGCAATTGTTGTTCTATTTCCTGTTGGCTCAGGCCTTTGTTCCGGTTCGGATTTAACAGGCATTGTTTGGTGGTCAGTAGGGTGTCTATGCCGTCGCTTTCGACGCTGCCGCCTTCCAGAATAAAATCTACATCGGTGTGGCTGGCGCCTTTAAAGGGCTTGACGTTGAGCAGTTTGTGATTAAGCGCGTTGTCGCTTTGGTGCGAGTATTTTCCGCCCCAGCCGTTAAAGTGAAAGTTCATGTGCATAGGAGCGCCGTCTTTTTCGACGGTAAGAAAGACAGTATCCCTGACCCAGATGTCATTCACAGGGGCATGAATGAAGTCGATGTTGTCGGTCTTGCTTATTAAGGTTTGGATATGTTGCTGATGACTGTCATCCCGGCAAACGATAAGCAGTTTTTGGTATTGGCTGATGGTGTCGCTAATGACGCTATAGGATTGTTCTACGGCATCAAGGTTGCGAAAGTCGCCGGTTTTATGCGGCCATGCGATTAATACGGCGGATTGTTTTTCCCATTCTGCTGGAAATCTGTTCATAGGTTTTAGTTTCCTGTAGTTGTATGTTCCGGCTGTGCGCCGGGAGCTGATTGAAACAACATTTCTTTGGCATGTGCCAGCGTGTTGGCGGTGATATTGACGCCGCCGAGCATTCTGGCAATCTCTTCAATGCGCTCTTCCGTTTCCAATAAGCGGACGTTGGAAGAAGTAATATCGGTTTGGTTGTTTTTTTCAACGTAGAGATGGTGATGCGCTTGTGCAGCGACTTGTGGAAGGTGGGTGACGCACATGACTTGCCTGTTATGGCTTAAGCTGCGCAGTTTTTGCCCGACGATTTCGGCAATGCCTCCACCTATGCCTGAGTCTACCTCATCAAAAATCATGGTCGGGGTGGTTTTATCACTGGACGTGGTGACTTGAATAGCCAGGCTGATGCGCGACAGTTCGCCGCCGGAAGCCACTTTAGCCAGTGGTTTTGCTGGCAGGCCGGGATTGGCGCTGACCAGGAATTCGATTTTATCTTTGCCGTTCAATTTGGGCGTAGCGCTATCCAGTGCGCCTATGTCGACCAAAAACTCGCCTTGCGGCATGCCCAGTTCCTTGATCATTGCGGAAATTTTTTGTTGCAGTTTCTTGCCGCTCAATTTGCGTTGTCCGGACAGGTGCGCGGCCAACTGGTGGTATTGGGCCAGTAATTGCTCGACAGTTGCCGTTAAGGCTTCGATGCGCTCGCTGCTGTGGGTTAGTCCGTCGAGTTCGTTTTCAAGCTTGCCGACCAGCTCCGGCAGTTCATCCGGCGTAACGTGATGCTTGCGGCTCAGGCTTTGAATGATGCCGATCTGGTTTTCCAGCGCTTCAAGATGTTGCGGGTCGGCTTCTTGCGACTCAAGAAAGCGGCGTAACTGAAGAGATGCTTCCTCGACCTGGATTTGGGCTTCGGAAAGCATGGTGCAGATTTCGTTTAATTCGGGCGCGAATTGGGCAATGTGGTTTAACTCGCTGAGACAGTGGTTCAGCATTTGATTGACCGACTGCCGGTCGTTCTCATACAGCATATCGACCTGTTCTTGACCGGTGCTTAAAATTTGCCCCAGATTGGCCAGTTTGCCGTGCTCTTCGGAAAGCTCGGCATAGCTGAAGTTTGCCAAATCCAGCTGTTGCAGTTCTTCAAGCTGATAACGCAGCAATTCCTCGCGTTCGGTTTGATCGACGCCGGCTTTAATCAGGCTTGCCAATTCCTTGCTGGTTTGATGCCATTGCCGGTAACAGGCGTTGACGCTGTCCAGCAGCGGTTGGTTTTTTGCGTAGGCATCCAGCAGGCGGCGTTGCTCGTCAGGATTCAGTAACGTTAAATGCGCATGTTGGCCGTGAATTTCGACCAGTTTCTCGCTGAGTTCCTGCAAGGCTTGCAAGGTGACCGGACGGTTGTTGATATACGCCTTTGAACGGCCGTCGCTATTAACAACGCGGCGGATCAGGCATTGCTGTTCGCTATCCAGTTCATTGTCCTTGAGCCATTGCTTAGCTAACGGGGCATCGGCCAAATCGAACTCCAGGTTGATTTCGGCGCGTTTGCTATTCGGGCGCACGTAGCCGGAATCGGCCCGGTCGCCCAGCGCCAGCCCCAAGGCGGTTAATAAAATAGACTTGCCGGCTCCGGTTTCGCCGGTTAGCACCGACATGCCTTTTTCCAGGTCGAGGTCTAACGATTTAACGACGGCGAGGTCGATGATATTAAGGTTTAATAGCATGATTGTCGGTGTGGTAACCACTGCTCCAGTTTAATTTATTCCTGAGTATATAGAAGAAATCATGGCCTTCCGGGTGCAAAATTCTAATCGGTTTCGGTTCTTTGTTAATTAAAATCTTGTCGCTGATCAATACTTCAGGGATTTCAATATGATCGCAAGTCACCAAGGCGTTGATTTGTTTGGTCTGGCAAAAACTTATTTCAATTTCGGCCGAATCGTTGATCACGATAGGCCGGTTCGACAAGGTATGAGGATTAAGCGGCACCAAGACCAGCGCGTTTAACGCAGGATGTAGAATCGGTCCGCCGGCGGACAAGGAATAGGCGGTCGAACCGGTCGGGGTGGAAATAATCAGGCCGTCGGAGCGTTGCGAGTTTAAAAACACATTATCGATTTTGGTGATGATCTCTATCATGCTGGGCGTTACCCAGCGATGCACGACCACTTCATTGACGGCGGTTTCTTCGTGGATAATTTGTCCGCCACGGATGATTTTGGTGCGCAATAAATAGCGCTTTTCCTCTGTGTAATGACCTTCAAGGATGCGTTGTAGTTTACCGGACAGCTCGTTGGGCGATATGTCCACCAGAAAACCCAGTCGGCCCAGATTGATGCCGATCAACGGAATATCGTATTCGACGATGGCGCGGGCGGCGGCAAGAAAAGTGCCGTCGCCGCCGACGGCGATAACCAGGTCGCAATGCTGAGCCAGCGTATCTATCGTGCAGGATTTAACGGATGGATTATCAATAAAATGAGCACTGTCTTTCGCGACAATGACGGTGTATTGATGTCGCTTTAAGAAAGCATGCAGGGCGGTTAACGTCTCGGCGATGCTAGGGTCGCTGGGTTTGCCTATGATGCCGATGGTCTTAAAAGGTGTCTGCATTAATGGGATAACAATCGGGAAATGAATTCGATTATACAAAAAAACCCGGCCAAGACTACGAGTATTACAGTTTCGTCGACAATTTTGCCTGCCGCGCAGTTAGCCCTTGTCATTTAGCTTGATATTTTTGAATAATGGACACAAGCTATGGATTGATGGTGTCGATCAATAAAGCGGCTCGGCACATAGCAGACCGGGTGTGAAATTATAAATTCGGGGAGTTAGCAATGAAACAATTACACAGAAAGGACCTGTTCGGCTGGTCGGAATTTAATCGGGAGCGCAATCTGGATTTTCATAGTGTGCTGTGGGTCCGTGACGGGGGCAACGTCTTGATCGATCCTTTGCCGATGTCCGAACATGACCACAGTCACTTGCAAAGTCTGGGCGGGGTGAGTTTTATCGTCATTACCAATAGCGACCACTGCCGCGATGCCGAACATATAGCCGATGTTACCGGCGCGGCGATTTACGGCCCCGCCGCCGAGGAAGAAACGTTTCCTCTGGCATGCGCTCGCTGGCTTCACGATCACCAAGAAATCGTTCCCGGCTTGATTGCCTACCAGCTTAACGGTTCCAAAACGCCGGGAGAATTAGCGTTGCTTTTGGAGCACAGTACGCTGATAACCGGCGATTTAATCCGTTGCCATATCGGCGGTGAATTATGCCTGTTACCGGATGCAAAACTGAGCGATAAAAACAAGGCCGTTCAATCGGTCAAACGCATTGCCGAGTTACCGGATATTAAGGCCGTTTTGACTGGCGACGGTTGGCCGCTGTTCAATCACGGCAGTGAAGCTTTGCATCGTCTGGTAAAATCATTGAGTCATTAAGTTGAACAAGCCAAAATTTTTTCTTTTTCAATGTGCCGTTTGATGCGGCATCTCAAGCCATACAGCAGGTTTTGTGAATGTGGGTACAAAAAGAGTTTTCATTATCGGCAAAAAACAGGGGATTTCACCTGATCACCGGTGAAATCCTGAACGTTATTCCGGAATTGGCCATCGTGCAATGCGGGTTGCTGCATCTCTTTATCAAGCATACATCGGCATCGTTGACGGTGAATGAGAACGCCGATCCGACGGTGCGCCAGGATATGGAAAGCCACTTTAATCGATTCGTGCCGGAAGGCGCGCCTTATTATAAGCATGGCTATGAAGGCGAAGACGACATGCCCGCTCATATAAAAAATGCGCTGCTGGGTTCGAGTTGCACCATTCCTATTACTAAAGGCAAGCTTAACCTGGGCATCTGGCAAGGCATTTATCTGTGCGAGCACCGCAATCAGGGGGGTAGTAGGCGGATTGTCGCCACTATTCAAGGACAGTCTCGAACCGATACCCATATGGGGTAGTGTGCCGTTTATTAAGGAACGCGCATGAAGTAACTTGAGCCAGTTGCCAATAGCGGGAGCGTAAGCTTCGCCTGCAAAGCTTACGCTCCCGTTACAAACTTACGGCGCAAGAAGTTGAGTTCTCTATTTTTGTATAATGCCAAACGGCTTTTTTAGGAAAGGTGTATGAACTAAGGACATCAACCTAATCGGCTATATAGCGAGAGTAGGCAATATTTCCGAAAATGGAGAAAGGACATTGAAGATATTAGTAACAGGAGCGGCCGGCTTTATAGGCTCAAGCCTTAGCCTGAAGCTGTTGGAAAGGGGCGACGAGGTTGTCGGCATAGACAACCTTAACGATTATTACGATGTTGGTTTGAAGCTGGCGCGGTTGGAACGACTGCGTGGCTATGATCGTTTTAGGTTTATCAAACTTGAAATTGCCGATAGAACCGCAGTAGAAGCGCTTTTTGCCCGTGAGCAATTTCAACGAGTGATGCATTTGGCGGCTCAAGCCGGCGTACGCTATTCGATAACCAATCCGCATGCCTATATCGATTCGAATATCGTCGGATTCGTCAATATCCTCGAAGGGTGCAGGCAGTGTGCCGTCGAGCATTTAGCCTACGCTTCATCCAGTTCGGTTTATGGAGCGAATACCAAAATGCCGTTTTCTATCCATGATAATGTCGATCATCCTGTTTCCCTTTATGCGGCCAGTAAAAAAGCCAATGAGTTAATGGCGCACACCTATAGCCATCTTTACAACCTGCCGACCACCGGTTTGCGGTTTTTTACCGTTTACGGCCCCTGGGGGCGTCCGGACATGTCGCCGATCAAGTTTGCCGGTAATATCATTGAAGGAAAGCCGATCGATGTGTTTAATTACGGTAATCACTGTCGCGATTTCACGTATATAGATGACATAGTGGAAGGCGTCATCCGGGTTATTGATAAACCGGCACACGCTAATGCAGACTGGGTGGGGGATCGCCCCGATCCTGGAACCAGCTTCGCTCCTTATCGTTTATATAACATAGGCAGCAATAATCCCGTGCATTTGCTAACGTTCATTGAAACGCTGGAAAAATGTTTGGGCAAACAGGCGATCAAGAATTTGTTACCGATGCAGCCCGGAGATGTACCGGATACCTATGCCGATATTTCGGATTTGGTGCAGGATTTTGGGTATAAGCCTTCTACGTTGCTGGAGGAGGGTGTTAGGAGGTTTGTTGAATGGTATAAGGATTTTTACCGGGTAGTTTGATCAAGGCGTGAGCGATTACATTGCAGCTAGCGGATTGATGGTGTATTTCTTCAAGTTGGACGGGGCAGCCCCGTCCATGACGTTTTTGCGGTGTCTGAGCTAGTTACTCAGTCAAGTTTATAATGGATGGTTATGTGGGAGCGGCTTTAGCCGCGACAATCGCGGCTAAAGCCGCTCCCACAGTTAAATTATCAGCAGACAGAATAAGATTGACTGGGTACGTTACCTAACGCAAAACGTTTCGGATGAGGCAGCATGCCCTGTAAAGACTCGCGAGGTTTGAAGCATCCCTATTTCCAAATACTGACAATATTGGTGAAGTCGTCAGTCCAGGGCTTCATATCGAAATACAAGGGCATTTTTTGCCAGTTGCCGAGACGGCTCAGGCGCAGCGGTTCCAGCGTTTCGGCCTGTTTCGCCATGACCACCCAGTCGGTCGCAACGACCAGCGGGATGTCCTGTTGCGGCTTGAATTCCTGAATCAGCGCGGCCAGGTGCAGGGCTTCCGCATTAATCGATAATACTTTTTTCAGCGACAAATGACGATTGGTCATATGAAACGCGAGTATGCCGCCCGGTTTGAGTTTTTTGAAATAAAGTTCCAGCGCTTCCTTGGTCAGCAGGTGGGTCGGCACCGAGTCGGAGCTGAACGCATCCATGATTAATAAATCAAAGTGTTGATCCGGTTCTTGTTCCAGCGACAGGCGGGCGTCGCCGACGCGCATTGCGGCGTTGCGCGCACATTGGCTCAGGTAGCTGAAATAGGCGGGGTTGCCGGCAATGTCTACCACCAGCGGATCGATTTCGTATAGCGTCCAGTTCTGTTGGTCTTTGGCATAACAGGTTAAGGCGCCTGCGCCCAGGCCGACTACGCCGATATTCCAGCTTTGGTCGCTGTTGTCGTATTCCTTGAACAGTTGTCCCATCGGTCCCGGACGGCTGTAATAGGTCAATGGTATTTGGCTCAGGTTTGCAGCCAGACGTTGTGCTCCGTGTTTGGTAGTGCCGTGAAACAGTTCATGATAGCTTTCAGGTTTGCCTTGCTCATCGGTCAGCACGGCTTCACGCACGGCGAGCACGCCAAAAAAGCTGCGCTCCTGATACAGCGTATGCGATGACAAGCCATGCAAGCCGAGCGCAAGGAAAATAATGGCGCCGGACATTAATGCGAAGCCGACGGGACGCGTTCTCAGCAGGTAGGTCAACAAGGTTAAGCCGATCAGGCTGATGACGATGATGTCGAAATACCGGAGTAAATTATCGACGGTTGCATGAACAATAATCCCTGCAATAACCAGCAGGGCAGGGGCTATTATTTGCGGTAGGGGTGAATTCATTCGCCCAGGGCGCAGCATTAAGGCGGCAATAATCATGATCGGGTATTCATACACGGCGTTGAATACGAACGGCGCAACAAAGGTATTGAACATGCCGCCCAGCATGCCCGCAAACGACATGATCAGGTAAAAGGTGGTTAAATGCCGGGTATGCGGCCTGAGTTTCGCCAGCTCGCCGTGGCACACCATCACCGCAAAGAAAAACGCGATCAGGTGCAAAATCAGGTAGGCCCAATAAGGCAAATCCGCCGGATTAATGAATGCGTAGGCGATAAACGGCAACAGGAATAGCGGTTGCAGCTTGACCATCAGCGGATGTATTTTGTCGTTCCATTTGGAAAAAACGATCACAAAAGACAGTAAATACAGCGTTAGCGGGATAATCCACAGCAGCGGCACCGAGGCAATGTCGGTGCTGATGAAGTTGGTCAGGCCCAGCAGCAGGCTGGAGGGTACGAAGGCCAGCGCCAGCCAGTGTAGTTTGGTGGTTAGACTGAGACTGTTTTCGTCGGTAACGGCATCTGCGTCCTCATGCTGCTCAATTGCTTGCCGGTTTTTCCATAGCGCAAAAGCGCAAGCTGCAATCAGCAGGCAAAGTATCAGGTAGCCGACGCTCCAGTAACTTTTTTGGTTAGCCAGTCCGATATTGGGTTCGAGCAGGAACGGATAACTCAGCAACGCAATCAGGCTGCCGGTGTTGCTGGCCGCATAGAGATAATAAGGATCATGGCTGGTATGGTGGCCGACATTGGCGAACCATTTTTGAATCAGCGGTGCAGTGGTGGACACTACGAAGAAAGGCAGGCCGATAGCAAGAAATAAGGTCCAAAGCAGCCAGAAGGTCGGGTTGCTGTCTGTCGGCGGAACAGTGTTTTCCGGCAAGGCCAACGGCAGCGCCAGAAAGCTGACCAGTATCAGCGCCGTATGAATCTGGATTTGGCGTTGCTGACTGTAGCGCGTAGACAGGTAGTGGGCGTAAAGATAGCCGAGAAACAGGATACTCTGGTAAAACACCATGCAGGTGTTCCAGACTGCCGGCGAGCCGCCGAGTAAGGGTAATAATATCTTCCCGAACAGGGGTTGCAGCACAAACATCAGCGACGCACTGGTAAACAAGGTCGCGGCAAACAGGAAGATCAGGGATAAATTGCGGTCGGTTGTTGCTTTTGGATGGTGGCTCATTATTTTTATAGGTAGCCTTGGGGCTTTAATTTTTAATGCGCTAATGATAAAGCATTTGTTGCCGCGTGGGGCAGTTGAAAATAACGCGGATATAAAATAAGGTAACTTTATTCACCACGAAGACACGAAGGACACGAAGTTTTCATTTCTTCGCGTCCTTCGTGTCTTCGTGGTGAAATAAGCTTTTATCAGATCAAGCTATAACGATCCGAAATAAGCGGCTAATGCTTTAAAATCCGCCTCGGACAGGCCGGCGATAATGGCTTGCATCGGCCCGCTTTTACGTGAGCCATCCTTGAAGGCTTTTAATTGTTGCTCAAGGTATTCAGGATGTTGCCCTGCAAGCCTTGGGAACTGGCCGTTACCTTGGGCGGTGGAGCCATGGCATCCCAGGCACATAGCGGCTTTGGATTCGCCTGATTTTGCCAATGCCGGATCACTGTTGGCTTTAACCGGTTTCTGGCTGGAAAAATAAGCGGCAAGGTTATTGATGTCTTCATTATTCAGGTTGGCAGTCATCGATTGCATCATAAGGTTGATGCGATCTCCGGATTTGAACGCTTTGAGTTGATTAGCCAGGTAGGTCGATTGTTGTGCCGCCAAGATTGGCCATTGCGCATTACCGCTGTTACCTTTTTGACCATGGCAGCTGGTACAGGACTCCGCTTTTTGTGCTCCGGCTGCTAGATCGGCTGCTGCAACCGGCAACGTTAAAAAAGCACTGAAGAAAGATAAAATAAGGGATTGTTGTAGTGAATTCATGGGTCACCTCTTAGGATAAGGGTTGGGCTATCCATTTGGCGAGGGTATCGAAAGAACCAGCCTTTTTAGATAGAAATTTCACTATACAACTAATAAAGATTAACCGATAACAAAAAAGTGAAGGGCGGGGCGGCGGTATCCGGAATTTTTGGCAGGGCCAAGGGCTTGCGCTGTATACGCCGAAAAAAGATCGAGGGATTGCTATGTTCAGAAGGTCCGGACATAGCAAAAATTACCGTTATTTTACGATGCGTAAGTTTGGTTTTGCGGCCGGTTTTTTTGCCGGTGGCGGTTCATCGCCATCGCTATCTTCCTGATCGAAGATCATGCCTTTACCGTTTTCTTTGGCATAGATTGCCAACACAGCGGTTATCGGCGTGCTAATATGCATGGGCTTGCCGCTAAACCGGGCATTAAATTCAATTTCCTGGTTGCCGAGAGAAAGCCCTTGTATCGCTTCCGGTCTTATATTTAAAACGATTTTGCCGTCTTCAATAAATTCTTTCGGTAAAATTGCACTGGTATCTTCGGCGTCGACGAGAAGATGCGGGGTCAGGTTGTTGTCAATAATCCATTCGTAAATTGAACGAATCAAATAGGGCTTTAGAGAAGTCATTTTGTCAGGGTTTACTTTAAAGGCTCGATCATTTCTTTCTCAGCTTCGCTCAGGCTGCGCTTGAATGCGGCTCTGCTGAATATGCGTTGGGCATAATTGGTAATCACTTCATTCGGGGTTGCCACGTCAATGCCTATGCTGGGTAAACGCCATAACAAGGGCGCGATGACGCAATCGATCAGTGAAAACTCATCACTCATAAAATAGGGTCTGGCTGCAAAAATCGGCGCAGCTGAGAGTATGCTCTCCCTGAGCATTTTCTTGGAACGGGCAGATTTTTTCTCCCCGGAAAATAAAATTTCGTCCAGCAATTGATACCAGTCCTGGTCGATGCGCTTGATCAGCATTCTGGCGTTGGCCCGTGAAACCGGGTCCATTTGGTGTAGAGGAGGGTGCGGAAAGCGTTCGTCCAGATATTCCATGATGATGCGCGAGTCATAGAGAACCAGGTCGCGTTCAATCAGTGTCGGTGACGTGCCGTTGGGATTAAACTCAAGTAAATCTTCCGGCGGTTCGGTCGGGTCATAATATTCTATGTCTGCGACAACTCCTTTCTCGTGCAAAACAAAACGGGCGCAGTGGCTCATCGCGCATGTTGGAGATGAGAAAAGCGTCATTACAGATTTACGAGTATTAATATTTGTCACGAATAACAACCTCTTTAAGACGTGTGGGGCGGTAAAAAAAAGGCATTATAACAGATTGACGAGGTTTTTATTTACCGTTGTTGCGTTGGTTGCGCGGAGGGCTAAAGTCTGTCCTGAGTGTGTTGAAAGGGTATTTCAGGCGGGGGAGATGGGCTACCTTCGGCAGCCCATCTTAATTACTCTGCTGATTAAGCTTTACATGGTTAAGAATTAATGAATCTTTTTCCAGTATTCTTTTTTCAGCAGGTAAGCCACAACTAAAAACATCAAAATGTAAAATATCACGTATTTTCCGATACGCTGTCTTTCAAGCTGCACGGGTTCGCCGACATACACCAGGAAATTAACCAAATCATTGACGAAAATATCAAATTCTCCGGGGGATAATGTGCCGGGTTCTTTAAGAACTAAATTGGTATATTCATCGCCCCAGATATTTTTTTTATGTTCTGCATGCTGTTCGCCTTGCAATTGCCAGAGCGGGTTAGGCATGGCAGTATCCTTGAAAACCAGGTTGTTTACCCCTCTAGGACTTTTTGGATCAATGTAGTAACTTTTTAAATAGCTGTACAGCCAATCCGCACCGCGCGATCTGGCGATTAACGACAAGTCGGGCGGTTGCGTGCCAAACCATTTTTCCGCATCATGCTTGTTCATCGCGCTGTGGAGTTGGTCGTAGATGCTCGCTCCTTCAGGAGCAATGTCTTTTAACATCTTTTTTTGATCGACGTCGGTGTCAAGGGCAATACGCAGGTAACGAATATGCTTGATTGAATGGCAGCCAAGACAATAAGTGACGAAATGTTTCGCCCCCCGTTGCAATGAAGCATTATTGGAAAGGTCAATATTAGCGTCTTGCAGCTCAACGCCTTCCGAGGCGCTAACCCCAAAAGACAGCAATAACAATAAAAGTAATGCTATTAAATTTCTCATATTAATCCAGACTCCCTATTGCTTTTTTTACAAACCGACTAATAACATTTCTTATGCCTTCGGGATTAGGCTGTCTGGTAAAAGAAGAGCCTTTAAAAGCATTATGACCAATTTCAGTAGCTGCTGGCTTTAATACGGTAATTTCCTCAATTAACGCGGGCAATTGCTCCTCAAGACTATGTACCGGGGTTAAGCGTTTTGGCACCGGTTTGGTTTTTTCCCAGCGCGTATACAGCGGCATTAACAGAAAGAAGCCGAAGTATATCGCGGTGAAGACGCGCGCAAATATTGTTGCTGCCGGCGTTGCCGGTTGCGTACCTAAATAGCCCAGCGCCAGGAAGCTGATGACAAACAGTAATAAAGCTTTTTTATAAATGCCGCCGCGGTAGCGAATCGATTTGACCGGACTGCGATCCAGCCAAGGTAGCAGGAATAATACGACTATCGCTCCGCCCATGCCGATAACCCCGGCAAATTTGTCGGGAATCGCTCTCAAGATTGCATAGAAGGGTGTGAAATACCAGACCGGCGCAATATGTTCCGGGGTTTTCATCGGATCGGCCGGGATAAAATTTGCATGCTCAAGGAAGTAACCGCCCATTTCCGGCATGTAAAAAATAACCGTGGCGAAAAACAGCAAAAACACGCCCACGCCGACCAAGTCTTTGACAGTGTAGTAGGGGTGGAAAGGAATACCGTCTACAGGATGCCCCCAAGGGTCTTTGGAATCCTTGATTTCAATGCCGTCCGGGTTGTTGGAACCCACTTCATGCAAGGCTACGATATGCAGGAATACCAGCATGACCAAAGCCAGCGGCACCGCAATAACATGAAAGGCGAAGAACCGGTTCAGGGTTGCATCGGAAACCACATAGTCGCCTCTGAGCCAGAGCGACAGATCATCGCCGATCACAGGAATGGCGCTGAACAGCGAGATAATAACCTGCGCTCCCCAATAGGACATTTGTCCCCAAGGCAACAAATAGCCCATAAAGGCTTCGGCCATCAGGGCGACGAACAACAACATGCCGAAAATCCAGACCAGCTCTCGGGGATGCTTGAACGAGCCGTACAGCAAGCCTCTGAACATGTGCAGGTAAACAACGATAAAAAACGCCGACGAACCGGTCGAGTGCATATAGCGGATCAGCCAGCCCCAGTTTACATCGCGCATGATATATTCTACGGAATCGAATGCCAGTTTAGCGTCCGGTTTGTAGTTCATCGTCAAAAAGATACCGGTCAGGATCTGGTTTACCAATACCAGCAAAGCCAGGGAGCCGAAGAAATACCAGAAATTGAAGTTTTTAGGCGCATAGTAATGCGTCATGTGCTCGTTCCAGAGTTTGGTCAGCGGAAAACGAGCCAAAATCCATTCGTTACATTCAGTTATGCGGCTAGGTTTCATGCGCTTTCTTCCTCTGCGGATTCACCGATAATCAGCTGTGTGTCGGTAATATAACGGTAAGGGGGGATTTCCAGGTTAGTGGGTGCCGGTACGCCGCGATAAACGCGACCGGCCAAGTCAAACCAGGAGCCATGACATGGGCAGAAAAAACCGCCGTGCCACTTGTCGCCAAGGTCGGTAGGCGCTATTTCAGGACGAAACGTAGGTGAGCAGCCCAAGTGGGTGCATAAGCCCACGGCAACAAACACTTCCGGTTTGATGGAGCGTGCCGGGTTTTTACTGGATTCCGGTTGTATCGATTCCTGGGAAAGAGGATCTCTTAACTCATTGTCCAAGGTTTTTAGAGTTTCAAGAACCTGTGGAGTTCTGTTGAGTATCCAGACCGGTTTGCCTCGCCATGCGACCCTGATTAATTGACCCGGTTCCATTTTGCTTAGGTCAACTTCAACAGGAGCGCCGGCCGCCATGGCCTTGGCGCTCGGTTGCATTTGAGCAAGAAAAGGAACGGCTAAATATCCTGTGCCGACTGCGCCAACCACGGACAAGGCCGAGGTTAAAAACTGGCGTTTGGACTGATCGACGCCTTTATTATTCATTATAGAACTCTCCTGATTAAGTCTGCGCTTCTTAAGGGCGCATTGTTTACTTTCATCAATATACCATTAGAGCTGATAAGATTTGAAGTGCTTATGCCGCCGGTTTTGGTATTTGTTAATTATTAAAAATGGCTTGAAGCACTATGTATATCGCAAGTCTATGATATTAAGACGGATTGTTTGTTATGTGGCCGCGATAACGCGGTTAAATTTTTTATGCAAATGCTGTGTGGTTGATGATTTGAGCGGGCGGTTATTCCGACTACAGAGTGGCCAAGCTTCTTGATAGTGCGGCAAGAAAAGCCTTATTTTCTTCCGGTTTTCCTATAGTTACCCGCAGACAATCGGTCAACAAGCCGCCTTGAGCGCTAAGGTTTTTAATCAAAATACCTTGTTGTTTTATCGACGCGAAGATGTCGTTTGCCTGATTTTCGGGAGTTCTAAACAGGATGAAATTTGCCGCGCTGGGATAGGCGGTAATGCCGTTTAGCGCATTAAGCCGGTTAAAAACGATCGACCGCTCGGCGCAAATCTGTTGCGTTTGCCGGTCGAATAATGCTTTGTTGGATAACGCGAAATCCGCGCTTATTTGGGTGAGGCTGTTAATGTTGTAGGGCAGGCGGATTTTATGGAGTTGCTCAAGAATGTCCGGCTTTCCTGCAAGGTAGCCGAGACGTAAGCCCGCCAGCCCCAGTTTCGATACGGTGCGCATCACCAACAGGTTGTCGTATTGTCCTAAACAGTCGATAAAACTGGCATCGGCAAAAGGCGCATAGGCTTCATCAATGATGACCAAACCACTGGCAGTTTTTATGATTTCCCGAATCGACGCGTCGGAAAATAAATTTCCGGTGGGATTGTTGGGATAGGCCAGAAAAATAACCGAAGGCTGGTGCTGTTCTATAGCCTCCAGCATGGCCGGTAAATCCAGGTCGAAACTATCCGCAAGTAGCGGAATGGCATGGTAATCAAGCCCCAGGCACAGACTCAGCTGTTTGTACATTACAAAACCGGGATCGGGCGCCAATACGCAGGCATTGGCAGGCAGCGCCATTAACAGCAATTGGATGATTTCATCGGAACCATTACCCAGCAGCACATCGAACTGGTCGGGTATTTGATTCAGACGTTTGATCGTTGCCGTCAAATGTTTGGCTTCAGGGTCCGGATAGCGGTTCAGCGGGCAGTCTTTCAATGCTTCAAGCCAGTTTTTCTTGATGTCTTCAGGCCAGCCGTAGGGGTTTTCCATCGCATCGAGTTTTATCAAGCCGGTGGCATCGGCAACTTTATAAGCGGACATCGCCAGAACTTCTTTGCGGAAAAGGGAAGTGATTGTCATAGGGCTAAGGTTAAAGGCGAAAGGTACAAGGCGAAAGGCTTGGTGCAAGCGGAGGGTACTTTTTGCCCTTAGCCCTTCGTCTTTAGTCTTTTTTAGTCTGTTGTTATTCTAAATTCCGCAGATCGCGCATGAGCGGTCAGGCTTTCGCCCCGCGCCAATATGGATGCGGTTTTGCCCAGCGCATCAGCGCCTGCTTGGGAACAGTTGATCAAGCTGGAGCGTTTTTGGAAATCGTAAACACCCAGCGGCGACGAAAACCGTGCCGTGCTGGAGGTCGGCAATACATGGTTGGGCCCGGCGCAGTAATCGCCCAAGGCTTCGGCGGTGTAGCGTCCCATGAAAATAGCGCCCGCGTGGCGAATGTTTTTGCACAAGGCTTCCGGGTCTTCGACGGAGAGTTCCAGATGCTCTGGCGCAATGATGTTGGCTACATCGGTAGCTGCGTTTAGGTCGCTAACCTTGATCAATGCGCCGCGCGTGGTCAGCGATGTCCTGATGATCTCTGCGCGTTCCATGGTCGGCAATAACGTGTTGATACTTTGTTCAACAGCGTCCAGATAAGCCGCGTCAGCGCTGATCAATATAGCTTGGGCATTTTCGTCATGCTCGGCTTGCGAAAACAGGTCCATAGCAATCCAATCCGGATTGGTTTTGCCGTCGCAGATAATCAGGATTTCCGAAGGCCCGGCAATCATATCGATGCCCACTTGCCCGAACACCAGTTTTTTGGCGGTAGCGACGTAGATATTACCCGGCCCGACTATTTTTGCCACCGCAGGAATGGTTTTCGTGCCGTAAGCCAGCGCGGCGACGGCTTGCGCGCCGCCCATCGTAAATACGCGGTCTACGCCAGCCAGATAGGCGGCCGCCAGCACCAGTTGATTGGTTTCGCCGTGAGGCGTGGGTACGACCATGATCAATTCGCCAACGCCCGCGACTTTGGCCGGTATCGCATTCATCAATACCGAAGACGGGTAGGCGGCTTTTCCGCCCGGCACATAAAGACCTACGCGGTCCAGCGGAGTGATTTTCTGTCCGAGAACGGTGCCGTCAGCCTCGGTGTATTGCCACGATTCCATTTTTTGGTGTTCGGCATAAGCGCGGATACGGTCTGCGGCGGTTTGCAGCGCTTGGGCTTGCTCAGTCGGCAAGCCGTTCCAGGCCGATTTGAGAACTTCCGGGGATAATTCCAGTTCGGAGGCGTGGGTGATAGCGCGGTGATCGAAGCGGTTGGTGTATTCAACGACCGCTTTATCGCCGTTGTTGCGGACATCGGCAATAATCGCCAAAACGCGCTGATGAATTTCCAGGTCGTCGGTTTCGTCAAAAGCTAGCAAGTCTTTTAATTGCCGGTCAAAAGCGGCTGACGAGGCATCGAGTCGGGTTATAGTTATGTCGGACATAAGATAATCAAAGTTTAGGATGTATTGATGTTATGTATTGTCCACGAAAGACACGAAAAGCACGAAAAAGTTTTTAAGACTTTACCGTTTTCACACTGGAGCGTTCACCTTTATATACAACTTTGTCCTAGTCATGTAGGGTACGTTTCGCGTACCATTTTTCAAACATACCCCAAATTTAGAGAAGGTACGCGAAGCGTACCCTACTGGTTCTTTTGTGCCTTTCGTGGACGATAAATGAGTTATTAACCTCTTTTCGCCAGCGTCTTCTCAAACTGATCAAGCAGCGATTGGATCGCCTGATGCTTCATTTTCATGGCCGCTTTATTGACCACCAGCCTGGAGCTGATGTTCATAATCAGATCCCGCGGTTCCAGGTCATTGGCCTTCAGCGTATTGCCGGTATCGACCAGATCGACAATGCAATCGGAAAGACCGACCAGCGGCGCCAGTTCCATTGATCCGTATAACTTGATGATCTCGGCCTGTATGCCTAAGCCGGCAAAATAGCGCTGTGTTATCTTAACGTATTTGGTCGCAACCCGAACCCGCCCGGCAATCGGGGGCGCATCTTTATGCGCTGCGGTCATCAACCGGCAACAGGCGATGTTCAAATCCAACGGTTCGTACAGGCTTTCAGCGCCGTGCTCCAGCAGGATGTCTTTTCCGGCGATGCCCATGTCGGCCGCGCCGTATTCGACAAACGTCGGTACATCGGTAGCGCGGATGATAACCAGCTGAACGTCATCCCGCGTGGTTCGTAAAATCAGCTTGCGGCAAGTCAGCGGGTCATCAATCGGCGTGATGCCCGCCTCTGCCAATAACGGCAGGGCGTCTTCATAAATCCGGCCTTTAGATACGGCGATAGTAATCATAGTCAAACCTTATCGTGGGACGCGGCGTATCGTCGCGCCCAGTTGCGAGAGTTTTTCTTCGATGTGATCATAGCCGCGGTCGATATGGTAAATACGGTCAACCAAAGTGTCGCCTTCGGCTACCAATGCCGCTATCACCAAACTTGCCGACGCTCTTAAATCGGTCGCCATAACCGGCGCGCCGGTCAGTTTAGTCGTGCCGGTGCAGATGGCGGTATTCGACTCCAGCCTAATGTCGGCGCCCATGCGCTGCAATTCCTGAACATGCATGAAGCGATTTTCAAAAACCGTTTCGGTAATAATGCCCACGCCGTCGGCGATGGTGTTCATGGCGGTGAACTGCGCCTGCATATCGGTCGGGAAGGCCGGGTAGGGCGAGGTGCGAACCGAAACGGCCTTGGGCTTTTTGCCGTGCATGTCCAGTTTGATCCAGTCTTCGCCGGTGCTGATGTCGGCGCCGGCTTCGACCAATTTTGCCAAAACCGCATCCAGAATGTCAGGGCGGGTGTTTTTGAGTTTGATGCTGCCGCCGGTAATGGCCGCGGCAATCAGGTAGGTGCCGGTTTCGATCCGGTCGGGCAGGATGTCGTAGTGGATGCTTTCAACGCCCAGCTTTTCAACGCCTTCAATGACCAGCACATCGGTGCCTATGCCGGTGATTTTGGCGCCCATTTTGTTAAGAAAGTGAGCCAAATCGGTGACTTCGGGTTCCTTGGCGGCATTTTCAATAATCGTGGTGCCTTCGGCCAGAGCGGCGGCCATCAGCAGGTTCTCGGTGCCGGTCACGGTGATCTGTTCCAGAACCAGGCGACAGCCTTTAAGCCGGGTTGCCTTGGCGTGGATAAAGCCGTTTTCGACGGTAATATCGGCGCCCATTTTCAGCAGGCCGTTAAGGTGAATGTCGACAGGGCGCGAACCGATAGCGCAGCCGCCGGGCAATGATACATGGGCTTCGCCGAACCGGGCCACTAAAGGTCCTAATACCAGTATTGACGCACGCATGGTTCTGACCAGCTCGTAAGGCGCGACGTAGCTGTTGATAGTGCTGGAATCGACTTCGATGTTCATTTTCTCGTCGACGGTGAGATGAACGCCCATGCGGCCCAGCAGTTCCATGGTGGTGGTGATGTCATGGAGATGCGGTATGTTGCCGACGCTAACCGGCGCTTCCGATAGTAACGTGGCTGCCAGAATCGGCAAGGCGGCATTTTTGGCGCCGGAAATACGCAGTTCTCCGGAGAGTCGTGCGCCGCCGGTAATAATCAGTTTGTCCATATAAATCTTAAGGCTAAGGGCTAAGGGCAAGGGCTAAGGGAAAGTACGCGGCTTTTTACGCTTTTCGTCTTTAGCCGTCTCTATTAATCGGTTTGAATTGCAAAATGGCTCGATTGATCGAAGCCGCTGAGTTTGGCAAGGTTGAGCAATTGCTCGGGAATATTTTTGAAGCTTAATTGCGTCCTATTGTGCCGGGAATATTTTATCCATTCAATCATTAGCGCAAGCCCAGCACTGTCCGTGCAAGGGACGCTGCCCAGATCGATGGTGATTTCTTTGGCCGTTTTTAAGAAAGAAAACGATTTGAGGGTCTGTTGGTCGATGGTCGCAAAAGTTAAATCGCCCTCAATAACAAAGTGTCCGTTACTTTTTTTAATGATGTTCAGTCGGCTCACTTTTTTTCTTCCGCAGACTTAAACAGGAATTGGCCGAGCGCCTTTTCCAGAATAATGGCAGATTGGGTGATTTCGATTTTTCCGCCATTTTTTAAAAACTCATCCGAACCGCCCGCTTCGAGGTTGACGTATTGTTCGCCTAGCAGACCGGCGGTAAAAACGCTGGCGGTGGTGTCGTCGGGCAGCGTGTTGTATTGCGAATCAATACTCAGCTGGACGACAGATTCATAGGTTTTAGGGTCGAAATGAATGGCGCTGACTTTGCCGATTTTAACGCCGGCCGCTGAAACCGGCGATTTAACCTTCAAGCCGCCGGAGTTTTCAAAGCGGGCCGTCACCGTATAACTATCCTGTTCGGTAAAAGAGCTTAAATTGCTCACTTGCAAGGCAAGAAAAAACAACCCGACTATGCCGGTAGCGACAAAGAGTCCGACAAGCGTGTCCTGGGTACTGGTGTGTTGCATATTAATGATCTCCAAACATGAGTGTGGTCAGAATAAAATCGAGACCTAAAATACTAAAAGCTGAATTGACGACGGTACGCGTGGTGGCCCGGCTGACTCCTTCCGAAGTCGGGATTGCATCATAGCCTTCAAACAACGCTATCCAGGAAGCGACAAACCCGAACACGATGCTTTTGATGACGCCGTTGATAATGTCATCCTGAAAATCCAGTTTGGCTTGCATTTGCGACCAGTAAGCGCCTTCGTCAACGCCTAACAAGCCTGAGCCAATCAATTGACCGCCGATAATGCCGACCGCGCTGAACAGTGCGGCAAGTAGGGGCATGGATAAGAATCCGGCCAAAAAACGCGGAGAAATAATGCGCTTGATCGGGTCGACGGCCATCATTTCCATGCCCGACAGCTGCTCGGTCGCTTTCATCAGGCCGATTTCCGCGGTTAACGCGGAACCGGCCCGACCGGCGAACAACAGCGCCGAAACCACGGGCCCGAGTTCCCTGACCAAAGAGGCTGCAACCATGACTCCCAGCGATTCTTCCGCGCCAAAATCGGAGAGCGTGTAATAGCCTTGCAGGCCTAAAACCATGCCGACAAACAGTCCCGAAATGGTGATAATCAGAAAAGATAACACGCCGATCGAATGCATCTGGTTAAGCAGCAGCCTTGGGCGGGGTAACACGCTGAGTATGCCGGAAATGGTTTGTAACAGGAAAAACGTGCCTCGGCCTAGCTTGGTAAAGCCGGTGCTGGTTTTTTGGCCCAAGTGCTGTAGAAATTCAATCATTTTAATGATGGTTCAAGGTGCAAGATAAAAGGAGCAAGGCAACAAGACCTTGAAGCTTAATAACGTTTTCCCGTTGACAACAAATCGTCAACATAATCTTTTGCCGGATAATGAAAATGCGCCGGGCCGTCAGCAGCGCCGGTCATGAACTGTTGCACCCAATCGGATTTGGATTGTTCAATTTCCTTAGGCGTGCCTTGTCCGACAATTTTGCCTTCTGCAATCACATAAATATAATCGGCTATCGCCGCTGTTTCCTGGACGTCATGAGAAACGACGATGCTGGTTAAGCCGAGGATAGTATTCAGAGACTTGATAAGGTGAACCAATGCGCCTTTGGAAATAGGGTCCTGGCCGGTAAACGGTTCATCGTACATGATCATCATCGGATCCAGCGCAATCGCCCTGGCCAAGGCGATACGCCTGGCCATGCCGCCGGACAGCTCATTGGGCATCAGGTTTCGTGCGCCTCTCAAGCCTACCGCCTGCAATTTCATCAGCACCAAGGTGCGAATCATCGATTCGGGAAGATGGGTATGTTCGCGCAACGGAAAAGCGACGTTATCGAAGACGTTCATGTCCGTTAATAACGCGCCGCTTTGGAACAACATGCCCATGCGTTTACGCAGATTGTACAGGTCTGCCCGGCGTAAGCGGTGGACATTGTTGCCATCGACGATAATAGTGCCTTGCGCGGGAAACAATTGGCCGCCGATCAGTTTTAACAGCGTCGTTTTGCCGGTGCCGCTAGGCCCCATGATGGCGGTAATTTTACCACGCGCAAACTCCAGCGAAATATCGTCAAATATTTTCTTGTTGCCGCGAGAAAACGACAAGTTTTGAACAGAAACCAGGCTGTTTGGCGGGGAGACGCTGTTATCCATGCGTAATAAAGGGCTAATAATCGGAAATTAAACAAGCTATTTTCTATGACTAGTCGCTATTAAGTCAATCTATTGTGCTGCTTGGCTCTTGGCAATGATTTTGTAAGGTTGAATTTACTTGGGCGGCGTGGACATTCGACCGGTAGGGCTTTCAAGATTGTTTGCCGGGTTGGCGTAGTAACCGTCATCTACAGAGTCGGGATGTAAATCTAAAATATTTCGTGTATCCTTTTTTAATAACTGACGTTGTACCACGAAGGTCACGGAGTTATTAATCGTCGCCTGATGACTGAAGAGACAAAAAATGAATACAGCAATTACCGAAGTAAAGTCTTTACTGGAAAGACTGCCGGAAGATAGCACTTACGAAGACATTCAATATCACTTGTATGTGGTAGAAAAAATTCGCCGCGGTATTGGTCGGGCAGAAGTAGAAGGAACCCTGAGCCAGGATGATGTAGAGCTGAAATTCGGTCAATGGCATACAAAGTAAGTTGGTCGCCGGAAGCAATAGAAGATCTGCAATCAATCGCAGACTATATTGCAAAGGACTCCCGCGTTTATGCGCAGTCGGTTATAGCAAAAGTCTTTGACGTTTCCAGAAGCCTTGCTTCGTATCCATTAATTGGCCGGATTGTTCCTGAGCTTGGGGTAGCCGAAATCAGGGAGCGATTCGTTTACAGTTATCGGCTTATTTATCAGAATAGAGGGCAATAAAATTCTTATTGTCGCTGTTATTCACGGCAAAAGATTGATTGAAAATATCTCAGACCGTTTAGAATCATAAAACTGCAATATCATTGTGAAAAATCCTAATTTAAACTATTTAGTCGGTATCGATCTTGGCACAACGCATACCGTTGTCGCTTACGCCAAAGCCGATAATACCCGGCAAGACATACACATCTTCCAAATCGAGCAGTTGATAGCTCCCGGTCAAGTTGCCGCAAGGCCGTTGCTGCCGTCGGTGCGTTATCATCCGGCATCCGGCGAATTGTCCGAGGCCGATCTCGCATTCCCCAGCGGAACGCCGTCGGAAACTGAAACCGCCGTTATCGGCGAGGCCGCGCGTCTGTTGGGCAGCAAAAGCAAAGGGCGGTTCGTCACCAGCGCCAAAAGCTGGCTGTCGCATCCGTCGGTCGATCATGGCGCCGACATTCTGCCCTGGGGCAGCGGCGATGACATCAGCAAAGTTTCGCCTATAGCGGCCAGCGCCAGCTATCTGTCGCACATCCGCACGGTCTGGGGCCATCAATTTCCCGATGCGCCGCTGGAACAACAGGATATTGTAATTACCGTTCCGGCCTCGTTCGATGAGGCGGCCAGGTCGTTGACGCTGGAGGCGGCGCGGCTTGCGGGATTACCTAAGGTCCGGCTGCTGGAAGAGCCCCAGGCGGTTTGCTACGACTGGTTAAGACGCCATACCGGAACGATTAAGCAGGCGCTGGCGAATGTGCATTTGCTGCTGGTTTGCGATGTCGGCGGCGGCACCACCGATTTGACGCTGATCAAAGTGGAGCAGGGCGATCAGGAACCTACATTAACCCGCATCGGGGTCGGCGACCATTTAATGCTGGGCGGCGACAATATCGACTTGGCTTTGGCCCATCTTGCCGAAAGCCGCCTGGGCAATGCTGAAAAACGCCTGTCGGCCGCGGATTTGTCGCAATTGATCGAACAATGCCGGATCGCTAAAGAGCGTCTGTTGGCGGACGATGCGCCCGAACAAATCAGCGTCACCTTGCTGGGCGGCGGCTCCAAGCTGATCGGCGGGTCCCGTTCTGTCGCGCTGTCCAAAGATGAAGTCAGGGAAATTGCCCTGGACGGCTTTTTCCCGTTATCGGGCCTTGACGATTTGCCGGACAGGAAACGCAGCGGCGTGGTCGAATTCGGACTTCCGTATGCGGCGGAACCCGCAGTCAGCAAACATATCGCGGCATTTTTAAAGCTGCACAGCGCCGCGTCCCGCGTAGCATTAGACGGCGAGGGTAGCGTCCCCGATGCCTTGCTGCTTAACGGCGGCGTGTTCCGCAGTCAACCGATCACCGAGCGCATGGTCGATTTAATCGGGACATGGCGCTCCAATCCGCCGGTATTGCTGGAAAACCGGCATCCCGAGTTGTCGGTCGCTTTCGGGGCGGTCAGCTATGCCATTGCGCGGCGGGACAAAAAGCTTAAGATCGGCGGCGGTTCGGCGCGCAGTTATTTTCTGCTGATCGATACCGACGATTCTTCCAAGCGGCAAGGTCCTTCGACTCTACTCAGGACAGGCCCTTCGACTTTGCTCAGGACAGGCATTTGCATCCTGCCGAAAGGCAGTGAAGAAGGTGATGAGATTATCCTGAAAGACCGGCGTTTTGCGTTGCGCTTAGGCGTACCGGTGCGCTTTCACCTGGTTTCATTGTCCGGCGACGGCGACTTCAAACCGGGCGATGTGGCCGAAATTACCGACTTGTTTCATTCCCTGCCGCCGCTGGCCGTGGCCTTTGAAGGCGATAGCAACAGTCCGAGTGCCGAGGTTATCGTCGAACTGGCGGTCGCCCAAACCGAAGTCGGTACGCTTAAAATTCAATGCATTGCTGTCGAGGACAGCAGCCGACGATGGGATGTTGAGTTTCAAATCAGGAAACGGTCGGCCGGTTTGCAAACGGACGTCGCATTGCCCGGCAATTTCAATCAGATTGCCGAACAGATACAGGCCGTTTTCGGCGCTAAATCCAGGCAGATTGATCCCAAAGCGGTCAAAAGCCTGCGCGCCGATCTGGAAAAACTGACCGGCGTTGCTCGCACCGAATGGACGACGCCCTTACTAAGAGCCATGTTCGGGGTCTTGCTGGACGGGGCGAAATACCAGCGTCGCTCCGAAAATCACGAACGCGTCTGGCTGAGTCTGGCCGGCTTTTGTTTGCGGCCAGGATTCGGCTATCCGCTCGACGACTGGCGCGTCGAGCAGTTGTGGAAAAGCTATCCGCAAGGCATCCAGTTTGTTAACGAAACCCAAAACTGGACCGAATGGTGGACGCTGTGGCGGCGGATTTCCGGAGGTCTGGACGCGGCGGCGCAAGAGCGTATTTTTGCCGATATTGCAAAGTTTTTGAACCCTGCGGCGGCAAGACAACCCGGCGTTGCCAAGCAAATCAAAAACCGCGGTTACGACGATATGGTGCGGCTGGCCGCCGTTTTGGAACGCCTGCCGGTCGCCAAGAAAATACAATTGGGCGAATGGCTGTTAAAACGCCTGGAAAAAGCCGGGGAGCCCAGCCAAACCTGGTGGGCGGTCGGGCGTATCGGGGCAAGAATGCCGTTTCACGGCAGCAGCCATAATGTCGTTCCTGCCGACATCGTCTGCCGATGGTTACAACAGATGTTGGCGGTAGACTGGAAGAAAATCCCGCAGGCAGGCTTTGCCGCGACACTGATTGCCCGAATGAGCGGCGACAGGGCACGGGATATTGATGACGCTATGCGCCTGCAAGTCATTGAAAAACTAAAGCTGAGCAAAGCGCCGGCATCCTGGATCGACATGGTCGAGCAGGTGAAAGAGCTGGACGAAAAAGAAGAAAAACAGATTTTTGGCGAAGCCTTGCCGCCGGGATTAAAACTCATCAACGCAGCGTAATATTTAAAGAAGGGAACAATGAAGTTAGTCAGTATCGTCATCATCGCAGGACTTATCCTGCTGTATTTTATAGATGTGGCATTTAAACTTAACCCGTTTAATGTGGAGATGTTAATTCACAGTGGCCTGAGGTTTTTGACCGGCTTTCTGGTTCTCGGCATCGGGGTTTTTTATGCTCATCAAATCAGTCTTAAATTTGCGGTTTGTCTTGTATTAGCGCTGGCTTTGGCCGATGACATCTGGGATTACACCAGAAATGTTAATAGTTTCAACTTTGAAGTCATGCTGCACAGCATTTATATGATGTTATGGGGTTCTGTAACGGGCTATGCGCTGATGAAGCAGTGGCTGGATGGGCGTAGGCCGGAATAAGGCCATCCAAGCGTAGCGCGGTGGCGTTTCCGGCGAATTCGTGTGATGTGCCGGAATATTAATTCGTTCTACGAATTGGGATGTATGCCTCACTGATGACAGTACGTGATATTAATTAAGGAATTGGGAAATGAATGAAGAGATATCTATTGAGCATAATGGGGAAATATATTCAGCAGAATACGTTGTTTTTGATGATGCCTTAACTGTGTACTTGCCAGATGGTAGCTCAAGAATAAGTGAGCTACGAGGCCTTGATCCAAAAAGCGCAGCTGTAGTGCATTTAAAAGGCTACATTAAGCAAAAACTATAACAGTGTTTATAAATTATATTGGAGAATGGTATGAGTTATAAGCCGATAAGGAAAGATCTAACAGAAAGCACTGAAAAATGTGAATTCTGTCCAAATAGACTTACGTCTTTAAAAGCTTATGTTTTAAAGCATATAACTACTGGTAAATTGGTATATGCAGGCAAAACGTGTGCTGAAAAGAAATTAGCTGATAACGAAACATTAATAGGAATTCCTGATTTCACTAAATTTACCCTAGCAAGTAATGAAGGCGCATCTAGTTCTGGCGGTAGAAGTGGTGGTGGAGGTCAATCTTCTGATAATAGTAGGAGGCGGGCACTGGAGTATCTTGAGCTAAGAGAAAACAAACTAGCTCAAGAGTGCGGCACTTCGTACAAAGTGTTAAATAATTATTATCGTAAATCTTTAACTGAAGAATTATATGAAAATGAAATATTACATCTTAGATTCAACTCATAAGTGCAATCGCCACAGATCGGACAAGAAAAAGGTTAGCTGATATAGTTTCACGCTTTTTTCAATCCGACCAAAGACGAGAAAGCGCATGAGAAATTATAAACAGCTAAGC
>Ga0207978_100164_pt1 | contig 28088 bp, 31 predicted proteins | sample LakWasM100_LOW12_2_FD_183920 | JGI IMG/M metagenome (GOLD analysis project Ga0207978, IMG submission 183920) | Freshwater sediment methanotrophic microbial communities from Lake Washington under simulated oxygen tension - Sediment Metagenome... | ecosystem: Environmental > Aquatic > Freshwater >... | reverse complement strand
GGAGCAGTTTTGAGAACATAACCGATGACGATGTTGAGGCAGTCATGCATAAGCTCAATCATCGCCCTCGAAAAACGCTCAATTTTAAAACACCGCATGAGGTATTCTTTCCTGAAAAAGAGAGGGACGCCGCATGATTACTAGGATTGCACTTCGGAGTTGAATCCGCCCTGTTTTGAATCGTCGTGACATTGCCGATGCGCTTCGTGACTTCTTTGTTACGTTTGCTTAACACTTAAGACGCAATAACGTAGCGTATTGAGCCACATGGAGAGGTCATTCTACACACTGAAACAGGAAGTCATGTAGGGTACGCTGTGCGTACCATTGATTGCCGAAAGGTACGCGTAGCGTACCCTACATTCCTTACCAAATTAGTTGTTACTTTTATCCAGGATAATCTTTATGCACACCATACAATTAGACCACCCCACTGAACAAGCCTTAAACCATGTAGCCACTAGACAAGGACTGTCGCCTGACACAATCATTAAAAATGCCTTACTTGACTATTTAGCGGAAGAACAAGCGATAACGAAGGCAGATAATGCTTATAAAAACTATCTGGACGGCAAAGAATCTATTCATGATTTTGATGATGTGGTGAAAGAACTTGGCTTGGACGATTAAAATTTTAGATAGCGCAAAACAAGATTTAAAGAAGCTTGATAAGACCGCTCAAAAAAGGATTGCTTCATTTTTACGAAAACGACTTGCGGACACTGCTGATCCGAAACAGCTGGGAAAAGCGCTACAAGGGCAATACGCCGGTTACTGGCGATATAGAGTTGGCGATTACCGCTTGATCTGCCATTTAAAAAATGAAGAACTGATTATTATAGTTGTCGAAGTCGGGCATCGAAAAGACATCTATCGTTAATACACAAAGCTATGACCAAACTACTCCCCTTTCTAGCCTTATTATTCTCCTTCAACGCCTTTGCAGACCTACGCGCCACCGGCGACCTGAGCATCGTCATCGAACGGGAAGACGGCAATGCGCTGATCGTCAATACCACCGAGCATAAACGCTTAGCCAAGATCGAAAAGCTGGGCGATTTGTCCCACGCTTCCGTGGTTTTCTCCCGCGATCAGCGTTACGCCTATGTGTTCGGTAGGGACGGGGGCTTAACCAAAATCGATATGCTCAAGGACGCCATCGACAAGCGCATCATCCAGGCCGGCAACAGCATCGGCGGGGCGATTTCCCAGGACGGCAAATTAATCGCCGTTTCCAACTACACGCCGGGCGGCGTTAAAGTTTTTTCATCCGACACGCTGGAACTGGTTGCCGACATTCCTTCCGACTACGGCGAGGGGCTGCGCTCTAAAGTAGTGGGTTTGGTTGACGCGCCCGGACAGCGCTTCGTATTCAGTCTGTTCGATGCCGGTGAAATCTGGATGGCTGACTTTAAAAATCCCAAAGCACCTGTTATCAAAAAATTCCCAAATATCGGCAAACAACCTTACGACGCATTAATGTCGCCGGATGGGCACTACTATATAGCCGGTTTGTTCGGCGAACCCGGACTGGCGTTGCTGGATTTATGGAATCTTGATGCCGGAGTCAAACACATATTGCCCGACTACGGCAAAGACGACGAAAAACTGCCCGTTTATAAAATGCCGCATCTTGAAGGTTGGGCTGTAGCCGGTGACTACGTGTTTGCACCCGCAGTAGGCCAACATAAGGTTCTGGTCATCGACAAAAATACCTGGAAACTGCATGACACCATAGCGGTCGTCGGACAACCGGTCTTTGTGATGGCAAGACCCGATGCACGACACGTCTGGGTTAATTTTGCCTTCCCCGATAATAATCAAGTACAGGTTATCGATGTCAAAGACCTGTCCTTGCTCAAAACCTTGTCGCCCGGAAAAGGCGTTCTGCACATGGAATTCACCCCGCGCGGCGAACAAGTCTGGGTTGCGCTAAGAGACGATAACCAACTGGTGGTTTACGATACGGACACCCTACAGGAAATAACCCGCCTGCCGGCCAACAAACCCAACGGTATTTTCTTTAGCTCGCGTGCGCATAAAATCGGTTTATGATTTATAAAACAGTGAACGTATTACACTCGCCAAGAAGAAAAACCCGTTCCCATGTGTTGTGGCAATGCCACGGTAGGAGCGGGCCGCGCCCGCGATATTGCTCAGAAATGCAAAATCTTAGCCCTTTCATCACGGGCATGGCCCGCTCCTACATTAATTTTCTATGCTGACAACCCTCCACAAACAGCTGCTCAACGATTACCAGCACGACTTCCCGCTATCGGCCCGCCCTTATCGGGACATCGCCGACCAGCTAGGCGTGACCGAAGCCGAGGTTTTATCGGCATTTACCGAGCTATGCGATAACAACTTTATCAGCCGCATCGGCCCGGTTATTCCGCCCAATCATATCGGCGTCAGCGCCCTGGTCGCGATGTCAGTGCCCGAACAGCAGCTCCAGGCCGTTGCCGATAAGATCAGCGCTCATCCCGAAGTCAATCATAATTACGAACGCGAACACCGGTTTAACCTTTGGTTTGTGGTCATTGCTTCCGATGCCGAGCACTTACGCGCCGTGATCGATTCAATAGAACAGGAAACATCTTACCCGGCCATGCGACTACCGATGCTGGATGATTTTTTCATTGATTTGGGCTTTAAACTGGACCTAAATAATGCTTGATGCGCGTGACCGACAACTGATTGAGCATATTCAACTGGGCCTGCCGGTTTGTTCCAGACCCTACTTGGAAATCGGAAGGCTTTGCGATATGCCCGAAACCGAAGTAATCGAGCGCTTAACCCGGCTTAAACAGCAAGGCTTGATTAAACGCATGGGCGTTATCGTCAAACACCGGCAATTGGGCTACCGCGCCAATGCGATGATCGTCTGGAATGTGCCGGACAACCTTATCAAACAACTGGGCGGACATATCAGCCGGTTTTCGTTTGTGACGCTTTGCTATCAGCGCCCGAAGCAACCGGAATGGCCGTATAACCTGTATTGTATGATACACGGCAAAGACAAGGCCACCGTATTAAAGCAACTGGAGCAACTCGTTGACGCTTGCGGCTTAAGCGCTTTCGACAAAGAAATCCTGTTCAGCAACCGCTGTTTCAAACAGCGCGGCGCCCTTTATCAAAACCCTAGCCCCGCTTTAGCCGATGGATGAAATAGACAAACGCATTATTAACGCCCTGCAAGACGGCTTTCCGATTTGCGACGCGCCTTATCGACAAGTCGCCGCCCAACTGGGTCTTAACGAACTGGAACTGATAGAACGGCTAAAAACACTGTTAGATAACGGCGCCCTCACCCGCTTCGGCCCCTTATATAATGCCGAACAAATGGGCGGCGCATTGACCCTGGCGGCCGTTAAAGCGCCAATAGATCGCTTCGATGAAATCACCGAAATCATCAACAGTTTTCCTGAAGTCGCCCATAACTATGCACGCAACCATGAATTGAATATGTGGTTTGTGATCGCCACCGAAACGCCCGAACAGGTCCGGCAAACCATCAACGCAATAGAACGACAAACCGGACTAACCGTCTACAACATGCCGAAAAACCAAGAGTATTTTGTCAACCTGAAACTGGACGCCTGAGCATGCTGGATGAAACAGACCGTAAAATTATCCAGGCAACCCAAGCCGGTTTACCGTTAACGCCCCAGCCTTATCAAACTATCGCCGAACAACTTGGGCTGACCGCAGGTGATGTTATGATGCGATTGTCAGCCATGCACAACAGCGGCATCATTCGCCGGATAGGCGCGGTACCCAACCACTATAAACTGGGCTATCGCTTTAACGGCATGACCGTTTGGAATGTTCCCGATGAAGTCATCGACGAACTGGGGCAAAAAGTCGGACAACTCGAATTCGTCAGCCATTGTTATCATCGTCCCAGACATCTTCCCAAATGGCCATATAACCTGTTTGCGATGGTGCATGGCAAAAGTCAGGAAGCCGTCGATACACAGATTCAGCAGATTTCCGATCTGCTCGGCGACTATAATCTTGGCTGCGATGTTTTATACAGCACAAAAATTTTAAAAAAAACCGGCTTCAGGAGCAGCAAAAAATCCTAGCAATCCGGACGGGGCATGTCGCCCCGTCCGGAACGTTTTGCGCTAATTAAGCATAACCACTTTGCTTAGTTCTACTTTGTCAGATTATACGTAAGCTCGTCATACCCGCCGGGAAGCGGGTATCCAGCGCCATGGATGGCAAGCTCTAATCCATCCATGAAGCCTGGATTCGCTACGCGCTCTAACGGGTCCGGCAATCTGCCGGAATGACGACCTTGAATCGTGCAACCATGAAATCTGACAAAGTAGAATTAGGCATCGCAGAAACGTCAGGAGCGGGGTTGAACCCCCCGCCGCCCTACTTGCTGAAATAAAGCTGAAATTTTCATGTTTTTCGTGGACTGATTTATTCTAATCGTACAGATCGAAATTTTTTAACCGTAAATCCGCAATCGGAGCCACATGATGGGAACCACTTACGCAGAGTTAAAACTCACCAATCTATTCAGCAAGCAGAGCGTAACCATACGCGCCTTGGTAGACACCGGCGCAACTTTCATGTGCGTGACCGAAGAAATCGCGGTGCAGCTGGGATTCGATACCTCGGAGGTTACCCGGCATATCGTAACGCTTGCCGATGGACGACAACTTAAAGTGCCGCGTATTGCTCCGATTGAAATTATCTTCGGCAATCGCTCGTATATCACCGAGGCACTGGTGCTGGGGGATGAAGCATTGATGGGTGTATTGCCTTTAGAAGCAATGGACTTGTTAGTCGATCCTTTACGAGAACAATTGATTGTCAATCCCGCGCATCCGAATTTTCCCGTCGCACTGGCTAAATAAGTCATCATCAACCGTTGCTTCGAACCATAAACTCGCCCCTTAGGCATCTTAAATATGTTCAGATTAACTCAAACCATGCGGGAACTGATAGACCCAACACCGTTAAAACCCCCGCGCAAACCGGCGGCTCCGGTAGTTATCTGGAACCTGATCCGCCGCTGCAACCTCACCTGCAAACACTGCTACACGACATCCGCCGACATCAATTTCCCCAACGAATTGAGTACGCCGGAAATCTATACGGTCATGGACGACCTAAAAGCTTTTAAAGTGCCAGTGTTGATTTTATCCGGCGGCGAACCGTTGCTGCATCCCGACATCTTCAACATTTCCCGGCGCGCCAAGGACATGGGCTTTTATGTCGCGCTATCCAGCAACGGCACCAAAATTTCTGCGGATAATATCGACGAAATCGCCGCCATTAATTATCAGTATATCGGCGTCAGCCTGGACGGCATTAAAGATACCCACGACCAATTCCGGCGAGTAAAAGGCTCATTCGACCAAGCCCTGCACGGCATCCGCCTGTGCCTGGAAAAAGGCATCAAAGTCGGCCTGCGTTTTACGTTGACACAGGATAACGCGCAGGATTTTCCGGCCTTGTTGCAGTTGATGGATGAACACAATATCGACAAATTCTATTTATCGCATTTGAATTACGGCGGCCGCGGCAATAAAAACCGCAAGGACGACGCCCATTTTGCAATGACCCGAACCGCGATGGATTTGCTGTTTGAAACCAGTTATCAGTGGCTCAAGGAAGGCAAAGACCGGGAATTCGTGACCGGCAATAATGATGCCGACGCGGTTTATTTTTTACACTGGGTGGCCCGGCATTTCCCGGATAAAGTCGGCCACATCAAAGCCAAGCTGGAACAATGGGGCGGCAACGCCTCAGGCGTCAATGTCGCCAATATCGACAACCTGGGCAATGTCCATCCCGACACCTTCTGGTGGCATTACGATCTGGGCAATGTCAAAGATCGGCCGTTTTCGGAAATATGGCTGGATACCGGCGATCCATTGATGGCGGGTCTTAAGCAACAGCCCAGACCGCTCGAAGGACGCTGTGCAACGTGCCATTATCAAGAAATCTGCAACGGCAACACCCGCGTCAGGGCCGCGCAAACCACAGGAAATTTCTGGGCTGAAGATCCGGGCTGTTATCTGACCGATAGTGAAATAGCGATTGGGCCGGCGTAACGGGATTGCGCCGATTAGCCCGCGAAAAACATTATGGGTATAGCGTCAAAAACCCTTCAAAGCCCGCTGCCGCCTGGCCTCTTTAGGATCATGAACCAAAGGCCGATAGATTTCTATCCTATCGCCCTCTTTGACAGGCTGATCCAATTTGCAGGTGACGCCAAAAATGCCTGCCTGAAGCTCAGCCAAGACAAGCTCGGGAAAAAGCTCCAGCAATCCTGAGGCTTTTATCGCCGCGTCAACGGTCGAGCCTTCTTCCATCGCTACAGTGATGATCACCTGTTGTTCGGGCTTGGCGTAGGCCACTTCGACATTAACCATAAACGGCTTTGGCCCGTGCGGTAAATGAACTCACCATGGTGTTGCAGATCTGGTTGAAGACTGCGCCGAAGGCCAAACTTGCCAGCTTGCCCGACATTTCAAACTCCAGATCCAGGGAAATCTTACTGGCATCGTCACGTAACGGAATAAATTCCCACCGTCCTTCCAAAGAAGAAAACGGGCCGTTCAACAGCGACAGCGTCATACTGCGGCCTTGCTCAATCTTGTTCCGGGTCGAGAAGGATTTTTTAAAGCCGCCTTTGGCAATCAACAGTTCGGCTTCGACAATATCGCCTTCGCGCTTGATGATGCGGCTGCCGCTGCACCAGGGCAAAAACTCGGGATAGGCTTCAATATCATTGACCAGATCGAACATCTGCTGCGCTGAAAATTTGACCAGAGCGCTTTTTTGAACAACGGTCATGCTTAAAGAACCCCGACCACATGCAGGAAGACCAGAAACACGGCGGCGGGCGACACATAGCAAATCAAAAAACGCCACACTCGATAGCTGCGCGCATCAGGCATGTCCAGTTCATGTTCGGTGTGTTGCTGCTTCATGATCCAACCGGCGAACACCGCGATGCAAAAACCGCCGATAGGCAGCATCAGATTGGCGGTTAAATAATCCAGCAATTGAAAAATGGTTCGGTCGAAAATCTTGAATTCGGACCAGACGTTGAATGAAAAAATGGTGCCGAATCCCAACAGCCAAGTTATCGAACCCGACCAGACACAGGCTTGTTGCCTGCTCATGTTTTTATTTTCAATCAGCCAAGCAACCGCCGGTTCAATCAATGAAATGGACGAAGACAGCGCGGCAAACACCAGCATTACAAAAAATAAAATGCCGAACAACCAACCGCCGGTCATGTTGCCGAAAGCAACCGGCAAGGTTTGAAAGATCAATCCGGGACCGGCCGCAGGCTCCAGCCCGGCGGCGAAAACAATCGGAAAAATGGCAATACCGGCCAATAACGCAACCGCGGTATCGGTACCGGCAATCAGGATTGCTGTTTTGGAAATTGATACATTTTTCGGCAAATAAGAGCCGTAAATCATGATCGCGCCCATGCCCAGACTCAGGGTGAAGAAGGCGTGTCCCATCGCGGTCAATACGCCGTTAGCGGTCAGCTTGCTAAAATCAGGCGTGAACAAGAATTTAATGCCCCGGTCATAATAGTCATCGAAGGTCATCGCATACGCCACCAACAACATCAGCAGCACAAACAGGCTCGGCATTAAAAAACGCACCGCTTTCTCCAAACCGGTATTGACGCCGCGAACCACAACCGACATGGTCGCCAACATGAACAGGCTATGCCAGAAAATCAACTGCGCCGGACTGGCCATAAAATCGTCGAAAAGACCTTTTATCGCTATGGCATCGGCGCCGAAGAAACTGCCGGTAAAGGCCTTAAGCACATAAGCCGAAGCCCAACCGGCGATAACGCTGTAATAAGAAAGGATTAAAAAACCGGCAATAACGCCCATCCAGCCTAAATAATGCCAGTTTTTATCGGCCCCCGCTTCCTCGGACAACGTTATCATGGTGTTAATGGGGTTCTGTCTGCTGCGCCGCCCCAGCATGGTTTCCGCCATCATAATGGGGATGCCGATCAGCAACACGCACAGCAAATAGACGATGACGAACGCCCCGCCGCCATTTTCCCCGGTAATATAAGGAAACTTCCAGATATTGCCCAGGCCGACTGCGGAACCTGTCGCAGCAAGGATAAATGCGAATCGTGACGACCATTCGCCGTGGATTGATTTTTTTGTATCCGTCATTAGTGTGCCTGTAAACCTTTATAATTATAAAATCACCCCGGTACATCCTTCGCGGTGAGCTTTTCTGACTCTTGCAGCAATATCGGGTAAAATAGCAAAATTATTCCTTTACGTCAGTTTAAAAAATCCTAACCCGCACTTATGGCCGATAAAAAGTCCAAGAAAAACACCAAGCAGCAAAATGCCACCATTGCCGTTAATCGCCAGGCTAAATTCGAGTATTCGATTGAGGAACGGTTCGAAGCCGGGGTTGTTTTGGAAGGCTGGGAAGTCAAAAGCCTGAGAGATGGACGCATCCAACTCAAAGAAAGCTACGTGGTAATAAAGCGCGGCGAAGCTTGGCTGTCCGGCGCGCATATTTCACCGCTGATATCGGCATCGACCCATGTTAATCCGGATTCTATCCGCGCCAAGAAATTGTTGCTGCACCGCCACGAACTTAACAAACTGATCGGCTCGGTCGAACGCAAAGGCTACACCCTGATTCCGTTGTCCATGTACTGGAAAAACGGCAGGGCCAAACTGGAAATCGGCTTGGCAAAAGGCAAGCAATTGCACGACAAGCGCGCTACTTCAAAAGACCGGGATTGGCAACGCGAAAAAGCGCGGATTATGAAAAAGGGCTAAAGACCAAGGATGTGTTTTTAGCCTTTTAGCCTTTTAGCCTTCTCCCCTAACCCTTTCCTTCAAATTAAAATGACCACACACCCTAACCTCCTGTCGGTAAAAAACAGCCTGCTGATCGTCGTCGATTTGCAATCCAAACTATCCGCAGCCATGCCCGAGGCCGAAGCAGAACTGATGACGGCCAATGCCCGCAGCCTGGTTGAAGCCGCCGGTCTATTAAATATCCCGGTATTGCTGACCGAACAATACCCCAAAGGCTTGGGCGCTACCGATACGGCCATCACCGACATCTTATCGGAAGACACCCTGATTTTCGACAAGACCGGTTTTTCCTGCTGTGCGGCCGAGGGCTTTACCGACACCGTCGCCAGCACCGATCGCAAGCAAATCATACTGGTCGGCCAGGAAGCGCATGTTTGCGTATTGCAAACCGCGTTGGAATTGATGCATTTCGGCTATCAGGTGCATGTCGTCGAAGACGCGATGTGCTCACGCAAGGCGGAGCACAAATTCTATGCATTGCAGCGCATGCAACAGCAAGGCGCGACCCTTACCAATTATGAATCGGTGTTGTTCGAATGGGTCAGGGATTCCACTCACCCTGAATTTAAAAAGATTTCCGGCCTGCTTCGCTAAGAAATATACATGAAATAACGTAGGCAAAATAGCCGGAGTGCAGGCTTCGCCTGCAAGCGCAAGCGAAGCTTGCACTCCGGCTGAAAATTTATCGGCGCGAGTTGTTCACGTTATTTCATGCATACTCCTACCCCCCTTTTTACCTTGAACCTAATCCATGTCGCTTGCATCGTTTATTGAAAAAGTAACCCATAACAACCCGGTCAGTTTTGACGAAACCATCGCGGTCATTACTGAACACTACCATTACCAACCGACGGCATTCAGCAACGGCCTGAATGAACGGTTGTTAGTCAACCAAGCCGGCACTAACGAAGGCTCCTGCAAGATTTTCGCCTTCGCCCAACTCAACCGTCTCGACCGGCAACAAACCTTAAACCTGTTCGGCGACTATTACCGACTGGATGTTTTGAACGACCCAAACGGCACAGGCCATCAAAACATCAGGAACTTCATGCAATACGGCTGGGATGGCATTCATTTTAACGGCGTGGCGTTGACGGCTAAATAAGAGTAGGAGCGGGCCATGCCCGCGATATTTCGGCAACGATTGTGAAATATGGGCTTATGTCAATCGCGGGCACGGTCCGCTCCTACGGATAACCAACAATCATGATCGACTACTTAATCATAGGCCAGGGACTCTCCGGCAGCTTACTGGCCTGGGAACTGATACAACGCGGTTGCAACGTCGTCATTGTCGATAACGGCCGGGAAAATGCATCGCAGGTCGCCGCCGGACTCATCAATCCGGTCACCGGCATGCGCTTTGTAAAATCCGCCGATGTCGATACGCTGCTGCCCGCGGCAAAACATCGCTACTCCCAATTAGCCGATTTTTTTCAGCAAGATTTTTATATCGAAAAACCGATGCTGCGGCTTTTCCGCAGCGACAGCGAATTAATAAACGCCGGCAAACGTCTTAACAACCCCGATTATCAAGCCTATCTCAGCGACATCCGGCCGCCGGGCAAAACCATCGCCAATCTTGCGACGCCGTTCGGCTTTCTGGAACAAAGGCAAACCGGCTATTTATTAACCCGGCCGTTATTGAATTGCTTGAAAGCATTTTTCATCGCTCATGACAGTTACCGGCAAGCCGACTTCGATTACCGGGACATACAGCGGCAACCGTCTTTACACTGGCAGGACCTCGCCCCGAAGCGGATTATTTTCTGCGAAGGCTATCAGGCAACGCAAAACCCCTGGTTTTCCCGGCTGCCTTTTCAGCCGGTCAAAGGTGAAATATTAACGCTGGAACACCAAACCGAATTGCCCGATAAAATCCTCAATTACGGCAACTGGCTGATTCCGCTAAACGACCGCCGAATCCGTATCGGCGCAAGCTTCGACCGGGAAAACCTGAACACACGGACTACCGAGCAAGGCAAAAACGACTTATTAAAGGCGCTCAATCACATCTCGCCCGGTTTGACGCACTTAACCCTGATCGACCATCAAGCCAATATTCGGCCATGCACCCTGGACAAGCAGCCCTTTATCGGCCTGCATCCCAAGTACAAACAACTCGCTATCTTTAACGGCTTCGGGGCTAAAGGCAGCCTACAGATCCCTTGGCACAGCCAACGTTTCGCCGATACTTTATTAAACGGCTCCCCCCTGCCCCAAGCGTGTAACATTCAACGCTATCAGGAGCGCAAGCTTAGCCTGCGCGCCAATAACAACAACTTTCGCCTATAAACTGATGCAACGCATTTCACTGCTTAACACCGCCCACGACCTAATCCGGGACATCCTCCGCCCCGGCGATATTGCCATCGATGCGACAGTGGGCAACGGCCACGACACCGTGTTCCTAGCCGAACAAACCGGCCCATCCGGCCAAGTTTACGGTTTTGATATACAACAGGCCGCTATCGATTCAGCTTTGGAAAAATTCCGGGAGGCACGCACATTGGCTTGCCCGACTTTGATCCGCGCCAGCCATGCTGAGATGGGCGAAAAAATCCCCGCGCATCTCCACGGAAAAATCAAAGCCATCATGTTTAATCTGGGTTATCTGCCGGGCGGCGACAAAAGCATCATCACCCTAAGCGATTCGACATTGGCAGCCCTAACGATTGCAGCCCGGATTTTAGCCGTCAACGGCATCATCACCCTGCTCGCCTACCCCGGCCACCCAGGCGGCGGCCAGGAAACCGACCAGGTAAAAAACTGGTGCGGACACCTGGATACCGAACAATTTAAAGTCAGTACTATTTACAGCACCGAACATAAAGACACCGCGCCCAGGCTGTTCGTGATCTGCAAATGGCAAGACTGTACTATCTACAGAAATGGCGCTTAGGATATGGTCCGTAATAACTTCCCAACATAAATTCCATCCCACTGCGTCAAGCCGATCATGCTTCGGCAGTCTCAGCGCGAACGACTTAACGACCGAAAACAGTGATTTCGGGAAGTTATCTACGACAACCCATCATTCCTCACGCTTCCAATTACTGGATTGCCAAACAGCAGGCAACCCAGCCTACGCGACTACACCTTTAATTAAAAAATTTTTCTCGTTCCCACGCGCCGCGTGGGAATGCAGTGCTGGACGCGCTGCGTCCCGTATACGCCAGACGTTGATCGTGATTCGCGGCGCAGCGCGCCTTAACTGCGTTCCCATTTATGCCCCAGAGGGTACGGAGCCCGTGGGAACGAGAGCGAATGACAACGTAGGAGCGGGCCGCGCCCGCGACATTTGGGCTACGATTGCAGAGTTGCAGCGCTTTCATCGCGGGCATGGCCCGCTCCTACAATGCTTAACTTAATGGCGGTGACGTAGTGCATAGGTGCTAGGTAAAACGAATTTTATTTATTTTTGGAGAAGACATGACTATCGAAACAGGTGTTTTACAGCGTTATTCAGAAGGCGCGGAAGCGGTGCAAGCCGATTTATGCTGTCCTGTGAATTATGACCGTGAATTGTTGGCGTTATTGCCGCAGGAAATTATTGATAAGGATTACGGCTGTGGCGACCCTTCCCGTTATGTGCAGAAAGGCGATGTGGTGCTGGACTTGGGTTCAGGCTCAGGCAAAATCTGCTATATGGCGGCGCAGTTAGTCGGTAATACCGGCAAAGTCATCGGCGTGGATATGAATGACGATATGCTCAATTTAGCGCGTAAATATCAAGTTGAGATGGCGGTAAAAATAGGCTCGGCTAACGTCGAATTTGTCAAAGGGCAAATTCAGGATTTAGCCTTGGATTTAGCCGCGATGAATCAACATTTAGCCGAAAATCCGATTGCGACTGCCGAAGACGTGATTCATTTACGCGCTTGGCAAGAAATACAGCGCAAAGAATCGCCCTTAATCGCCGACAATTCAGTCGATTTGGTGGTTTCCAATTGCGTACTCAATCTGGTGCATGACAGCGACAAAGCGCAATTGATTCAAGAGATTTATCGTGTAGTTAAACCCGGCGGACGGGTCGCTATTTCCGATATTGTCAGCGACGAACTTGTGCCTCCGCATTTGAAAGCCGACGCTCATTTGTGGAGCGGCTGTATTTCAGGCGCTTTACAGGAGCATGCGTTTTTACAGGCCTTTGTTGATGCAGGTTTTGTCGCGGTGGCTTATGACAAGTGGGAAAGCCAAGCCTGGCAGGTGGTTGAAGGTATTGAGTTTCGTTCAGTCACCATTACCGCAATCAAACCATTATCCGAGCCCTGTCTGGACAAAGGTCATGCAGTGATTTATCGCGGACCTTTTTCTAAAGTGTATGACGATGAAGGCCATGTTTTTTATCGCGGGCAACGCATGGCAGTCTGTGAGCGCAGTTGTAAATTGCTCACCGGCGGAGCTTACGCCGACCACTTTATCGGCATTGCCCCTGTGCAGGAACAGACGCCACAAAACTGGCGCCATGCGTCGGGTGCATTAAGACCTGCGGCGGAAACTAAAGGCGCAGCCCATAAAGCGGATTGCGCATCATCGGGTTGTTGTTAAAAAGGGTTAAGGTTTTATCATGCTATCAAAAACCAACATTGATAATTTTTTGCAAACGCTTTACACCACCTGATTAGTCAGCTGCTTCAGCTAGCGCCGTCATACTGGCATGGATGCCCGTATCCAGTCACATGGATGTGAATGTATGACTTGGCATAATGCCTAAATCGGATACGGCTGCGAGGGATAGTCACCCTGCCTGGCTCCGTCATTCCGGCATCCATGCCGGAATGACGGAGCTTTTTGCGTTAGCTGGTTAAGGTTTGGTTGATAGGATAAATGATAGGGTTGTAATAATCAGGCCACGGCGGGCCTGCGTGAAGTGCAGGTTTGGCTCTGCACAGCCTCCAGCTTATCGTGAATGACTCCGGCCAGGTATTGCGCATCTTCGGCGATTCCCAGAAAACGGCCTGAACCCCAGGTATTCAACCAGGGCAAGCCGATGAAGTACAGTCCTTCGACATTCGATACGCCGCGCCGGAACCGGGGATGTCCCTTGCCATCGAAGGCGGACAGTTCGATCCAGCTGTAATCGGGGCGGAAACCGATTGCCCAAACGATGGAGGCGATGCCCGCGGCATCGGCATCGATACGCACGGGACCCGATTCGGATTTCCATTCCCATCGTTTTTCAAATGCCGGCTCCTCCGGCGCATCAATGTTGTTTTCTGCGATATAGCGGTCTATTTCCTCGCGTATCCGTATATACACCTCGTCGGCTTCGTCGAGGTTTCGGGTCAGGTCAGGCTTAAATTCCAGCATCGTGCCGTTAATACTGTTCATGCTGCCGTACAGGCGAACGCCTTGCAACGCGAATTTGCGCAGATCGATTTCATGGCCGCCGCTACGTCCGCTTAGATAATGGTTGGTTTTATGGCAAACCGCATCGCCGAGCGGGTGCTTATCGACAGTCAAGTTGTAAAAACCCAGCTCGTACAGCCATTCGGTAGTTTCGCGGCCTCGATATAGGCGCGGCGAACGCGGCGCGCTGCCGACCGCGAGATGCACTTTGCGGCCCGCTAAGTACAAGTCTTCCATGATCTGTACGCCGGATTGGCCGGAACCGACCACCAATACTTCACCTTCCGGCAGTTGTTGCGGGTTGCGGTAATTCACGGAATGAACCTGGGTGATATGTTTGGGCAGGCTGCGGGCATAGTCCGGCACAATCGGAATATCGTAACCACCGGTTGCGACGACCAGATGATCGGCGGTGAACTCGCCGATGTTCGTCGTCACCTCAAGCCAGCCCTGTTTGCCCCGGCAGACGCGGGTCACGGCCACGCCTTCGTTCAGCGGTGCATTGATCTTTTCGGCAAAGGCTTCGACGTACTCGACAATCTCGTCTTTCAGCATGAAGCCTTGCGGATCGTCGCCTTGATACGGGAAATCCGGCAAGCGACATTGCCAGTTCGGGGTCACCAGACAAAAGCTGTCCCAGCGGTCGTTACGCCAGGAATGGGCGACCCGGTTTTTTTCAAAAACGATGTGGCTGATGTCCAGCTTTTGCAGGTAATAGCTGACCGACAAACCGGCCTGGCCGCCGCCGACGATGATGACTTGGTAATGTGGGCGGGTATTGTTTTGTTGATTGTTCATGGGCTTCTCTCTTTATTGTTGTGTAGCAGTTTGTGATTGTTCTCGTTTCCACGTAGCGAGCCACTGGCATTAAGTTAAGCGTTGCAGGAGCGGGCCGCGCCCGCGATGATGCGCTACAACGCTGCAATCGCTGTGCAAATATCGCGGGCGCAGCCCGCCTACGGAGTATTGATGCGCTTTACTTAATGGCAGTGGCGCAACGCGCTTGTCGTTAACTGTCAGTTAGACCTTCCAGGTTTTGAAAACCTGGAAGGTCTGGCTATCGGCCGGTTTCTCATCTAGCGCTCTACATCTGCTTTTAATGAACTTATCCGATAAACGCTTCGATCAAGACCGTCGGGTTTTCAATATCAGAAAAGTTCACCGCGATAGCTTCAATTTCAGCCAGTTGGCTCATAGCACTGGAGCAGGTGTAACCGTATTTCTGTCGAACCCGCTCGCTGGCGATCTGTAAAGCAGCCCGGCTACGGGCGAGAAAATCTTCCAATTCGTAGCTTTCGCCCGGTTGAAAAAAATCCTTGATCACCTGCGATGGCGAATAACAAAGGCTGGTGGATTGGTCCGGCCAACGGACGCGAAAACGCATTTCAGGCATGGGTAAGACCTCTTACCGTAAAAATTGTATAGGTAGGTTACGCTGTGCGTACCTTTTATAACTGTTATAAAAATCAATTTACAAAGGTACGCGCAGCGTACCCTACATCCCTATTTGGGCTTTATGCCGCAGCCGGTCAACGGGCTTCCGTTCAAATCCCATAACAGTTCTTCACTGCCACCATCGGCAAGACGAAGTTGGCCGGACGCATCGGTTTCACCGATTACAGCGCAACTAATGCCGCGCCGGGAGAAACGTCCGATGATGGCTTCGCTATGTTCTTCTTCGGCGCTCAGCACAAAGCCGTAACTGGGAAAACAGCACAGCCAGCGTTCTAACGGAATATCCGGCGGGCGCGGTATCGCGGTCACGTCGATCACGCCGCCCAAGCCGGAGCACTCCAGCAACATCAGCACTGTGCCGACCGTGCCGGCCATGCTGATGTCCTTCGCCGCCGCGCACAGCCCGGCTTCGGCAAGTTGCGGCAAAATTTCCAGATCCTCGCGCAATCTTTCCGGCGGCGAACCGGTGCTGGCATCCCACCACGCATAGGGTTCGTGAAAACGCCCGCGCAAATCGACCGCCGCCAGCAGCTTTTGTCCGGCTTTTGCCGCAAAACTGCTGAGCAATTTGTTGGCGCGACCGAGAATCGCCACCGACAGTTGCGAGCGGTCGCTACGAAGATTGCTGTGCCCGCCGACGATGGGCACGCGATAAATCTCCGAGGCCGCGGCCATGCCTTCCAGCACCGGCCGGGCTTGCTCTGAGCCGTCGCTCCAGATCGCATCGACCACGGCAATCGGTCTGCCGCCCATCGCATAAATATCGCTGACATTAACCATCACGCCGCAGTAACCGGCAAACCAGGGTTGGCTGGCGACAAATTCGTTCAGGAAACCTTCCGCCGCGAACAATAAAAATCCGTCCCGCTCGGGTATCGCGGCGCAGTCGTCGCCCAGCGGAATTGCACCTTCCGGCAACGGAAGCATATCCGTCACTGCGGCAATATCGCGCTTATGCGCCAGACCGACGCTTTGCCTTATGTTTTGAGTCAACCGGGATAGATCGTTCATGCCGCAATCCTGCCGGTCGCAATAAAACCGGTCTCGCCGTCGGCATAGGGCGGATACCAAGCCAAATCGGCCTGCATCAAATGATGCGGCCTGCCGTGCAGTTCGATTTCCTGTAGCGAACGCCAGTGCAGGCGGCGAAACAACGGCACGTTGCGGCTTTGCACCTGCGCCAAAAAAGTGTGACAGTCTTGGGCATGGGCGCTGGTGACCGCCAGACGGATCAGCGCCGCGCCCAGGTTGCCCTGTTTGCGGTAGTCGGTAGCGACCGCCAGCCGCGAGCCCCACCAGATGCCCGGTTCGGCTTGATGAATGCGGACGGTTCCGACCACTGCATCGGGCAGGCCGCCGACACAAGCGATAGCGACAATCGGCGTAGCAACCCGATCGATGTCGTCGATGTCATCGCCCTGGAAAACGCCTTGCTCCTCGCAAAACACCGCCTGCCGCAAGCGCAGCATTTGCTCGCGTTCCCAGTCCTGGGTCACCCATTTGACTAGGTACTCGTTGGGGACAAAACGGTTGATAGCTTCGTTCAGCATGTCAGGCCTCGTAACTGGAAAGGGCCGAGCAAGCGCCGCATTTGGCGCAACCGGCTTTCATATCGGCGGAGCGGAGCCCGGCTTGTTTCAACATCGCGCCGAGCGGTTGCAGAAGCTCCTGCATGAAGCGCGGTTCGGGCGACGGATGATCGGCTAAGGGCGTCCCGGTAATCGGTATAAAAGGCACCACGAACGGATACACGCCTTTGGCTATCAATTGCTCGCAAACGGACAGGATCGCCTCCGCGCTATCGCCAAGCCCGGCCAGGATGTAGGTGCTGACTTCGCCCCGGCCGAACACCGCAACGGCCGCCTCGAAAGCGTCCAGATAACGTTCCAGCGGCACACCGGCCTTGCCGGGCATGATCCGGGCGCGGACTTCCGGGGTGACGGCTTCCAGGTGCATGCCCATGCTGTCGATGCCCGCGTCTTTCATGCGTCCGAACCAGCTATCGTCATCCGGCGGCTCGCATTGGCCTTGAATCGGCAAATCGACGGCGGCTTTCACCGCGCGAGCGCTCTCGCACAGAATCGCCGCGCCGCGGTCGGTCAGGTTGGGAGTGCCGGTGGTGATGACCATGTGTTTGACGCCGTCCAGCGCTACCGCGGCACGGGCGACTTCGGCCAATTGCTCCGGCGTCTTTCGGAGGATGGTTCGACCGGCTTTCAGCGATTGCTCAATCGCGCAAAACTGGCAGGACTTTTTACGGTTGCCGTAGCGGATGCAGGATTGCAACACCGTCGTAGCCAGCACGTCCGCCGCATGTAGTGTGGCGATATGAGAATAGGGAACGCCGTCAGCGGTTTGCAAGCCGTAAAAACGCGGCTGGCGGGGGAATGCGATTGAATCGATGACGCGGCCATCGCGGCGAATGATGCTGATACCCTGTTCATCGGGAGCTGAGGCGGTAAACGGCGAGTTGATCGCCCCGACGGTGGCGATAGGCACCATCACGGTTTTACCGCCAATGCCGACGGCTTTATGGTCGGACGGACCGGCGCCGCCGCGACGGACGGCAAGGCCGGATTCGGCGTCCTCCAGCCGCAATCCCAACGATTGCAGCTCTGTAATCAGTTGCGGTTCGGCTCTATTCATGGCTGGCTTGCTCGCTGCTTTGGATGATTGGAAAAGGAATCGATTCATCGCTGAACATCGCCGCAGCCGACCTGTCATTGATCCTCAGGCTTAACAATTCAGGCCTGGCATAATGGCCGACCGAATCCATCATGCGTTTGCGTTTGGTAATCAGCGACATATCCAGGTCGGCGATGACCATGCCTTCGCCGGAGCGCAAAGGTTCAGCTAAGTGCTGACCTTCGGGCGATATAATCGCCGTGCAACAGCCGCCGCGCAGGGCTTTTTGCAACTCGACATCGGGCGTCACCGACTCGATCTGCTCGTCGCTCAACCAGCCGGTCGCGTTGATCACGAAGCAGCCGGATTCCAGCGCGTGGTGGCGGATAGTGACCTCGATCTGCTCGGCAAAAGTCGGCCCGACCAATGAGCCCGGAAACTGGCTGCAATGGATTTCCTCATGCTGCGCCATCAATGCGTAGCGGGCCAGCGGGTTGTAATGTTCCCAGCAGGCCAAAGCGCCGATGCGTCCGATGCCGGTCTCGACCACTTTCAGGCCGGACGCGTCGCCCTGGCCCCAGATCATCCGTTCATGATAGGTCGGCGTGATCTTGCGGCGTTTTAATGCCAGGTTGCCGCATTCGTCGAAAATCAGTTGGGTGTTGTAAAGGCTGCCGTGGTCGCGCTCATTGACGCCGAGCACCACGACCACGCCCAGCGAGCGGGCCAGGGCGGCAACCGCATCGGTGGCCGGTCCCGGCACGGTCGGCGCGTGTTCGTAGAGCTTTAGATGCTCGCGGCCTGCGGCAACCGGCGGCAGCACGAACGAAAAATACGGGTAGTAAGGCACAAAAGTTTCCGGGAACACCACCAGCTGAGCGCCTTCTTTGGCCGCATCGCTAATGGCTTGGCAAACTTTGTCGATAGTGCCGGTGGCCGAATCGAACACCGGCGCAATCTGTACTGCCGCCGCCCTGACAATTCTTTTCGATGTCACAATCTGTACTCCTGTTGCTGATTATTCTGGGAAAAGCCGTTGGTCCACGAAAAGCACAAAAAGCACGAAAATATTAACGGTAGATATATGCGGTTTATTTCGTGTTTTTCGTGTCTTTCGTGTTTTTCGTGTTTTTCGTGTTTTTCGTGTCTTTCGTGGACTAACCGTCTTTTTGTTGTGTTCGGGTATGATTTACATCGTCCAGGTATCCAGAATGAAAGCGTTCTCGCGGCGATGGATCAGCACGATGTCCAATACATCCAGCGGGCTGACCGGGCGGATGCCTTCGATCAGGCTGGGTTCGCCGTGACCGTACAAGGCTTGCAGCGCGAATCGGCAGGCATAAACTTTGCCGCCTTCGGCCATGAATTTGTTGATTTGATTGGTATAATTTTGGTGGCCCGGAAAAGCCTCGTCGCCCAAACGCGGAAAGCCGCGCTGAATCCCCAGCGTCACGCCCGGCCCATACAGCAGGATCGAAGTTTCAAAACCCTTACGTTGCAAGCGGGTCGCCTGCAACAGATTTACGTAGCCGATAGAGCCTTCAAAGGCGACGGTGTGGAATTTGACCAGGGCTTTCTCGCCCGGTTCGGCTTTAACGTCCTCGAATACTTTCTCTTCGTAATCGACAAAAAAATCGCCTTTGGCGTGAGCTGGTTTTTGAACTGCCGGCATGGAATATTCCTCGTAATAAGTAAAAAAGCCCTGCATCAGGAGATGCAGGGAGAACTATGGCGGTCAAATCTCTGAGGGGAATTGACGGGAGATAGTTTACGAACGGGACAGAATTGCTGACAGATTCAGGAAAAAACGATTTTTAGGGTACAGATTGCGGTTTTGAGCGATCTGTTCTGCTTGATAAACCGGATAACTGTTATGGAAACCCAGGATTTTATCGTTCCCACGCTCCGGCGTGGGAATGCAGTCTCAGACGCTCCAGCGTCGGCTTCATCAGAGTACCGTACAGGACGTAGGCCCGGAATACCCACAGGGCACAAGTAAGTCCGCCCGGCGTAAGCAAGGGTGGGTGTTTCCGGCGAAACTGTGCGGCTGTGGTCTAGTGGAACGGGACGCTGGAGCATCCCGAACTGCATTCCCACGCCGGAGCGTGGGAACGATATGTGAAAGAGGGAAAACGCTATGTGAGTGAGTTGGATCGTTACCTCGTTCCTACGCGCCGCGTGGGAATGCAGTGCAGGACGCGCTGCGTCCCGTATACGCAAGACGCTGGTCGTGATTCGCGGCGCAGCGCGCCTTTAACTGCATTCCCACGCGGCGCGTAGGAACGAGAGATAACGTTGTTCAAGAGCCGTCATGCCGGGGACAGCCGACGTAGGGCGTGCCGTGCGCGCCTCGGGAGCTCAGAGATCGGCAGGATTTAACTTTTGCCCAGTGGCCGTTGAACAGCTCAAGCCGCTCAACTGATTTCATGCGGGTTATCTGCCATGGATGGCTCCAGTAAAAACCTGGAAGGTCTGTCTATCGGCATTTGCTTCGCTTAACGCCAAAACTGTTGGATGTGGAGGGAGGTTAGGCAGCGCATCCTGCCGAGTTACATACCCGTCTGCATTTTTGGCGGGTTTTCCGGTAGAGGAGCCGGAGCTTGCAGATGTGCCGGCGTCATTGCGGCTGAGGGACGAAATAGCTTCAAGCCCCGTTGCGTCATCATCAGGCCCATCGCGATCATCAATACCCCGGAAACCCTTACCAGTTGCCGCATGGTGGCCGGGGATAACAAAACGGCAAATAAGCCGAAGCCGATCAAGGGTATTAGCGTACCCAAGCCGAACAACAGCAAAAATAATGCGCCTTGCCTCGGGTCGCCGGTGCCTGCGGCCATCACATACATGGCTTGCAAGGGGCCGCAGCCCAGTACCAGCCCATTCAGTAAACCGATGGCAAAAGGGCTGCGCTGCCGACGCAAATTGCCGGCAACCTGCCGATTGACGGCATGCGGCCAGCGCAAGCTAAACCGCCGCAATAGAGCAAATACATTCAGCATTTTCAAACCGTACAGCAGCACGAAAGCGCCGGCCAACAACGTAACCGTGCCGCGCATTTGCGGTGTGATCGCAATGATCGATCCCAGCAAACCGAAACCGGCGCCCAGCGTCGCATACGACAGTGTTTTGCCGAAACCGTAGAGTAAATGCGCGGCTAATTGCCGGGCCTTGGATTGACCGGCAATGGTGTAACCGACGACAAAGCCGCCGCACATGCCGATGCAGTGAAAACCGGTCAAAAAGCCAATGCCGAACAGCAAGGTATGGCTCATGTGCGGATTGATTTGTTGCAAAATGCCGGGGATCAGGCTTTTTCCCCACCAGACCAGTCCGCCGACGGAAACCAGCAGCAGCAAAAAGATCAGGCTCCGTATCGCTTTCCCGGACCATGACGCGGCAGCTTCATCAACGCCGTAGCCCTTGGCTTCTATGCACCGGCGTATCGCAAGTTCGTCGATTAAGCTAGGGTCGTATTCAATTGTAGCGCTTTGCCGTCGGTAGTCGGCTTCGGCCTTGACGATGCCGGGCATTTCCTTGAGGCTATCGCTTATGGTTTGTTCGCAGCCGAAACAATGCATGCCGCTGATTTTAAATTCTCTGGTAACGATGTTCATAGCCTCGCACTCTATTGTTGACTGGATATAGCGGCATTAAAAAGGGTATGGATGCCCTTTTTAATGCGTTTGCTCAGAGTCCGTCTGCCGAGATTCGGTACAAGCCCCTGCTGTCATCTGCTTAGAGTTCCGGTAGCATCCAGTTTAAACTCCAGTCTGCTGCCTCGTTAAACTGATAGGTGTTAAGACCGATATAAAGCGTCAGTTGCGCTTAAACAGAAACTTTATTAGGTAATATTAGGTTTATTAAAAAGGCCAATTGCTTGAATAAAAATTTAAACAAAGTAGTTAAAAGCTGAAAAATATAAGCAATAATTTTAGCAACACTCATGCCTTTAAATTTCCGCGTCAAATAGGACGTCAGCAACAATCCCATTGCTATACCGATCAGTAAGGTGCTGGAAATAAACGATTCTTCGGTGGATGCAACTTTAACAAGCGCAGCAGCAGTCTTGGTCGGCAGCAACGTAGGCATGGCTTCGTTATAGTTATCTTCAATCAGGTTCGCGGTGATGCCCGGAATGCTGGGCAAATCGCCGCTGCCTTTACCGACTTTAAGCTGGGCTTTTAAGCCTTTCTCCATGTGTCCTGCCATGTCGCAATGCACCAGGTAGGTTTGATCGCCGGGGGGCAAGATTAACGTGCCGGTTATTTCCGCTGGACCTGTTACTTCCAAATGAAACATGCCATGCGGATAAAGGTACTTAGGTAAACCGTGCATCATCCATTGGTGGCGGATATGGTCGTCATTGACGAAATGTACGGTCAATTTGGTGCAAGGCTCAAACTTTAATTCTTGTTGATCGAAAGCCCACATCCGCCCAGGAAATTTTTCTGCGTATTTGTGCCCGGCATGCACGGTGATTTCTTTAGTGGCCTTGATTTTGTCGCATCCGCCCGGCAAAGTATCGGTATTTTGCCCCATCACCATGCCGCCGTTCATGTCCATCAGATGGCCATTGCCATGATCCATCAGCACCGTGTGTTTTTCGTATTCCTTTGCGGTCACGGTCGATGACAACAAAGCCGTTAATATTGCGATTGAAAATAGGTGAGCCATAGGGAGTCCCTCTTTGCTTGCCGCGCGCATGAAACGGTGCTATCGGTACGGTTTACAAATCCCAGAAACCGCAGCTCTCAATACCACCGTTCATGACTTAGTGCGGCGTTGATGGATGAATTACGCTTTAATTTTTTCTAAGCTACTGTCAACCTGACGTTTAAATCCGGCGCTTGAAAGATAGAGTACGTAAAGCCCCGCAAATGCAAACAGCGCGTATAAGCCATAGGCGCTATAAGAAATTGACTCGCCCGCGCCTGCCGTGAAGCCCATGTGCGCATCCAAGCGTTCGCCATCATTTTTTAATAAGGTGATATGGATAAGGTACTTGCCTTGTTCAGCCACGCCTTTGGGCAAAGAGAGCGCCACCGTTCCCGATTTATGTTTTTTGGCTTCTTCAAAAAACACGCGCGTTCCCTCAGGTTCTTTGGTCACTTCAAACTCTACCGCCATATCGCGATAACGCATGTCCTGATAATCAAACACCAACTGAGTTAGCGTGTTGAGTGCAGGGAGCTTGCCGCAAAAATCCTGGGCGGGGTATATTTCTGACTGATAAGCGGTATAGTGAAGCCAGTGACCGGGTTCCAATTCGAATTTACACTGGTCGGTGTCGGTTCCTGCCGCACCGCCATGCGCCTGCACAGACACAGAAAAAACCAGACCCGCTAATGCTAAACACAGGTTTTTAAAAATTGCTAATTTGTTCATGGTGACCTTCCAAATTGATTAAATTTCATTAAGTTATCGGGCGGCGGTTGAACAGCAACTGTTCCTGCGTCCTTCCGGTATGACGGCTTTCGCCGGAACAGTCGCTGTAATCGCTACCCGTTGTTTCATATAGCTTTCTAACCGGACTGTTTTTGCCGAAACCAGCTCAAGATAGAATGCCGCCGAATCGTTAAAACATAGAGCGCAATGCCCAGTAATATGCCGTATAACAAGACTCTGGTTGTCGAACGCCGTGACTGCTGCGGAATTGACGTTGTTACCGCGCCATCGGTTGTTGCCTGTTCAGCTGCCGCAACACCGACTGTTAACTCAGGAAGCCCTAAGCTACGCCAAGCATCATAATCTTGCCAGATGGGATAGTTTCGTTGCCAAAACTCCTTGGTAAAGTAAGGTGCGAGACTCATGCCGCGGACTTTGGGGATGCCGCGCTCATCGTAAAAGCCTTTATAGACAACTAGGCTAATGTCGCCGCCTTCACCCACGCCGTCGGTAGTGAACGCTTTTTCGACATGATCATGAAATATCCAGATACCTTCGCCGAAGCTGTGCAAACCATCATCCTGTCCGCTCAGTTCCAAGTCGAGCCGTTGCGCTGTTACCATGCCATGCACGTCTCTTTGCATATGGGAGCCGGTACCGTTATCCACGCCGTCATAATGCGTACTAGTGGGCTTATGTCCATGCATGTGCAGGGCCAGGGTTTCGGTATGGCCATTCAAAACCCGCAGCTTTACTTTTTCATCCTTATCCATGTGAATCAAAGACTCCCTTAAGGTATAAGGGAACGAGCGGCCATTGAGCATAAAATAATCGTTGCTTGCATCGGTCGTGTCGTAATCCATGTTCAAGTGTTTCGCCAGCAAACGGGGATCGTTGGCGGATCGTGCCACGGTTTCGTGTAGTTCTTTGTCGGCGGATTGGTAATGCAAATCATATTCCCGGGAATATTTTTCCAGCACCGCGACCGAGGGATGACGCACTTGGCCAGCACCGACATTCAAGGTTTGCGGCCAGTTGTTGGGGCGGTTTTCCTCTACCACAAACATCCCCTGTAAACCCATGGGGATATGGGTGTGCGATTGAACATGGCAATGGTAATACATGGTGCCGGGTTGACGCGGCTTAACCACATAGGTTTTGCTCTCACCCGGCATAGTGTCCCGATTGCTGGTTTGCGAAACGCCATCATTGCCCGTGCCTTCCTGATCCGCGAACGGATGATCAACGCCGTGCAGGTGAATGGAATGCGGTAAAAAATGAGTGTTTTCCAATACAATCCAAACAACATCGTCCTGTTCCACGCGTATAGTCGGCGATGGAGCACGCAAGGTAGGATTGGCGCGGGTATCATAAAGATTCATGGTGGACATATCGCGCGTTTTCGGCGCAAACACCCAAAAGGTCGGCTGTATGCCCGGCGCTATATCGAAAGTGGTGATCGGTTCTTTAACATCGGGCGAATGCCCGTTCAGCTCGACTACTTCCAATTTGATAATGACCTTATCCGGGTCGCCGTCGCCGTCGACATCGTCAGATAGGGTAACGGCATCGGTAGCCAATTGCGTGTGCATCAAGGTTTCCATGGAAATGTTATTGGTACCTTTGACAAAAGCGGCAATGTCGGCAGGGTTGTCGGGATCGCACAAGCGTGACTCCTGGATTTTGACGCCATCGATTTCTTGCGCATCACGCCACGAAGCCGGATTGAAATCGACACAAACCTCCTCGACTGCACCCAATGGAATTTTTGCTGAAGCAGGTAAATCAACAGCCGCCTGACTAAAAGCGGAACATAGTAACAACGGGCTACTTATGAATAGTGTGTTAAGCAACTTTTTACGCATAACATGACCTCGGAATACTGTGTGTTTCAATTTACTTGACAACCTATGCGAAGATTTTTTGCTGAGCCAGTGTTTGAATTGCCGGCATGAAATTCTTCTGGTTGTTAGTAAAAAATCCCTGTATCTGATATGCGACACAGGGAGGACGATAAACGTCACCCCTTTAAATGATTGACGGTACGTATTTTACTGGCGAGAAAGAAAGCGGAACAGATTTAGAAATGTATTAATTTATTAGGCACAGATTGCGATTTGGACGATCTGTTCTGCTTAATGAACCGGATAACTGTTATGGATAATTAGTTATATCGTTCCCACGCTCCGGCGTGGGAATGCAGACTCAGATGCTCCAGTGTCGGCTTCATCCGAGTGCCGTACGGATTATGAAGCCCGGTTTAGCGGGTTCGGATATGATTTGTTTAAGGCTGTGGTTTAGTGGAACGGGACGCTGGAGCATCCCGAACTGCGTTCCCACGCCGGAGCGCTCGTCTTTATACACATCTCGAAGTAGGCCGGAATAAGGCCATCCAAGCGCGTAGCGCGAGGTGGCGTTTCCGGCATTCCGAGGCTCCGAAATGCCGGAAACGCCACCCTGGCTGTCGCCGGGCGGGCTTATTCCGGCCTACGTCCCGTCTTGAACAGACTTGTGTATAAAGATGAGCGCCGGAGCGTGGGAACGATATAGGATAGGGTTGGAGCGAGCAGGAGCGATACAATATAAAAAAATTAAACCATTAAGCGATACAGTTGTGCTAAATTTGCCGGACAGACAACCCGCAGAGATCCAAAACCAATGAAACATCTTTATGAAACCGTAGCAGAGAATATTCTCGCCCATATCGAACAAGGCGTTTACCGTTCAGGCGAACGCTTGCCGGGCATTCGCCGTTTAAGCCGACAATTGAACGTAAGCGTATCGACCGCGCTTGAAGCCTATCGGCTGCTGGAGGATCAGGGACGAATCCAGGCCCGTGCGCGATCCGGCTACTACGTCAGCACCGTGCGCCGACTGCCGATCACCGAACCCGATATTTCCGAACCGTCAACGACGCCTTCCCGAGTGACGGGCCAGTCCCTGACACGGCAGATTCTGCTGGCTGCGAGAGATCCTTACCAGATCAACCTGGGATCTTCGGTACCTTCCCCTGCATTTTTACCGACGCGGGTTCTGCAACAAGCCACCCAAAAAGTCGCGCGCCTGTTTGAAAAACGCTGTTTCGACACCGACGAACTGCTCGGCAATCAGGAACTTCGCCGCCAGATTGCAAAACGCATGGTCGAGCTGAATTGCGACGTCAGCCCCGAGGACATCGTTATAACGCATGGCGCCAGGGACGCGGTCCGGCTCGCATTGCTGGCGGTTTGTAAGCCGGGCGATGTGATCGCTATCGAATCGCCGACCTTTTACGGCTTGTTGCAGGTCATCGAATCCTGCGGCATGGAAGCGCTGGAAATCCCGACCCATCCGCGTGAGGGCGTTTCTATCGAAGCGCTGCAACTGGCTATCGAACAATGGCCGATCAAAGCCTGCCTGTTGATTTCCAATTACAACAACCCGCTCGGCTCCTGCATGTCGGACGAGCGCAAGCAAGCTATTGTCGCGCTGTTGGAAAAAAGTCAGATTCCGCTGATCGAGGATGATGTCTATGGCGATTTGGGTTTCGGAGTAAAGCGGCCTTCGGTCGCCAAGGCCTGGAGCCAACAGGGCGAGGTGCTGTATTGCTCGTCTTTCGCAAAGACCTTGTCGCCAGGCTTGCGCGTCGGCTGGCTGGTTCCCGGCCGACATATGAAAAAAGTGGAAAACCTGAAATACATGCTGCATCAGGCCACGCCGACGCTGAATCAACTGATCGTCGCCCATTTGCTGGAACAGGGTGGTTATGACCGTTACCTGCGCCAGGTCCGGCAGGAATATGCCCAAAGCGTGACTCGCATGGTCAAGGCCGTGAGCCGGTCTTTTCCCGAAGGCACCAAAGTGACCCAGCCGGAAGGCGGTTTCGCGTTGTGGGTTGAATTGCCGGAACATGTCGATGCGATGGAATTGCATCGGCAAGCGAGTTTGGAAGGCATCATTATTGCGCCGGGGCCGCTGTTTTCCGCTACGCAAAAGAAATACGGCAACTTCATCCGGCTCAGTTGCGCCGTGCCCTGGAATGACCGCTTGGAACGGGCGCTAAAAAAACTGGGGGATATGGCCGGCGATTTAATGGCGGAATAAAGCAATTACGGGTAACGAAAAGAGGGTACTCAAGCTATCGAACTGATAGGGGCATCCCTTACTCGGCGTGGTAACCGAGTCAGGGATGCTCAAGCGTCCCGAATCCCGTACGCCCGCCGTTATACGCAAGTCTCTATTCCGGCAGTCCTGGATCTGGCGTTCGGCAGACCTTCCAGGTTTTAAAAACCTGGAAGGTCTAGATACTAGGAGGCTGTCCGAGAATAGAAACGAAAAATTATTCAGCCCAAATACCATTTCGTCCAATTTTGATGCAGAGCCTGAAAAATTGCCGTTATTTTTTATAAGCAATTAATATAAAACAATATGTTA
>Ga0207978_100149_pt1 | contig 32172 bp, 40 predicted proteins | sample LakWasM100_LOW12_2_FD_183920 | JGI IMG/M metagenome (GOLD analysis project Ga0207978, IMG submission 183920) | Freshwater sediment methanotrophic microbial communities from Lake Washington under simulated oxygen tension - Sediment Metagenome... | ecosystem: Environmental > Aquatic > Freshwater >... | reverse complement strand
ATGGTAAAACTACTTTAACTGCTGCTTTAACAAAAGTAATGGCTGAGCTCCAAGGTGGAGAGGTTAAAGCCTTTGATCAGATTGATAATGCACCTGAAGAGCGTGCGCGTGGTATTACCATTTCTACGTCGCACGTCGAATATGAATCAGCAACGCGTCATTATGCGCATGTTGACTGCCCAGGTCATGCTGATTATGTAAAAAACATGATTACCGGTGCTGCGCAAATGGATGGGGCTATTTTGGTTTGTTCGGCAGCTGACGGTCCTATGCCGCAAACCAGAGAACACATTCTGTTATCAAGACAGGTGGGTGTGCCTTACGTTGTGGTGTTCCTGAATAAAGCGGACATGGTTGATGATGCGGAACTGATTGAATTGGTCGAGATGGAGATTCGTGAGCTGCTGGATATGTATGAGTTTCCAGGTGATGATACACCTATTATCGTTGGTTCGGCTTTAAAAGCATTAGAAGGCGACACGAGCGAAATCGGCGTTCCTTCTGTAGTCAGATTGGTTGATGCCTTAGATAGTTACATTCCATTGCCGGAAAGAGCGGTAGATGGCGCATTCCTGATGCCGATTGAAGATGTATTCTCAATTTCCGGTCGCGGCACGGTAGTGACCGGGCGTATTGAGCGTGGTGTTGTTAAAGTTGGTCAGGAAATTGAAATTGTCGGTATTAAGGCTACCGTATCAACAACTTGTACCGGTGTGGAAATGTTTCGTAAATTGCTGGACCAGGGTCAAGCAGGCGACAATGTTGGTATTCTTTTGAGAGGAACAAAAAGAGATGATGTTGAGCGTGGGCAGGTTTTAGCACACAAAGGCACTATCAAGCCGCATTCATACTTCAACTCAGAAATTTATATTTTATCTAAAGATGAGGGTGGTCGTCATACGCCTTTCTTTAATGGCTATCGTCCGCAGTTCTATTTTAGAACAACCGACGTGACAGGTGCTGTCGAGTTGCCGGAAGGTGTTGAAATGGTTATGCCTGGCGATAATATTTCAGTAAAAGTAAAGCTGATTTCACCGATTGCTATGGATGATGGTTTACGTTTTGCAATCCGCGAAGGTGGGCGTACGGTAGGTGCGGGCGTCGTTGCATCAATACTTGAATAATATTATTATTTGGTGTAATATAACAGTTTATGTAAAGCTTGTCTGAATAGGTCAGTAGTTCAATTGGTAGAATAGCGGTCTCCAAAACCGCGGGTTGGGGGTTCGAGACCCTCCTGGCCTGCCATTCAGATTAAAGTATATCAATCTATTTTCATAGTAAATAACACATGAATGCTCAGGTAGAAGCGTCAGCATCGGTTTTTGATGTTGTTAAGCAAGTATTTTCCGTTGTCTTTGTAGTTGTTGGTGTGGCTGCATTCTATTACTTCTCAGAAGTTCCGCTTTTATACCGAGTCTTGGGGTTGGTTGTTATTGCTCTGGTTGTGGTGGGTATGATGCTCACTACTGGGTTGGGGCGAAATGTTTGGGGTTTTGTTTTGGAGTCCAAGCAGGAGGTTAGGAAGGTTGTTTGGCCGACTCGAGAAGAGACTTTTCGTACCACTCTGCTAGTATTTGGAATGGTTTTTATCGTTGGTTTGATTCTTTGGTTACTGGATATGTTTTTGTTTTGGGGTGTGCGTCTGTTGACTGGTCAAGGGGGGTAGTGGTATGGCTCTTCGTTGGTATGTTGTACACGCCTACTCAAATTTCGAGAATAAAGTTAAGCAGGCCTTAGAGGAAAGAATCAAGAGAGAGGGGTTGGAGCAGTATTTCGGAAAAATTTTGGTGCCTACTGAAGAAGTTGTGGAAATGCGTATGGGGCAGCAGAGAAAAAGCGAAAGAAAGTTCTTTCCTGGGTATGTCTTAGTGCAGATGGACTTGACTGATGAGACTTGGCATTTGGTAAAGGATGTGCCGCGGGTGTTGGGTTTTATAGGTGGGACTTCTGATCGTCCTGCGCCAATATCTGAAAAAGAGGCGATGGCTATTCTCAATAGAGTTGAGGATGGGGTAAATAAGCCGCGGCCTAAGACGATGTTTGAGGCGGGTGAGGTAATTAGGGTTATTGATGGGCCATTTAAGGATTTTAATGGTGTCGTTGAAGAGGTTAATTACGAGAAGAGTAAAATAAAAATATCAGTACTTATCTTTGGTCGGTCAACGTCTGTTGAGCTTGGTTTTGGTCAGGTAGAAAAAAGTTAATTAAATTAAGGTGTTTGGTTTTTTTCAAAATCACTGTCTGAATAAGGCAGTGATTTTTTGTGTCTAGGGGAGCTGAAAAGCGTTTGTACCCATATTTTGGAGTAAATAATGGCTAAAAAGATAACCGCGTATATTAAATTGCAGGTTAAAGCGGGCGAAGCGAATCCAAGTCCACCTGTAGGTCCAGCATTGGGTCAACGAGGTGTTAATATTATGGAGTTTTGTAAAGCGTTTAATGCTAAAACGCAAGATACAGAAAAAGGTTTGCCTTTGCCTGTGGTTATCACTGTTTATAGTGATCGTAGTTTTACTTTTATTACAAAAACCCCTCCGGCTTCAATTCTTCTGAAGAAAGCAACTGGCATTAAAAGCGGAAGCAGCAATCCTAATACCAAGAAAGTTGGCACGATAACGCGTGCGCAATTGGAAGAAATTGCTAAAACAAAAATGGAGGATTTGAATGCGGCAAATTTAGAAGCAGCAGTAAAAACGATTGCGGGCAGTGCGTACAGCATGGGTCTGAATGTGGAGGGATTATAATGGCTAAATTATCAAAAAAAGCAAAAATTATCAAAGGGAAGGTTGATAAAACCAAGCAATATTCAATCACTGAAGCAGTTCAGTTGTTGAAGGAGCTTGGAACTGCAAAGTTTAGTGAGGCTATTGATGTTAGCGTTAATTTGGGTGTAGATCCTCGCAAATCCGATCAAAATGTTCGTGGCGCAACGGTATTGCCAAATGGTACGGGTAAAACAGTTAGAGTTGCGGTTTTTACTCAGGGTCCTAACGCTGACGCGGCGAGAGAAGCCGGAGCGGATATCGTGGGTATGGATGACTTGGGCGATCTGGTAAAGAAAGGTGAAATGAACTTTGACGTAGTTATTGCCTCTCCGGACGCTATGAGAGTAGTTGGTCAATTGGGTCAAATTTTAGGGCCTAGAGGTTTAATGCCTAATCCTAAAGTTGGAACTGTAACTGCTGATGTTGCTACCGCAGTAAAAAATGCCAAATCAGGACAAGTGCGCTATCGAACTGATAAATCAGGAATCATCCATTGCACGCTGGGTAAGGTTGCATTTGATGCGGCTGCTATTCAAGGTAACTTGGAAGCATTGCTTGCAGATTTAAGAAAGCTAAAGCCGACCGCAGCTAAAGGTATTTACATTAAGAAGATAACCTTATCTTCGACAATGGGGCCTGGTTTGTGGCTGGATCAAAGCAGTATTTCAATTTAACGTTCGACTGCATGGACGCAGGCGGTAGAGTAATGCAGGAGCAATTGACGAATAAAAGACTTTGGGTTGCCGACCCGTTCGGTAACCGTCAAAGACCGCAGGTGTTGTAAAACTTAATCCTTCCTGCGTAGACGGAAGCTGGACCTATAAGCTGGGGAAAGGGACCGTAAGGGGCATTCAACTGAATGCTTTTTATTAATTCTGGGGATAAATTCCGGAGGTAAGCTGTGGCACTAAATTTAGATAGCAAAAAAGCTGTCGTAGAAGAAGTCGCTGTATTCGCCGCTAAAGCTCATTCTGCGATTGCAGCAGAATATCGAGGGTTAACAGTTACGGAATTGACCGAACTGCGTAAAACTGCGAGAGAGACAGGTGTTTATTTGCGTGTGGTAAAAAATACGCTGGCAAAACGAGCGGTAGCCGGGACTGAATTTGAATGTATGCAAAGTGGACTGGTGGGTCCGTTATTGATTGCATTTTCTATGGAAGATCCAGGTTCAGCGGCGCGTTTAATCAGTAATTTTGCCAAGACTCACGACAAGCTAATTACCAAGATAGTTGCTATCGGCGGACAGTCTTTTGGTGGGTCTGAGCTTGCCAGGCTGGCTAGTCTGCCTACTCGCGATCAAGGTATTGGAATGCTGATGTCGGTTATGAAAGCGCCCACAGAGAAGTTTGTGCGTACTTTGGCTGCAATCAGAGACCAGAAAGAAGCTGCATAGTAGAAGACGTTGCTCGACAGCGTTTCTATCACTACAACCAGTTTAAAACTTATTATTTCAGAGGAATACACAATGGCAATTTCGCAAGAAGATATCTTGGAAGCGGTCTCAAACATGAGCGTTATGGAAATCGTTGAGTTGATTTCAGCGATGGAAGAAAAATTTGGCGTATCTGCAGCTGTTGCTGTAGCGGCGGCACCAGTGGCAGCGGCAGCTGTTGCTGAAGAACAAACTGAATTTGACGTTATTCTGACGTCTTTCGGCGAGAACAAAGTTTCGGTTATTAAAGCGGTTCGTGGTATCACCGGCTTGGGCTTGAAAGAAGCTAAAGATGCCGTTGAAGGCGTTCCAACAACTTTGAAAGAAGGTGTTTCTAAAGCCGAAGCAGAAGATGCGCAAAAGCTGCTTGTTGATGCGGGCGCTACTGTCGAAATAAAATAAATTTTGACTCAATTGCAGGGACGTTGGAATAGACGTCCTTGCCAAGTACGGCTGGTGGCAATCTTGTCACCGGCCTTTTACTGTTTGCAATAATCGCACGGTAGAAAATTATCTATGACGAAAAGGTTTGGAAGCGATATGTCCTACTCTTTTACAGAAAAAAAGCGTATTCGAAATAACTTTGGGAAAGGTACTGAGGTACTTGATGTTCCCTATCTTCTGGCAACGCAAATTAATTCATATGCGGGCTTTTTGCAATCAGGTGTTACAGCTGAAAAGCGCGAAGACAGTGGATTGCATGCAGCATTCTCCAGTGTTTTTCCAATTGAAAGCCATTCCGGATATGCAGTGCTGGAGTATGTGAAATATAGATTGGGGGAGCCTGTTTTTGATGTAAGAGAGTGTCAACAAAGAGGCGCGACCTATGCGGCCCCCCTAAGGGTATTGGTTCGCTTGGTTATCTATGATAAAGAAGCCTCCGCGAATGCAAAAGTAGTTAAGGATATTCGTGAACAGGAAGTTTACATGGGGGAGTTGCCTTTGATGACGGACAACGGAACATTTGTCATTAATGGGACGGAACGGGTGATTGTCTCCCAGTTACATCGTTCGCCAGGTGTTTTCTTTGATCATGATAAAGGAAAGACCCATTCGTCAGGAAAACTGTTATTTAATGCGCGGGTTATCCCTTATCGTGGTTCATGGTTGGATTTTGAGTTTGATCATAAAGATTGCGTTTTTGTCCGGATAGACCGGCGTAGAAAAATACCCGCAACTATTTTGCTGAGGGGTTTAGGCTACGATAACGAAGAAATGCTCAAGATTTTCTTCGAAATGAATAAATTTACAGTTGATGCTCAAAAATGCATTTTCCACATCGTGCCTGAACGGATGCGTGGAGAAATTGCAGCCTTTGATATTAAGGGTAAAAAAGGCGAAGTATTAGTTGAAGAAGGCCGTCGGATCACGGCTAAGCATATTCGTGAAATGATAAAGTCCGGGTTAACCGAAGTAGAGGTGCCCAAGGATTATCTGGTTGGCAAGATATTAGGGCATAACTTGGTTGATCGATCTACAGGCGAGTTGGTTGCTAATGTGAACGACGAGCTTACTGTGGGGATAATAGATCGATGCATTGAAAGCGGTATTACCGATCTGAATACCCTGTTCGTCAATGACTTGGATAAAGGTCCGTACATGTCTAATGCCATGAGACTGGATACTACAGCCAATAGTCTTGAAGCACTAGTTGAAATATATCGGATGATGCGCCCTGGCGAACCACCGACCAAAGATTCGGCTGAAAATCTATTCCAAAATCTGTTCTTTACCGATGAACGGTATGACTTGTCTACTGTTGGACGGATGAAGTTTAACCGTCGTTTAGGTCGTCAGGAAACCACAGGTCCGGGTACTTTAACTAAAGACGACATCATTGATGTACTTAAAGAATTAATAGATATTCGTAACGGCAACGGCAACGTTGATGATATTGATCATCTAGGCAACAGACGGGTTCGTTCTGTCGGTGAAATGATTGAGAACCAATTCCGCGTTGGATTGGTTCGCGTTGAAAGAGCGGTTAAAGAGCGCTTAACATTGGCAGATTCTGAAGGCTTGATGCCACAGGAAATAATCAACGCTAAGCCGGTTTCCGCTGCGGTAAAAGAATTTTTCGGCTCCAGTCAGTTGTCGCAGTTTATGGATCAAAATAATCCATTGTCGCAGGTGACCCATAAACGCCGTGTATCGGCTTTGGGGCCAGGCGGTTTGGCAAGAGAGCGTGCTGGATTTGAGGTTCGTGACGTACATGCAACGCATTATGGTCGCGTATGTCCAATTGAGACACCTGAAGGGCCAAACATCGGTTTGATAAATTCATTATCAGTCTATGCGCGTACCAATAATTATGGTTTTCTGGAAACGCCTTATAGAAAAGTAATTGATGGCAAAGTAACGGATCATGTCGACTATTTGTCAGCGATTGAAGAAGGCGAGTTTGTTATCGCTCAGGCCAGTGTTGCTGTAGATGCAAGCGGAAAGCTGGTTGACGGACTGGTGTCATGCCGCCATAAAGACGAGTTTACTTTAGCTATGTCGGACACTGTGCAATATATGGACGTGTCATCCAAGCAGATTGTATCTGTGGCGGCCTCCATTATTCCGTTCCTGGAGCATGACGATGCTAACCGTGCGTTGATGGGTTCAAACATGCAACGTCAGGCTGTTCCTACGCTAAGAGCTGAAAAGCCATTGGTAGGTACAGGTATGGAAAGAACGGTTGCAAAAGATTCCGGTGTAACTGTAGTGGCAGCGCGTGGCGGCAAGATTGAAGCCGTTGACGCGGCCAGAATCGTAGTGCGAGTAAATGATACTGAGACTGAAACAGGTACGCCGGGTGTTGATATTTACAACCTGATTAAATATACCCGTTCGAATCAGAATACCTGTATCAACCAAAAACCGCTGGTAAAACCGGGCGACATCGTTAATGCCGGCGACATTATGGCAGACGGTCCGTCTACGGATATTGGCGAGTTGGCGTTAGGGCAAAACATGTTGGTTGCGTTTATGCCTTGGAATGGTTACAACTTTGAGGATTCGATCCTGGTTTCAGAGCGTGTCGTCAAGGAAGATCGTTTCACTACGATCCATATTGAAGAGAAAACATGCGTAGCGCGCGACACCAAGCATAGCCCTGAAGAAATTACTGCGGATATTCCTAATGTCAGCGAAGAAGCGTTGTCCAAGCTCGACGAGTCCGGAATAGTTTATGTCGGCGCCGAAGTAAAAGGCGGTGACATTCTGGTAGGTAAGGTAACGCCAAAAGGTGAGACCCAATTAACACCGGAAGAAAAACTACTGCGAGCAATTTTCGGCGAGAAAGCGGCCGATGTGAAAGACACATCGTTACGTGTACCTGGCAGCATCGAAGGTACGGTTATTGATGTCCAAGTATTTACCCGTGATGGAGTCAAGAAAGACAAGCGTGCTCTGGATATTGAGCAGGAAGAAATCAAACGTTACAGAAAAGACCTTGATGATCAGCTGAAAATTCTTGAAGAAGATATTTTTGCTCGTGTTGCCAGACTTTTGGTTGGAAAAGTTGCTCAATCAGGTCCGGGTCAATTAAAAGCGGGAACTGAAATAACGCAAGCTTATCTTAATGGCTTGAAGCATTCAGAGTGGTTGAAAATTCGTATGAAGGATGAAGATATCAATCTTCAGCTGGAAACCGTTGCAGCGCAAGTAGAACAGCAAAGAAAAGACTTTGATGTGAAATTCGACGTCAAGCGTAAAAAAATCACAATGGGTGATGATTTGGCGCCAGGTGTTCTAAAAATGGTCAAGGTCTATTTGGCGGTTAAAAGGCGTATTCAGCCCGGTGATAAAATGGCTGGCCGTCATGGAAATAAAGGTGTTATTTCTATGATTAGGCCGATTGAGGATATGCCGTATACCGCTGATGGTAATCCGGTTGATATTGTCCTTAATCCATTAGGCGTACCTTCGCGGATGAATGTCGGACAGGTGTTGGAGACACATTTAGGCTGGGCAGCAAAAGGCTTAGGCATCAAGATAGGTAAAATGCTTGAGGCTAAATATGATGCTGAGAAGGCTAAAGTTACTGCTATCAGAGAATATCTGGACAAAATTTATAACAGTAGCGGTCATAAAGAAGATTTGGATTCATTTACCGATCAAGAAATCTTGGAAATGGCTGAAAATCTTGTCGGTGGTGTGCCTATGGCGACACCTGTATTTGATGGCGCTAGCGAAGATGAAATCCGCACTATGTTGAAGTTGGCGGATTTGCCTGAGCATGGACAGGTTACGCTTTATGACGGCTTGACAGGCGAACCGTTTGAGCGTGAAGTTACGGTTGGTTATATGTATATGCTGAAGTTGAACCATTTGGTTGATGACAAGATGCATGCGCGGTCAACAGGGCCTTATAGCTTGGTTACGCAGCAACCATTAGGCGGTAAAGCGCAATTCGGCGGACAGCGTTTCGGGGAAATGGAAGTCTGGGCGCTTGAAGCTTATGGTGCTGCCTATACCTTGCAGGAAATGTTGACGGTTAAATCTGATGACGTGACCGGTAGAACGCGCATGTATAAAAACATTGTCGATGGCGATCATAAAATGGAAGCCGGTATGCCGGAATCATTTAATGTTTTAATTAAAGAAATCCGCTCATTGGCTGTCAATATAGAATTGCAGCGGGATTAGGTGTGTATGTCGGGTCTCCTAAAGCGCCTACTGTTGGTCGCGAGGTGCAACCCGACAACGCAATGCCATACCCGTTGGGTTGCGATGCAAAAAGACGTGCCTAACCCAACCTATAGCCTGTTCTGGTATACGCCAGAAAGCATTTAAAGAGGACAAGCTCTTGAAAGATTTAATGAATTTCTTAAAGCGTCAAGGTCGTGCCGATGATTTTGATGGAATTAGCATTGGTTTGGCATCACCGGATATGATTCGTTCCTGGTCATATGGCGAAGTAAAAAAACCGGAAACGATTAACTATCGGACTTTTAAACCTGAGCGGGATGGTTTGTTTTGTGCCAAGATTTTTGGCCCGGTCAGTGATTATGAGTGCCTTTGCGGTAAATATAAAAGACTGAAACATCGTGGCGTTATTTGCGAAAAATGTGGCGTTGAAGTTACGTTGTCCAAGGTTCGTCGTGAAAGAATGGGGCATATTGATTTAGCCAGTCCCGTTGCGCACATTTGGTTTTTAAAATCACTGCCTTCCAGAATCGCGTTGTTGTTGGACATGACGTTGCGCGAAATTGAGCGCGTATTATATTTTGAATCGTTCGTCGTTTTAGATCCAGGCATGACGCCTTTAGATAAAGGCCAGCTGCTTACTGACGATGATTATCTTGATGCTGTTGAATTGCATGGTGATGATTTTGTCGCAAAAATGGGTGCGGAAGCGATCTATGATTTGCTCAAGTCAATTGATTTAAAAGAGCAAGTTGAAATTCTGCGCGAAGAAATTAACTCCACGAATTCAGAAACCAAGATCAAGAAGTACTCAAAACGCCTGAAAGTTATGGATGCGTTATTGAGTTCAAAAAATCGCCCGGAATGGATGATTTTGAAAGTGTTGCCGGTATTGCCACCTGAATTGCGGCCTCTCGTGCCTCTGGACGGCGGTCGATTCGCAACCTCTGATTTGAATGATCTTTATCGACGCGTTATCAACAGAAACAACCGTTTAAATCGGCTGTTGGATTTGAATGCGCCTGATATTATTGTTCGTAACGAAAAGCGTATGCTACAGGAATCTGTTGATGCGTTGCTGGATAACGGTCGTCGTGGTCGTGCGATTACCGGTACTAACAGAAGGCCGCTTAAATCGTTGGCGGATATGATCAAAGGCAAGCAAGGGCGTTTTAGACAAAACCTCTTGGGCAAGCGCGTTGACTATTCAGGCCGATCAGTTATTGTTGTGGGGCCTACGTTAAGGCTGCATCAATGCGGACTTCCGAAAAAAATGGCATTGGAGTTATTCAAGCCATTTATATTTAGCAAGCTGCAATTTCGCGGTCTGGCCACAACCATTAAAGCTGCGAAAAAAATGGTTGAAAGGGAAGGCGCTGAAGTCTGGGATATTCTTGAAGAAGTTATCCGCGAACATCCTATTTTGTTAAACCGCGCGCCTACATTGCATAGACTGGGTATTCAAGCATTTGAACCTACGTTGATTGAAGGCAAGGCGATCCAGTTGCATCCGTTGGTCTGTAGTGCATTTAACGCCGACTTTGACGGCGATCAGATGGCAGTGCATATTCCGTTGTCTATTGAAGCGCAGCTAGAAGCTAGAACATTGATGATGGCGACAAATAACATCTTGTCCCCGGCAAACGGTGAGCCTGTTATTAACCCGTCTCAAGACGTGGTATTGGGGCTTTATTACATCAGTCGTGAAAAAATTAATGCAAAAGGCGATGGCAGCATATTTGTCAGTGTCGGCGAAATCCATAAAGCGTTGTTAACCAAGACGATTGAATTACAAGCTAAAATTCAATTACGTATCACAGAAAAAGTGGTAAATGAAAGGGGTGAGTCTGAAGACAAAACTCATCGGGTAGAAACGACTGTAGGTCGTGCGTTGATTTGGGAAGTGGTGCCAGACCGCACGCCATTCGAGTTGGTTAACTGCGATATGACTAAAAAGAACATATCACGGTTAATTAATTACAGTTATCGCTATTTGGGTAACAAAGACACCGTCATACTTGCTGATCAGTTGATGTATCTGGGTTTTAGATATGCAACGATTTCCGGAGTGTCGTTCGGTATCGAAGATATGGTAATACCGGCTAAAAAAGTCGATATTATTAAGGCTTCCGATGCTGAAGTTAATGAAATTCAAAGTCAGTATGCTTCCGGTTTGGTAACTGATGGCGAACGATACAACAAGGTTGTCGATATCTGGTCGCATGCCAATGACCAAATAGCTAAGGTAATGATGGACGGGCTTGGTGAAGAGTCGGTTGTTAATGCTGAAGGTAAGACGGTAAAACAAAAATCATTCAACTCTATCTTTATGATGGCCGAGTCAGGGGCGCGGGGTTCTGCTGCTCAGATTCGTCAGTTAGCCGGTATGCGTGGTTTGATGGCAAAGCCTGACGGCTCCATTATTGAAACACCTATCACCGCTAATTTTAGAGAAGGCTTGGACGTATTGCAGTACTTTATTTCTACGCATGGTGCTCGTAAAGGTCTGGCGGATACTGCGTTGAAAACTGCGAACTCCGGGTACTTGACGCGTAGGCTGGTCGACGTGGCGCAGGATCTGGTAATTAATGGTGATGATTGCGGTACATCTAATGGTTTGATCATGACTCCAATTATTGAGGGTGGTGATGTTGTAGAGCCTTTATCGGAGCGCGTATTAGGTCGTGTTGCAGTTAATGACATCATGGATCCTGCCGGTGACATTATAGTAGCACCTAGAGGCACGTTATTAGATGAACACTGGGTGTCTGTCCTCGAAGCGCATAGTATTGACCAAGTTCTGGTTCGTTCAATTATTACCTGTGAAAACAGACACGGTGTTTGTGCCGCCTGTTATGGGCGTGATTTAGGGCGTGGTCACCTGGTTAATATTGGTGAGGCGGTAGGGGTTATTGCTGCGCAATCAATCGGTGAGCCAGGTACGCAGTTGACTATGCGGACTTTCCATATCGGTGGTGCTGCCTCCAGATCTGCTGCAATCAGTAATGTTCAGGTTAAATCTGCGGGTACTGTACGCCTTAATAACCTGAAATCAGTAGTTAATCGCGAAGGTAATCTGGTTGCAGTTTCAAGATCAGGTGAAGTTGGTGTGGTTGATGATTATGGTCGGGAGAAGGAGCGTTATAAAATCCCTTATGGAGCGGTGCTTTCCGTGCAGGAAGGTTCGCGAATTAATGCGGGTGATATAATTGTTAACTGGGATCCGCACACGCATCCTGTTATCACTGAGGTTGATGGTGTGGTCGAGTTAATCGATTTTGTCGATGGCGTTACTGTACAAAAGCAATCCGACGAAGTTACCGGCTTGAGTTCATTAGTTGTCACCGATCCGAAACAGCGGGGAAGTGCGGGTAAGGAATTGCGCCCAATGGTTAGGCTTTTTGATGGCGAAGGAAACGCCATTTATTTGCCGGGCACTGAGATACCAGCGCAATATTTCTTGCCTGCTGGGGCGATTGCCGGAATCAAGGACGGTGGGGAAGTAAAGGTCGGTGACGTTTTAGCGAGAATTCCGCAGGAGTCTAGTAAAACAAGAGATATTACCGGTGGTTTGCCGCGGGTTGCAGATTTATTTGAAGCGCGAAAAACAAAGGATCCGGCAATTCTTGCAGAGACTAGTGGCACCATCTCCTTTGGAAAGGAAACAAAAGGTAAGCAACGGGTCATAATTACAGATCCTGCTGGCGAGCAAATTGAAACATTGATCCCCAAGTGGCGTCATATTACGGTCTTTGAGGGAGAGTATGTGGAAAAGGGAGAAACCATAGCAGAAGGTGAGTTAACGCCGCACGATATCCTTAGGTTAAGAGGGATTGAGGAGTTAGCGAACTATTTGGTTAAGGAAATTCAGGATGTATATCGTTTGCAGGGTGTAAAAATTAATGATAAGCATATTGAGGCTATCATTCGTCAAATGCTCAGGAAGGTCGAGATTACCGCATCCGGCGATACAGGATTCCTGAAAGGAGACCAGGTTGAGCGTGCGGCAATGAGGGAAGAAAATGACAAGGTTGAGGCTGAGGGGAAGATTCCTGCGAGCTACAATTCCGTGCTGCTTGGTATTACTAAAGCATCGTTGGCGACAGAGTCATTTATTTCGGCGGCGTCATTCCAGGAAACAACCCGTGTATTGACGGATGCAGCGGTTCGTGGATTAAGCGATAGTTTGCAAGGGTTAAAAGAGAACGTTATCGTTGGTCGGTTAATCCCGGCAGGCACGGGGTTGGCTTATCATGAAAGCAGAAAGAACAGATTTGCTCAGAATGAGATAGTGGAAAGTGAAGCGCCTCTAGTTGTAGATGCGGGGGATGTGGAAGAAGCCCTTAAGCAGGCTTTGAATATTTAGGGATTTATTATATATCATTTTTAAATATGGACTTGACCTAAGGGGTATTAGCAAGTAATATACTCTGCTCAAATGAGCTAACGTGCTTGGGTCGGGGCGAGTTGCAATTAACCGTCGACGTTTAATGTGTGCGACGGTTAATTTAATATCTGACAGTTTAATTGTATATCGGAGTAAACAAGTTATGGCCACGATCAACCAATTGGTTCGTAAGCCTCGTGCTAAAAAAATAGAAAAAAGCAATGTTCCTGCATTGGAGGCTTGTCCTCAGCGTAGGGGTGTGTGTACTCGTGTTTATACGACAACACCTAAAAAACCAAACTCCGCGTTACGAAAAGTGGCTCGGGTTAGGTTGACGAATGGAGCTGAGGTTAGTAGCTACATTGGTGGTGAGGGGCATAATCTTCAGGAGCATTCCGTGGTTCTGATAAGGGGTGGTCGTGTTAAGGATTTGCCTGGTGTGAGGTATCACGTTGTTCGTGGTAGCTTGGATGCTTCAGGTGTGACCAATAGAAAGTGCGGTCGCTCTAAATATGGAACAAAACGGCCTAAAGGCTAAACGTTGGTTGGTGAGATAAATGTCTAGAAGAAGAGTCGCTACAAAAAGAGAAATCATTCCAGATCCAAGATTTGGCAGTATAATGCTGACTAAGTTCATGAATATGATTATGGAAAGTGGTAAAAAATCTATTGCGGAAGGGATTGTCTATGGGGCTTTGGATGTAATCGAAAGCAAAGGTCATAGTGAACCGCTGGAAGTGCTGTCTAAGGCTTTGGAGAATGTTCAGCCTAGGGTTGAGGTAAAGTCTCGTCGCGTTGGTGGTGCTACCTATCAAGTTCCAGTTGAAGTGCGTCCTTCAAGGAGAATGGCTTTGGCAATGCGTTGGTTGATTGATGCTTCACGCAAAAGAAATGAAAGAAACATGCCTGCTAAGTTAGCGGGTGAGTTGATGGATGCTTTTGAAAGTAGAGGATCCGCTGCTAAAAAACGTGAAGATACGCATAGAATGGCGGAAGCGAACAAGGCTTTCTCGCATTATCGCTGGTAATTAACGAATTATGTTGAAGACTGTATAGTTGTGGCGCGTAAAACTCCAATAGGGTTTTATCGAAATATCGGTATTATGGCTCACATTGATGCGGGTAAAACCACAACAACGGAGCGTGTTCTCTACTATACGGGCGTGTCTCACAAGATGGGTGAGGTGCATGATGGTGCTGCCACAATGGATTGGATGGAGCAGGAGCAGGAGCGGGGAATAACCATTACCTCGGCTGCAACTACCTGTTTTTGGCGTGGGATGGAAAATCAATTCCCGCAGCATCGTATAAATATTATAGACACGCCGGGGCATGTTGACTTTACTATAGAGGTAGAGCGCTCTTTGCGGGTTTTGGATGGCGCATGTGCGGTTTTTTGTGCTGTTGGCGGAGTTGAGCCTCAATCTGAAACAGTTTGGCGTCAGGCGGATAAGTATCATGTGCCGCGAATAGTTTTTGTTAATAAAATGGATCGCTCGGGAGCCGACTTTTTACGTGTAATTGGGCAGATTAAAACGCGCTTGGGTGGTAATCCGGTTCCAATGCAATTGCCGATTGGCGCCGAGGACGGTTTTGAGGGGGTTGTTGATCTTATCAAAATGAAAGCCATATATTGGGATGAGACTAATATGGGTATGACCTTCATGGAAAAGGAAATTCCGGTTGGTATGTTAGAGCTCTGCAAGGAGTGGCGAGAGCATATGGTTGAAGCGTCTGCCGAGGCGAATGAAGATTTATTGGAAAAATACCTTGAGGAAGGCTGTTTATCAAGCGAAGAGATTAGGTGTGGTATTCGTTCGCGGACAATAGCCAATCAGATCGTTCCTGCATATTGCGGTTCTGCCTTTAAAAATAAGGGTGTTCAGGCGGTGTTGGATGCGGTTATTGAGTATTTGCCTGCTCCTGTCGATGTTGATGCGATAAAAGGTCATCTTGATGATGGTTTGACTGAGTCAGTGCGTGTTGCTGATGATGGGGCTCCTTTTTCAGCGTTAGCATTTAAAATTGCTACAGATCCTTTTGTGGGGACGTTGACGTTTTTCAGGGTTTATTCGGGTGTGCTCAATTCTGGGGATAGTATTTATAACCCGGTAAAAAAGAAAAAAGAGCGAGTTGGTCGGATAGTGCAAATGCATGCCAATAGTCGCGAAGAAGTTAAAGAGGTGTATGCTGGAGATATAGCTGCCGCAATTGGTCTCAAGGATGTGACGACGGGTGATACTCTTTGTGATCTGAAAGAAGTTATTGTGCTTGAGCGTATGGAGTTTCCTGATCCGGTGATTTCGGTTGCGGTAGAGCCGAAAACGAAAGCGGATCAAGAAAAGATGGGGGTCGCATTAGCGAAACTGGCTCAGGAAGATCCGTCCTTTAGGGTCCATACGGATGAGGAGTCTGGGCAAATTATAATCTCTGGAATGGGTGAGTTGCATCTTGAGATTGTAGTTGATCGCATGAAGAGGGAGTTTAGTGTTGAGGCAAATGTTGGTGCTCCTCAGGTCGCATATAGAGAAACAATTCGAAAGACAGTCGAGCAAGAAGGCAAGTTTATAAGGCAGTCCGGTGGGCGTGGGCAGTACGGTCATGTTTGGTTGCGTATTGAGCCGCAAGAAATTGGTGCTGGTTATGAGTTTGTTAATGAGGTTGTTGGCGGGGTTGTTCCAAAAGAATTCATACCCGCTGTAGATAAAGGTATCCAAGAGCAGTTGAAGAGTGGTATTCTAGCTGGCTATCCTGTATTGGATGTGAAGGTGTCTTTATTTGATGGTTCATATCATGATGTGGATTCGAATGAAATGGCTTTTAAGATTGCCGGTTCCATGTGTTTCAGGGAAGGGGCAAGGAAAGCCGATCCGGTTTTGCTTGAGCCTATAATGAAAGTTGAGATTGCTACGCCTGAAGAGTATATGGGTGATGTTGTCGGTGATATCAATAGGCGGCGCGGGATAATTCAGGGAATGGAAGATACTCCGTCAGGTAAAACACTTAGCTGCGAAGTGCCGTTGGCGGAAATGTTTGGTTATGCAACTGATTTGCGTTCGGCAACGCAGGGGCGAGCTACATACAGTATGCAGTTTGAAAAATATAATGAAGCACCTGCACATATTGCGGAAGCGATTATTAAAAAATCTTCATAAAATTGAATATAATTTAAAGGTATTAACTCATGGCCAAAGAAAAATTTTCACGTAGCAAGCCCCACGTAAACGTCGGCACAATCGGTCACGTCGATCATGGTAAAACTACTTTAACTGCTGCTTTAACAAAAGTAATGGCTGAGCTCCAAGGTGGAGAGGTTAAAGCCTTTGATCAGATTGATAATGCACCTGAAGAGCGTGCGCGTGGTATTACCATTTCTACGTCGCACGTCGAATATGAATCAGCAACGCGTCATTATGCGCATGTTGACTGCCCAGGTCATGCTGATTATGTAAAAAACATGATTACCGGTGCTGCGCAAATGGATGGGGCTATTTTGGTTTGTTCGGCAGCTGACGGTCCTATGCCGCAAACCAGAGAACACATTCTGTTATCAAGACAGGTGGGTGTGCCTTACGTTGTGGTGTTCCTGAATAAAGCGGACATGGTTGATGATGCGGAACTGATTGAATTGGTCGAGATGGAGATTCGTGAGCTGCTGGATATGTATGAGTTTCCAGGTGATGATACACCTATTATCGTTGGTTCGGCTTTAAAAGCATTAGAAGGCGACACGAGCGAAATCGGCGTTCCTTCTGTAGTCAGATTGGTTGATGCCTTAGATAGTTACATTCCATTGCCGGAAAGAGCGGTAGATGGCGCATTCCTGATGCCGATTGAAGATGTATTCTCAATTTCCGGTCGCGGCACGGTAGTGACCGGGCGTATTGAGCGTGGTGTTGTTAAAGTTGGTCAGGAAATTGAAATTGTCGGTATTAAGGCTACCGTATCAACAACTTGTACCGGTGTGGAAATGTTTCGTAAATTGCTGGACCAGGGTCAAGCAGGCGACAATGTTGGTATTCTTTTGAGAGGAACAAAAAGAGATGATGTTGAGCGTGGGCAGGTTTTAGCACACAAAGGCACTATCAAGCCGCATTCATACTTCAACTCAGAAATTTATATTTTATCTAAAGATGAGGGTGGTCGTCATACGCCTTTCTTTAATGGCTATCGTCCGCAGTTCTATTTTAGAACAACCGACGTGACAGGTGCTGTCGAGTTGCCGGAAGGTGTTGAAATGGTTATGCCTGGCGATAATATTTCAGTAAAAGTAAAGCTGATTTCACCGATTGCTATGGATGATGGTTTACGTTTTGCAATCCGCGAAGGTGGTCGTACGGTAGGTGCGGGCGTCGTTGCATCAATAATCGAGTAATATATATGTCTAACCAAACTATCAGAATCCGTTTGAAATCATTTGATCATAAATTGATTGATCAATCGGCTGGTGAGATAGTAGAAACAGCAAGAAGAACAGGTGCTCAAGTTAAGGGGCCTATTCCATTGCCTACTAAAAAAGAGCGTTTCACTATTTTGATTTCTCCGCATGTCAATAAAGATGCAAGAGATCAATATGAATTGAGAACGTATAAAAGGTTATTGGATATCGTTGAACCAACAGAAAAAACCGTAGATGCATTGATGAAGTTGGATCTTGCAGCGGGTGTTGATGTTCAAATAAAGTTGAATTAAACGCAGGGGAATTGGCAGATGTCAATAGGTCTAATAGGTCGTAAATGTGGTATGACCAGAGTTTTTTGTGAAGATGGTTCGTCAGTGCCCGTTACTGTACTCCAGATTGACTCAAACAGAGTTACTCAGGTTAAGGGTATTGAGGTTGATGGCTATCGTTCGATTCAAGTAGCTGCAGGCGATAAAAAGTCTTCTAGAGTCAACAAAGCAATGGCGGGTCATTATGCAGCGGCTAATGTGACAGCTGGGCGTGGTCTTTGGGAGTTTAGGCTCGAGGATGGTGAGGGTGAGGATTTATCTGTCGGATCTCAATTATCTTTAGATGTCTTTTCTGCTGGTCAAGTTGTTGACGTTCAGGGTAAAAGTATTGGTAAAGGTTTTGCTGGCGGTATAAAGCGGCACAACTTTAGCATGCAGGATGCTACACATGGTAATTCGCGCTCACACAGAGTATTGGGTTCTATCGGTATGTGTCAAACACCAGGTCGCGTATTTAAAGGCAAGAAAATGGAAGGTCATATGGGGGCTGAAAAGGTGACTGTTCAGAACCTGACTATTCATTCAATTGATGCAGAAAGAAATTTAATTTTAGTAAAAGGCGCTGTGCCTGGAGCTAAAGGCGGTGATGTAGTTATTACGCCCGCTATGAAAATGCGGAATAAAGGTTAAGCTATGAGTTTGCAAATACCTGCTTTAAACGAACAGGACTCTTCTGGAAGCTTAGAAGTAGCTGAGGCTATTTTTGGGCAGTCATTTAATGAAACTTTAGTTCACCAATTAGTTGTTAGGCATCTGGCAGGCGCACGTGCCGGAACTAAAGCTCAGAAAACGCGCTCTGATGTGAGCGGTGGTGGTGCAAAGCCATGGAGACAAAAAGGAACGGGGCGGGCAAGATCTGGTACGACACGTAGCCCAGTATGGAGAACGGGTGGTGTTGCTTTTGCTGCAAGACCAAGAAATTACGAGCAAAAGTTAAATAAAAAAATGTTTCGCGTTGGTGTTCGGTCAATTTTGTCTGAGTTGGTTAGGCAGAATCGGTTGGTGGTTAGTAAGGATATTTTACCCACTAGTCCGAAAACCAAAGAATTAAATGCAAGAATAAAAAATATTGACGCAAGGCGCATTTTGATTGTTGTTGAGAATGTGGACGCAAATTTAGCTTTGGCGTCAAGAAACATACCTTATGTAGAGGTGATTGAGGCGATTAATTTAAGCCCAGTTTTATTGGTTTCAGCCGATAAAGTTATTGCTACACCGGGTGCGTTGAAGCTAATAGAGGAGCGTTTGGCGTGAGTTTAAATAAATACCACTTAGCAGGTGTGCTGCAAGCTCCGATTGTATCTGAGAAGAGCACTATTGCTGCTGAAAAAAATAATAGATTTGTTTTTAAGGTGCAAAAACAGGCAACTAAAAAACAAGTGAAAAGTGCAGTAGAACTAATGTTTAGCGTTGAAGTTGATTCGGTTCAGGTTTTAAACGTTAAAGGCAAACAGAAAAGATTTGGTGGCTCATTGGGACAACGATCTGATTGGAAAAAGGCTTATGTAAAACTAAAGCCCGGTCATGATATAGATTTCTCTGCTGCTTAATAATTTAAGTTTTAAAAGATCAATAGGAAACGGTAGAAAGCATGGCTATTGTAAAGTCTAAACCGACGTCACCGGGTTCACGGTTTGTAGTGCGGATCAAAAATGATGATTTGCATAAAGGTAAGCCCTATGCGCCTTTGTTAAGTAAGAATAGCAAAAGTGGCGGTCGTAATAATCAGGGGCGTATTACAACGCGTCATGTAGGTGGTGGTCATAAACAACACTATCGGATTATTGATTTTAAAAGAAATAAAATCGATATCCCTGCCGTTGTTGAGCGTCTGGAATATGACCCAAACAGAACCGCTAATATCGCTTTGATATTATTTAAAGATGGTGAGCGAAAATACATCATCGCTCCTAAAGGCCTTGAGGTTGGACAGGAAGTTGTTTCTTCGGAAACTACGGCTATTAAACCGGGTAACTGTATGCCGTTGAGAAATATACCAATGGGCACGACTGTTCATTGCGTGGAATTGAAGCCGGGCAAAGGTGCTCAAGTTGCGCGAAGTGCTGGTACCTCTGTGCAGTTAGTGGCCAAAGATGGTGCTCATGCAACCCTTAGATTACGGTCTGGTGAAATGCGTAAAGTTATGGCTGATTGTCGCGCCGTGATTGGCGAGGTGTCAAATTCAGAGCATAGCTTAATATCACTTGGTAAGGCGGGTGCTTCAAGGTGGCGAGGAGTTCGTCCTACTGTGCGTGGTGTTGTAATGAACCCGGTTGATCATCCGCACGGTGGTGGGGAAGGTCGTACATCTGGCGGTAGACATCCTGTATCACCCTGGGGCATGCCAACCAAAGGTTATAAAACCAGAAATAACAAGCGTACTGATAATATGATTATCAGACGTCGTAAGCTTAAATAGAGAGGAATTAGCGTGCCGCGTTCAATTAAAAAAGGTCCTTTTATTGATCATCATCTGCTGAAAAAAGTTGAAGATGCTGTAAGTACTAATAATCGGAAACCGATTAAAACATGGTCAAGAAGATCAATGATTATTCCTGATATGCTGGGTTTGACTATAGCAATCCATAATGGACGCCTGCACATACCTATTCTTATTTCTGAGAATATGGTCGGGCATAAATTAGGTGAGTTTTCGCCAACTCGCACATATAAAGGCCACGTGGCTGATAAGAAATCTAGATAGGTTGTGTTATGGAAGTTTCAGCAAAATTAAAAAACGCCCCCCTGTCTGCGCAAAAGGCACGGTTAGTAGGTGATCAGATTCGTGGCTTGCCAGTTGAAAAGGCGCTAAACTTACTAAAGTTTAGCTCAAAAAAAGCTGCTGCGATTATAAAAAAAATTCTTGAATCTGCTATCGCTAATGCGGAACATAATGAAAGTGCAGATATTGATGAATTAAAAGTGTCGACCGTTTATGTAAATGAAGGGGCGACCATGAAAAGATTTAAGGCAAGAGCTAAAGGACGTGCAAATCATATCCTTAAAAGAACCTGCCATATTACAGTTAAAGTCGCAGAATACGAGTAGGGGCAGAAAATGGGTCAAAAGGTACATCCAACAGGTATACGTCTTGGTATTGTAAAGGATTGGAATTCAAGATGGTATGCGAGTAGTCAGGATTATTCTGTTTTCCTGCACCAAGACTTGACAGTCAGAGACTATATTAAGAAAAAATTAGCTCATGCTTCTGTAAGCCGTATTCAGATTAACCGTCCGCCGAATAATGCACATATTACAATACATACTGCAAGGCCAGGTATTGTAATAGGTAAAAAGGGCGAAGATATTGAAGCATTAAGACAGGCAGTTTCTAAGATAATGGGTATTCCTGTTCAGCTTAATGTTGAAGAGATTAGAAAGCCTGAACTGGATGCGCAGTTAGTTGCTGAGGGTGTTGCTCAGCAGCTTGAAAAAAGGATTATGTATCGTCGTGCAATGAAACGTGCTGTAACAAATACAATGCGATTAGGTGCTGAGGGTATAAAGATCAATGTTGGTGGTCGGTTAAATGGTGCCGAAATTGCTCGAAGCGAATGGTATAGGGAGGGGCGGGTTCCTCTGCATACATTACGGGCAGACATTGATTACGCAACCGCTGAAGCACATACTACCTACGGAATTATCGGCATTAAGGTGTGGATATTCAAAGGTGAGGTATTCGATATGGATGCTCATATAGCATCTATTAATTCAGAATCTAAAAAATAGTTGAAGGGATAGAGAAAATGCTTCAACCTAAAAGAACCAAGTTCCGTAAACAACATAAAGGCAGAAATAACGGTACTGCCGTACGTGGCTCATCAGTAAGTTTTGGTGATTTTGGCCTTAAATCGGTCGAGCGTGGCAGACTTACTGCTCGTCAAATTGAATCAGCCCGTAGAACTATTACCCGGCATGTCAAGCGTGGCGGTAAAATATGGATTAGAATCTTCCCAGATAAGCCAATTACCAAAAAACCATTAGAAGTTCGTATGGGAAAAGGAAAAGGTAGTGTAGAATACTGGGTTGCTCAGGTTAAGCCTGGAACTATGTTATATGAAATACAGGGTGTTTCTGAGGAGTTGGCTCGTGAAGCATTCGCTTTAGGTGCTGCCAAGTTACCGTTGAAAACACTTTTTACTGCTCGGACAATAATGTGATGAAAGTAAGTGAATTACGCCAAAAATCTAAAGACGAATTAGGATCAATGTTGCTCGAATTGTCACGTGAACAATTTAATCTTAAAATGCAAAAAGGTACAGGTCAGCTGTCTAAGCCGGATCAAGTGAAAAAGGTTAGGCGCGATGTGGCACGTATCCACACCATATTAAACGAAATGGCGAGCGCATAAAATGAGTGAAAATGTAGCTAAATTGCGGACGATTACTGGTAGGGTTGTCAGTAATAAAATGAACAAAACCATTACAGTTTTGGTTGAGCGAGTTGTAAAGCACCCCGTTTACGGTAAATACATTAAGCGTTCAACTAAAATGATGGCTCATGATGAACAGAATATTTGCCATGAAGGCGATGTAGTATCCATTACGTCATGCAGACCTATGTCTAAGAATAAAACCTTCATGTTGGTTCAGGTCTTAGAAAGCGCCAACAAATAGCATCACTAGGCTATTTAATAAACAGATAATTAGGAATAAATCATGATTCAGATGCAAACTAACCTTGACGTCGCCGATAATAGCGGTGCAAAAAGGGTCATGTGTATCAAAGTATTGGGTGGGTCTCATAGGCGCTATGCAGGCATTGGTGATATCATCAAGGTCAGTATTAAAGACGCTATACCACGAGGAAGGGTTAAAAAAGGCGAAGTTTATAACGCTTTGGTTGTTAGAACTCGTAAAGGCGTTCGCAGGCCGGATGGTTCAGTCATTCGCTTTGATGGTAACGCAGCAGTTATTCTGAATAATAATTTACAGCCACTTGGTACACGCATTTTCGGCCCTGTAACACGTGAGCTCAGAGGCGAGAGATTTATGAAAATCATCTCGTTGGCTCCTGAAGTTTTATAAGGTAGGGTTTAAAAATGCAAAGAATTAAACAAGGCGATGAAGTTATCGTTCGTACCGGTAAGGATAAAGGTAAGAGTGGTAGAGTAAGCAAGGTTTTAAAGGATAATAAGGTTTTGGTTGAAGGAATCAACCAGGTTAAAAAGAACCAAAAACCAAATCCAAATGCTGGGGTTTCAGGTGGAATTATTGTCAAGGATATGCCGATTAATATTTCCAATATAGGATTATATAATCCTGAGACCAAGAAAGCGGATCGTGTCGGCTTTAAGTTTCTAGAAGATGGAAAAAAAGTCAGATATTTTAAGTCAACAAATGAAGTTGTTGATGTATAGGTGTAGATAAAAATCATGGCTAGACTAGAAACCGTATATAAAGAAAAAATCCTTCCAGTATTAGTAGAGCAATTTGCTTATAATTCTGTTATGCAGGCGCCGCGAATTACAAAAATAACACTCAATATGGGTGTTGGCGGTGCTGTTGCTGATAAAAAAGTATTGCAATCCGCAGTTAGCGACATGGAAAAAATTTCCGGTCAAAAACCAGTTGTTACGTTGGCAAGAAAATCAATCGCGGGTTTTAAGATTCGTGACGATATGCCAATAGGTTGCAAAGTGACTTTGCGTAGCGATAGGATGTATGAATTTTTAGATCGTTTAATAAGTATTTCTATTCCTCGAATTCGTGATTTTAGAGGATTGAGCCCTAAAAGCTTTGATGGGCGTGGTAATTATTCTATGGGTGTTAAAGAGCAAATCATTTTCCCGGAAATTGATTATGACAAAATCGACACGTTGCGCGGCATGGACATAACTATCACAACAACAGCTCAAACTAACGAAGAGGGTTTGGCTTTGTTGAAGCTTTTTAATTTTCCATTTAAGAACTAAAGGGCACGTTAAAATGGCAAAAAAATCAATGATTGCGCGAGAAGACAAGCGTAAAAAATTAGTACAAAAATATGATGTCAAACGTAAATCTTTGAAAGAAATTATCAGAGATCCAAGTGCCACATTTGAAGATAAAGAATCTGCTCATTTACAACTTCAAAAATTACCGAGAGACTCTAGTGCATCAAGAGTTCGTAACCGTTGTAATTTAACCGGACGTCCGCATGGTTATTACCGTAAGTTTGGCCTTAGTCGAAATAAGCTAAGAGAAGCAACAATGCGTGGCGATGTGCCAGGCTTGGTAAAGGCAAGTTGGTAAGATCTTTTAGATCAAGTTTAGAGAGATTATAAGATGAGTATGACAGACCCAGTCGCAGATATGCTGACCCGAATCAGAAACGGTCAATCTGCTGGCAAAAAAATCGTTAAGCAGCCTTCGTCAAAATTGAAAGTGTCTATTGCCAAGGTATTAAAAGAAGAAGGTTTTATAACAGGTTATTCTATGGAAACAGTCGGCAGTCATACAGAAATGACTATTGAGTTGAAGTACTATAAGGGAGCTCCTGTAATTGAAAATATTAAAAGAATTAGTAAACCTGGTTTACGTATTTATAAATCTAAGGATGAATTGCCAAAAGTTCTTGGCGGGCTGGGGATTGCTATCGTATCAACATCGAATGGTGTTATGACCGATAGAGCTGCTCGTTCAATTGGACATGGCGGTGAAGTCATTTGTACTGTTTGTTAAACTGTAGGTCAGGTTATGTCAAGAATTGCTAAGGCTCCAGTAATTATCCCAAGTGGTGTGGATATAAAGCTAGAGGGTAATAATGTGACCGTAAAAGGAAGCAATGGTCAATTATCTTATGATATTAATTCAGCTGTTAGTCTTGGTATTACGGATAACGTAATTCAGGTTCAGTGGGATAAAGATGATAAAAAAGCTACTGCTCAAGCTGGAACAGCTAGAGCAATCGTAAGCAACATGGTTATTGGTGTCTCGGCAGGTTTTGAAAAGAAACTAACCCTGATTGGGGTGGGCTATAGAGCGCAGGCTAAGGGAAATATACTCAATCTAGCCCTTGGTTTTTCCCATCCAGTTGATTTTGAAGTTCCGGTCGGCGTTTTGGTTGAAACACCTAGTCAAACGGAAATATTAATTAAGGGAAGCGACAAGCAGTTGGTAGGTGAAGTTGCTGCGAAAATTAGAGCGTATCGTCCACCTGAGCCATACAAAGGTAAGGGTGTCAGATACGCTGATGAACATGTTGCAAGAAAAGAAGCTAAGAAGAAGTAAGGTAGCGAAATGGATAAGAAACAAGCTCGTATGAAGCGCGCATTAAAATTGCGTAGCAAAATTAAGAAATTAAGCACAACACGATTGTCAATTCACAAAACTTCGCAACATATTTACGCTCAAGTTATTAGTGCTGATGGAACGACGACTTTAGCGAGTGCATCAACAACTCAGGCTGAAATTAAATCGACATTAAAAAACACTGGAAATGTAATCGCTGCAGCTGAGGTAGGGAAATTTATTGCACAAAAAGCAATTGCTGCTGGGGTTTCCGAAGTTGCTTTTGATCGTTCAGGATTTAAATATCATGGTCGCGTTAAGGCATTGGCTGATGCTGCACGTGAAGCCGGTTTGAAATTTTAGGGGAATAAAATGTCTACAGCACCTTCTCAGGTTAGTGCAGATGGTTTGCAAGAAAAGTTAGTTAATGTAAGACGTGTTGCAAAAGTTGTAAAAGGCGGTAGGGTTTTTGGCTTCACAGCGCTAACAGTAGTTGGTGATGGTGAGGGTCGAGTTGGCTACGGTGTCAGCAAAGCCCGCGAGGTGCCTATTGCAATCCAGAAGTCTTTGGAGCAAGCGCGTAAAAATATGCGTAAAGTTTCTTTGAAAGGCGATACGTTGCAATACCCTATTATGAATACAACTGGAGCTGCTAAAGTTTATATGCAGCCCGCTTCGGAAGGTACAGGCATCATTGCTGGTGGTGCAATGAGAGCGGTATTTGAAGTGGTTGGAGTTCATAACGTATTAGCTAAATGCATCGGAACTAGTAATCCTATTAATGTCGTTAGGGCGACTATTAATGGTCTTACTGGAATGCATAGTGCTAACCAAATAGCTGCAAAGCGCGGCTTATCAGTTGAACAGATTATTGGGTAGTAGTAATGGCTAGCAATAAAATAAGTGTTACGATGATAAAAAGCAGATTTGGACGTTTACCACGTCACCAAGCCTGTCTAAAAGGTTTGGGATTGCGTAAAATCAACCAGACGGTTGTGGTGCTCAATACGCCTGAAAACCGCGGTATGATAAACAAAGTATCGTACATGCTAAAATTCGAGGAAGTGTAATGTTTTTAAATACAATCCGTTCAAGTGAAGGGGCTCGAAAAAAATCTAAACGAGTAGGTCGGGGTATTGGCTGTACGCTTGGTAAGACTTGTGGAAGAGGGCATAAAGGGCAAAAGGCGCGGAGTGGAGGCTTTCATAAGGTTGGTTTCGAGGGCGGTCAGATGCCCTTGCAGCGTCGGCTGCCTAAGATTGGTTTCACTTCGTTAATTAGCAAGTATTCGGCCGAAGTTAGACTGAGTGAAATCGATGGTTTAGATGCTGATGTAATTGATCTTAAGATTCTGATTAATGCCAACATCGTTCCTGCGTTTACAAAGAAAGCTAAAATAATAAAGTCAGGTGTGTTAGGTAAGGCTGTTACGATTAAAGGAATAAAGGTAACGGTTGGAGCTAAAGAATCTATTGAAGCTGCTGGCGGCAAAGTAGAGGTTTAGGTGAGCACATCAAGAGCGCAGGTGTCTGGGAAGGTCGGCGGTTTTTCAGAGCTTAAAGCTAGATTGCTTTTTGTTTTGGGAGCTTTTTTTGTATACAGAGTCGGTGCCCATATTCCTGTTCCTGGAATAGATCCTAAGGCGCTTGCTGTGATGTTTGAACAACAAAGTGGATCAATCTTGGATATGTTTAACATGTTCTCGGGTGGTGCTTTGATGCGATTAAGCTTGTTTGCATTGGGTATAATGCCCTATATTTCAGCATCGATTATTATGCAATTGATGACGGTTGTTATTCCTGCAATGGAGCAGCTAAAGAAAGAAGGGGAGTCGGGGCGGCGTAAGATTTCGCAGTACACTCGATTTGGTACCGTTGTTTTGGCGACTTTTCAAGCGATTGGTATCTCGTTAGCATTGCAAAATCAAACGGCTGGAGGGCTTTCCGTAGTCTTGAGTCCGGGTATGAGTTTTGTCGTTATTACAACAGTTACTTTGGTTGCTGGTACTGTTTTTTTGATGTGGTTAGGTGAGCAAGTTACTGAGAGGGGGATTGGCAATGGTATTTCCCTTATAATATTTGCAGGTATCGTTTCTGGCTTACCCAAAGCAATCGGTGGTACTTTAGAGTTGGCAAGAACGGGTGAAATGAATGGAGCATTTATCATTTTATTGTTTTTGTTGTCAATTTCAGTGACTGCATTGGTGGTTTTTGTCGAGAGAGGGCAAAGAAGGATTCTTATTAACTACCCAAAAAGGCAGCAAGGTCGTAAGATGTATGCTGGGCAAAGTAGTTTTTTGCCTTTAAAGCTTAATATGGCTGGTGTAATACCTCCTATCTTCGCGTCGAGTATAATTTTGTTTCCTGCGACTATTGCGGGGTGGTTTGGTAACAGCGAGGGCTTTGCTTGGCTTCAAGACGTAGCTACCATGTTGTCTCCAGGTCAACCTGTTTATGTTATTTTTTATGCTACGGCTATTGTTTTCTTTTGTTTTTTTTACACTGCTTTGGTGTTTAATTCAAAAGAAACTGCTGAAAATTTGAAGAAGTCAGGTGCGTTTTTACCTGGAATAAGGCCTGGTCTTCAAACAAGTTCTTATATCGATAAAGTGATGACCCGGCTAACATTGACTGGCGCATTTTATATTACACTTGTATGTTTGTTGCCTGAGTTTTTGATTGTTTACTGGAATGTTCCATTTTATTTTGGAGGAACATCTTTATTGATTATTGTAGTGGTTGTAATGGATTTCATCTCTCAGATGCAGACTCATGTTATGTCCCAGCAGTATGAGGGTTTAATGAAAAAAGCCAATCTAAAAAAATAGATTATTGTACAAGAGCAGTCTAGGAGTTATTTGTGAAAGTTCGTGCCTCTGTAAAAAAAATTTGTAGAAAATGTAAGGTTGTAAAGAGAAATGGTGTTGTTAGAGTTATCTGCGAAGACGGAAAACATAAACAACGACAAGGATAATAATTGTTGCGCTGTATTTTATATAATGTTATAATTTTGCGCTTAACTTTAGAGCAATATCAAGGGGAGTATCTAGATGGCGCGTATTGCCGGGATAAATATACCAGATCATAAACATGCGGTAATTGCTTTGACTGCTATTTATGGTGTTGGTCGTCAAACTGCAAGTGAAATTTGTGTTGAAGTGGGTATAACGCCTTCGATTAAAATAAAAGAGCTGACTGAAGAGCAATTAGAAGCCATTCGTAATGTGGTTTCGAAGATGACAGTGGAAGGTGATCTGCGTCGTGAAGTTTCTATGAATATCAAGCGTTTGATGGATCTGGGTTGCTATCGCGGAATAAGACATCGTAGAGGATTGCCATTAAGAGGGCAGAGAACGAGAACTAATGCTCGTACTCGAAAAGGCCCGCGCAAGGCAATTAGAAAATAAGATATTCCTTTAAGAGGTTCAGGTAAATGGCGAGTCAAAATCGTTCTAGAAAACGTATAAAAAAAGAAGTTGCAGATGGTATAGTGCATGTGCATGCTTCTTTTAATAACACAATTATAACCATCACAGATAGAAAGGGTAATGCTCTTTCTTGGGCGACTTCAGGGGGGTCTGGTTTTCGCGGGTCTAGAAAAAGCACGCCATTTGCTGCGCAAGTCGCGGCTGAAAAGGCGGGGTCTGTTGCCTTAGAGTTTGGTATGAAAAACCTTGATGTCATGATTAAGGGGCCTGGTCCAGGTCGAGAATCCGCAGTGCGTTCTCTGAATAATTTGGGATTCAAAATAAATAATATTGTTGATGTGACGCCAATTCCTCATAATGGATGTCGTCCGCCGAAAAAACGCCGCGTATAAAAATCTGGAGTAGTTTGTTATGGCAAGATATCTTGGGCCTACCTGTAAATTAAGTCGAAGAGAAGGCACAGATCTGTTTTTAAAAAGCAGAGGAAAGTCTTTAGAAAATAAGTGTAAATTAGATCAGCGCCCTGGTCAGCATGGTACTAAGCGCGCAAGAAGTTCGGATTATGCTATTCAGTTGAGAGCTAAGCAACGCTTACGCAGAATATACGGTATTTTAGAAAAGCAATTCAGAAACTACTATAAAACGGCAGATTTGAAGAAAGGTGCAACAGGGCAGAATTTGTTGAACCTTTTAGAGTCAAGATTAGATAACGTTGTATACCGTATGGGTTTTGCTTCTACTCGGGCAGAAGCTCGTCAGTTGGTCAGTCATAAGTCTATCCAAGTAAATAATGTTTTAATTAATGTTCCTTCTTATCAGGTTTCTCCAGGCGATATTCTTGCTGTTAGAGAGAAAGCGAAAAAGCAACAAAGAATCGTTGATGCTTTAGTGGTGACTGAGCAGTATGGATTCCCTTCTTGGGTTGATGTTAATTCTAAAGCGATGTCAGGTACTTTTAGCTCTCTACCAGATCGTGTTGATTTAGGTAGTGATATAAATGAGCAGTTGGTAGTTGAGCTTTACTCTAAATAATCGTGGTTTTGAGGGATATAAATGCAGAATTCTATTTCTGGCTTGTTGAAGCCTCGATTAGTTGAGGTTGTAAGCAAAACACCTAATCATTCTAAGATTGTTATTGAACCTCTTGAAAGAGGATTTGGTCATTCTATCGGTAATGCATTGCGTCGGGTGTTGTTGTCTACAATTCCTGGGTGCGCAGTTACAGATGTTGAAATTGAAGGTGTTCTTCATGAGTACACTACTATAGAGGGTGTTCAAGAGGATGTAATTGATATTTTGCTGAATCTTAAAAAATTAGCGGTTGTGCTTCATTCTAAAGATGAAGTTGAGCTTACTCTTTCAAAGCATGGGGCTGGTTCTGTTACAGCTGCTGATATTATAGTTCCGCACGATGTGGAAATTATTAATCCTGATTTGGTAATCGCTAACCTAACACAGGTTGGCGTTTTAAATATGAAGATCAGAGTGCGTCGAGGAAGAGGTTATGAGCCTGTAAGTGTTCGTAAATCAAATTCTGAGCATAGTCTTATTGTTGGCGCGCTTCAGCTTGATGCTTCATATAGTCCGATTGTCAAGGTTGCTTACCAAGTCGAAAGTACTCGCGTTGAGCAGCGTACTAATTTAGATAAATTAATAATCGAACTGGAAACAAATGGAACTGTTGATCCAGAAGAAACTATTAAGCTTGCTGCTACGATACTTCATGATCAGTTATCTGTTTTTGTTGACTTTGAAAAAGTAAATGACCAGCTCGCAGAGGAAGAAGTTGAAGTTGAAGAAATATTTGATCCTGTTCTTCTTCGTCCTGTAGATGATCTTGAACTAACAGTACGTTCTGCTAATTGCTTAAAAGCTGAGAATATTTTTTATATTGGAGACTTAATTCAACGTACAGAAGTTGAGTTATTAAAAACTCCGAATCTTGGCAAAAAGTCTCTAACAGAAATAAAAGACATTCTTGCTTTAAAAGGTTTATCTTTGGGTATGCGGTTGGAAAATTGGCCTCCTGAAAACCTTGCAGATCAAACTCACGCAATAACACACTAACATTAGGTCTTCTTACAATGAGACATCGCAAATCCGGAAGAAAATTCAATATAAATAGCAGTCATCGTAAGGCGCTATTTAGTAACATGGTTAGTTCGCTATTTAAACACGAATTAATAAAAACAACTTTACCAAAAGCAAAAGAATTAAGAAGCTATGCTGAGCCTTTAATTACTTTATCTAAAGAAGATAGTGTAGCTAAGAGACGTCTTGCTTTTTCTCGTTTGCGTGATCGTGACGTAGTGACTAAGCTTTTTAACGAGTTAGGTCCTCGTTACAAGAATAGAGCTGGGGGGTATTTACGTATTATGAAGTGCGGATTTAGATCCGGTGATGATGCTCCTATGGCTTATGTTGAGCTTGTTGATAGGCCCGCCGCTGCGATAGAAGATTGATTCGGTTTGACGAAACATAAAGTCTTTTTACAGATTACCATCAGCCCCTAAAACGGAAATTTCATGTTTTTGATTAGGGGCTGGATTTGTAAAGTTTATATTCTTATGGTTAATTCATTTTATATTGCAGGATAAAAAAATCCTCTTGTATTCTATGTCATAAAACGCATTATTGTTAATGTGTGCTCTCTTTTTATTCGGTTCTGTTGTCAACTCTTAATATCATGTTTTAGTGTATTTTGATACGTAGCTTACGATTGAAGCATTGCGGGTATGGTGTCAATTTCAATCTTCGCGGTATTATTGAATCCTATATTTAGATGTGTAATGAATCTAAAAATGTTATGCAATTCTGAGGTTTCTTCAGATTCGAATGCGGCATAAAGAGGGCTTGCTTTGCGCGTATTTGGGTTATGTAGCGCTAAGAAATTTTTATGGGTAATGTTTTTCTGCTGGCTCGTTAGTGTTATGCGCCCAATCAACTTTGCCATCGCGATAGGGAAATCGTTCATAAATTCTAGCTATTTGAAATCATGTAAGACAAATGGCTATTCCGTATTTTTTTACATTAAATCACGAGATTTGAAAATGTTGTATTTATAATTTATTGGCTGATGATTATAAAAGTCAATTTAATTTAAGTGCTATTGTACTGTGGTTGTAAGCAAAGGACGTTGTGCTAAAGGGCAATATCGATTATTCTAGTTAGCCCTTCGTGGTCTATGGAGAGTCAAATAATTGGAGAGATGGCCGAGTGGTCGAAGGCGCACGCCTGGAAAGTGTGTATACGGCAACGTATCGAGGGTTCGAACCCCTCTCTCTCCGCCAATTAAGCATTTTAAGAGATGCAAAGAAGTACAAAAACCCGCAAGCCATAAAGCTTAGCGGGTTTTTTATTGTCCAGCGAAGTACAGCCCACCAGGCGCGTCGAGCTCGATGTTACTGAATGTTGGGAACCTTGGCTGGAATGGCTATTGGAGGGTTGGTTGGTAAGCGCCCAGCCGTCCCAACTATGAACTCGCTTTCATATTTGGCATCCTGTGATTTTTTGATCAGGAGTGGCTATGGCCGTTACATCGAAATGGCGTCAGCATATTGAAGCGTGGCAAAGCAGCG